>Ga0207667_10002085_pt1 | contig 25050 bp, 30 predicted proteins | sample KBSCornC52_FD_184301 | JGI IMG/M metagenome (GOLD analysis project Ga0207667, IMG submission 184301) | Corn rhizosphere microbial communities from Kellogg Biological Station, Michigan, USA - KBS Corn C5-2 (SPAdes) (version 2) | ecosystem: Host-associated > Plants > Roots > Rhizosphere > Soil ...
GCTATGGGATTGTGCGAGCACGAAGCTCGCGAGCTCAACATCGGTTTCTTCAAACGCATGACGAGCGGATTGCCGTGGGTCACGCTGAAGATTGCCGCCAGCTTGGATGGACGCGTCGCTTTGTGGAATGGAGAGAGTCGTTGGATTACCGGTGCTGCTGCGCGCGAGGATGTACAACGTTTACGGGCACGCGCTTCCGCTGTGCTCACTGGAGTGGGCACTGTGCTCGCGGACGATCCGCAATTGACAGTGCGCAGTCCGGATATCGAGATGTTAGGACGTCGGCCTGCGCGCGTGATTGTAGATTCAAAGTTGCGTACTCCACCTGACGCGAGAATCTTCAAAGAAGCCGGTCAGGTGTTGTTGCTGAGCGGTTCTGAAGTCGGCGCTGCGGCAGATGCGCTCCGGTCTGCGGGCGCAGAGATTGTGGAGTTACCGTTTACGGAGCAGGGTATCGATTTGCGTGCGGCGATGCGTATGCTCGCCGCTCGTCATTGCAATGAAGTGCTCGTCGAGGCGGGACCCACGCTGGCCGGCCGGTTCCTCGAAATGCAGCTCGTGGATGAACTGGTGCTTTATATCGCGCCAACGTTGTTGGGTCATGAAGGCCGGCCGATGGCCCTATTGCCTCGAATCAATGCGATGTCCGAGCGCTCGCAGTGGCGCTTGCAGGAGCACGTTGCGTGCGGCGAGGATCTGCGATTGAGATTTCGTCCGGTAGTGAGTTGAAAATGTTTACTGGAATCGTGCAAACAGTAGGTACCGTGCGCGCCGTCAATGCGCGAGGTGGAGATGCGCAGCTCGTGATCGAGGCGCCTGGTTTGGATCTGACGCATGCTCAGTTGGGCGATAGCATTGCGATCAACGGCTGTTGTCTCACGGTGACTCAGCTGGAGGGCAGCACCTTTGCTGTCGATGTCTCGCGTGAGTCGCTCGATATCACAACGCTCGGGGCTTGGGCGCCAGGCATTCGGGTCAATCTGGAAGCGGCATTGCGAGCTGGCGATGCACTAGGCGGCCACTATGTAACCGGTCATGTCGACGGCATCGGCGCTGTTGCAAAGATGACCAGTGACGCTCGTTCCACGCGTGTCGAATTCGAAGTGGACAGACGACTCGGTCGTTATATTGCGAAGAAAGGCTCTGTCTGCATCGATGGCGTGAGTCTGACCGTCAATGGCGTGAACGATGACGAAAACAAAACACGCTTCGATGTGAACCTCATCCCGCACACGTTGAGCGTGACCATTCTTCAGGACTACCGTTGCGGAACGCGCGTAAATGTAGAGATCGACATCATTGCGCGATATGTCGAGCGGATGTTCGGACGGCCCCCACCCTAGCCCTCCCCCACTGCGTGGGGGAGGGAACAAACAGTCGTCTAACCCCGCAAGGGTTTGATCCCCTCCTCCGCGAAGCGGGGGAGGGTTAGGGTGGGGGGCGACAAGCACCTGCTCGGATACCCGTGCTCTTCCACCCAAGCCTGAATGTCTGTGTAAACAGAAATGGTCAGGGTTGGGAACACGCAAGGCGCAATGTGATCCGAGCACAACAGTGCGCTGGCGCGGTCGGGTGTAGTGGCATCGAAAAAGCGCAGCCACCAGCGTGTCGAGAATTGCAGCTCGAAAAACGTCCGAGGGGAGCGAGCGTCGTCAGTTGCTTTCTCTGACCCAGCATCCTTTCTCAGGTTTGCACCTACGATCCGCAACGGATCGTGCTGCGAAGAACGGGGAAATGTGTCTGGATGTTCGGTGCGGTGTCTAGGGTGGTCCATCGTTCCTCAGTGATCCCAATAACTCGTCTGGCTGACGGAGTCGAGTTCGAGCCGGATCGAGAGCGCCGAGCATCGATCGATTTCCGTCATGGTCTCGCTCGGTTCGGGTGTATCGGCGTCGTCGATCTCTAGGGCCGTGGGTCCGAACCGATCGCCCAAATAGCGGGCGTAATACTCGAGCGCATCGATGACGAATTCTTCCGAACCGTCATTGCCCTCGGCACCGATGCGGGTGAGGTGTGTTTCATAGCAGCGCACGGCACGCGCGACGACATCCTGTTCTTCCTGACTCAGGTCAAGGTCCATCGTGATTCTCCGACTCTAAATTGACCGACGGCGTTTGTAGGCGTGTGCCCGGCATGCACTCTCGGCTGCTATTCCGCTTTCTCCGTTTCGAAATAACAGCAACCGCAAAAATCACATTCCGGCGGCGGCACGATGGGCATGTCCGAGTAGAAGACCACCCTGCATTCCGTACACACCCATTCCAGACTTCTCAGGGTGCGTTCGGTGGCGGGGCTCGTTTGCTCGTCCGTGCTGCCCAACCAGTCGAAAATGTCCGGGTCGTGTTTGCGCGGCATGATGGCGAAACGCGCCAGCCGGCGGGTTGTTTCACGACCGGGGCAAAGAGTTCGGCGGGAATTCCTAATGCCTTCTCGTGAAATGACGGGCGGGCCTTCGATTGTGAACACCGACCTGTCTGCGTACTCAGACATCTGCCTGGCCCGAATGCTGGCGGCAGGCTGTTATGAAGGTGCATTGAGCGTCTTGTCGCTGTCGACAAATGTGAAGAGCGGAACGAACCGATTTACAGGGAGTCTCTTTTTTCACTTCATCATTTCCCTCGCCACTGGGCTGTGACATGAATAGCGAACCGACCCCTTGCGAACTCCACGCTAGTACCGTTCCGTTGCAGCCTGCGGAAGTGAATGGCGACGTACATGTACATGTGGCAGCGGATTTGGGTGGAGGCTGGCTGTCGGACGAGTTATGGCGGGCGCGTGTCGATCGCACCCGTGCGCAATACGCTCGCGACGACGAGAACGCGCTGCTCAATGCCACTTTGAAACTGTAAGGGCTGCCTGCCTCCCAGGGAGGCGACTGCTATGATTGCGGGTCCCAAAGGGTCAGGGTTCCACAATCATGAAACTAAACACCATCGATGAGCTTCTCGAAGATTTGCGTGCCGGCAAGATGGTGGTCGTCATGGACGACGAAGACCGCGAGAACGAAGGCGACCTCATCATGGCCGCCGAACTCGTCCGGCCCGAGGACATCAACTTCATGGCCCGCTACGGCCGTGGCCTGATCTGCCTCACCTTGATGCAGGAACGGTGTAAGCAGCTCCGCTTGCCACTCATGGTGAGCGACACTCACCTCGACCATCGCACCAATTTCACGGTGTCGATCGAGGCGGCCGAGGGTGTTACCACAGGTATTTCGGCGCACGACCGTGCACATACCGTGCGAGTGGCGGTGAAGCCGAGCGCACGTCCCGAAGACTTGCGGCAGCCTGGGCATATCTTTCCGCTCATGGCTCAACCCGGTGGAGTGCTGACGAGGGCAGGTCACACCGAAGCGGGTTGCGACCTGGCGCGTCTAGCGGGCCTCAGCGCGACGTCGGTCATCGTCGAGATCTTGAATGATGACGGCACCATGGCGCGCCGCCCCGACTTGGAGCGGTTTGCCAAGCAGCATGGTCTGAAGATCGGAACCATTGCCGATTTGATCCGCTATCGCCTCGATAAAGAGCGCTCGGTCGAATGCATTTCCGAACAAACGGTCCAAACGGAATTCGGCGCTTTCAACCTGCGCTGTTATGAGGATCACGTAAACCGCACCGTTCATCTGGTGCTGGTCCACGGCGATTTGAGTTCGGTGGATGTTCCGCTCGTACGCGTGCACATTCGCGATACGTTGCGCGATATGGTTGGAATCATCGAAGAGAATCGCGGCTGGCCGCTGCGGGCCGCAATGAAGCGCATCAGTGAAGGGCCTGCAGGCGTGATCGTCATCCTGCGCCCTGCCGAGGATCCCAGGGATCTCATGGACGCCGTGGAAAGCTTGAAGAGCTCCGGCGAATTGTCGTCGCCTCAACACCGGTCCGGACGCGTGCTGCGTACGTATGGTATCGGCGCGCAGATCCTGCGGGATTTGGGCATATCCCGTATGCGGGTGTTGTCGGCGCCGAAGCATTTCCAAGGGCTTTCGGGGTTTGATCTGCAGGTGGAGGAATATGTGGATTGAGGAAGACGCTCAATCGAAAGCCTTCCAGCTATACTCCCGCCCCATGGATAACATCAAAGTCATCGAAGGCGATCTGCAAGTGCGCGATCTGCACTTTGCCATCGTCGCTGCACGCTTCAATGAGTTCATCGTCGAGCAGCTCATCCGCGGGGCCGTGGACCAACTGAAACGCCATGGGGCGAGCGACAAGCAAATAGAATTGATTCGCGTGCCCGGAGCGTTCGATATGCCCGTCGCGGCGCGTCGTCTCGCGCTCAGCAAGCGTTATCACGCGATCGTTGCTTTGGGCGCAGTGATCAAAGGCGCGACCCCGCACTTCGATTACGTGAGCGGCGAATGCGCAGGCGGGCTTGCACGCGTGGCGGCGGATACGGGCGTTCCCGTGTCTTTCGGTGTTCTCACGACCGACACGATCGAGCAGGCAATTGAACGCGCCGGTACCAAGGCCGGTAACAAAGGTGCAGATGCCGCGCTGGTGGCGTTGGAACTCGCGAATTTATTGCGACGCTTGGACTATTGAGCGATGGCAACTCGCAAGTCGAGTCACGCCGGCCGCGCGCGCAGTTACGCACGCAGGCTGGCGATGCAGGCGTTGTATCAATGGCAGCTCACGGGTCAGAGCGTTGCGGAAATCTCCAAACAGTTCGCCGAGAGCGAAGAGTTCGGCAGCAGCAATCAGGAATATTTTCAGGAGCTGACCGAAGCCTGCGTGAGTCGTCACGAGGAACTCGACGCCGTCATTGCGAAATACGTCGACCGTCCGGTGGCGCAGCTCGATCCTGTCGAGCATTCCATCTTGCTGATCGGCACCTACGAACTCGTCGATAAGCTGGATGTGCCTTACAAAGTGGTCATCAACGAGGCGGTCGAACTTGCTAAGAAATTCGGCGCGACGGACGGTCACAAATACGTGAATGCTTTGTTGGATCGCGCGGCACGAGAGATCCGACACGACGAACGATGATCGACTGATCACTCACCACCATGCTCGGTGAATTCGAGATCATCGCTCGCTATTTCACGCGCCGAGGCAAACGCAAAGACGTGCTGCTGGGCGTAGGGGACGACGCTGCCGTTTTGCAGGTTCCCAACGACCGGCGTCTCGTCGCCGCTGTCGATACCATCGTCGAAGGCGTTCATTTCCCGCACGACTCGGCTGCGAGCGACATCGGATATCGCGCGCTGGCAGTGAATATTAGCGACATCGCCGCGATGGGAGCCGTGCCTACATGGTTCACGCTGTCCCTTTCGCTGCCCGCAGTCGAAGAGCGCTGGCTCGAACAATTCGCTGCAGGAATGTTTGCGCTGGCCGATGTATACGACATGGAGTTGGTGGGCGGCGATACCGTGAAAGGTCCTCTGGTCGTCACCGTCCAGATATTAGGCTTGGTCGAAACCGACCGCTGGCTCACGCGCAGTGGCGGTAAGCCTGGCGATCTCGTCTTTGTTTCGGGCGTGCCCGGTGAAGCGGCTATGGGACTCGCACTCGTTCAACATAAGTTGCAGTCGGCGGACATAACGTCCGGCACGCTGTTGCAACAGCGATTCTCGCGGCCCGAGCCTCGCGTGCACCTCGGTCGTTGCTTACGCAAGCATGCGAGCGCAGCGCAGGACGTTTCCGACGGACTGCTGACGGACTTAAGTAAACTGTGTGCTGCCAGCGACTGTGGTGCTCACTTGGATATAGAGACATTGCCTCGTTCAGCTGCAATGAATGCGTTGCTCACGCGCGAAGCGCAGGAGCCTTTCATATTGGGCGGTGGTGACGATTACGAATTGCTCTTCACGGTGCCGCCGGAGCGCGCCTTGCAAACGGAAGCAGCGATCGCGAGCGAAGTGCGTTGCACTCCCATCGGCCGTCTGGTCGAAGAAAAGCGTGTGCGATGTTTTCGTGGCGGCTGCGAAGTCGGCGTGAGCGCGCCTGGATACGATCATTTTCGTTGAACGTTGCGAGTGAGCGCATGAAGTGGAGCGCCGAGCCGAAAATTCTGCGAAATCCCGTGCATTTTCTCGCGTTCGGTTTGGGTGCGGGATTGAGTCCGCGCGCTCCGGGAACTTGCGGCACTCTCATCGCCGTGCCGTTCGTGTGGGCGATGTTGCACTTGGACTGGCGCGTGCAACTTGCATGCGTGTGCGTCGCTTTCGTCGCAGGAATTTTTTTATGCGGTGAGAGCGCGCGCCGGCTCGATGCGCACGATCATGCAGGCATCGTGTGGGATGAAATTACGGGATTCGCTATCACGATGATTGGCATGCAGCCTACGTGGCCATTCATGTGCGCAGGATTTTTGTTGTTTCGATTCTTCGACATCGTCAAGCCCTGGCCGATCCGCGAGGCTGATCACAGACTCTCCGGAGGTCTCGGAATTATGCTGGATGACGTACTGGCCGGCGTTTTCAGTTGGTCGATATTGTACGCAGCTAAACTCCTGACATAACTCAAGTGCAGCACTCGTGAATCCACCCAATCAATCAGCAGCGCTTCGTGGTGGCTCGTTCGATACACGATTGCTCGATCGCATCGGCAAGTACGTCATCGTCAAGGAAGTCGGACGCGGCAGCACCGGCGTCGTCTATCTCTCGCACGATCCCTACTATCGCCGCGACGTTGCGATCAAGGTTTACAACATCGAGGCTGCCGATGAAGAACGTGCGCGCGTAACCCGCAAGATGTTCCTCTCCGAGGCGCACATGGTCGGCATGCTCCAGCATCCGAACATTCTGCCGATATTCGATGCAGGCGAGGAAAACGGCCGTTACTACGTGGTCACCGAGCACGTGCACGGCGCGCGGACACTCGCGGTGTACTGCAAGCCGGACAACTTGCTACCCATCGATGACGTCGTCGAGATCGTTTACAAGTGCGCCAAGGCTTTGCATTACGCGCACAGCCGCGGAGTGATTCACCGTGATATCAAGCCTTCGAACATCATGCTCACGCAAGCGAACGACGTGCGCATCATCGACTTCGGCATCGCCTTGGTGGCCGACTCAGACATTTCGCGCATTGAAGGCATCGCGGGCAGTCCTTCGTACATGTCGCCGGAACAAGTTCAGTCGGCGGACATCACCAACCGCTCGGATCTCTATTCGCTCGGCGCGGTGATGTATGAGCTGCTCACTGGCTTTCGCCCTTTTCGCGGCGGCAACTTGTCAAAGCTGTTGCACCAAATCGTTTACGCCACGCCGCAGCCCATTCACGTGTTGCGCCCGGAGATTCCGGAAGAACTCGAAAACGTCGTCGCCCGCTCTTTGCAGAAAGATCCGGCGAAGCGTTATCGCAACGGCCTCGAATTCGCTGCCGATCTGACGCGTGTTCACCAGCGCCTGCGCGAAGGCTATGCCAAGCTCGACCGGCAGGAGCAGTTTTCTATCCTGCGCACGCTCAAGTTCTTCCACGATTTCTCGCAAGCGGAAATCATGGAGGTACTGCGTGCAAGCCAGTGGCAGGATTACGCGCTCGGTGATGAGATCGTGAAAGAAGGCGAGATGGACGATCGCTTTTATGTGATCGTGTCCGGCGTCGCATCCGTCATGCGCGGCGGCCGTGTGTTAGGGACGCTCGAAGCCGGCGAATGCTTTGGTGAAACGAGTTACGTGCGTGGTGCCAAGCGCCTCGCGACTATCAAGGCGGATACCGATCTCACGCTCATGAAAGTAAGCTCCACCTTGTTGGAACAAGCCTCGGCGTCGTGCCAACTGCGATTCAACAAAGTGTTCTTGCGCAGCCTCATCGGACGTTTGCAAGGACCGGATCGACCGGACGCCATCTAAGGAAAAGAACTACTTCTTTTCGATCTTCTCGAATGAGAGTGCCGGCTGGTCGCCGGGGCGGAAGTACACGTAGCGCCTGCTCATCTGATCGAGTGCCTCGTCGCGTTCCGTCCGCGTGGCGAACCAATGTTCCTTAGCCCAATCACGACCCACCAGATTTCTAAACGGATCGGACGTTCGCAAATGAACGCGGATGCCGAAAGGCTTGGTTTGCGGCAACGGTTCGACGAGATTGTGTTCGTGGCAGATGGCCATGGATGGGTCAAGTCAGCTAGGGACGGCGCGATTCTATAGCGAACTGGCGACCAGGCGCGAGCGTTGCGTTCGGCAACGACTTGCTGCCCCTTGGTTCACAAGCGCTTGCACCCGGAAGCTCGTCATCTGGCTGACGAGCGAAGGCGGCAGCCTGAATGACATCGACCAGGGTTGCGTTCCTTGCGATTTGTCCCGCGATATTTGCCTCTCGCGCGTATGGGATGAAACCTTTTTGCGATTCGTCCTATCTCAGTTGAGCGCGGCTGCAACCTAAGCCCGCCAATCGTGTCTTCCCGCGAGTGCGTGCCGAGAGGCGCGTGGCGTCGCAAGAGTTCAATGGGAGAAGGGCAATGATCATTTTCGGATCGTCCGAAGTTTCCTCCGAAGCCGTTCGTTCACGTGTTGCGAGTGGAACGCCGTCTGAGAATTCAGTGATTTATCTGCATACCAGCGCATTGGAGTATCCGGTCGATTTTTCCGGACCGGGTGTGCGCTGCGCGTGGGGCGGCCGTGAAGTCAGTGTCGCAGATGGGCGTCGGTGGACCGTGGACGACGACACGTGGCTGTTTCTGCCGCGCGCCAAATTCGTTTCGCAATTGAACGCTCAGGAAAATGTAACGTCGTTGACACTTCTTTTTAGAGAAGGATTGGTGGAAGAAGTGGCCGCTGCGGTCTCGCGAAGCGACGACAGTTTGCTCAACGCTCACGATGCTGCCACTCCCGCACTTTGGCCGTGGCCACACTTGCAACTGCATGACAAAAGCATCTCGGCGGTGCTGCTTTTCATTCGGCGTAATTGCGATGTCGGTTTGGACGATCCGCTGTGGTACGAGGAGCAACTCGGCTTCTTGGTAGAGCGCATGATCGCGCGGCATCGCAGCCTGTCCGCACATGCGCAGAAACTCACGGTGCGTCGCAGCTCGACTCGCAAGGAAATCATTCGCCGTCTCGCGCTCGCGACCGATTTCATTCATGGCAACTACGAACGCTCGTTGTCGCTCGCCGACATGGCGGCTGCAGCCCATCTCTCGAGGCATCACTTCCTACGGCTATTCAAGACGCTGAACGACGTGACCCCTTACGAGTATCTGCAACGCAAGCGCACGACCGTGGCTGCGCGGCTACTGCGTGATTCAGATATGCCCGTGGAAGACGTGGTGCGGCGCGTAGGATTCGATTCTCGTTCCACGCTGTTCCGCGCCCTGCGCCGCTTTCACGGCGTGACTCCAACCCAGTGCCGTCGAATCGTCGAGCCGCTGTCCTTTGCTGCTCAACCGCCCGCGAGCTGTTAGCGATTTGCCGCGCGACGGACGGCTGGCGGCCAAGCGGTAACTTTCTAGCGCGCATCCGCGAATCAGTGGTAGTGTTTACCGCAAATGTCGGCAGAGTGGTCACTCTGCCGATACCTTCGTTGGAATGCTCATGGAGAGTTTCTATGTTCTCCCTGCACAAGAAAGCCGTCATGCCCAGCCCGACAGAAGCCTTGCCGGGACGGAAGCTAAAAATGCCCGTGCCCGCGGAGCACTATGTGAACGGCCATCGTTTGCAAGCACCTTTTCCAGACGGACTCGAAAAGGCAATGTTCGGCCTCGGATGTTTCTGGGGAGCAGAGCGCAAATTTTGGCAAACACCCGGTGTCTACAGCACAGCGGTGGGTTACGCGGGTGGCTACACCCCGAATCCTATTTATGAAGAAGTGTGCACGGGACAGACAGGTCACAACGAAGTCGTGCTCGTGATTTACGATCCCAAGAAGGTGAGCTACGAAGATTTGCTCAAAGTGTTTTGGGAATCTCACGATCCGACTCAAGGCATGCGCCAGGGCAACGACGTGGGCACGCAGTATCGCTCTGGGATTTATGTATTTGATGTCAAGCAGCGAGAAGCTGCGGAACGCAGCGCTAAGGCATACGGCGCCCGTCTCGTCGCGGCGGGTTACGCTCCAGTTACAACAGAGATATTAGAGGCGCCTGAGTTTTACTACGCGGAGGATTATCACCAGCAGTATCTGGCGAAGAATCCGGGCGGGTATTGTGGGTTGGGGGGATGCGGAGTGTCCTTTAATCTCGCGGAGCTACAGTTGGGGGAGAAGGCGTAAACGCTAAAGATCTTGTTTCCTTCGAGAACACACAGGGTCAGAAGTGTAGCGGCTTAAGATTCTGCGTATTCTGCGGGCAGGATGATTTCCGCGTTGAGGTCTACCGGAAGTCTACCGGTGAGTTGGTCTTAGGAAAGTATCTAGGAAACCGCAGCCTACGTTTGTGCTTAGCTGTCGGCCTATCAATCGGCCGCTATGAGGTCAGCCCCTTCCCAATGCCCCAATACTGAGGTAAAGTGAATGGCGAAAATCGCTTTACCATTTGGTGGGCTATGGCTACTACCGTAACTCTAAGCAGCAAATACCAGATCGTGATTCCCCAAGCAGCACGTGAGGCGCTCTCGCTATCGGCGGGAGACGAGTTACTCGTTCTGTGCAAGCCTGACCGTGTTGTCATCATCCCGAAGCCGAAGAAGTTCGCAAAGCATACGGCCGGTCTTCACAAGGACGTCTGGCAGGGTGTGGATGCATACCTACAGGACGAGCGCAAAGACTGGTGAGCGTGCGTTTTCCCGGCTCGCACAAACGGATACTCATTGATACCAGTGTCTGGATCTATCATTTCGAACAGCATCCAACGCTCGCATCTGCGGCTGGGCGAGTGATCGAAAGCCTGGAAGCGGGAAAGTTTCGAGGTATTGCTTCTGAGCTAATCCTGTTAGAGCTCACGGTAAGGCCCCTGCAGCTCGGTAGACAGGATGTCGCCGATGACTACGAAGTGCTGCTGGGCTATTTCCCGAATCTTGAATTACAGCCGATAAGTCGAGAGATCCTGATGGATGCTGCTGGTCTGCGGGCTCGCCATCGCTTGCGCACACCTGATGCGATTCAGATCGCAACCGGGGTGAGATACGGTGCTACATTGGCTGTTACCAATGACGAGGCATGGCGGAATCTGCCTTTGATCGAGACAGTGGTGCTCTCTGACTTGATCGAGTAGCGATGATGTGGAACATCGACATTGTCGAAGGGGAAATGAAAACAGGGCCAAATGCAGCTCCGGGAAATTGACAAAGGATTCCTTTTCTACCAAAGAAGGATCGGCGACATGTCGCCTGTTAAAGTGCCATCGTTTCCGAGAAGGGCTCGGCGCCTATATGAGCGAATGCATGCTGGTGACCGAAATTCTCATGAAAGTGTTCTCCCCAAAACTTCAAGAGATGTGGGACGAGTTCCAGAAACGTGTGACGCACGACTGATTGAAGTAAATGTCAGCTGTGCTTTGGGAGATTCCATATCGTCGTGAACCCAACGGCTGTCTTCATTCTGCGTATGCCAACAGCAGACCGTTGAACTCACCCGTCTGGATGAATCCGTACTTGATCGTTCGGAGGACTAATCAAGGTTGCCATATTCCTGAGTAATTGTGACGCCAACGCCGTTCGGTTGATCGTTCCGATAGAAGGCAGATATCTGAAGAAGCTTGTTGAATGCCATCGGTCGTCCGGCGTCGATAGCTCGAGTGCCGGCGACGATCTGATGCCTTCGCATCTGCGGCCGGCCGAGTGATCTGATATATCGCTACGGTGAAATGCCTGCGCCTCACTCGCTGGCGAGAATGTGTTTCTTCACCAAAGGATACACTTCATGTTGCCAGCGTTGGCCGCTGAATACGCCGTAGTGGCCGACGCCCGGTTGGAGATGATGGTTTTTTTGACGGGGTCGCAAGTTGCAACAGAGGTCGTGCGCCGCGAGTGTTTGTCCGACGGAACAGACGTCATCGCGTTCACCCTCGATCGTGAGCAAAGGGGTGCGCTGAATGGCGCCCGTGTCGACGCGTCCGCCTTGCCATTTCAGTCGGCCGCGCGCGAGTGCGTGTTCTTGGAAGACGAGACGCACGGTTTCCAAATAAAAGTCCGCAGCCAAATCCATAATCGCCAGATATTCGTCGTAGAAAGACGCAATTTGCAGCGCCTTCTGTCGCTCACCGTTCAATCGATGTGTCAGCAAATCGGCTTGCGCTTGAACATGCCGTTCAAGATTCATGTACATGAACGCGGTGAGTTGTACGAATCCCGGGTAGACGAACCGCAGCGCGCCGGGAAACCGAAGCGGTACGCTACTGATTAGATTTCGCTCGAACCAGTCAATCGGGTGTGAAGTTGCAAATGTGTTGACCTTCGACGGATTGATACGCGTATCGATCGGCGCAGCCATCAGCGTCAGGCTGCGCGGCGTATTTGGATTCTGGGACTCCGCCATGACGGCTACGGACGCCAGAGCGGCTGGGCCTGGCTGGCAGACAGCCATGGCGTGTGCGCCAGGGCCGATCGCTTCCAAGAATCTGATGATGTGCCCTATGAAATCCTCGAGCCCGAAACGCCCATGCCACACGCTGACATTGCGCACGTTGTGCCAATCCGTAATGTACACGTCGTGCTCCGGCAGCATCGTGCGCGCCGTGGCGCGCAAGAGCGTCGCAAAGTGGCCCGACATGGGCGCAATCAGAAGCACTCGGGGTTGAGCCGTCGCAACGTCCTTCTTGAAATGCAACAAGCTGCCGAACGGAGTCGAATACACAATTTCTTCGCGCACTTCGACTGCATCGTTGCCCACCATGACCGACTTGATGCCGTAGTCGGGGCGCTCGTGCGTCAGGCGCATGCGCGCGATGAAATCGTACGTTACCCGCAGGCGGCGCAGTGAGGCATGTCCGCCGCCGACGGCTTGCGGCAAGCTCCATGTTGCCATGCTCGCCATCATACGAACGAACGCGCCGACATCGTCAAAGACCTGATAGGCCTGATACATCATCATCAGCTTGGGACCTCTGCGCTCCACACGAGCCGGCTTATGGTGTTCGGACGTTACAGCCGGGGCCTGGAAAGAACTAAGCCTCGCAAGCCTAGAGCATCTTATTTTTTAAACTGCAGAGATGATCATCGCGAAATCGCGCGAGTCATTCCCTGAATCTGCTCCGAATGATTGTATCCAGGTACTCTGAAGTGGATTCCCCTATGTCGACGATCTGGCGCCGACGTTCGGTGTAAACGCGCGCAGCGCTACTGCACCGTCCACCCGCCATCTAGGGTGATGCATTGACCTGTGATATTGCGTGCATGCGGACTCAACAAGAAATCGACCGTGCCCGTGATTTCTTCGATGCTGATAAAACAGCGCTTCGGCATGGGCTTGAGCATGATTTGCTTGACGACCTCGTCGCGCGACAAGCCGTGAGTTTTGGCGAGCGAATCGATCTGGTTGTCCGCTAAAGGCGTGTGCACGAAGCTCGGACACACGGTGTTGATGGTGATGTCGTGCTCGCCCGTTTCGAGCGCGATCACTTTGCTGAAGCCGACCAGTCCGTGCTTTGCCGAGACGTAGGCGCTTTTGAACGGTGAAGCCACTAGCGCATGAATGGAACCGATATTCACGATCCGCCCGAAGTTGCGTGCTTTCATGCCGGGCACCACTGCACGTGTCAGCATTGCGGCGCCGGTCAGCATCACTGCGACGAGGTGAGCCCATTTGTCCGGCGGATATTCCTCCAGCGGGGAGACGTACTGCAAACCTGCATTGTTGATGAGTATATCGGGAGGATCGCCGGCGACCGTGTTTACCGCTGAGTCTATGCACGCGTTGCTCGCGACATCCAACTGCACGGTTCTGATATTCCCACTCACGCGTCGCATTTTAGAGGGTAACTGTGCATCGACATCGGTCGCGATAACGCGATGCCCTTGTGATGCTAGGTGCTCGACCAGGCCGAGACCGATGCCGCTCGCGGCGCCGGTGATGAGTACACTGTATGAAGGCGCCTTCATGAATCTAAGGCAGTCCTGATCGCGCTTGATTGCGCACGGGCGAATGCAGGCCTCGCTCGCGTGAGCCCTTCGTGAAGCTCAGGACGAGCCTCCTCACTTACATAGTTACTTAATGATGTTCTCTACGAGAGTGCTTGCTTCGCCTCGTGCCTTGAGTGCTCGTCCGAGGGGCGCGCCGACCCGAGGGTGTCGCGGCCCTCTCTTCCGTCTCGCGATGCTCTTCCGAGTTATTCCCTCCCCGCGAAGCGCTCTTCATGAATTCCTCCTCCTCGGTTTGCCGCATGACTTGACGCGTGAACTCTTCTGCGGCTTCCGTGGCCTTTTTGAGACTGGTGTTTGCGGCGCGTTCAGCGCTCCCAGCAAAATCTTCGGTCGAGTGTTTGACCACTTCCACGAATTTTTGCGCGACTTCGGAAGACTCCTTGAGGAATTTCTGTGTGTCTGCGGTGACAGTTCTCACCAGACCGAGATTGAGCTCGCCCTGTCTAGCAAAGTACTGCACGGGTGTGCCAGCACTTACCATGGCGTGCAGGCCGGCAAAGTTGTACTGGATAAGATCTTGTACGATCACCACCTGGTAACGCGCGAGCCGTTCGAGCACCTTGAGGCCTTCTTGTTGCACCCACTGCGCTGGAGCAAAAGCGCTACCGTACGCCTGCGATGTGAGAGAGTAGAGCGGAACCATAATCACTCCTTCGTACTACAACCCGGAATACGCCATCAGCCTGCGAACCCATTCTGAAACTCGCCCGTAGAGCATCATCAGGCATCAAGCGCGCGAGACCTTTCAATCTAGCGCACGGCGTTAGAGTTCCCTACGCTGAAAAATTACTTGATGAGTGCTTCGAGCTGCCGATTGGATTACCGCTGTAATACGTATTCCCCCGGAGCATCCGTTGTTGGGCAGTAACCGTGGGAGGCTTTCCCCACTGATGGAGGCGGCACCAGTCTTCCATCTGAATGTCTATGCAACCAGCGCTGCCAAACGGGCCACCACGATCCTTGTTCGATCCTCGCTGACGCAAACCACTCATCGGGCGGCACATACGATTTGCTCTCGTTCCAGGTGCCGCCGCGGTATCGGCGTTTAGGATTGGAAGGGCCGCTCACGATGCCCGCGTTGTGTCCGCCGCTGGTCAACAAAAACGTATAGTCGTCGGATTCGGTGTATTGCCGAACCTTGTACACCGCTCGCCACGGGGCAACGTGATCCGTCTCGGTGCCGACGACAAACATCGGAACTTTGATGTCGCGCAGGCTGATGGGAGTGCCGTGAACTTCGAAGCTGTCGCGGACAAGCTCATTGTGCAAATAAAGACGCTTGAGATACTCGGAATGCATGCGCCACGGCATGCGCGTCACATCCGCGTTCCATGCCATCAGATCGGTTGCCTGCTCACGCACTCCATGGAAGTAGCTTTTGACGAGCGGATGCCAGACCAGGTCATAGGAACGCAACATCTGAAAGGCTGCGGCCATCTGCCTACCTTCGAGCACCCCTCTCTTCCACATCATTGCATCGAGCAGCGTAAGTTGGTTCGGCTCGATGAACAAAGATAGCTCTCCAGGCTTGCTGAAGTCCGCCAGCGCAGCGAGCAGCGTGAGCGATCGTATTCGTTGGTCGCCTTGCTGGGCGAGCGCCGCCGCGCCGATCAGACTCAGCGTGCCGCCTATGCAATAGCCCACCACATGGATCTTGCGGTTCGGGACAATCGCTGTGACTGCATCCATTGCGGCGAAAAATCCTAGTTCGAGATAATCGTCCATGCCTAAGTGACGATCGACGGCCGTCGGGTTCTTCCAGGAAATGATGAACACCGTGTGGCCTTTGTCGACCAAATAACGAACCATTGAGTTGATCGGAGAGAGATCAAGAATGTAGTACTTCATTATCCATGCCGGCGTGATGAGGATTGGCTCGGCATGTACACGCGTGGTTTGCGGCGAGTATTGAATGAGCTCCGCTAGCTCATTCCGGAGCACGACTTTACCCGGCGTGATCGCCACATCACGACCCACGTGAATGTGCTCTACGGCTGCGGGTGGCAGTCCGCGCAACGTTCTCTTCAGGTCATCGAGCCAATGCTTGTATCCTCGAATCAGATTCCTTCCTGCTTCAGCATGCGTGAGACTCAGTAGTTCTGGATTGGCCAATAGGTAATGAGAGGGGGACGCGATCTGAGTCCATTCCCGAATTGAAAAGTGCAACAGTTGGGCACTGCGAGCATCTACACTGGGTACACTCGTCGCCGCGCGATGCCACCATTCTTCCCAATTCTTATAAGCTCGCGCGTACATACTGAATGGCCAAGCGCTCCATGCCGTATGTGCGAACCGGCGGTCGCTTTCGACAGGCTTGCGGCTCACGGTCGAGGCCAGGACAGCAAACTGCCATGTATCGACCATCTTGTGCACTGCGTAGCGCGCCAGCTCCGCCTGTATCTTCGGTGATTGAGCCAGGTGCAGGTACCACATCCACCAAGCTCGCACGAACTGTTCCGGAGACAATCCTCCTGTGAGCGCAGCTAAGTGCGCGCGCAGCTCGCGTACGAAGAAATCCTGTGGCTCTTCAACAATTGTCGTTTTCAAAACAGTCTGGGTCAGTGCGTTCATGTGCTGTGGTGCTCATGTGCTCTGGTACTGCCTGTAAAGGACCGAGTGTTGTTGGAATGCGGCGCGCCCGTGTGAGTTCCCGCCGACTTTTTAGACGCTGGGGCGCACCGAAGGTGCTCAGGAACAGGCGCAGACGAGGACGGATCGTTTCTTACAACGTTTTTATCTATCTGGACTCTTGCTTGTGAGCAGGCGTTCTTAGAGTTCCGCCCAGAGTCTATTGTGGTGCGGTGAAACGGGGGCCGCCCGAGCGGCCCCCGTTCCGTGCCAGGGCTCAAGCGGCTGAGCGGAGTGGAATCGTGACTTGCTCTTTCGCTTCGTCGACCCATTTGCTCATATCGCCCTGCAACTCGGTCGTGAACTTGAGTAGATCTTGCCATTGCTGAGTACGCTTTCCCGTAAATTCCATGGTGAGTTCCGAGTGACGGGCTGCCAGCTGGAATGGAGACCGCGCTTGCATGGTGGCGTCGATGCGGGCGACACCGTGGTTGACCAAATCGATCGCAGTGTCGAGTTGGAAGCGCGCGTACTTCTCGAAGGTTTTGGCAAACAGCTCACTGAACCCTTTCAGCGGCGTGAGTGCTTTTTGAGTAAGTTCGAAGGCGGCGTTGTAGTCATAAAGACCTGGATACATAACAGTTCTCCTGTTAGCGCAGGGCGCCGGTGAACGAGGTTTAAATGTGTGGATTGATCTGTGCCGCGACAATATATGTCGTGTTGTTTTGCATTGCCAAATAATTTTCGTCTCTGAATAAAACACCAAGACGCTGTTATATCTCAGAGAAAAGTTCCTAAAAATAGGTAAAGCGGGCATTGTTTATACCTGTCATGCGTTCAGCGGAACTTTGTTATATGAACTGAGGTATTTAGTTTCTCAAGAATGAAGTCGCGCGCAGCGCGCATGGTTCAGGGGCTGAATGATCGAGAGACATGCTATGACTCAAACTCAACGCGTCGCTTACGTAACCGGCGGCATGGGTGGAATTGGCACGGCTATCTGCGAACGGCTTTCTAACATCGGGTACACGGTGATTGCAGGTTGCGGACCCGGATCGACGCGACGGGAACGCTGGATCGAGCATATGCGGGAGAAGGGTCACCGGGTGCATGCCTCCGAAGGCAACGTTGCCGATTGGGATTCGATCCGGACAGCATTCGAGAGAGTCACCGCGGAATTCGGCTGCATCGATATTCTGGTCAATAATGCCGGCATTACGCGAGACGTCGTGTTTCGCAAAATGACACGCGAGCAATGGACGGCCGTCGTCGATACGAATCTCCATAGCTTATTCAACGTCACTAAGCAGGTGATCGACGGAATGATCGAACGCCGCTGGGGACGGATCATCAATATCTCATCTGTCAACGGGCAACGCGGGCAATTCGGGCAAACGAACTACTCGACCACCAAGGCTGGAATCCATGGATTCACTATGGCGCTTGCGCAAGAGCTGGCCAATTCTGGTATCACCGTCAACACGATATCGCCCGGCTATATCGGTACGGACATGGTGCGCGCGGTGCCTCCGGGCGTATTGGACAAGATTGTTTCCTCCATTCCGGTCAAACGTCTGGGCAGCCCGGAGGAAGTCGCTTCGATGGTCGCATGGATTGCATCGGAAGACGCGGCGTTTGCAACCGGCGCTAATTTCTCGCTCAACGGCGGTTTCCACATGTACTAGACAAAGCCGCAGCACACGCATTTGACGAAGGAGAACTCATGGCGCCTCTCGCCGCTCAGGCTTCCTCGTATGAAAACTTCCGATATCGACATCGCTCGAACATTCACGCCATCGCGTACGCACCTGATTGCCCGTCGGCAGCAGAAAGAGGCGCCGCGAGCGCGGATCTGAGTGAGGAAGATGTCGTCATATTTCAATATGACGAGCTTAAAGTCAGGGCCGAGCTGGAGACAGTCCTGTATGAGGCGCACGCGCGGCGTTGAATGCGAAGAAGGGGCTCGAGCGTTAGCAAATGCCGAACTCCCTCACCAGCCAAACTAGCAATGCGAGGGAGAAATGAGGTGTATCGGCAGTATCTGGCGAAGAATCTAGACGGTCATCTAATCCGACTATTTAGTCCGCGTCTGTAAGTCGAGGCCGAACTCGCACTCAGGTGCGGTCTGTTGCAGCTCGACTAGATTGCCTTCCGGATCACGACCGTAAATGGACTTCACGATTCCCACGTCGATCGGGCCTGGCTGATTGAACGTCATGCCCAAGCCTTTTAGGCGTGTGTATTCATTTTCGATGTCGGTGCAATCGACGCAGAAATGTGTATAGCCCTTGTCGTAGGGCTGCAATGGCTTGGTCACTGTCGGTGCAGGCTTGCTGTACTCAAAAAGCTCGATGCAGCAATTGCCGGCGCGGATCATGGCTGCGCGGGATGCTGAATTCGGCACGTCGATGATGCGATCGATGAGTTCGCTGTCCGTCCAGCCGGCCGGCTCACCGACCACCTCGAAACCGAAAGCCTCCTTGTAGAATTTGAGCATGCGGTCGAGGTCGTGTACGTGGACCGCGACGTGATGAATGCCCCTGATCATGCCGCTCACCTCAAAATTCATGTGTACTACGGCAATGTAGCACTGTGGCTTCGCCCTGGAGTTGGGTCATTTCCGCGGCATGCCCTTCAAGATAAGGTCGACGATTTGTTCGACATCGATCAAATCGTCCGCTGCTCCAACCAGCCGACGTTGAACCGGGGCGAGAACGAGGAGGTCATAGAAGATTCTTGCCACCATTACGGAATCATCTATACCCACTTTTTTCAATGGATCGCGGACCAGTTCGGCGACTTGTTCCACCCCTTGACGATGTGTCTTTTTCGACAGCGATGGCAGATATTCTGCTTCCGCTATCAATACTCTATACATCCCTAATGAATGCTCGTTGAGCGCCGCCTGCCTCAATTCGCGTGCGAGCGAAATTAACTGCGTCCGGGTGCTGGCTGATTCCACTCCCACAGAAAGCTTCGCGATCGCTTCAAAACCACGCACGCTGAAGTCAACCAGCACTGATTCGAGTACAGCATGTTTGTCCGAGAAGCACGTATATAACGTTCGCTTCGACGTGCGTGCGCCCTCGGCAATGGCATCCATGGAAGTTCGCCGAAATCCGTCGCGCCGAAATAGCTTCTCTGCGGCGTCGACGATTCTTGTGCGGGCATCACGGTCTCGAGCTGTTGAGCGCACGATGTTTTCCGAATGCGCCGCTTTCGTCTTGCTGACTGTAGTAGTGCGGGTGAGAGAGGTCATAGTGTCGTTTGAATTTACTAGGTTGCTATGGTACGGTCCCGTACCAAGATGGTACGACATCGTACCAGTGGGGGAGTGCCATGAGCGTACTCGAGCAAAGAGCCAATCTCATAGGCAAAACTGCGGTGGTGCTGGGCGGTGCTGATGGCATGGGTCACGGCATTAGTATCGCATTGGCCAGGGCAGGAGTGAGTCTTGCCTTCTGCGACATAAACGATGCTGGTATAGCGCGCACTACGGAAATCTTGAAAGGGCTGCGCTGCCGCACGATGGCTGAACACGTCGATGTCTGTGACGAGGCCGCGCTCGATGCCTTCTGGCAAAAGGTGGATGCACAGTTCGAGCGCGTCGACATCCTCGTCAATGTCGTGGGAGGAGTGAAATACAAAGCTTTTCTCGATACGACATCCGACACATGGGAAGGCGACGTCCGCAGAAATCTGGGTTACGTGATCCAAGCTTGTCACCATGCGGGCCGTCGTATGCGTGATCGCGGTCATCCAGGCAGCATTATCAATATCACAACCATCGAAGGCTACCGCGCCGCGCCCGGATATACGGTCTATACCGCCGCCAAAGGTGGCGTCGTCAACTTCACCAAGACCTTGAGCACCGAACTCGGACCGCTCGGCATCCGCGTGAACTGCATCGCGCCGGATGAAACACCCACCCCCGGCCTATGGAGCAGCGGCACGCCGGAGTACGACCCGTTTCCGCCAGGGCTGTCGAAGGAGCAACAATGGAAGTTGGTCGAGGAACAGGGCGTCAATGCCATCCCGCTCGGGCGGCTCGGCCGCGTTGAAGACATCGAGAATTGCGTGCTGTTCCTGGCCTCCGATCTATCGAGTTACATCACCGGTCAAACTTTGCATTGCGATGGCGGCGCGTGGGCGTCCTCAGGTTGGTACAACTTTCCGGGCCTGGGGTTTCGCAATCGAGTGCCCTTCAGATTGCTCAACCAGCCGGAGTACCGGCTTGAGAACACATAACTACGAAATACGCAGTGCGATGACAGCTTCATCGGTGCTCGGAGGTGATCGCAGGCACGAGTAGTCTTTCGTTAAAGCGCTCCCAAAAAAATTACATAGAGAAAACGTAACGACGATTCGTAATGGTTGGCTATTTCGGTGTGCAGTGTGATTGCCGCTGACGTGATTTTGCATCTGGCGACCAGAGTGTCATTTATAAAGAGGGGAAATCGTTATGGAGTTCAAGAGAAGGTTTATTAAAGAGAAGCTGCTCGTGACTGGGGTGGTGGGAATTGCAAGCGCCGCCCAAATGGCCCACGCAGAAGGACCGATGCTCGAAGAGATCATCGTCACTGCACAGAAAGTCGAAGAAAGTTTGCAGAAAATTCCGGTGTCGGTGACTGCAATGACGGCGGGCGATTTGGAAAAGAAAGGCATCAGCAGTCCTGCTGATCTGCTGACCACCCGCATTCCGGGCGTCAGTTTCCAGCCTTACGCCAGCCGGACAGATTTGCTCAACATCACCATGCGTGGTGCAGCTAACTCGGATCCGAGCCCTGGCACCGTCGATGCGGCGGTGGCGATCGTCGAAGACGATGTGTACAACGCGCGCGGCACCGGCCTGAATTTCGGTTTGGCTGAAATCGAGCGCATGGAAATCCTGCGCGGCCCGCAGGGCACTCTGTTTGGACGCAATGCGCTCGGCGGCGCGATCCGCATCATCACCAAGCAGCCGACAGGCGAATGGGGCGCCAACCTCAAAGTAAATGCCGGCAACTTCGGCTATCACAGCGAAGAAGCCCATCTCAACACGCAAGAATTCGGCGGCCTTTCTTTCAAGGTGGATCTAAAGAAGGAGGATCGCGACGGCTTCACCAAGAATGCTGCGACCCCGTCGGCCATTTCCAGACACCGCGATTTTGGCGAATTGGATAATGAGGGCGGCAAGATCACTGTGCAATACAAGCCCACAGATACGCTGAAATTCCTCTACGCGTTCGAAGACGAGACACTCAAGCAGACCGTTCTCTATACCCAACATGGATTTCCGCCGGCGGCTTGCGCAGGCGGCGGTCCTTGCGTTGGAGCATCGGCGTTGGTAGGTGCCCCGAACACTAATATCGGCGATTATCCTGGTACTAGCTGGATCGGCATGTACAACGACTATGCGGTGACCAAGGTCAAGAACCATCACCTGAATATCGATTATCAGGCCACCGACAACATCACCCTGAAGTCGATCACAGCTCATAGCGAAACGGATTCGGCGATCATTGGCAACAACTTGAATGGCGCCTACACGTTAGTCAGTTTCGGCGGCGCACCTTTGGGTTCGGTGCCCCCTTTATTCGGCGGACCTTTCAATCTTCCTGCCGTTGTTACGGGCACGGGCTTGGCGGCTGCCGGTCTAACAAGTTCGAATCAGGTGTATGGCTTGTCGGGTGTTATACCGTTCTCCGACGTCAACTCGAAATCGACCAGCCAGGAATTCCAGGTCATCGGCAATACCGACACCCTCAAATGGGTGGCTGGCGCCTACTGGTTCCAGGAAGAAGTCGTAGATTATCGACAGACGGCTTTCTCGATCGCCTACACGGGCTACGATACCGTCGCCAATCGCCCAATCAATCCGGTTGCAGTCGATCCGGTGGGGTTGTCTGCTCTGGGCGGCAACACAGATCAGTCTGAAACGTTGACGCAAGGCAAAGTGAAAGCTTATGCCGGCTTTGGCCAGGCGACGTGGACGCCGGCGGTGGTTCAACAACTACATATCACCGGTGGTTTGCGCTATTCGCACGAACATCGAACGTTCCATCGCTCGGTCGACAATGGGGCCCCTGTCGATATCGACAAGCCGACATTCACTTTGGGCCGTTGGGACCCAACTGTTTCCGTTGCCTATGATCTCAGCGACACAACCAACGTCTATGTTCGCTACGCCAGTGCTTACCGCGCCGGCGGCGCGAGCGTACGTGCACCTTGGACGGGACCTTTCGGCAATCTTGCCGTGTTCCAGGAAGAGGTCCACAAGTCCGTCGAAGCGGGTCTCAAGGCTGACTTGTTTGATCGTCGCTTGCGCGTGAATGCGGCAGCGTTCTTTACGCGAATGGAGGGCGTGAATTACTCAGTGCAACTTGATCCAGTGAACCCTTCCATTACAGGAACGATCAATTTGCCTGGCACGCAAAAAGTGAAAGGCGTGGAACTGGAGTCGGCCTTCGTAGCCACCGAGCACTTAACGCTGTCCGGTAACTTCACTTGGCAACACTACGACTTGGATTCCGCTGTACAAGCCTATATCGATCGGACGGAGCCCGGAGCGATCTATTATCTGGCTGCTCCCTTTCCGAAATATTCCGGTGGGCTTGCTGCGGATTACGTGCTCCCGCTCCCTGTTGGCCAACTGTTGGCACATGCTGATTGGTCGAAGAGTTCCAGAAGCGCCGGCACGCCGCGCGTTCCTGCTGGGAACTTCAACATCCCAGTGTGGACCGACATCGTCAATGCGCGCATAGGCTGGCAAGACATCAAAGTCGGCTCGGCCGCATTGAAGGTGATGGCGTACGGTAAGAATCTAGCTAACAAGCACAACCCGCTCTTTAGCGCCACCAGTGGCCAGTGGGCTTCTGCTGATCCCCGCACCTACGGCTTGGAAGTGAGTGCGGATTTCTAGTCCGCGTTCGTCCGGTCCGATCGCTTTCTGATCGGACCGGATTTTTCCAGCTGCGCCGACGGGAGAAGACTAGATGACGGCGAATTCTTTTTCGTTCGTTCAGCAGCAGACGCAGCAGCAAAATCACTAAACAACTCGCCACCACGGAGATCGTGATGCCACGGGGATACATTGATCAGATCGCCGGATTGAGCGGCAAGAAAGCGGCGGTCATCGGCGGTGGCGGCGGTGTGGGCGCCGCCGTGTCACTCGCGCTGGCGAAGGCGGGTGTCGATATTGCAATGTGCGATATCGACGACGCGGAAATGACAAAGACGCGAACGGATATCGATGCGCTCGGCGTTGCCACTTTCGCTATGCATGCCGATGTCACTGTGGAAGCCGAACTGGATGCCTTTTACGCCGCACTGCCTGCTTGGTCGGACAGGTTCGACATTATCGTCAACGTAGCTGGGGGCACGCGGCAGAGACATTTCATGGAGAGTAGTCGTGCCGATGATGCGCGCGACATCCGGCGCAATTACGGTTACGTGATCGACTCCGTCCGTCATGCGGTGCCCTTCATCCGTCGCGGCGGGAAGGGAGGCAGCATCATTAATTTCACAACTATCGAAGCTCACCGTGGCGCGGCGGAATACTCCGTCTATGCAGGCGCCAAAGCCGCCACGACCAACTTCACTCGTGCTATGGCTGTGGAACTGGCGGGCGAACGCATTCGGCTCAACTGCGTCGCCTCAGACAGTACTTGGACCAAAGGAAACATGCAGGCGATGCGCCCCGACTTGCTCGCGGACCTGATGTCGCTGCCGCCGGACGCGCTGAAAGTTCTCCAATACATCCAGGTGCCAATGCATGAGTCGCCTGGACTGGATGCCCTCGCAAACGCGGTGCTGTTCCTGGCGTCGGATCTGTCCGCCTTCATTACGGGTATGTCCTTGCACGTGGACGGCGGTGCGATGGCAGCTGCCGGATTCCTCGACTGGCCGAACGGCGACGGCCACGCCCCATGCCCGCTGGGCGGCACACTGCGCAAGATGTTATAAGCGGCGATGAGATACGCCGCCAATAGTAGTGAAGCCTAGAGAATATCGAGCTTCTTCATCAACTCCTCCACGGGCATTTCGATTCCTCTAGCAATCTTGAATAGATCGTCGATGTATAAATTCGGTCCGTTTCTGATGCGTTTCAACACTTGAACGGAAACGTTGCAGTTTTTTGCGAATGCTTTGAGCGTTAGGTTGTGTTCCTGCGTGTACTCGTCGATGAGTGCGCGGACGATTGCCTGCTGTTCATCGGCCACTGCTTGTTCCGCGTTCGAGCGCTTCCTACTCACTTCATGCACCTTTAACTCGAAGCGTGCATGACCCCTTTTCGAATCGCGGTCTGTATTACCGGCAAAAGAATGGGTCAGAAACGGCGCCGCCATCGTTTACATGACGTTTGGCGGCGGGTTTTCACCGAAGAAAACGCGTATCGATCCGGTTAACTCAAGCCTTCCAAAATTTCCCGAGTGTGCTCGCCGAGTTTCGAGCTGAGGGTGCGAATGGATGCCGGGCTCTTGGAGAGGAGCGGTTGAGGTGAGGCGACGGCGAGCGGTAGTCCGTCGAGCTCCGAGATGGTCAGGCTG
>Ga0207667_10002086_pt1 | contig 25048 bp, 26 predicted proteins | sample KBSCornC52_FD_184301 | JGI IMG/M metagenome (GOLD analysis project Ga0207667, IMG submission 184301) | Corn rhizosphere microbial communities from Kellogg Biological Station, Michigan, USA - KBS Corn C5-2 (SPAdes) (version 2) | ecosystem: Host-associated > Plants > Roots > Rhizosphere > Soil ...
CGGCGTCCGGGTCCTGGAATAGCGTCATCGCTTACGCCGATTAGTTGTCGCTGTGCATAAACCCTCACATATCTCCGCTGACGGCTCCGTTTCGATGGTAGACGTCTCGGCAAAATCACCGACCGTCCGAACCGCGCGCGCCGAGGCGCTCGTGCGGATGGCCGCGCCCGCCCGAGCCGCCCTGGCGGACGCGACCGCACCCAAGGGGGACGCGCTGGTGACCGCGCAGATCGCCGGCATCCAGGCCGCCAAGCGGACCGCCGACCTGATCCCGCTCGCACACCCGCTCCCGCTGGCCCACGTCGGGGTGACCTTCGCCTGGACCGCCGACGGCCTGCGGATCGAGGCGACCGCCACCACCTCGGCCCAGACCGGGGTCGAGATGGAGGCGATGGTCGCGGCCGCGGTCGCGGCGCTGACGATCTACGACATGGCCAAGGCGCTGGACAAGGGCATCGTGCTCGAACGCGTGCGGCTGCTCGAGAAGACCGGTGGCAAGAGCGGCCACTGGAGGGCCGAGTGAGGTTCAAGGTCGCGTTGATCGTGCTCTCGGACCGCGCGGCGTCGGGGGAGCGTGAGGACGGCTGCATCCCGGTGATGCGGGAGAAGTTGGGCGACGTCTACGACGTGGTGCGCGCGACCGTCCTACCGGACGATCCGAGCGCGCTGCAAGCCGAGTTGATCGATCTGTGCGATCGCGGCGCCGCCGACCTGATCCTGACCAGCGGCGGGACCGGGCTCGCGCCGCGCGATCGGACGCCGCAAGCCACCGCCGCCATCCTCGACTATCAGGTCCCCGGCATCGCCGAAGCGATCCGGGCCGCGTCGATGCAGGTCGTCAAGAGCGCGATGCTCTCGCGCGCGCTCGCAGGCGTGCGGCATCGGACGCTGATCGTCAACCTGCCCGGCAGCCCCAAAGCCGTCGGCGAATCGCTCGACGTCGTCCTGTCCACGTTGCCGCACGCCCTCGAACTGCTCGCCGACCGCGTCGTCGACGGCTAGCCGGACTCCGCGTTGGACTACCGCCAGGCCGAGGCATATCTGCTCGGCACCATCGACGAGAGCATCTCGCGGCGCGAACCGTACCGCCTCGACCGCATGCGGGCGTTCTTGCGCGAGTTGGGCGATCCGCAGAACGCGTATCCGACCATCCATATCGGCGGCACCAGCGGGAAGGGCTCGACCTCGACGCTGATCGCGTCGATGCTGCGCGCGTCGGGGAAGCGCACCGGTCTGCACACCAAACCGCACCTGCGCTCGATGACCGAACGCGCGCGGATCGACGGCGCAGATATCCCCGAGGAGCGCTTCGCGGCACTGCTCGACGAGATGATGCCGGCCATCGAACGCTGCGCGGCGGAAGAAGGCCGGCCGTCCTACTACGAATCGCTGCTGGCGCTCGCGTTCCTGTATTTCGCGCGCGAGCGCGTCGACGTGGCCGTGATCGAGGTCGGTCTGGGCGGGGCGCTCGACGGCACCAACGTGATCGTCCCCGAGGTCGCCGCGATAACGACGGTCGGCTACGATCATACCGAGATCCTCGGCGACACGCTCGAAGCGATCGCGAGCGACAAGGCCGGTATCGCGAAACCGGGCGTGCCGCTGGTCTGCGGCGTGACCGATCCGGGCGCTCGCGCGGTGATCGAAGCGCGCTGCGCCCAGGCCGGCGCGCCGTTCGTGCCGGTCTGGGAGACGACCGTCATCGAGGCGGGCGACGCGCGACGCAACGGCCAGCATTTCGCCGTGACGACGCCGTCCGATCGTTACGACGTCGACCTGCCGCTGCTTGGCGCGTTCCAGCGGACCAACGCGGCCATCGCGCTGCGCGTGGTCGAGCAGCTCGGTCCGGAGCTGCGTCCCTCGCGCGACGCGTGCGAGCGGGGCCTCGCGACCGCCAGCCTGGCGGGGCGAATGGAGTATTTCCCAGCGCACCCGGGCGTCGTGTTCGACGTCGCGCACAATCCCGAGAAAGCCGCCCGGCTGGCCGACTCGCTGCGCGAGCAATTCCCGGACCGGCACTTCTGGATGATCGTCGCGATCGGCACGTCGAAGGATGCGGGCGAGATCGTGCGAGCGCTTGGGAGTCTGCCGGCGACGTTCGTGTTCACCTCATTCGACGCGGCCGGCCGCACCGCGATCAAGCCACAGCGCTTGGCCAGCATCGCCGAGGACGCGGGCTCCTGGGGACGCGCCATCGCCGACCCGGTCGAGGCCTTGACGATCGCGCGGCGCAACGCGCGCGCCGACGACGTGGTGGTCGTGACCGGCTCGACGCTGGTGGTCGCGGAGCTGCGGGAATGGTGGTTCGAGCATGTCGCGACCGTCACCTGAGCGCGGAGCGCTCGAGGTGCGCGGGATGCGTCTGCCGTGGGGCGAGCGCACCTACGTGATGGGCATCGTCAACGTCACCCCCGACTCGTTCTCCGGCGACGGCGTGCTCGCGCCCGCAGAGGCCGCCGGGCGCGCGCTCGCGCAACTCCGCCGCGGGAGCGACATCGTGGACGTCGGCGGCGAGTCGACCCGTCCGGGACACGAGCGCGTCGAAGGGGCCGACGAGATCGCCCGGGTCGTGCCCGCTATCCGCGCCGTCCGCGAACGCCTGCCGGACGCGATCGTCTCGGTCGATACCTACAAGCCGGCGGTCGCGCGCGCCGCGTGCGAGGCCGGCGCGGATCTGATCAACTCGGTCTGGGGGATGCCCGACGCCTTGCTCGACGTGGCGATCGAGTTCGGAACCCCGGTCGTCATCATGCACAACAAGGAACGTGCCGCCTACGACGGCCCGATGCTCGACGAAGTGCTGGCATTCTTGAGCGAGGCCGCCGAACGGACCGTCGCCCGCGGGCTTCCGCCGGCGCACGTCCTGGTCGACCCGGGCGTCGGATTCGGCAAGACGCCGGAGCACAACATCGCGGTGTTGCACGGCCTCGACCGCGTGGTCGCGCTCGGCTTTCCCACCCTGCTCGGCGCGTCGCGCAAGTCGACCATCGGCAAGCTGACCGGCCGCGAGCCGCACGAACGCACCTACGGCACCGCGGCGACCACCGCGCTCGCGGTCGCCGCCGGCATCGACGTGGTGCGCGTGCACGACGTCGCGGAGACCCGCGACGTGGTCGCGGTCAGCGATGCGGTGGTCCGCGATTGGAGGCCTGACGGATGGACGCGATAACCCTGCGCGGGATGCGCGTGCTGGGACGCCACGGCGCCTACGACGGCGAACGCGACGCCGAGCAGCCGTTCGACATCGACCTGCGCTTGGAGATCGACCTGCGCGCGGCCGAGCGCAGCGACGCGCTCGGCGACACGATCGACTACGACGCGCTCCACAAGGGCATCGCCGGCATCGTGCAGCAGACGTCGTTCGCCTTGCTGGAGCGGCTGGCCGGCGAGATCCTGGCCGCGATCTTCGCCGACCCGCGGATCGCGCGGGCCGAACTCTCGATCGGCAAGCCGGGTCTGCTGGACGGGGCGACCGCGGCGGTCACCCTGGCGCGCGAGAACCCGCGCTACCGGCAAGCCTTCCCGTGATCCATCGCGCGTACGTCGGCATCGGCTCCAACCTCGGCGACCCCGAGGCGAACGTACGCGATGCGATCGCGGCGCTCGGCGAGCTGGGCGCGGTCGAGCGGACGTCGTCGCTCTATCGCACCAAGGCCTGGGGTAAGACCGATCAGCCCGACTTCGTCAACGCCGTCGCACTGCTCGAGACGGGCATGAGCCCGCGGGCGCTGTTGACCGCGCTCAAGGCGATCGAGACGAGTCTTGGGCGCGTGCCGTCGGAACGCTGGGGCCCGCGCGCCATCGACCTCGACATCTTGACGTTCGACGATCTGCGGATCGAAGAAGAAGGCCTTTCGATCCCGCACCCCCGGATGGCCGAACGTGCCTTCGTCCTGGTTCCGCTAGCGGAGATCGACGGCTCGTTTGCGACTATGCGAGACAGGTTGCCGGTTGAGGATATCGACGCATGCAAAGCCGTCGGTTAGATCAAGAAGATCGCCGGCATACGACCGTCGCGTCCGTGAGGGCGGTGCTGGTGCTCCTTCTCGTGTGGTGCTCGACGGCGGGCGTTGCGGCAACGGATGTTCCCCGGGCTCCGGTGACGTCCAAGTGGGTTCGCTCGTTCAACCCTCAGCCGTCGGACGCACATACGCGATGGACGGGCGTCATCACAGGGTATTCCATCCACGACGACCGCGAGACGAACCGCCCTTTTTCAGTGCTCACCTTCCGGCGCGACGGCGAGTCGGAATCGAAAGAGGTCTACCTTTCGTTCCCGACGTTTGTGGACGCACGGCCATGGAGTTGCCGCCCGACGGTCGTCTTGTCGGTGTATCGGTACGAGTACCGGATCTGCGATTCGCTTCCGCCGGCGATCGTTCTGGGGCGTACGAGGGTCGGTCTATCCATCTGGTACGAGCAGATCCCGGGTGAAGCACTCGTCGTCGCTTCGACGAACGCAATAACGTCGTTGCGGTAGGCACTGCCGGCCTAGGCTTGACGGCTAGTGACCTCGTAGACGCGCTTCGTCACGAACACGTCGAGGAGTTGCGCGTCGATCTTGCCGCGCTGCGCGAACTCCTTGGTGAGGATGTCGAGCGCGCGCTCGATCGAGAGCGCTTTCTTGTACGGACGGTCGCCCGCGGTGAGCGCGTCGAAGATATCGCTGATCGTCATCATGCGGACCTGCGGCGAGATCTGGTCGCCGGCCAGACCGCGAGGATAGCCCGTGCCGTCGAGATGCTCGTGATGGCCGTAGGCCAGGTCCGCGACGTTCGGCCACGGGGTCGTCTGCCACGGGATCTCGCGCAGGAACAGGAACGACTGGGTGACGTGCTGCTGCATGCGATCGCGTTCGTCGCCCGAGAGCGAGCCGCGCGGGATCGTCAGATATTCGAGTTCGCGATCGTCGAGCAGTGGGCGCACGTCGAGGCCGTCGCGGAACATCCGCCCGCGCGCCTCCTCGAGCGCCGCTTCCGCGTCGGAGGCGACCACCGCCGGCTCGTTCGCCGCTTCGACCTTCTCGAGCAGCGCGATCAGATCGTCGCGTTCGCGCGCGTCCTGGGTCTGTTCGATCGCGAGCAGGAAACGCAGGCGGACCGTGTCCAGACGCCCGTCCGGCAGCTTCTTCGATTTCGCGAAGATGTATTCGGGGACGGCGACCTTGCCGAAGTCGTGGAGCAGCGCGGCGTAACGCAGTTCGCGCAGATGGTCGGCCGTGAAGTGCGCCTCGGCGAACGGACCGGTGCCGATATCGTTGAGCGCCATGGCCTGCGCGACCGTGAGCGTCGCGACCCGCTCGGAATGGCCCTGGGTCGCCGAGTCGCGGACCTCGATGGCCTTCACCGAGGCGCGCACGAACGTCTCGAACAGGTCTTGGATGGCGGTCACCAAACGCGCGTTCTCGAGCGCCACCGCGGCCTGCGAGGCCAGCGCCAGCAAGATCTGCTCGTCGTGATCGTCGAACGGCTCGACGACCTTGACCGTCTGTTCGGGCGAGTCCAGCGTCAGGTCGAACGACGGCTTGCGATTGATCAGCTGGATCGCGCCGACCACGTCGCCGTTGACGGTCGTCATCGGGACGCACAGCACCGACATCGTGCGGTAGTTGCTGGCGCGATCGAACGCGTCGTTGAAGCGGTACGGCAGGCTCTCGTCCGGCACGTAGGCGTCGGCGATGCGGACCGGCTGGGCGGTGCTCGCGACGTAGCCGGCGATCGAACCGTGCGAGAGCGGGAGTAGCGAGCCGAGATAGATGCCGGCATCGTTCGGGCCGGTCTGCGCGACCGCGAAGCGGAGCGCCGGAGGGCCTTCGCCGCGCTCGACGACGTACAGGCTGCCGCCGTCGGAGCGGGTCAGCTCGCGGGCCTTGCGCACGATCAGCTGCTGCAGCGCGGCCGCATCGCGCTCGGACGAGAGCGCGCGCGCGATCTCGAGCAGGTCGGCGCTCTCGCCCGCCAGCCGCTCCTGCGCGATGGCGGCTTCGGCGGCGAGCGCCGCGCGGGCGGCCGCGCCGACGGCGATCCGGTCGAGCGGCGGACGCAGGACGGCGACCACGTTGGGCTCGTCGGCCAGCCAGGCGTTCCCCGGTTCGTCGGGAGCGACCGCCACGATCGCGACGGAGGTCCGTTCGAGCGCGCTGATACCGCCGAGGGCGCCCAGCCGTTCGAAGTTCACCTCGCGCGGCGAAAGGCCGGCCTTGGCAAGAAGGTCGGGAAATGGCCCGAGGTCGGTCCCGATCGGGTACAGGAAAAGGGGCACGACCCTGCTTTCTGTCCCCGAGTGGCGCGTCCCGGTCGTGGATAAGGGCGCCCGGGGTGCCATGACGAATCCAACGCGCTCATGTCCGACGTGCAAACGCCCCCCGACGGTATCTCCGCCCGGGTCCGCCGCCTGGTCGACGCCTTCATCGAGACCGATCTGATCCGCGTCCGCATCGAGCGCGACGGGGAGACGATCGAGGTCGGGCGCCCTGCCATGCGTCACGACCAGGCCCAGGTGGCCGAGGCGGTGGCGCTGGCCGCCGAACCCGTCCCGGTCCGCAACGTGGAGAGCATCAAGGCCGATCTGGTCGGGATCTTCCGCATGAGCCGGCCGGCCCCGGTCGAGGGCGACCTGCTCGAAGGCGACCGCGAACTGGCCTACGTCGAAGCGCTGGGCATCCGCAATCCGGTCCGCTCGCGCGGCGCCGGGCGGATCGCGGCGATTCTGTGCAAAGACGGCGACGCGGTCGACTACGGCCGCCCGCTCTTCGAATTGGATCGAGGCTGATATCTTCCGTAAAGTTCTGATCGCCAATCGTGGCGAGATCGCGCTCCGCATCAACCGCGCCTGCCAAGAGCTGGGCGTCAAGACGGTCGCGATCTTCTCCGAGGCCGACCGCGAATCGCTCCACGTCCGCCAAGCGGACGAAGCCTTCTGCGTCGGGCCCGGTCCGGTCGCGCGCTCGTACCTCAACATCCCCAACATCATCTCGACGGCGCTGGTGACCGGCTGCGACGCGATCCATCCGGGCTACGGATTCATGGCCGAGAACGCCCGATTCGCCTCGATCTGTGCCGATCACGGCATCGTCTTCATCGGGCCGAAGCCCGAAGTGATCGCGGCGATGGGCGACAAAGCCACCGCCAAACGCGTGATGAAAGAAGCTGGCGTCGCGACCACGCCCGGCACCGACATCCTGAGTTCGGTCGACGAGGCCCGCAAGGCCGCGGGCAAGATCGGCTACCCGGTCCTGATCAAGGCGACCGCCGGCGGCGGCGGCAAGGGCATGCGCGTCGTCGAGAAGGCCGAAGACCTGGAGCGTTCGTTCCACGGCGCGAGTTCCGAGGCGGAGGCGTCGTTCAAAGACGGCCGCGTCTACATGGAGAAGCTGATCCGCGATCCGCGCCACATCGAAGTGCAAGTCCTGGCCGACGAGTTCGGCAACGTCGTGCACCTGGGCGAGCGCGATTGTTCGGTGCAGAAGCCCTCGCACCAGAAGCTGATCGAAGAAGCGCCGGCGCCGGCGCTCTCGGACAAGGCGCGCAAAGCGCTGCACGACATGGCGATCAAGGCCTGCAAGCACGTGAAGTACTCCAACGCCGGAACCCTCGAGTTCCTGGCCGACGGCGACAACGTCTACTTCATGGAGATGAACACCCGCATCCAAGTCGAGCATCCGGTCACCGAGATGGTCTATAGCGTCGACCTGGTCAAAGAGCAGATCCGCATCGCGTCGGGCGAGAAGCTCGGCTACGCGCAGTCGGACCTGGCGCTGCGCGGCCACGCGATCGAGTGCCGGATCAACGCCGAGGATGCCAGCAACAACTTCGCGCCCGAGGCCGGTACGCTGACCAAGGTCGTCTTCCCCGGCGGCCCGGGCATCCGGGTCGACACCCACGTCTTCTCGGGCGCGCAAGTGCCGCCGTACTACGACTCGATGATCGCCAAGATCGTCGCCTTCGGCGCGACCCGCGACGCCGCCATCGCGCGGATGGAGCGCGCCCTGCGCGAGACCGTCATCGAAGGCGTGCACACCACCATCGACGAGTGTCTCGTCATCCTCGCCACCCCGGAGTTCCGGGCCGGTGACTACAACATCGGGTTCCTCCCGCGTTTGCTGGAGACCCAAGCAGCCGACGCCGCGCTCGCCGCCACCGCAGCAACGGCCTGATGCCCAGCCGTCGCATGGCCCGCGAACAGGCCCTTCAAGCGCTCTATTCCATCACGGTCGGCCACCGCGACCCGAGCGACGTGCTGATCGAGAGCGTCGGCGCGGAGGCTCCGAGCGAGCATCGCGCCTTCGTCCGCGACCTGGTGCTGGGCACGCTCGACCACACCGCCGAAGCCGACGCCGCGATCGCGCCGCTGCTCCAAGGCTGGACCCTCGAACGGATGCCGACCATCGATCGTTTGATCTTGCGTATGGCCAACTACGAACTGCGACACGAGGGTACGCCCCCGGCCGTCGTGATGGACGAATCGGTCGAACTCGCCAAGAAGTTCTCGACCGAGGACTCCGGCCGCTACGTGAACGGCGTCCTGGCGGCGATCGTCCGCACCGATGCGACGAAAGCCTAGGCCCGCGACGCGGCGGCGGCGCTTCTGGCGCACGCTCGCGATCACCGTCTTCCTGCTGGCGCTCTTCGCGGCCGGCACGATCGCGGGCATCGTGATGGCGTACTCGCGCAATTTGCCCGACATCAGCCGGATGGCCGACTACCAGCCGGCCCGTTCGACCCGCATCTACGCGCGCGACGGATCGCTGCTCGGCAGCGTCTACAAAGAGAACCGCGTGTGGGTGCCGATCGCGCAGATCCCGCCGATCGTCCGCGAGGCCTTCATCGCGAGCGAGGACAAGAACTTCTACCGCCATCACGGCGTCGATTTCTTCGGCATCGCCCGCGCCGCCATCGCCGACCTGACGCACCAGCGCCAGCAGGGCGCGTCGACGATCACCCAACAGCTCGCGCGCAAGCTCTTCCTCAACGACAACTATTCGGTCTCGCGCAAGATCCAGGAAGCGCTGCTCGCCATGGAGATCGAGCGCTACTACACCAAGGACGAGATCCTCGAGCGCTACCTCAATCTGGTCTACCTCGGTTCGGGCGCCTACGGCGTCGACGCGGCCGCGCACACGTACTTCGGCCGCGGCGTCGCCACGCTCACGGCCGGGCAGGCCGCCATGATCGCGGGCGTGGTGGCGGCCCCGTCGGACTACTCGCCGTACGTCAGCATGAGCAAGGCCAAGAGCCGTCAGACGCGCGCGCTCAACCTGATGGCCGAGAGCCACTTCATCACGCAGGCGCAGGCCGACGACGCGATCGCCGCGCCGATCGTGCTGGCCGGCGAACGGCCCGCGGGTCTGCAAGGCTACAGCTCGCCGTACTTCACGACCTACGTGATCTCGCAGCTCGAGAAGCTGTTCGGGAAACAGGCCGTCCAGGAAGGCGGCCTCCAGGTCTATACGACGGTCGATCCCAAGCTCGAGGCCGCCGCCCAAGAAGCGGTCGACTACGGCGTCAACGCGGCGCTGGCCGAAGGGATCGGCGCGCACGAAGCGGCCCTGGTCTCGATCCGCCCGAGCACCGGCGAGATCGTAGCGATGATCGGCGGCGCCAAGTTCTCGCTGGCCAATCAGTTCAATCGCGCCTGGCAGGCCCGGCGCCAGCCCGGCTCGTCGTTCAAGGCGTACGTCTACACCGCCGCCATCGACAACGGCATGGCGGCGTCGACCATCGTCGACGATTCGCCGGTCTCGTATCCGATGGGCGACGGCACGCAGTGGTCGCCGCAGAACGACGATTTCCGCTACATGGGCGCGGTGACGCTGCGTCAGGCGCTGGCGCTCTCGCGCAACGTGGTGGCCGTCAAGGTTGCCCAAGAGATCGGCATCGACCGCGTGATCGACTACGCGCGGCGCATGGGCGTGACGTCGCCCCTCGAAGCGAACCTTTCACTCGCGCTCGGCACGTCGGACGTGACCGTACTCGATCAGGCCAGCGGCTACTCGACCATCGCCAACCAGGGCATCCACGTCGAGCCGAGCGCCTTCCGGATCGTCAAAGACGCGCTCGGCAACACCGTGCTGGACGACCGGTTTCCTCAGCAGAACGAGGTCATCAGCGCCGGTACGGCTTTCATCCTCACCACGATGCTCGAAGACGTGATCACCTACGGCACGGGCGCGAACGCCAACATCGGGCGGCCGGCCGCCGGCAAGACCGGCACGACGTCGGATTTCAAGGACGCCTGGTTCGTCGGCTTCACCCCCGACCTGGTGACCGCGGTCTGGGCCGGCAACGACGAAGGCCGCATGAGCGAGTCGTACGGCGGCAACATCCCCGCGCGCATCTGGGCGCGCTACATGCGCGCCGCGCTCGCCAAGGTGCCCAAGCACGACTTCGTGATGCCCGCCGACGAGGTCCGCAAGATGGCGTCGTGCAGCGGTCGCGGCATGGAGTACTACCTGATCGCCGGCGCGCCGACCTCGCCGTGCGGCAGCGCCTTCGGGACGCCGGCTCCGGCGTCGTACTACGTCGCACCGGTCTACAGTGCGCCGCCGCTGCCGACGCTGGCACCGACGCCGACGCCGCTGCCGGCGATCGCGACGCCGCCGCCCGACTCGGTCGGCGACGGGACGCACTACGTGCCGCTCGATTCGCCCGCGCCGTCCGCCGCGCCGCCGGCCCCCGCCGCCACGAAGCCACCGCACCGCAGACGATGAACGAGAACGCCACCGAGCCGTTGGTCGTCAGCGTCGGTGAGTTCGCGGCGCGGCTCAAGGGCGTCTTCCGCCACGTCAAGGCGTTCGCGCGGATCGGCGTGAGCGGCGAGATCTCGGAACTGCGGCCTGGCCCGTACGGCGTCGCCTTCACCCTCAAGGACGCGAACGCGATCCTCCGCTGCTTCGCCTTCTCCAAAGCCGCCGCGGGCTTCCCGGCGCTCGAGAACGGCGTCGCGATCACCGCTATCGGCAGCGTGGAAGTGCAGGAGAAGTACGGCTCCTATCAGCTCCTCGTCGGCGAGGTCCGCCTGACGGGCCAAGGCGAGCTGCATCAGAAATATCTCGCGCTCAAGCAGCGCTTCCGCGACGAAGGTCTGTTCGAGGCGGCTCGCAAGAAGAGCGTCCCGGCGCTGCCGCTCCACGTCACGCTGATCTCGGCGCGCCAAGGGAAGGGCGCCGAGGATTTCGCCCGGGCGATGCGCGAGAACGTCCCGTTCGTGCGCGTGACGACGATCGAGACGCGCGTGCAGGGCGACGGCGCCGAGATCGACATCGCGGAGGCGATCGACAACGCCGGCCGGACCGGGGCCGACCTGATCGTGCTCGCGCGCGGTGGCGGCTCCTACGAGGACCTGTTCCCGTTCAACCTCGAGCCCGTCGTGCGCGCGATCGCGCGCGCCCGGGTGCCGCTGATGACCGCCATCGGCCACACCGACGACCACCACCTGGCCGACGACGTCGCCGATCTCGCGTTCGGGACGCCGTCGCTCGCCGCCGAGGCGATCGTGAAGAACTGGACCGCCGCTCGCGAGCGGCTCGCGCGGGCGGTCGGGAAGATGACCCGCGAGATCCGCGCGGTCGCAGCGCAGTGGCTGCAGCGCGCACAGACGGCCGGCGACGGCCTCGATCGCGCGCTGCCGCGCTATATCGATCGCCGTCGGCAGCTCGTCACGCAGAAGGACAAGGCGCTGGTCGAACGCAGCCCGCAGCGCCGCGTCGGCGAGATGCGCCGCGGTTTCTCAAGCGCCACCGCGCGCCTCGAGTACGGCATCGGCCGCGTCGTCGACGCGCGCAAGAACGAGATCGCCCGGCGAAGCGAACGTCTTCGCACCGTGCGGATCGTGCCCGAAAAGCAGGCGGCGCTCGAACGTCTGGTCGGGCGCCTCGAGGTGCAGAGCCCCGAAGGCCCGCTCGAGCGTGGCTACGCCATCGTTACCTTCAACGGCGAACCACTGCGCGACGCGGCGCTCGTTGAACCAGGCGATGCCGTCGAGGCGAGATTGTGGCGCGGCAAGGTCGCTGCGCGGATCGAGCGCTCCGAGTAGTGGCCGCGCGCGAGCAGGACGGCTTTGTGAAGGTTCGCGTCGATATTCCGGCCCTGTCCGACGCGGATGCATGGCACGATATGCGGGTCGAGTGGCTCGGGGCCGAGTCCACAGGAGTGAAGAATCACTACCGTATCGACAACAATCCATTCTACGCCTACGGTATCGCCTACGACGATATCGTGGAAGTTCGGCGTTCGCTCTTCGGACCGCGCGTGGTCAACTCCGTCGTCAGGCGCGGCGGGCACTCGAACTATCGGATATTCTTCACGACCGATAACGCCGCCGAGCGTGACGGCATGTTGCGCGCCTTGGTCACCCTGGGCTGCACGTACGAAGGGATGATGCCGACCCCGCTGTTTGCGCTCGATGTTCCCGGCGGCGATAGCAGACTCGAGACGGTGGTCGCCGTATTGGACGCCAGTGTTGACGACGGGCTCTTGGACTACGACGAGGGGTTTCTCTTTTCGTGAGTCGCCCGGTCCTCGTTCGCACCATGCGCGCAAAGGAACGTGCACTGGCCCTCGACTGGGCTGCGCTCGAAGGCTGGAATCCAGGTCTGCACGACGCACGCGCATTCGGCATGGTGGATCCCGATGGTTGGCTGATCGGCGAAGTCGACGGCGTTCCAGTCGGCTGTATTACGGCACTACGGTACGACGAGTCGTTCGCGTTCGTCGGATTCTATATCGTGAAGCCGGAGCATCGAGGCAAAGGCTATGGCCTTTCACTTTGGCAGGCCGCGATGGATCGCGTCGGCGACTGCAACGTCGGGCTCGACGGCGTGCTCGCTCAGGTCGACAACTATGCGAGATCGGGCTTCGCGTTCGCCGTTCGAAATGCTCGCTACCGCGGCGCGGGCGCGGAGGACGCGAGAGGCGGAACGGCGATCGTAACGGTCGCCGATCTCCCGCAACTCGCGGCATACGATCGTACGTGCTTCCCGGCACCGCGCGACGCTTTTCTACGGGAATGGCTGACGTCGCCCGATTCTTTCTCGCGCGTCGCGCGCGATGGCGCGGAGATCACCGGCTACGGAACCATCCGCCGCTGCCGCGAAGGCTGGAAGATCGGCCCGCTCTTCGCGAACGACCGCGCTATCGCCAAACGGCTCTTTCAGGATCTACGGTCACACGCAGCTGGCGAGCACATCTACCTCGATGTCCCCACCTCGAACCTCGTTGCCGTCGACCTCGCGACCGAGTCCGGTATGGACGTGGTCTTCGAGACCGCTCGCATGTACACGCGCGGCAGGCCGGCCTTCGCTACCGGCCGCGTTTTCGGCGTGAGCAGCTTTGAACTCGGCTGAGCCGCACCGCGCGGGACGCCCTCCTGATCCGTCGAAAGAAGTCTGACGATGAGTGACGCCGTTCCGCAGTCCTTCGAGCAGAAGCTCGACCGTATCGATGCGATCGTGAAGCAGCTGGAGAGCAATACTGTGCCGCTGGACAAGGCCGTGGAGCTGTTCCAAGAGGGCAAGAAGCTGGCCGCCGAGTGCGAGGCGCTGCTCAAGAACGCGCAGGCCACGCTCGACAAGGCGATGGGCGAAGGCCAGACGCCTGCCTAGCGAGCGGCTCGACAACCTCGTCGCCGAGCGCGAGGGGATCACGCGGTCGCAGGCGCGCGCCCTGATCATGGAAGGCCGCGTCCGGATCGACGGCGAGCCCGGCAACAAGCCCGGCCAGAACGTCCGGCCGGGCGCGCTGGTCGAGGTCGAGCGGCCGCGCCGGTTCGTCAGTCGCGGCGGCGAGAAGCTCGATCACGCGCTCGATGCCTTCGCGATCGACGTGACCGGCCTGGAAGCGCTCGACGTAGGGGCTTCGACCGGCGGGTTCACCGATTGTCTCCTCCAGCGCGGCGCGGCCCACGTCACCGCGGTCGACGTGGGCTACGGCCAGCTCGACTGGAAGCTGCGGACCGATCCGCGCGTCACCGTGATAGAGCGGACCAACTTCCGGCTGATGGCCGACGACGCGTTTCCCGCGGGCTTCGACCTGGTCGTCATCGACACGTCGTTCATCTCGCTGCGGACGATCGTGGCGCGGGTCGACGGCTATCTGCGGCCCGAGGGCGCGATCGTGGCGCTGGTCAAGCCGCAGTTCGAGGCGGGGCGCGAACGGCTCGGCCGGGGCGGCGTGGTGCGCGATCCCGAGGTGCATAGGGCCGTCCTTCGCGAAGTCCGAGAAGCAATGATCGCTCTCGGCCTCGTCCCCCTCGCCGTCGTGGCCTCGCCCTTGCTCGGTCCGGCCGGCAATCGCGAGTTCCTGATGCTCGTGCGCCGCTCGGGAACCGTGGTGGCCGATGAGGTGGTCGATGCCTTCTAAGATCGTCGGGCTCTACGTCGATTCTGCGCGCGACAACGCGCGGGCGGTCGGGAACACGGTCGCGGACGTCTTCCGGGCGCGCGGCTACGAGGTTCGCGCGAACGGCGATCCGCTGGCCGATGCGCAACTGCTCGTCACCGTCGGCGGGGACGGCACGCTGCTGCGCGCGGCCCGCAAGGCGATCGTCGACGACGTCCCGATCCTGGGGATCAACACCGGGCGCCTCGGGTTCCTGACCGAGTTCAACGCGGACGATCCCCGCATCGCCGAACTCCCCGACGCGCTCGAACGCGGGCTGACGATCGAGGAGCGTGTCGCGCTCCAGGTCGAGTACGACGGCACCACCTATTTCGCGCTCAACGACGCGGTCGTGCGCAAGGGCAGCGCATCGCGGATGGTGCCGTTCGGCCTGAATCTCGGAGGCGAACAGGCGGCCCACATCCCGGCCGACGGCATCTGCGTCTGCACGCCGACCGGCTCAACGGCCTACTTCCTCTCGGCCGGCGGCTCGATCATCTCGCCCAAGGTCGAGGCCTTCGGCATCGTGCCGCTGCTCCCGCACACCCTGTTCTCGCGGCCGATCATCGTGCCGACCACGTCGCGCATCGAGATCTCGTGCGACTCCGAGATCGTCCACGCCAACCTCGAATGCGACGGCGACACGGTCGCGGAACTCGCGCCCGGGGCGAGCGTCTACGTGACCCGCCATCCGAAGCTGGTCCGGTTCGCGCGCTTCTCGTCCTTCCGCTTTTTCGAACGCCTCGAAGAAAAACTGCGCTGGGGTGTTTCGATCAAGAACTCCCAAGGCAGTTAGTCCGTGGGACATGTTTGGCGCGCCCCAGGGGAGAGTAATGCTGATCAAAGGCGTGAGCGCGCCATGGTAAGGGGGCCCCACGAAGTGGGGGGCGCGGAGCCTCGGGCGGAGCGCCTGTAGATCAGCATGCTGCGTTCGCTCACGATCGAGAACTATGGCCTCATCCCCAAAGCGGAGATCGCCTTTGCCGACGGCGCGACCATCTTCACGGGCGAGACGGGCTCCGGCAAGACGATGTTGCTCGGCGCCCTCGGGCTCGCGCTTGGTGAGCGGGCCAGCGTCGATGCGGTGCGTCGCGGCGCGGCCCGCGCCGTGGTCACGCTGGTGCTCGAACCCGACGCCGCGCTCCGCGCCCGGCTGAACGAGGACGGCTATCCGCTCGACGAAGGCGAGGACGCCATTGTCGTGCGCGATGTGACCGACGCCGGTAAATCGAGCGTGCGGATCAACGGCCGCTCGGCGACGGCCGGTTATCTTCGCGAGGTGGCGGGGAACGTAGCCGATATGGTCGGTCAGCACGACGCCCAGCGACTGCTCTCGCCCGCGTACCACGGGGACCTCCTCGATCGCTTCGGGGCGCCCGCGACCGCGAACGCCCGAGCCCGGACCGCGGATGCGTTTGCGACGCTGCAAGCCCTGCGCGACCGGCTAGACGCGCTCGGCGGCGACGATCGGCGCGCGCAGGCGCGCTGCGACGAGGCCAGATATGCGCTCGACGAGATCGAAGCGGCCGGGATCGAGGCCGGAGAAGACGAGCGGCTGACCGAGCGTCGCCGCTACCTCGACAACGTCGAACGGGTGGCAAGCGCGCTCCAGGCCGCGGATAGCGCGCTCGCTAGCGACGATGCGAGCGCCTCGACCTCGCTCGGCGTCGCCTCGGTCGCGCTTCACGGCATCGCCGAGATCTCCGGCCCCCTCGCCGAAATGGCCGAACAGGCCGCCGCCCTGCAGAGCGAGGTCAACGACCTGGCGACCAGCATCGCGCGCGAGATCGAGCGGACCGAGTTCGACCCGAACGAACTGGAGGCGATCAACGCGCGCCTCGACGCGCTCGACAAGCTCAAGCGCCGGTACGGCGGGACACTCGAAGCGGTCCTGGCCCACGCCGCGGCCTGCCGCACGACCATCGACGACTTCGCCTCGCGCGACGAACGCTTGGCCGAACTGCGCTCGCAATGCGCGATCGCCGAGGACGTGCTCGAGACGGCCGCCGCCGAGTTGACGACCGCCCGGGCCGCCGCCGGCAAAGCGCTCGCGAAGCGGGTCCGCGCCGAGTTCGCCGACGTCGCGCTCGGATCGGCCGCCTTCGAGGTGACGTTCGAGCGACTCGCCGCGATCGGCGCCGACGGCGCCGAGCGCACCGAGTTCGCCTTTGCCGCTAATGCAGGCGAGCCGCTCCGTCCGCTCGCGCGGGTCGCGTCCGGCGGCGAACTCTCGCGCGTGCTGTTGGCGCTCGTGGTCGCGCTCGCCGGCAAGGACGATCGCAGCGCGCTGATCTTCGACGAGATCGACGCCGGCATCGGCGGCGCGACCGCGACCGCCGTCGGCGCGCACCTGGGGCGGCTGGCCAAGCAGACGCAGGTCGTCTGCGTCACCCACCTCGCCCAGCTCGCGACCTGGGCCGACCGTCACTACCTGCTGGAGAAGAGCGAGAGCAAGAACGCGACCACCATCGGCGTGCGCGAGATCGTCGAGCGCGACGACCGCGAGGCCGAACTCGCCCGCATGCTCTCCGGCGAGACCCACGACGTCGCGCTGAAGCACGCCCGCACGCTTCTGGCGAGCGCAAAGGGATGAGGGGGTTACGGAGCGCGACGATCGCGATGCTGGTAGGTTTGTCGCCCCTTACAGAGGGGGGCGCGAGCGCGGGGGAACCAGTTGTCACCCGTTGCGCGCATCCGAAAGCCGTCGTAGTCGACGAGGGACCCAGCTTGCGGCTCGAAGCCATCCGCGCCGTCGGCACGTCGATCACGATCGCACTCCGCGCCACATACGAGAACTTCATGCAGCCGAACGGCCCATCGTTTGCCCATACCCCATATTACATCGCGATTGACGGAGGGAAGCCGGTCTTCGGCGAGCTCGTCGGCGGCACGTCTCGTCACCTGGTCCTCCGTTTGGAGCGCGTGAAGCCTGGAATCCACGAGATCATCTACGGCGTAGGTACGGTATCCGAGGAGCTGGTCTGGAATGTCTGCGTCAAGACGTAGCTCGGCGGCCGAGAACGACGCGACGGTCGACATCGACGGGCGCCAGGTCAAGCTGACGAACCTCAACAAGGTCTTCTGGCCGAAGAAGGGCTACACGAAGCGCGACCTGCTCAACTACTACACGAGCGTCTCGAAGTGGCTCTTGCCGCACATCAAGGACCGGGCGATGGTGCTCAAGCGCTATCCCAACGGCATCGACGGCGATTTCTTCTTCATGAAGCGGGTCCCGGATCCGCACCCCGAGTGGCTCAAGAGCTGCACGATCGAGCACAGCGACGGCCCGGTCACCTTTCCCATGGTCGACGATCTCGCGTCGCTGCTCTACATCATCAACCTCGGCTGCATCGATCTCAACCAGTGGTATGCCACCTGCGCCCATCCGCGCCAGCCCGACTACCTCCACTTCGACCTCGATCCCGGCACCGCGACCTGGGATGCGGTCTGCGAGGCGGCGCTGCTCGTGCGCGATGGTCTCAAAGCGCTCAAGATGCCGTGCTATGCGAAGACGTCGGGTTCGAAGGGCATCCACATCTACATCCCGATCAAGAGCGGCCCCGATTCATCTCAAGTCCAGAGCGTCTCGAAAGAGATCGCCCATACGCTCGCCCAGCATGCGCCGGACCTGCTGACCGTGATCTACCGCAAAGAGAAGCGCCCCAAGGGTCGCGTCCTGGTCGACTACAACCAGAACCGCTTCGGCAGCACGCTCGCCAGCATCTATAGCGTCCGCCCCAACGAGTTCGCGGGCGTCTCCACGCCCGTCACGTTCGAAGAGATCGAAGCCGGCATCGACATCGAGGACTTCCGCATGGACAACATCGTGCCGCGCTTGGAGAAGGTCGGCGATCTGTGGAAGCCGCTTCTGGCGAAGACGAAACGTTACGACCTTAGCGCGATGCTGGCCTGAGTGTCACGCAACCTGCCCGAGTGTTGTTTACCGTTCGTAATGCTTCAACGTCTGTTATTGGCTATTGCATTCGGCGGTTTCACATTTGGACTCGCCGCCGCGGCGCCCGCGCCCGTCAAAGTAAACATCGCCGTACTGCCCTGCGCCCAGGATGCTGCGGCGAAGCCCGATCTATATCTATCCGACATCGATCGGCGGTTTGCCCGATTGCAGATCCACCCTGACTGGCACGAGGCCGGTGGCGTTTGGGCCACGCGCGTCGACGTGCCTCGGGCGCACTACATCGTCGACGCCAGCTCTCAGCACTGTAGCGGAGCCAGTCAGCAGTGGGTCGCTCTTCCTGGAGGCGAACGACATGTCTTACTGGCGTTGAACGAATCGAAGATCTTGACGACCGATGAAAATATGTACGCTGCGGCCGTCTATGGGCACATCCCGATGCCGGAGATGTCGGTCGAGTTGCTGCCCGCCGACAGCGTGCTTGGCGATTCGGGACGGCGTAGCGGGACGATCGATGGCGACACGTACCAATTCGGGCACGTCGTTCCGGGCCGCTATTACGTGGTCATGGGATTCGGAGCGGTGAGGGCGGCGCGGATGATAACGGTGCCGACGAAGCCATATGGTGCGACCGTTGAGGTGTCGATGGAGAAGTCGACGGCGCTCGGCCTGTCCCAAGCTGAATCCGCGGGAAGCCGGTTCCACGAGTACAGCGACCCGAAGTTCGGCCCATACTCTATGTTCGAACTCGGTCCATCCTCCGACGACGGATGGATAGCGAATCCATTGCCGGCGGTGGCCGGCTATCCTGTCTGGGGCAAACAACTGTCGAGTGCTGTCGTGCGTTCCGTCGAGATCGCCCGGAAGCTCGTCGTGAACGATGAAGCGCTGCCACCCGAGTTACGGAAAATCGAGGCCTACGAGATCTCGGTCGCGGCCTACGGTGGCAACGGACGGCCGCTCTTCCTCCGCCTTATCCCGAGGGACGAGGACCTTTGGGCGCGATCCGTGACGTTGATGGGCTCGCCGTGCGCGGAATCACGTACAGGAATCGCCATTCATGGCATGGGAATGAGCATCGATCTGGCGCACGACTCGGCGACCGTCATTACGATCTGCCCCTAGAAAAAAAGATCTCGGCGCTCTCTCGACGAGGATTGGCCCGACAGGCGCCCTTCGAGACGCGCTTCGCGCTCCTCGGGGTGACACGAGAGGGAATCGCGTGATAGGGTGAGCCGGTATCAGGTCTCTTGTCGCGTAAGCGCCGGGCCGCTCGGAAGGGCGGTCCGGCGTTTCGTATTATCAGGGGATCTGGTGGATCTTCAGCAGATTCGTGCCACCCGAGCCGACGGGCATGCCGGTGGTGAAGGCGATCTTGTCGCCGCTCTGCACCAGGCCGGCCTGCTGCATCTTGTTCTCGGTCATGTAGAGCAGTACGTCGATGCTCGCGTAGCTATCGATCAACAGCGATTCGGTGCCCCAGACGATCGAGAGACGGCGGGCCACCCATTCGGCCGGCGTGAGCGCGATGATGCGGGCCCGCGGGCGGAACGCGCTGATGTGGTGGGCGGTGTTGCCGGTCGTCGTGCCGGTCGCGATGAACGGGATGTCCAGTTCGTCGCTCGAGCGGGTCGCGGCTTCGGCGATCGAACTCGCGACGCTCGGCGCGACGTTCTCCAAGCGCCGGTCGCGCAGCGCGGCGTGCGGATAGTTCTTCTCGATCTCCTGCGCGATGGTGGCCATCACGCGAACGGCTTCGGTCGGATACGAACCGCGGGCCGTCTCCCCGGAGAGCATCACGGCGTCGGTGCCGTCGATGATCGCGTTGGCGACGTCGGCCGCCTCGGCGCGGGTCGGGCGGGCGGAACCGATCATGCTCTCGAGCATCTGGGTCGCGGTCACGACCGGTTTGCTCGCCTTGTTGCAGAGGGCGATCAGCCGTTTCTGGATGAGCGGGACGCGCTCGAGCGGCATCTCGATGCCGAGGTCGCCGCGGGCCACCATGATGCCGTCGGCTTCCGCGACGATCGCGTCGATGTCGTCGAGCGCCTCGTGCTTCTCGATCTTGGCGAAGATCGGCACGTGTTTCTTGCGCTCGGCCATGAACTTCTTGACCTTCTTGATATCCGCCGCCGAACGGACGAACGAGACCGCGACGAAGTCGACGTCCTGCTCCAGACCGAACGCCAGATATTCGAGGTCCTTTTCGGTGACGGCCGGGATGTCGAGGGTGCCGTCGGGATAGTTGATGCCCTGCTTGGAGCGCAGCTCGCCGCCGAACTCGACGGTCGTCTGCACGGCCGTCTTGGTCTTGCCGGTGATGCGCAGCGTGATCGCGCCGTCTTGCAGATAGATGCGATGCCCGACCGCGACGTCGCGCGGCAGGTTTGCATACGAGCACGAGACGCGCTCGGCCGTGCCCTGGACATCGTCGGTGGTCAGCTCGAACGGCTTGCCGCGTTCGAGCAGCACGAAGGGCGCGTCGCCGGCCAGCGTGCCGGTCCGGACCTTGGGGCCCGGCAGGTCTTGCAGCACGCCCACGTGCACGCCCAGCTCGGCGCTGATGTCGCGCGCCTGTTTGATGACGGCGGCGTGCTCGGCCGGCTTGCCATGCGAGAAATTGAGCCGGAAGACGTTCGCGCCCGCCAGGATGAGCGAGCGCATGATCTCCGGGCTGCTCGAGGCGGGGCCGACCGTGGCGACGATCTTGGTACGTTTCTGAAGAACCTTTTCCATGAGCGCCTTGCCTTGCGCGGCACGCGTAGAAGGCTCCTGCGTTCCCGTGAGCGCAATCCCCCTCTCAAATGCACGCTCGCGACCCACGCGACCGGAAGTATCCGGAGCGACTCTCGCTCAGCTACGTCCTCTCGTGCATCATCCACGTGCTCCTGGCCCTATTGCTCTTCTCGATCGCGTCGAGTTCGTCGAACGAAGGCGCCTCGGAGAGCACCCAAGGCGGCGAAGTCGTCACCGTCGAGCACCGGGCCGTCGCCGCCGCCCAGCCGGCGCCCGCCCCGTCGACCGTGCCGCCGCTCCCGCACGCCCCGGTGATCGCCCCCAAGCCGCGTCATGCGCCCGCTCCGCAGACGGCCGCCCAACGCCAGCCCCAGAACGTCCACGAGCTGGCCAAGAACGTACCGAACGCCACCCCGAACCCCAAACCGGTGCCGCAGTCCTCAACCCAGCCCAACCCCCAGCCGACCCAACAGGTCTTCGAACCCAAGCCCGAGCAGGCGATTCCGGCCGTGCCGGTCAGCGTCCCGACCGCCAAGGCCATCGCGGTGACGATCAAGATCCCGCCGACCGCGGTCCCCTCGCCGGCTCCGACCGCTGCCCCGACCGCGGCCCCGACCGCCAAGCCACAGCCGAGCGCACCGCCGACCCGGGCACCCAACACGCCCGCCCCCGCCTCGACCGCCGCCGCGATCAAGCCGGCGACGCTGGCCAGAGCGACCGCCGCGCCTGCCAGCCCCGCACCGCCCGGCCCGCTCGCTTCCATCGCCCCCGCCAAGAACGCCGGCGTCCCGAGCCCGGGCCCGACCACCGGGCCAGCCCAAGCCAACAACCGGGGCACCTCGCCTAGCCCGGGCCCCAGGGGCACCGGCGCGCCCGGCCCCCAGGCCGGCTCGAAGGCAAGCTCGCATCCCGGGCCCGCACGACCCGTAACCGTCCGGCCCACCTCGGCCCCCGCCAGCCCCGCGCCCACCGGCGGCTCGTCGGCCGGCAACGCCCTCTCAGCCAAACTGCGCGCCCTGCTGCTGCCGAGCGGCCCAGGTGTCCCCCCCAAACAGACCCACATCGCCCCGGGCGTCGGAGCCATCCCGACCGATCTCGAGCCGACGCCCCCGCCCGAGATCGTCGCCAAGACCATCTACATCTACGAATCAGGCACCAACACGACCGAGCGCAAGGTCAAGATGTGGGTCACCGCCATGCACAAAGAGGGCCCGCTCACCATCTGCACCGGCTGGCTGCTGCGCGAACCCCTGCCCGCCCCCTTCAACATCGCCGGCGGCCGCCAACACGCCCCCGCCCCGATCATCCAAGAAAACGCCACCTTCATCTGCCCCGCCCACTACCTCCGACCATACAAACCCTAGACCCAAAGAACAGCGCCTGAGTGTATCTGGCTTAGCCTCGTCGGCGTTGGGGGCGCGGGCCGCCTGTTTCGCGGGGCGTGTGAGGGAGGAGCGGAGCCAGGATGGCAGGAGCGACGACGAGGCGAGTAGACTTTTCACACGATGTGAAAAGTCGGGCGTCCCCGCGGGACAGGTGGCCCGCGCCCCCAACGCCGACGAGGCTAAGCCGGGTGCCGAAAAGCTTTCGCTCGCCAGTTGAATTGCGACGTTTATCGGAGTAGAATTCAACCACGCTCGAAACTGATGAAGGAGGGCGGTTGGAACCGCAAGATCCGCCGGGCCATAGAGCCCGCGATGGTCGCGCAAAGTAAGAGCGCCTGATGCGCTCACGTACGCCGGACGCAATCGGCATGAGCGCGACGCATCGGACGAACCGACAGACGACAGGTCGAGGAGCCGCTCCCATTGGGGTTGCGGCTCCTCGCATTTCATTGTATTCTGTCTGTGGTTATCGAAGGAGCGTGGGTCTGTCCCGCGCTTCTGTGTTCTCCGGGGTCGATTCCCGGGCAGAGAGGGCGGCGTGTCGGATCTTATCGACGGGTATGAAGCGGCGATAGCGCAGATCGAACACGACGCGGCTTTCGAGGACATCGAGATCGTGACGCACGCGGCGAAGCGGCAGGGCCGCAACACGGTGCTCACGGTGACGATCGATCGCCAGGGTGGCGTGGACGTCGGTTCGTGCGGACGCATCGCGAATTTCATCAACGATGCGCTCGAGACGGTCGAGGAACACTACACGCTCGAGGTCGAGTCGGCCGGGCTGGAACGTCCGCTGCTTCGACCCGGGGATTACGACCGCTTCGCCGGCAAGGCGGCGCGCGTCGTGACCACCCTCACCATCAACGGCGGGAAGACGCATCGCGGCATCCTGCGCGGCGTGGTCGGTACCAACGTCGTGCTCGAGACCCCGAAAGGCGAGCTGCCGCTGCCGATAGCAACGATCAAGTCGGCGAACCTGGAGTACGATCCGCGCGCCGACCTACTTCGCGACAAACGTGAACGGAAGAACCATGGCTGAAACCGTAACCGACGAAAAACTCATCGACGTCCTGAAGATGATCTCGAAGGAACGCAACGTCCCCTTCGACATGCTCATCGAAGCGCTCGAGGCCGCGCTGCTGACCGCGTACAAGCGCCACTTCGGCGCCGAGGCGAACGCGATCGTCACGGTCGACCGTCAGAACGGCGACTACAAGGTCTACCACCGTCGCGTCGTCGCGGACGAGGTCGTCGATCCCAAGCTCGAGATCTCGGTCAAAGAGGCCGGCGGCCAATACCAGGCCGGCGACTTCTTCGACGAGGAGACGACCCCCAAGGATTTCGGCCGCATCGCCGCCCAGACCGCCAAACAGGTCATCGTGCAGCGCATCCGCGAAGCCGAGCGCGACACCGTCTTCAACAAGTACTCGCGCAAGATGAACGACCTGGTGACCGGTAAGGTCCAGCGTTTCGAACAGCGCAACATGTACGTCGAGCTCGAGGGCAAAGACGAAGCCATCCTTCCGCTCTCCGAACAGGTCCCCGACGAGGTCTTCCGCATCGGCGACTTCATCCGCGCCTACGTGCTCGACGTCCGCAAGGCCGTCAAGGGTCCGCAGGTCGTGCTCTCGCGTACGGCCGAAGGGCTCGTGCAGCGCCTGCTCGAGGCCGAGGTGCCGGAGATCCAGGACGGCGTCGTCGAGATCATGGCGATCGCGCGCGATCCGGGCAGCCGGTCCAAGATCGCCGTGCGCTCGACCCGCGAAGAGGTCGATCCGATCGGCGCGTGCATCGGGCCGAAGTCCAGCCGCATCCTCAACGTCAGCGACAACCTGCGCGGCGAGAAGATCGACGTCATCCGTTGGGACGACGATCTCCAGACGTTCATCATGAACGCGCTCGCGCCGGCCAAGGTCATCAGCGTCGAACTCTTCGAAGACGACGGCGTCGCGCTGGTGGTCGTGCCCGACTATCAGCTCTCGCTCGCGATCGGACGCGAAGGGCAGAACGTGCGCCTGGCGGCGCGCATCTCGGGCTGGCGTCTGGACATCGCGGCCGAGTCCGAAGCCGACGAATCGCGCGAGCGCTACCTGGCCGAGCGCGCCGAGCGTCCGTCCGAGGGAGCCGAGGCGACCGCCGAGGCCGAGACCGGCGAAGAGACCGAGGGCGAGGAAGAACTCAACCTGGACGCCGACCTGTTCGCCGATCTCGAGGCGATCAAACGCACGCGCCTTGGGAGCGAATAGCCCGCACCTTCCGACCCGTACCTGCGTTGGGTGCCGCCGGCGGCGGCCCCAGCGCGAGATGGTCCGGTTCGTCCGGGGGAGCGCCGGCTGGAAGGCCGATCCGCCCCGGGGGCGGCGCCAGGCGGGCCGGGGCGTCTACCTCTGCTCGGCGGAGTGCTCCGCCCGGGCAACAAAAAACAAGCGATACCCGGGCCTCGCAGCCGCAGGTGTCGAAACCGTGTTCCAAGGTAGTAATAACGATGACCATCTACAGCAATGAATAACGACGACCATGCTTCGTAAGGGCTCGCCCTGCGGAGTGTGCGGTCGTGCCCGTGGCGCGATCGTAAGGTAACTGCGTGGACCCCGTTTCGGGGCTCGCGCGTGTGTGCGCGGCACCGATTCGAAAGGGAT
>Ga0207667_10002087_pt1 | contig 25043 bp, 23 predicted proteins | sample KBSCornC52_FD_184301 | JGI IMG/M metagenome (GOLD analysis project Ga0207667, IMG submission 184301) | Corn rhizosphere microbial communities from Kellogg Biological Station, Michigan, USA - KBS Corn C5-2 (SPAdes) (version 2) | ecosystem: Host-associated > Plants > Roots > Rhizosphere > Soil ...
ATGGATGCGCATGACCCAAGATCATGGGCCCCCAAGAGCCCACGTAGTCGATGTAACGCCGGCCGTCGGAGCCATAAATGTAGGCCCCGTCCGCCTGTTCGATGAATATCGGTTCGCCGCCCACGCTGCGAAATGCGCGAACCGGCGAGTTCACGCCGCCTGGAATGTAGCGGCTCGCTTCGGAGAACAAGGACATGAGTAAGACTCCAGATCGTGCATTCGTCATATTACGCGCGGTCGATCGTTAAACGCTTGCGCCGCCCGCAGCGTCCCGCTTTAATCCAACCCTTTAAATCTGTCGGACAGCTGAAGAATGAAGTCTTACATGTGTGTGATTTGCGGGCACGTCTACGAAGAAGAAAAAGGCGATCCGGCGGCGGGCATTGCACCTGGCACCAAGTGGGAAGACGTGCCGCTTTCCTGGCGCTGCCCCGACTGCGGCGCGGGTAAGGAAGATTTTGAGATGATCGAGGTGTGAGGGAGGTAAGTTGGACTTTGGGTGAGTGGGTATTGGACAGAGAAGAAAATGCAGGCGTTATCTTGCCAACAGCCCAACTACCCAACGCCCACTCATAGCTGCTTCACCTGATACCCCGCCTTCTGCAGCAAGTCGACCACGCTGTCTTTGCCGACGAGGTGTAGCGTGCCGACGAGCACCAGGACATCGTCGGGGCCGTCCAGGAGTTCTTCTACGCGCGCGAGCCAGCGGCGATTGCGTTCCACTGTGAGGGGACGGTAGAGCTCGGGAAATTGATCGAAATTGTGCTGGAGCAGCGTTGCGAGCGCTGCTGTGTTGCCTGATCTCCAGGCGGTGAGAAGTTGATTGAGCTCTTTGCTCTCGTCGTCCGCGTCCTGCAGCGAGTACAGCAGGAACTGACGCTGCTGCGCGGGCGGCAATGAGGCCAACAGTCCAAGCTGTTGTTCCAGCGTTTCCAGTCCTTCGATGGGTTTGCCGTCCGCCGTGGCGCGTGTGAGCAGGCGTTGTTCGACGCCTGAATTCGGGTCCAAGCCCATGCTCGTGAGTTGCAGTTGTGTAATCGTGAGCGCCGCGAGCCAGGGTTGGAATTGAGCCATCATTTCGACCGGCAATCCGAACTTTTCAACACGCTCTTGCACGGTGCGATACGTTTGCGCTCCCAATTCGTGTTCCAGCGTCTGCCCATCGGGCAGCAAGCCGAGACTCATCATGGTGGCCTGCGCTTCTGCTTGATCGACGCTGCTGAGATCGATCTCCATCACCACTTTCTTTGCGCGCGCATACGCTGCGTCGAGCGCCGGCGGCAATTTTTCCGCCGGACTCAAGTAGTGCACCGAGCCGGCCAAATAGACGGTGTTGTGTTTGCCTTGCGCTACCCAAACCGGGCTGTGTCCCTGCGCATGCGCGGCGGCAAAGAGCTGGATGACCAGCAGAAAGGCGCATGCAGCCGCCCACTGCAAAGTCTTCGCGGGTACGAGTCGACGAGCATCGGAGGCGATCGAAAAGGCACGCATGGTGTCACTCGTGAAGAGGTGCTTGCCGATTCTGGCGTCCCTACCTGTTTCCAGCGGATGAAGCGTTAGGCGAGCTTGACCGAGTGCTCGCCCCAATGAAGCGAGTGATTCATTCCCTCGTGCAGCCACAGCACTTCCGTTGCGATGGAGCCGTCGGGTCGCAGTTCGAGCGCCCGATATCCAGGGGGCTTTCGATCCACGGCAAAGTCCTCACTGTGCGGAAGGAACTGCATGCATGTGGCCGGTGTCGCCATGTAGCGAACGCCTTTCATGAAACAGTCGAACGCTTGGTGCACATGACCCCAGAGCACGCCGCGCACATTCGAGTGTTTGCCGATGACGTCGAGAAATGCTCGCGAGTCCTCCAGCGACACTTCATCCAACCAGCGACTGTTCATTGCCAGCGGATGATGGTGCAGACAGACGAGCGCGTGCAAATTGGCGTGCTTAGCGAGAGTTTCGTCCAAACGCCGCAACTGCTCAGTACCGACACGTCCACTCGCACTGTTTTCGATCCAAGTGTTCAGTAAGCAAATCACCCAAGGGCGCATCACCGCGACGTCCCCTACGTGAAACGGAGGGTCGCTGAGCGTTTGCTCCATTGCCGCAGGGTTGTCGTGATTCCCGGGAACGCAATACACGGGCACAGCCGAGGTTGCGAACATCTGCTTGATCAATTGATAGCCGCCGACGTCATCGTGAACGAGATCGCCCGTGAGAAGAATCGCATCGGCCGCGGCGAAGTGTTGCGCAGCGTGTTCCATCGTCGCTTGCAACGTCTTGAGCGGCGCGACGCCACGCAGCTCTCCAGCGGGATCGCTTTTGATGTGAGTGTCTGTGAATTGCAGCAGTCGAATGGACATCATCGCTTACTCGCATCTGGTCCCGCGGTGCACTCCGTTCGGACCTCGAAATGTTGCAGGATCATAACAAGCGACGGCCCAAAAAATGGTGACCGGGGTCTTAGGCATCGTCACAGCTGCAGGAAGGTGACCGAAAGTATGCGCGGGATCACAGTGATTCAAGAAAACGAAAACGGCTGGAGGGGAGGAAAGTTCCGGAGTTATGTCAGGCAAAGCAAGAGGGCCGTCTCGCGACGGCCCTCTTAATTTCAGCACGCGTCCGCGTGCTCTGACTAACTCCTAACTCCTAACCCCTATCCACTAACTCCTTTCCTCAATACTTGTAATGCTCCGGCTTGAACGGACCATCCACGGAAAGTCCGAGATACGCCGATTGCTCGCTCGTGAGTTTGGTGAGCTTGGCGCCGACGCGTTCGAGATGGAGCTGCGCGACTTTTTCGTCCAAATGTTTGGGCAGCACATACACCTGATTCTGGTACTTCGACCCGAACTTGAAGAGTTCGATTTGCGCGAGCACTTGATTGGTGAACGAGTTCGACATCACGAACGAGGGATGTCCGGTGCCGCAACCCAAGTTCACGAGCCGGCCCTCGGCGAGCACGATGATGCGCTTGCCGTCCGGGAAAATGACGTGATCGACCTGCGGCTTGATGTTTTCCCACGTGTACTGACGCAACGACGCGATGTCGATCTCGCTGTCGAAGTGGCCGATGTTGCAGACGATGGCCTGATGCTTCATGCGCTTCATGTGATCGTGATTGATCACGTTCACGTTGCCCGTGGCCGTCACGAAAATGTCGGCCTTGTCGCACGCTTCTTCCATGGTCACTACGCGATAGCCTTCCATCGCCGCTTGCAGCGCGCAGATCGGGTCGATCTCGGTGATCCATACTTGCGCCGAGAGCGCGCGCAAACTTTCGGCCGAACCTTTGCCCACATCGCCATAGCCTGCGACCACGGCGATCTTGCCCGCGAGCATCACGTCTGTCGCACGCTTGATGGCATCGACGAGCGATTCGCGGCAACCGTACAGATTGTCGAACTTGGACTTGGTCACCGAGTCGTTGACGTTGATCGCGGGGAAGGGCAGCCGGCCTTCTTTGGCGAGCGTATAGAGACGTTTCACACCCGTGGTCGTCTCTTCGCTCACGCCCTTGATCTGCTGCAAGCGTTTGGAATACCAGCCGGGCTGACTTTCCAGGCGCTTTTTGATCGATGCATAGAGCGAGATTTCTTCTTCGTTCGTCGGTTTCGCGATCACCGATGCGTCTTGTTCGGCGCGCGAACCCAGCATCAGCAGCAACGTCGCATCGCCGCCGTCGTCGAGAATCATGTTGGCGAACGCACCGTTCGGCCACTCGAAAATGCGGTGTGTGAATTCCCAGTATTCGTCGAGCGTTTCACCTTTGTGCGCGAACACGGGAGTGCCCGCGGCTGCGATGGCGGCGGCGGCGTGATCTTGAGTGGAGTAGATGTTGCAAGACGCCCAGCGAACCTCAGCGCCCAATGCCTTGAGCGTGTCGATCAACATCGCGGTTTGAATCGTCATGTGCAGCGAACCGGCGATGCGCGCGCCTTTGAGCGGTTGCTGGCTCGCATATTCCTTGCGGATGGCCATCAGACCCGGCATTTCCGTCTCGGCAATCGCCATCTCCTTGCGGCCCCAGTCGGCCAGGGAGAGATCTTTCACATGGAAATCAGAAAAGTTCTTGGACACTACAGCGTTCATAGTCGAGGACTCCTGAAGAGCGCCGTTGTCGTGATCGCCGCGCCATCGAGCCTGGCGGTCCTCCCGCTGCAGCGCTCCTCGATGGAAGGGCTTTAGGTTCCGCCCAGGAATCCTGGGCGGAAGGGACTAGGCTAGGAAGACCCTAGGCGCTAGCAAGAATGAATCTTAGAGTCCGGCATCGTGCGCCAACTGCTCGGCCTTGTCCGTGCGTTCCCAGGTGAACCCGGTGAACTTCTCGGCATTGCCCAGTTGACCGTTGCCGTTCTGGCCTTGATACGTGAGATCCTCCGGTGCGCGCCCGAAGTGGCCGTAGGCCGCCGTGCGCTGATACATGGGATGGAGCAGATCCAACATTTGAATGATGCCGTACGGGCGCAGATCGAAGTGCGCGCGAACCAGCTTTTCGATCTTGTTGTCGGGAATCTTGCCGGTCCCGAACGTGGTCACGAAGATGGAAGTCGGTTCGGCGACGCCGATGGCGTACGAGACTTGAATCTCGCAGCGTTCAGCCAAGCCGGCAGCGACGATATTTTTTGCGACATAGCGTGCGGCGTACGCCGCGGATCGATCGACTTTGGAAGGGTCTTTGCCTGAGAACGCTCCACCGCCGTGACGGGCCATGCCGCCGTAGCTGTCGACGATGATTTTGCGGCCGGTCAACCCGCAATCGCCCACCGGTCCGCCGATCACGAATTTACCGGTCGGATTGATGTGAATCTTTTTCGGCGACACTTTGGCGAGCCACGCCTTGGGCAGCACCGGCTTGATGATTTCTTCGAACACGCCCTCGCGCAGGTCTTTGTTCTTGACCGACGGATCGTGCTGCGTCGAGAGCACGATGGCGTCGATGCCGACCGCACGATCGTTTTCGTACCGTAGCGTCACTTGGCTCTTCGCGTCCGGGCGCAGCCAGGGCAATTTCTGTTTCTTGCGCACTTTGGCTTGGCGTTCGACCAAGCGATGCGAGTAATAAATCGCCGCGGGCATGTGCTCGTCGGTTTCGTTGGTGGCGTACCCGAACATGAGTCCCTGGTCGCCCGCGCCCTGTTCTTCGGGATTTTTGCGATCCACGCCTTGATTGATGTCGGACGATTGCTTGCCGATCAAGTTCAACACGCCGCACGTGGCGCCGTCGAAACCGACTTCGGTCGAGTCGTAACCGATATCGAGAATGACCTTGCGCACCAGCGCTTCGAGATCGATCCAAGCGCTGGTGGTGATTTCGCCCGCGACGATGGCGACACCTGTTTTTACCAAGGTTTCGCAAGCAACGCGTGCCCGTTTGTCTTGCGCCAGAATTGCGTCCAAGACCGCGTCGGAAATTTGGTCGGCAACTTTATCCGGATGTCCTTCGGAAACAGATTCGGACGTAAAGAGATAACTTCCTGACATATGAGCCCTTTCTAACGTTGCGCGAGCGCCGGAGTATACCGATGGAAGATGGCGGGGCAACAAGGGAGATGAACTCCGGCGCAGGGGAAAAGTTCGTGGCACAGATCCGCGGATCGTAGACCGCGGACTCGCCTTCCGCGACCGCGTAGTCCAAAATGCGCGGCCTTCTATCGATAGCGGTTGCAGCGCATGTCTACTTCCTCCCTCCCTCGTCGCGAGCTTGCCAACGCCGTCCGTGCTCTCGCTATGGATGCTGTACAGAAGGCGAATTCCGGACATCCCGGCGCGCCCATGGGCATGGCCGATATTGCGCAGGTGCTCTGGGCGGATCATCTGAAGCACAATCCCGGCAATCCCATGTGGGCCGATCGTGACCGCTTCATTCTGTCCAATGGTCACGCCTCGATGCTGCTTTATGCATTGCTCAATCTGACCGGCTATCCGCTGTCGATAAGTGAAATCGAGCGCTTCCGTCAATTCGGTTCGCACACCGCCGGACATCCCGAGCACGAGCCTCACTTAGGCATCGAAACCACGACGGGCCCGCTCGGTCAGGGCCTCGCCAACGCCGTGGGTTTTGCGCTGGCGGAAAAACTTCTGGCGGCGCAATTCAATCGGCCGGGTCACGCCATCGTCGATCATCGCACCTGGGTGTTCTTGGGCGACGGTTGTTTGATGGAGGGCATTTCCCACGAAGCCTGTTCGCTCGCGGGGACGTTGAAACTCGGCAAATTGATTGCGTTCTACGACGACAACGGCATCTCCATCGACGGCGAGGTGCAGGGTTGGTTCACCGACGACACGCCGAAACGCTTTGCCGCTTATGGTTGGCATGTGGTGCCCGGCGTCGACGGTCACGATCCTGCGGCCATCGAGCGCGCCATCGCCGAATCCACGGCCGTGACGGATCGGCCGAGTCTCATTTGCTGCAAGACCATCATCGGTTTCGGCGCGCCCAACAAACAGGGCACGGAAGCGACACACGGCGCCGCATTGGGCACCGACGAAGTTGCCGCTGCGCGCAAGGCGCTCAACTGGTCCTATCCGCCGTTCGTCATTCCCGATGAGATTCGCAACGCCTGGGATGCGAAACAAAAAGGCGCAGCCGCGGAGCAAGCATGGAATAGACGGTTCGAGGAGTATCGTGCTGCGCATCCCGAGTTGGCGCAGGAATTTCAACGCCGCACGTCGGGCGCACTCACAGGGGATTGGACGCAAGTCGTGCGCGACTATGTTGCGCAAACGGTGCAGGCGGGCGCATCCGTCGCGACGCGTCAGTCGTCGCAGCAAGCCTTGAATGTTTTCGGCCCCAAGCTACCGGAATTGCTCGGCGGTTCGGCCGATCTCACCGGTTCCAACAACACCAATCGCAAGGATTCCAAAACCATCACGGGTGACGATCCCTCGGGCAACTATTTGCACTACGGTGTACGTGAATTCGGCATGGCCGCCCTCATGAACGGCATTGCCTTGCACGGCGGTTTCATTCCGTACGGCGGCACGTTCTTGGTTTTTTCCGATTACGCGCGCAACGCAGTGCGTTTGTCGGCGCTGATGAAACAGCGCGTGATCTATGTATTCACCCACGATTCGATCGGGTTGGGCGAAGATGGCCCGACGCATCAACCCGTGGAGCATCTCTTCAGTCTGCGCGTTATCCCGCAGATGACGCTGTGGCGTCCCTGCGATGCTGTGGAAACGGCGCTCGCATGGACGGATGCCATCGAGCGACGCCAAGGCCCCACGAGCTTGGTGCTGACGCGCCAAGCGTTGCCGCATCAACCGCGCAGCCCCGAACAGTTGGCGAATGTTCGCCGCGGCGGCTATGTGCTCGTGGATTCACAGGGCGCGCCCGAATGCATACTGATCGCGACGGGTTCCGAGGTCGGCCTGGCGGTCGATGCTGCCAAAGCGCTCGCTGCGAAAGGCCGCCGCATCCGGGTAGTATCGATGCCGAGCACGAATGTTTTCGACGCTCAAGATGCCGCGTATCGCGAAAGCGTGTTGCCGCGAGCGGTCACGAAGCGCGTCGCGATCGAAGCGGGCGTACGCGAAGGCTGGTGGCGCTATGTGGGCCCCACGGGCGCTGTGATCGGCATGGACACATTCGGTGCGTCTGCGCCGGCGAAAGATTTGTTCAAACACTTCGGCTTTACCGTCGATCACGTGGTCCAGATCGCCGAGCAAGTGTTGGCATGACGGTTTGCAATGGATCAACAGAAGAGGCAGTGAAATGAGCATTAAGGTGGGTATCAACGGCTACGGACGCATCGGTCGCAACATTCTGCGCGCGCTCTACGAAGCGAACCGCCAGAAAGAGATCCAGATCGTCGCCATCAATGATTTGGGAGATGCTCAGACGAATGCGCACCTGACGCGCTACGACACGGCCCACGGCAAATTTCCGGGCACTGTAAACGTCGAAGGCGACTCGATCGTCGTCAACGGCGATCGCATCAAAGTGCTGGCCGAGCGCGATCCGGCCAAGCTGCCGTGGGGACAGTTGGGCGTGGATTTCGTGCTCGAGTGCACGGGATTGTTCACCAGCAAAACCAAGGCCGGTTTGCACTTGAACGGCGGCGCGAAAAAAGTCGTGATCTCCGCGCCGGGAGAAAAAGATGTGGATGCGACCGTTGTGTACGGCGTCAACCATGACGTGCTCAAGTCGAGCCACACCGTGATTTCAAACGCGTCCTGCACCACCAACTGCTTGGCGCCGCTCGCCAAGGTGTTGCACGACAAGATCGGCATCGTTAACGGCATCATGACGACCATTCACTCGTACACCAACGACCAAGTGCTGACCGACGTCTATCACAAGGATTTGCGTCGCGCCCGCTCGGCCACGCATTCGATGATTCCCACGAAGACCGGCGCCGCCGCGGCGGTGGGATTGGTGTTGCCTGAGTTGAATGGCAAGCTGGACGGATTTTCGGTGCGTGTGCCGACCATCAACGTATCGTTGGTCGATCTCACCTTTACCGCTAAACGCGCCACGACCGCCGACGAAATCAACGGCGCGATCAAGGATGCAGTGAACGGCTCGTTCAAAGGCATTCTCGCGTACACGGATCAGCCGCTCGTCTCCGTCGATTTCAATCACGACCCGGCTTCGTCCACTTACGATGCCACGATGACCAAAGTCATCGAGGGCACGCTCGTGAAGGTCTGCTCCTGGTACGACAACGAGTGGGGATTCTCCAATCGCATGTTGGATACGACGCTCGCTTGGTCGAAGGTGAAGTGAGGTTCTCCCATGCCCGTTCTCCGCATGACCGACTTGGATCTCAAAGGCAAGCGCGTGTTAATTCGCGAGGATCTCAACGTGCCGGTGCAGGATGGCGCGGTGACGAGCGATGCGCGCATTCGTGCGTCGTTGCCGACGATTCAGGCAGCGAAGAGTGCCGGCGCGGCGGTGCTCATCATGTCGCACCTCGGCCGGCCGGAAGAGGGCGTATACAACGAAGAATTTTCGTTGGCACCCGTCGCGCAACGGTTGTCGGAGCTCTTGGGCGTGAAGGTGCGTTTCGAGAAGGATTGGTTGAGCGGCGTGGCCTGTGCGCCCGGCGAAATCGTTCTGCTCGAAAACGTGCGCTTCAATAAAGGCGAAAAGAAAGACAACGAAGAACTCGCCAAGAAAATGGCGGCGCTCGCGGATGTGTATGTAATGGATGCATTCGGCACGGCGCATCGTGCCGAAGCGAGTACGCACGGCGTCGCGCGTTTCGCGAAGGTCGCTGCTGCCGGCCCGCTCCTGATCAATGAACTCGTGGCGCTCGAAACAGCGCTGGAGAAACCGAAGCGTCCGCTTGCAGCCATCGTTGCGGGTTCCAAGGTTTCGACCAAGCTTACGGTGCTCGAAAGTCTGCTCAAGAAAGTCGACAAGCTCATCGTGGGCGGCGGCATCGCGAATACATTCATCGCGGCGGCTGGCTATTCCGTCGGCAAGTCGCTCTACGAGCCCGACATGGTGCCGATCGCGAAGGGATTGCTGGAGCGTTCCAAACAATCCGGCGTGGAAATTCCATTGCCCACCGATGTCGTCGTCGCCAAGGAATTTTCCGCAAAGGCCGAAGCCGACGTGAAAGCCGTCGACAAAGTCGGACCCGATGAAATGATTCTGGATATCGGGCCCGACACGGCGGATCGCTTCGGCAAGTTGCTGCAATCCGCCGGCACCATCGTGTGGAACGGTCCGGTCGGTGTGTTCGAATTCGATCAATTCGGCGAAGGCACTCGCGTGATCGCGCACGCCATCGCCAAGAGCCCTGCATTCTCGATCGCCGGCGGCGGCGATACGTTGGCGGCCATCGAGAAGTACAACGTCGAAAGCGCCATCTCCTACATCTCCACGGGCGGTGGAGCATTCCTCGAGTTCCTGGAAGGACGCACGTTGCCTGCGGTGGCGGCGTTGGAGGCGAGGGGAAAGTAGGAAGGACGCTAGCGGTCCGCCACTGGCCGCCAGAGAAGAAGACCGGTCATCAGTCTCCGGTCTTCGGTCAGATAAAAGAAAGTCCGTAGTCTTCCAGTCCCGGCCTCCCTTTACTCGCTCCCTGACCAATGCGACATTCTTGCTGCGGACCGCAAGCCGCGGATCGCGGACGAAGAGACTTCTCCCACAGACTTCTCGACGGAGTTCCCACCCCATGCCTCGTCGTACGAAAATTCTGACGACTCTGGGTCCCGCCACCGACAATCCTCGCGTGTTGGCCGATCTCATTCGCGCAGGTGCCGATGTGGTGCGGGTGAATTTCTCGCACGGCAATCCTGAAGATCATGTCCGCCGTGTGGAGATGGTGCGCGAGGCGTCCAAAGCCGTCGGCAAGTGGGTCGGTGTGTTGGGCGATCTGCAAGGGCCGAAGATTCGCATCGAGCGTTTTGCCGACGGCAAAGTGGTTCTGACCGAGGGCGATCCGTTCACGCTCGATGTATCGCTCGATCCACACGACGGCACGGCGCAATCGGTCGGCGTCGCCTACAAGGAGTTGCCGAAAGACGTGCGCGGCGGCGACGTGCTGCTCCTCAACGACGGACAGATCTCGCTCGAAGTGACCGGCGTGGACGGGCCGCGCATTCACACTCGCGTTGCAGTGGGCGGTGAGCTTTCGGACAACAAAGGGATCAATCGCCAAGGCGGCGGATTATCAGCGGCGGCGCTCACCGAAAAAGACCGAGAAGACGTCAAACTCGCGGCGAGAATCGGCGTCGACTACTTGGCTGTCTCGTTCGCGCGCGCTGCGACGGATATTCACGAGGCCCGGCAACTGTTGCGTACCGCGGGCGGCGAGGGTTCCTTGGTCGCAAAGATCGAGCGTAGCGAGGCGCTCGACAATCTGTCCGAAATCATCGATGCGAGCGACGTCGTGATGGTCGCGCGCGGCGATCTCGGCGTAGAGATGGGCTATGCGGAGCTCACCGGTTTACAGAAGCACATCATCCAGGAGACGCGACGGCGCAATCGTGTCGTGATCACGGCCACGCAGATGATGGAATCCATGATTCACAATCCGATCCCGACGCGTGCCGAGGTTTCCGACGTGGCCAATGCCGTGATGGACGGCACCGATGCGGTGATGTTGTCGGGCGAGAGTGCGGTCGGCAAATACCCCGTAAAGGCCGTGACGGCGATGGCGCAGGTGATCGAAGGCGCCGAAAAGTATGAGCTTGCACACACCCGCGTGCGCCATCGAATCGAGGGCAACTTCCGCCGCACCGATGAAGCCATCGCGATGGCGGTGATGTACGCGGCCAACCATCTCGATGTGAAAGCCATCGTGGCACTCACCGAGTCGGGCTCGACGCCGCTCTGGATGTCGCGCATCCGCGCCGACATTCCCATCTTCGCCTTCACTCGCCACGAACTGACACGCCGGCGCGTCACGCTCTATCGTGGCGTGTATCCGATCGCCTTCGACATCACGCACACGAGCCCGCATCTGGTGTACGCATCGATCTTCAAACTGCTCATCGAGCAGAAACTGGTCGAAGTGGGCGATCGGGTCATTCTGACCGGCGGCGAGCTGTCCGGGGTGTCCGGCAAGACCAATTCCATGACAATATTGGAAGTGCAGCTGTAGGGCCGACCCGTCCGCGGTCTGCAGTCTGCAGCCAGAATGGCGGTAGCCTAGGAAAGGTGTCTTACTTTCTTGCTGCAGACTGCGGACCGTAGACTGCGGACCTTGTGTCAACCTCAACCTCCATCGACGCTCTCCATATGACCCGCTTCTCCGGTACCGAAAATTACGTTGCAACCGATGATTTGATGATGGCCGTGAATGCGGCTGTGACCGTCGCCAGGCCGCTACTCGTGAAAGGCGAGCCGGGCACGGGCAAAACGCAGCTCGCGGAGGAGGTGGCCGCTGCGCTCGACCGGCCGCTCTATCGCTGGCACATCAAGTCGACCACCAAAGCGCAGCAAGGGTTGTACGAGTACGACGCGGTGTCGCGACTGCGCGATTCGCAGTTGGGCGAAGAGAAAGTGCACAACATCGCCAACTACATCGTGAAAGGACGGTTGTGGGAAGCGTTCGAATCCGACAAGCAAGCAGTGCTGCTGGTCGACGAGATCGACAAAGCGGACATCGAATTTCCCAACGATCTGTTGCTCGAACTCGATCGCATGGAGTTTTTCGTTTACGAGACGCAGCGGTGGATCAAGGCCAAGCACCGGCCCATCATCATCATCACGAGCAACAACGAGAAGGAACTGCCGGACGCGTTCTTGCGCCGCTGCTTCTTCCACTACATTCGTTTCCCCGACGCCGATACCATGGAACGCATCGTCAAGGTTCACTATCCGACCTTGAAGAAGGATCTACTCGCGGAAGCCTTGAATTCCTTTTTCAAACTGCGCGAGACGCCGGGCTTGAAGAAGAAGCCGTCGACGTCCGAACTTCTCGATTGGATCAAACTGCTGGTCGCCGAAGACATTCCGCCCGAGGCTTTGCGCACCGACGACCCGAAGAAAGCCATCCCACCGCTCTATGGCGCATTGCTGAAGAACGAGCAGGATGTGCATTTGTTCGAGCAGTTGGTGTTCATGCACCGCAGGGCGACGAGGTAAATTCCTCAACTGCGCTTAGCCCATGCTTACCCGCTTCTTCTTCATGTTGCGCGAAGTCGGCGTTCCGGTGTCGATCACCGAGTTGCTGGCGTTGCACGATGCGCTCGACCACCGTGTCGCGGATGCGAGCGTCGACGATTTCTATTACTTGTCGCGCGCTTGCTTGGTCAAGGATGAGCGTTACTTCGATCGCTTCGACCGTGTATTCGCCGCGCATTTCAAAGGCGTGGAGCAGTTGTTCAGCGCGCTCATTGCGAAGATTCCGGAAGACTGGCTCAGGCGTACCAAAGTGCTCAATCTCTCGGACGAAGAGAAGGCGAAAATCGAAGCGCTCGGCGGTTGGGAGAAGCTCATGGAAACGCTCAAGCAGCGCCTCGAAGAGCAGAAGGAGCGTCACGAAGGCGGCAATAAATGGATCGGCACCGGCGGCCGCTCGCCTTTTGGCACCGGCGGATACAACCCCGAAGGCATCAGCATCGGCAACAATCAGCGCGGCCAAGGGCGCGCGGTGAAAGTGTGGGAAGCGCGCGAATATCGCAATCTGGACGACAAGATCGAACTCGGTACGCGCAATATCAAGATCGCGCTACGCAAACTGCGCAAGTTCGCGCGCGAAGGTAATCCGGACCATCTCGATTTGGACGAGACCATCGGTGCCACGGCGCGCAATGCCGGGCTGCTCGATCTCAAGTTCACGCCGGAGAAGCACAACGCAATCAAAGTGCTCTTGTTTCTCGACGTGGGCGGCTCGATGTACCCGTACGTCAAATTGTGCGAAGAGCTGTTCTCGGCCGCACGCAGCGAGTTCAAACATCTCGAGCACTATTACTTCCACAACTTCTTCTATGAATCTGTCTGGAAGGACAACCGCCGCCGTCAGCAAGAACGCATTTCGGTCCTAGAACTCATGCGCACGTATGGTCACGACTACAAGGTGGTGATCGTGGGCGATGCAACCATGAGTCCGTACGAGATCACTCAGCCCGGCGGCAGCGTAGAACACTGGAATGAAGAGCCCGGCGCCGTGTGGATGCAGAGAATCACACACACTTGGCCGCACTTCGTGTGGCTCAATCCCGAACCCGAACAACGTTGGAACGCCACGGCCTCCATCGTGGTCACGCGCAAATTGCTCGAAGAGCGCATGTTTCCGCTGACGCTGAGCGGATTGGAAGATGCGATCAAGGTGTTGAAGAAATAGCTTTCGACCGTCAACCCGCAAAGCGCTTTATATCTCCCAACACTTCCTGCGAATGCTTCTTCGGATCGACATCCGCGTAGTGTTTGACGATGACACCTTTCGGGTCGATCAAAAATGTCTCGCGCTGCGCGAGTTCGATCACGCCCAAATAGCGCTTGAGCACGCCGTAAGCTTTTGCTGTTTGTTTGCTCGGGTCGGCGAGTAGAGTGAACGGCAGCTGTTGGTCGGTCTCGAATTTCTTGTGGGAATCGACGCTGTCCACGCTGATGCCGACGATGACGGCGCCGGCCTGTTTGAATGCAAAGATGTTATCGCGGAATTCGCAAGCTTCGGTCGTGCAATGCGGGCTGTTGTCTTTGGGGTAGAAATAGAGCGCCAGCCATTTGCCTCGATATTCGCCGAGGGTATGCCATTGACCGTCCTGATCCTGCAGGCGAAAGTCGGGTGCAAGGTTGCCGGCCGCAGGCGTTTGCGCAAAGGCCGCGGCTGCAAGCAATGTGCCCATGAGCACTAAAACGCGAATGGAAGTATCGACCTTGAGCATGCCAAGCTCCGTGATGAGCGTGATCCAGACTCAGCGCATTCTGTTCCGTGCCATACTAAAACATGGGTCCGCAGACGCAACGCCGTTCAAACCATGACACATGCGGATGATCCGGGTGCCGAGAAAGTAGCGCTGGTGCTGCCGGGCGGCGGTGCTCGCGCTGCGTATCAAGTGGGCGTGCTGCGTGCATTGGCGGAACTCTTGCCGGCCAAAGCGCCCAATCCATTTCCCGTCGTGACAGGCACGTCTGCAGGCGCCATCAACGCGACTTATGTGGCGATCCAGGCGCATCGCTTTCGCGTGGCCGTGGGCAATTTGGAACGGGTGTGGCGCAATTTCCAGGTGTCGCACGTGTTCGCTGCCGACACGATCTCGATGCTCAAAGGAAGCTTGCATTGGCTGCTGGCGCTGCTCTCTGGAGGATGGCTGCTGCCGCCGCCGAAATCGTTGTTCGACAACTCGCCGCTGCGCGAGCTGCTGCTCGATAATTTCGACTTCGACGAAATCGAGCGTTCGATCGGCGCGGGGCACATCGAGGCATTGTCGATCTCTGCCGCCGGTTATACGAGCGCTCGGTCGGTTGCGTTCTATCAAGCGAAGCCTGATTTTCTGCCGTGGATGCGCGTGCGCCGTTCCGGCTTGCCTTGCAAGATCACCATCGATCATTTGATGGCGAGCGTCGCCGTGCCATTTCTATTTCCACCGGTATTGATGGGCGACGAGTACTACGGCGACGGTTCGATGCGCCAAGCGACGCCGTTCAGTTCGGCCATTCATCTCGGTGCAACCCGATTGTTGGTGGTGCCGACACGCGACGGCACGAGGCTCGGTCCGGCGCTGCCGCCGCGCGCGCCCAGCTTCGGGCAGATTTTCGGCTTCATGCTCGATGCACTGTTCACGGACGGCCTCTATTCCGACTACGAGCGGCTGGCGCAGTTGAATCACATCGTCGATCAAACAGGCGCGATTCAAGTCGATGGCGCGAAGCTGCACCGTGTCGATTTGCTGGTGATCAATCCGAGTCGTGATATCTCTCAAATAGCCCGCTCCCACGTGCAATCGTTACCACGCACTCTGCGCGTGCTCTTGCGCACCATGGGTGCTATGAACGCGAGCGGCGGAGAACTCATGAGCTATCTCATGTTCCAGGCGGGCTACACACGCGAACTCATCGCACTCGGCTATCGCGACGGCATGGACAACGCGCAGAGAATTCTGGCCTTCTTACGGGGCGAGCAATTGGAGTCGACGGGGATGACGGGGGTGATGAAGAAGCTTTCGTAGCGCTACGCGCATTGAGCGTTGACAGCCGGAAAGCCCCTTTCGCGAGGGAGGGTTAGGGCGGGGGTTCTGCGGCCTCAGGTCAGAAAGACCGTTCCCAATCCCAACAACGACGCAAATCCGATGCAGTCTGTAAACGTTGTGAGAATGACTCCACTCGCGAGCGCGGGATCGACGCGCATTTTCTTCAGGATGAGAGGTACGGCGACGCCGACGATGGCGGCAGCGAGGAGGTTGATCAACATCGCTGCGAAAATGATGACAGCGATTTTCCAGGTCTTGAAGAACAGCACGGTGTAGAGACCGACGACGCTTGCCCAGACCAAGCCGTTCAAGACGGCGACCGAAACCTCTTTGAACAAGAGCCAGCGCGCATTGCCCCAACTCACTTGCCCGAGTGCCAGTCCTCGCACGATCAGAGTCACGGTTTGCGTGCCGGCGATGCCGCCCATGCTGGCAACGATGGGCATGAGGACTGCGAGAGCGACGACGCGATCGATGGTGTGCTCGAACAGACCCACCACGCCTGAGGCAAGAAATGCGGTGAGCAAGTTGATGCCGAGCCAAATGCCGCGGCGGCGGGTGCTCGGCACTACGCCGGAGAACAAGTCTTCCTCGTCCTGCAAGTTGGCGAGCGACTTGACCGAGTGATCGGCTTCTTCGCGAATCACGTCCACGACGTCATCGACAGTGATGCGTCCAAGGAGCTTACCGTCGGCACTCACGACGGCGGCCGAGACCAGGTCGCGGTCTTCGAACAGCTTGGCTACCTCGTTCGCCGGCTGTTCGGCCGGAATACCTGCGACCGTTGCATCCATCACTTCGCCGACCATGCGTTCCGGGTCGTCGGTGAGGAGCTTGGCGATATCGAGTGCGCCCAAATAACGATCGTGTCGATTGACCACGAACAACCGATCCGTGCGATCGGGCAGCTCGCCGCGCATGCGCAAGTAGCGGAGCAATACCTCGAGCGTGACGTCGGGACGGATGGTGACGGTGTCGGTGTTCATGAGACCACCGGCTGTGTCTTGTTCGTACGACAACACAGTGTTCAAGCGCTCGCGATCCTGCAGATCCAACGAACGCAGGACGCGTTGATTGACCTCTTCGGGAAGATCGCCGATCAAATCCGCGAGGTCGTCGAGTTCCAAGTCCTCCGTCGCCGCGATCAACTCTTCCGCATCCATGCCGCTGATCAAATCCGCGCGCACTTGCTCATTGAGTTCGATCAGCACGTCGCCTTCCAACTCGGGATCGACGAATTCCCACACGATTTCCCGCTTCGCGGGCGGCAGCGATTCGAGCAACGAAGCGATTTCCGCCGGATGCAGTGAGTTCACCAATCGCGACGCATGACGCATCGATCCCTGCACGAGCAATTCGCGCAAGGCGGCGAGACGGCTAGGCGAAATGGATCGGGGGCTCGTGTTCATCGCGGCGTCACTGAAGTGGCGCGAAGTGTAGCGGGGTGACGGAGCAGTGTGGGAAAAGTCTGCAGCCCGCAGATAGACAAAGCGCTGTGCGCTCGCTACTTCCCTACGACCTGATGTTTCGCAAACACCAGCGGATAGTTCTTCGCGAAATGCCGAGCCAAGCGTTCGACCATGTACACCGAGCGGTGCTGGCCTCCCGTGCAGCCGATGCCGATGGTGAGATAGCTGCGATTGGTGCGAGATAGTTCCGGAATCCAGCGTTCGAGAAAGCTAGTGATGTCGTTGAACATTCGCATCACTGCTTCGTGGCGCTCCAGATATTCAATGACCGGCGCATCGCGGCCCGTGAGTTGCGCAAGCCCCGGCTCCCAATGTGGATTCGGTAGGCTGCGCACGTCGAATACGAAATCTGCATCGCCCGGGATGCCGTGACGATACGCAAAGGACTCGAACAAGATCGACAAGCGACCCTCGGGCCGCTCGCCCACGCGTTCGCGAATGAGCTCTCGCAATTCATGCACGCTCTTGCGTGTGGTGTCGATGACGAGATCCGCCGCATTCGCAATGGGTTCGAGCAAGTGCTTTTCCTGCTCGATGGCTTCTTGTAGTCCCAGGCCATCGCGACTCAAGGGATGGCGTCGGCGCGTCTCGCTGTAGCGCTTCAAGAGCGAAGCTTCGTCGGCGCGCAAAAAGACCACTTCGCAACTCACGCCGCTGCGTTTCAGCTCGGCGATCAACGTGGGGACCGTGGCGATTTCAGCCGGACGATTGCGGGCATCGACGCCGATCGCGGTGAGTTTGTAAGTGCTCTCCCCCGATCGCACCGTATGCGAAATGAACATGGGCAGCAGTCCTGCCGGGATGTTGTCGACGCAGTAGTAGTCCAGGTCTTCGAGCATGTGCAGCGCCACGCTCTTGCCCGAACCCGATAACCCGCTGATGACGACGAGGCGCATGGAGGAGTGATTAGTGATCAGTGATTGGCCGTTAGCCGGAAAGAACGCAGCGCCAACGCATTTTTGACCCCTCTACACGTCTCGCCCAGTTCCCTCCTCCGCGAAGCGGGGAGGGTTAGGGTGGGGGCGCCTGTCGGCGCGCTACAGCGTTCGCACTTTACTCGCATCGAGGGCATGGTGATTGCTGCGCTTCTCTTTATGCTTCTTGACGCATCGGTCGAGCTTGTCGGCGAGCGCGTCGATGGCGGCATACATGTTTTCGTCCACTGCGTCCGCGTAGACCGAGGTGCCGTTTAGAAACACGGTCGCTTCCGCCTTGTGCCTGAGTTTTTCCACCGTAAGGATGCAGTGCACGTCCAAGACTTTGTCCGAGTGTCTCACGATGCGGTCGAGCTTTTTCTCGACATACCCTTTGAGGGAGGACGTGACATCCACATGATGACCGGTGACGTTCACTTGCATGGGGGACTCCTTCAGGTTGTCCAGGCACGAAACTCAAATCATCCGACGCTATTTCATCTGACGGCAACTCGTTTGCGTTCACTCGATGGTGGAATACCGAGGGCCTCGCGGTATTTGGCGACGGTGCGTCGCGCGACCTGCACGCCCTCTTGCGAAAGAATTTCTGCGATGCGGCTGTCCGAAAGCGGTTTGTCCGCTTCCTCTTGGGCAACCAATTTGCGGATCTTGGCGCGAATGGCGGTGGAAGAGAGTTCGGTCCCGTCGCTGCTGGCCACGTGACTCGAGAAGAAATATCTGAACTCGAATACACCGCGATGCGTGTGCATGTATTTGTTGGTGGTGACGCGCGAGATCGTGGACTCATGCATCTCCACGGCTTCGGCCACATCTTTCAGAATCATCGGTTGCATGTGTTCGTCGCCGTGTTCGAGGAACGCCGACTGACGTTGCACGATGCATCGTGCCACTTTGAGCAGCGTCTCGTTACGAATTTCGAGGCTGCGAATCAACCAGCGCGCCTCCTGCAGTTGCGAGCGCAGCATGGCGTGATCGGACGAACGGCCGATCAGTCCGGCATAACTTTGGTTGACGCGGATGCGCGGCAAACTTGCCGGGTTGATATCGACAGCCCAGCCGTGTTCGGTGCGGCGTACGAATACGTCCGGAACGATGTATTCGGCAGGGACCGAGTGAATGACACCGCCCGGTCGAGGCTGACACGCTCGCACCAGCGTCAACGCTTGTTCCAGCTCCTCTTCGGAAACGCGGAGTTGCCGGCGTAGCAAGGCGAACTGCTGTGCAGCGACTTGATCCAAGTATTGTTCTGCCAACTTGAGCGCCGTTTCGCGGCCGGGAGTTTCCGGTGCTAGCTGCGCGAGCTGTAATTGAATGCACTCCGAAACCGAGCGTGCGCCCACGCCGGCAGGATCGAGTGCTTGGATTTCGCGCAAAACGCGCGCGATGTCCTCTACGGTGACCGCGGTTTCGGGCAATAAGTTCTGCGCAATTTCTTCGAGCGGCTCGAGCAGATAGCCGTCGTCATTGATGGCATCGACAATGGCCGCGCCGATTTTCAGGTCGGTGCCTTTCAGGCGCGACATTTCCAATTGCCACATCAGATGTTCTTGCAGCGTTTCGCCGCGCGAATCGGTGAATTCCTGCGAGCGGTCGTCGTCGCCGGACCAGGGTGTTTCCGACGGACCCGTGATGGGCGTATCGGCCCAATCGCCTTCATCGGTCGTGTCGGAGCGTTCTTCGGCGGCAGCGCTGTCGGCAGGGACTTCGACGTTCGGTTCGCGGTCGAAGGCGGGGGCGATTTGCTCGAGCGTATCGGACGTTTCGCCCGCGGTTTCTTCTTCCTCGGCTTCCAACATAACGTTGGTTTCCAGTGCTTCGCGGATTTGCGCTTGCAATTCCAGCACTGGGAGTTGCAGCAAGCGGATTGCTTGCTGCAATTGCGGGGTCATGGTCAGTTGCTGACCAAGCCGTAACTGAAGGGCCGGCTTGAGCATTGTCTAAGTCGACCAACTCTTAAAGTCGAAAATCCTGGCCCAAGTACACCTCACGCACCTCCTGATTGGCAAGAATTTCTTCCGCAGATCCGGAAGCGATCACAGAACCATTACTGACGATATAGGCGCGCGAGCAAATTCCCAAGGTTTCGCGCACATTATGGTCGGTAATCAATACCCCGATATTCCGAGCACTCAAATGCCGGATGATGCGCTGGATATCCAACACCGAAATGGGGTCGACGCCCGCGAACGGTTCGTCCAGGAGCATGAAGCGGGGTTCCGCGGCGAGTGCCCGCGCGATTTCGACGCGGCGGCGCTCACCCCCTGACAGGCTTTGCCCTACGCTGTGGCGGATGTGGCCGATGTGCAACTCTTCCAACAAACCGTCCAATGCCTTGGCGCGTGCAGTGCGATCGAGATCCCGGCGCATTTCCAAGATGGCTTGGATGTTGTCCTCGACCGTGAGCTTGCGAAATACGGAAGCTTCCTGAGGCAGATAGCCGAGACCTAGCCGAGCGCGGCGGTGGACGGGTAATGCGGATACATCGAGATCGTCGATCAGGATGCGCCCGGCGTCGCACCGCGTGAGACCCACGATCATGTAGAAGGCTGTGGTTTTGCCGGCGCCATTGGGGCCGAGCAGGCCCACTACTTCGCCGCTCGATACGCTTAGAGACAGGTCTTTGACAACCTGGCGTGACTTGTAGTGCTTCGCCAGGTGATCCGCTTGCAGCCGGCTCATGGAGCCGGTTCCGGAGTAGGCGTGGGACTAGCCTTGGGCGTCTCGCCGGGCGGTTTGCGCGGATTGATGGTGATGCTCACGCCGTGCTCGCTTTGTTCTCCCGAATTGGCGATCACGCGTTGCTGGGCAATGTCGTACACCAATACCTGTCCGGTAATTTCGTTTTGCCCGTCCGTGATCGATGCCTGATCGGAAAGCTTTACCGTGCTCGTAGTGACGTCGTAGTCGATCACGCCGGCCTTACCGTGCACGGTTTGTTCGGGTTGAGTGCGGTGATTTTCGAAGGTGGCGGGCGAGCCCACGATATGCGCCGAGGCGATCTGACTGTTCTTGAACACTACGACGGCTGAATTCGACTCCAGATGGCCGTTCGGTAGAACGATGTGGACATCGCCGTTGAAGGTCCAGTGACTGTCGTTGATGTTGGTGCCGTTGGCCGTCGACTCCTCGGCCTGAATCGAGAGTTGTCCTTGGCTGATATGCACTTTGTGAAAGTGGTAAACGCCTTTGCGGTAATCGAAGTCGGTGGAAGCTGCGTTCAATTGCACCGGCAAGTCCGGATCGGTGAGCTTGAGCGGTTCTGCGCCGAGCGCGGTGCGCATGAGCATCGATGCGCCGATGACGACGAGAAGCTTATGAATGTCATACACACGATGGCCCGCGCAATCGCCGCGCCGTGCCCGGCCGAGACTCGTCGCGAGGTCGTGAGAATTGCTCAGAAGATGCCTACCGTTGGAAGCGGCCATGAACTTGCGATTCTAATCGCACGCGCTCGGCCTTCAAATCGGCCGTGAAGCCACGTGCAAGCACGTTGTGATTGCCGAGCTCGATCGAAACGGGATCCCGCGAGCGCGCAATGTTGGTATCTGTGTTGACGCTCACGGACGGTGTCCGAATCGTGGCGGCGGGTTGCACATCGAGCTGCCGCAACGTCACATCGCCCATGAATGTGACGGTATGAGAGTCGGCGGGTACCGAGCCGCGTTCGGCGGTGAGCAGCCAATGCTTATCGGGAATCGATACGTAGTCGAGCTGCACATCGAATAGCGCCACGCTGTTGTCCTCCGGATCCTGCCGGATGGTGCGTGCGGTGAGCTTCAGGCGCGGATCGCCTTCTGTAGACGTCTCGGTAATCACTGCATCGTTCATGTAATAGCCGAGCTGTTGCGGTCCCACGCTCGCAGGCACCCCGTCGCGGCGATTGCCCGTTAGGACACCGTAACTCACCATGAGTGCACCGATGAGCGCGGTGAATGCGACCCAACGCCAATTCATGTATGCGCGCTCAAGAGCAAATCGCACACTTCCCGCACGGCACCGCAGCCGCCTCGCGCATGAGTAACCCAATGTGCCGCCTTTTTCGCGGCGGGATGCGCATCCGCAACTGCAACGCCTAACCGCGCTGCGCTCAAGAGCGGCACATCGGGAGTGTCATCGCCGACGCATGCCACTTCATCGAGCGTGAGTTTGCATCGGTCGAGTATCTGCTGCAGCACCGGCAGCTTGTCTTTGACGCGCTGATGCACACGCGTGATGCCGAGTTCCTGCATGCGAAGATCCACGCCTTTGAACTCGCGCCCGGAAATGACCGCGATCTGAACACCGGCCCGCTGGATCGCGACGATTCCAGCACCGTCGCGCACGTGAAAGCTCTTCATTTCCTCGCCGCGCGTAGAGAAGTAGAGGCGGCCGTCCGTGAGGACTCCGTCCACGTCGAGCACGAGCAAGCGGACGTCAGCGGCACGCGCGCTCAGATCGGTCACATGACCCCCGCGCGAAACAGGTCGTGAACATTGAGCGCGCCCACGAGTTTGTCGTGCTCGTCAACGACGGGCAATGCAGTGATCCGATAAGTTTCCATGAGATGCACGGCTTCGGCGGCGAGCATGCGCGGGCGCGCGCGTTTCGGATTTGCAGTCATGACCGCGCGCATGGTTGTCTGATGGAGATCGATCTGGCGATCGAATGCGCGACGCAAATCGCCGTCCGTGAAAACGCCCAAGAGGACATTGTGCTCATCCACGACGGTCGTCATGCCCAGGCCCTTGCGATTCATCTCATGCAAACCTTCGCGCAACGACGTTTGCGGCAATACATGCGGGATGGCGGTGCCGGTTCTCATCACATCTTCGACATGCAACAACAAACGCCGTCCCAAACTCCCACCGGGATGCGAGCGTGCAAAGTCTTCTTCCGTGAAACCCCGCGCTTCGAGAACTGTGACTGCGAGCGCATCGCCCATGGCCAAGGCTGCGGTCGTACTGGCGGTAGGTGCGAGATTCAAAGGACATGCTTCGGCCGGCACGCTGATGTCGAGCACTAGCGTGGCTGCGCGTCCAAGCGTCGATTGCGCACGGCCCGTAAACGCAATCAACGGCACGTCCAATCGCTTGATGACGGGTAGCAAGACCGTAAGCTCGGCGGTCTCGCCCGAATTCGAGATGGCGATGAAGACATCGCGCGCAGTGATCATGCCGATATCGCCGTGACCTGCTTCGGCAGGATGCAGAAAGAACGACGGCGTGCCGGTGCTCGCGAGTGTCGCCGCAATCTTATTGCCGACATGTCCGGACTTTCCCATGCCGCTCACCACGACACGGCCTTCGCAAGCGAGCAGGAGTTTGCATGCTGCGACGAAAGAGTCTCCCAGCCTGGGTTCCAACGCGCGCACCGCTGCAGCCTCGGTTTCGAGCACCGCGCGGGCTCGCTGCAAAGCACGTTGTGGGTCGAAAGGAGAACTCATCCGTGAATCATAGCGTATGCTTCGGCCGCTTGCGGGCAGAGCAGGAGTTAGTAGATAGGAGTGAGTAGATAGTCCAGAGCACGCTGGCGCGTGCGATCGGTTCTGGCTGGAGACCGAAGACCGAAGACCTTGCTATCCTCTCTGGCCGCAGACCGCCGACCGCAAGCGCATTAGATGATCGAACCCATGAACGCCCACGACGTACAACAGCTCATCGCCACCGGTTTACCGGGCGCGCACATTCGCGTCGACACCGACGACAACACGCATTTCGCTGCCGTCATCGTGGCGCCGCAGTTCGCCGGTAAACGCATGATCCAACGCCACCAGCTGGTGTATGCCGCACTGGGCGAACGGATGGGGCGCGAAATTCACGCCCTCAGCATTCAGGCGCATACGCCGGAGGAATGGCAGAGTGGAGCAGGTGCGGAAGGCTCTAGGCTCTAGCAGGAGGTGGGTCACATGCGATTTGATTTTCTAGCGCCTAGCGCCTAGCGCCTTCTTCTCCCATGGACCGTCTACAAATCCAAGGTGGCGTACCGCTCGAAGGGGAGGTGCGCATTTCCGGCGCCAAGAACGCTGCATTGCCGATTTTGGCGGGGGCGTTGTTGGCGGATGGGCCGGTGACCATTGCCAACGTGCCGCATCTGCACGACATCACCACCATGATCGAGTTGCTCGGACGCATGGGCGTGAGCGTCACGGTGGATGAAAGAATGCGCATCGAGGTGGACCCGACCACCATTCGCGAGTTTGTCGCGCCTTATGATCTTGTGAAGACCATGCGGGCTTCCATTCTGGTCTTGGGACCGATGCTCGCTCGCTATGGTCACGCCGATGTCTCGCTGCCTGGAGGATGCGCGATCGGTGCGCGCCCGGTGAACATCCATGTCGACGGACTACGTGCTATGGGCGCCGATATTCATATCGAGAACGGCTATATCCGCGCGCATGCTCAGCGCCTGAAAGGCACACGTCTCGTGCTCGAAACCGTGACGGTGACCGGCACCGAAAATCTGCTCATGGCCGCCACGCTAGCCGAAGGCGAGACCATCATCGAGAACGCGGCGCGCGAACCCGAAGTAGTCGATCTCGCCGACTTTCTTATCAGCATGGGTGCGAAAATCCAGGGTGCGGGCACTGATCGAATCGTTATCGAAGGAGTGAAGAGTCTCGGTCGCACTGCGTACTCCGTCTTGCCCGATCGTATCGAGACAGGTACGTATTTGATTGCTGGAGCCATTACCGGTGGCGTCGTGCGAACTAAGAATACGCGTCCCGATCATCTCGACGCGGTGCTGCTCAAGCTCAAGGAAGCGGGCGTAGAAGTGGCTACCGGCGACTCCTGGATCGAAGTGGACATGCGCGGCCGTCGGCCCAAAGCGGTGGATATTCGCACGGCGCCTTATCCGGCATTTCCCACGGACATGCAGGCGCAATTCGCCGCACTCAACACGGTTGCCGAAGGTGTGGGGACCGTCATCGAAACGATTTTCGAAAATCGCTTCATGCATATGTTGGAGATGCGCCGCCTCGGCGCGGACATTCGCATGGAGGGCAATACCGCGATCATTCACGGCGTCCCGAAACTCACCGCCGCACCTGTGATGGCAACGGATTTGCGGGCAT
>Ga0207667_10002088_pt1 | contig 25040 bp, 31 predicted proteins | sample KBSCornC52_FD_184301 | JGI IMG/M metagenome (GOLD analysis project Ga0207667, IMG submission 184301) | Corn rhizosphere microbial communities from Kellogg Biological Station, Michigan, USA - KBS Corn C5-2 (SPAdes) (version 2) | ecosystem: Host-associated > Plants > Roots > Rhizosphere > Soil ...
GAGCAAGGGGCCGCGGTATCGAGTGGACCAGAAGCGATTCTCCACGTTCTTCCCGGCGTGAAGAATGGCCCAGGCCCATGGCTGGTGAATGCTCAGACAGCGCATGATTCCGCCTCCTTGCGAGTGGGCAACAGATGCATGATGAATCTCCCGTGTGATGAGGGCCGGGGAGTCCGGCCGCTCTCGCCACCCCGGCCGCAAAGCACCGGGACAGCAAGAGGGGCCACAACTCAAACGCTCATCGAGAAATCCACCAGCAGATCGAGAACGCCGTTCTTCATCTCGGCGTAGGCCCCGGTAAGCAGCTGCTGCGTCCGCCAGCAACCCGAGCGCGTCGGCCAGAGGTCCTTATTGTGGTCCAGGGCCTCGCACACGGCCTGATAGCCATACCAGGCGGTCGGTTCCCCGGAATGGCCCTTCCCCTCGCGCCAGAGCTTCTGGAGCGTTTCCCGCTTCTTCTGGAACCGCTTGACCACGCTCTCGGCCATGATCGATTCCGGATTCCAGCCGGATTCTTCCCGCGGGTCGGGACACACCGTATCCAGGATCATCTGCTCAAACTGCGTTTCCGATAGAATCGTCCGCTGGAGAACCTGATACTGGCGGGCGATGATCTCGTATTTCTCGACGACGCCGGCAAACAATCGTTGCGCCTCTTCCACCAACCGCAGCTTGCCGCCATCGGTGTGATGAATCGCGGACCACCGCGCCGCGCCTTCCCGTTCCGCGGCCCCGAGTGTATTGGCGCACACGATTCGAATGGGCGTCTGACCGAGAAGCACCGCTCGCCGGCCGGAGTGGTTCGCCATCACCGTCCCGAAGGGCAGAATCTCTTCGCCCGTCTGCGTGAACACGTCCTGAGCCACCGGCCCGAACTTCGACAAATCCCACCGGCCCAGTAACCAGGCATCGGCCCCGTCCCGCAGGACGCCGCTCGTTTCGACCGTCATCACACCGCCATCGATCAGCGGGCGAAGCACCTCGAACGCCTCGCGGTTCGGGATGGGGCGATAATCCTTGCCCACGGTCCCCAGCGCCTTGCCCGTGTCCACCCGAGCGATGTAGAAGGCATCATTGCTCGGCTGCATCGTGCTGGCCCCGTTCTCGCCGACCACCGGCAGGAAGTAGGGCCGCTTTTCCAGGTCGTAATCGACCACGGCCATCAGCTCACCCCAGGTGGGCGCCGTCTCGAATTTGTGCCCCTCGCGATGCCAGGGCGTCTCGCCCACGTAGATCAGTTCCGCCGCGCCATTCTTGTAACTGAGTTCGGCCGCCATGATCGATCCCCTCTCAGGAAGTTTTTCGACTCGCCGGTGAAGTCACTCGCCTCACCTCTTCTAGATTATTACGCCGCACATGCGCAATTACAAGTCACAAAATGCCATAAAAAAGGCGTTTTTCATGTCTTCTCATCTACTCCTCTTGCCATATACACTTAGGCGGCGTAATAATTTGGCATGGCGCATCAGAAAGCCGTGATTTCCATTCCTGCCGATCTCATTCCGACGGCGCAGGCGGCGGCCTTGAAGGGTCTGTCGATGCGAACCATGGCGCAGCATGCCCAGCGAGGGCTTGTGCCGGGCGCGTTCAAGTTCGGCAGTTCATGGATGTTCTCACGGGCGGCGATTGAGAAATGGACGCCCCGGACGCGTGGCCGGCCGAAGGTGTAATCGTGCCATCGGAAGAACCATGTCCAAGAAGAAGGCCAAGAAGAAGCAGCTTCCAAACGCCGGTAGTTTCAAGCCGATTCTGAAGCTCGATCAGGTCCGCGAGAAGCTTGCCGAGCTCAATGGCAATCAAGCGGCCGTCGCTCGGACTTTTGGCGTTACCCGGCAAGCAGTGAGCCTACTGGTTCATAAGCACCTGGAACTACGCACGGTCATCCAGGATGCCATTCAATCGCGTATCGACACGGCCGAAAGCGCCCTCGACCGTGCCATCCTCAATGGCGAGTTCGCGGCGATAAAGTTCTTCCTTGAAACGCGTGGCAAGGATCGCGGCTACACCTCGAAGACTGAGATTGAACATTCCGGCAAGGTCAACAGTCAACCGACCGAGATCGTCGTCAAGACCCGCGAAGAGGCCGATGCATTACTCGGGAGGAAGAGGAAGAGTCAGCCGGAGGACTCGTGAGCAAATCGCCAATTCTCCTTTACCCGAAGCAAATCCAGTTCCTCGACTGTGATGTTCCATTCGCTGCCTTCGTGGGCGGGATCGCGTCGGGGAAAAGTTACGTTCTCTGCTACAACCGCTTGAAGCGATTGCGGCGGAACAAGACGTACATGATGGTGGCCCCGACGTACAAGATGCTCCAGGACTCGACACTTCGAAGCCTGATGGATTTGATCCGGCAGCTCGAAATACCGCACGATTTCAAAGGCCAGAAGATGCAGATTTTATTTCCGAGGACGAACTCGGAAATCCTGCTGCGATCGGCAACAGACCCCGAAAGCCTTCGCGGCCCGAATCTCTTCGGCGTCGATCTCGATGAGGCCAGTCTGATGGCGAAGACGGTCTACGACATTTGCATTGGACGATTACGGCAGGACCCGATCGAGGTAGGCGAACTACGCGCCGCCTTTACTCCCAAAGGCCCGACTCACTGGACCCATGAGGTTTTCGCCATGGGCAAGCCGGACACGGCGATCTTCCGCGCCCGCACCGACGAGAACCCGTTCCTCCCCGAGCATTTCTTCACAAAGATTTCTGGCCAGTACGGTGAGACCCAGTTCGCCCGGCAGGAGCTCGGCGGCGAGTTCGTGCAACTGGAAGGCGCCGAGTTCCCCGCCGAATGGTTCGATTGGGAAGGCTTCTGGTTCGACGAATGGCCGGACACCTGGCGTGCGAAGGTGATTGCGTTGGACCCCAGCAAAGGGCGCGACGTGGGCACACCGAAGCCCGGCCGCGACCCGGACTATCAAGCCTATGTCCTGGCTCTACTCGGCGAGGACAACACGATCTATCTCGATGCCGTGCTGAACCGGGAGCCGATCACCGAGATGATCAAACGCGGGATTCAACTTTGCAAAGCCTGGGGACCGGTGGACTCCCTGATCCTCGAAGACAACGGAACGATGGGCTTCATGACGCCCGAGGTGACCCGGCAAACTCAAGAAGCCGGCATTCTCATCCCCTGGCAGACCTACACGCAGCGGGAGCCGAAGTTGTTCCGCATTCGCGGCCTGGGCGGGTATTTGAGCCGGCAGCAAATCAGGATCAAGAACACGCCTGGCGGGCGACTGTTGCGGGGTCAACTCGGCGACGTGCCGCTGGGCGAATATGACGACGGACCTGACGCGGCGGCTTTGGCTGTTCGACGATTGGAGCTATTGACTGCGTAAGACGAAAAACTGATTGACGATGTAAAAAAAAACCTTACAATCGCGGCAATACTGAATTAAGAGCAGCTCGGCAAAGAAGAGGCCCCTTCCTGGCTCGCGCTGCGATCAACCCACTCTGCTTTGTGACTGGATTCCATCCTATCACGAGTGGAGCGGCATGACTACCGAAATTGCGAATTGTGCTGATAAGGCCCTTGTCGTAGATGCCGGACTCACGCCGGCGATGTCGGCCTGGTTGGAACAGCAAGAGTTCGAGATCAATCGGTTGATCGCTGAGGCATCCGAGCGATGGGTTCGAATCGGCCTCATTCTCATCGAAGTCCGTAAGCGATTGGAAGAAGGTCAGTTTCGCGCATGGATCACGTTGAAAAGTGGCTTATCGCGTGCCACTGTCTATCGCCGCATCGAGGCGGCTCAGGTGTTCGGCGACCTATACGACGTGTCTCATGAGACATCTTTTTCAAAATCCCTGTCTCATCGTGAGACGCCGATCAACAACATAACCCCGACGGCGATGAACCTTTTGCTCGATTCGCCTGAGGAAATTCAGAAGCAGGCGAAGGAAGCGGCCGTCGCGGGCGGCAAGATTACGCCGGCCATTGTTCGGCAGATGGTCAAACTGCACAAAGACCGCAATATCAGTGTCGAGCCCAGCATCGGCGGCCGGAGCAATTTGATTCCCAAGCGAATCGAAGAGGCCACATTGCCGCTATCCACCGTGTCGCGGTTCCGTATCGACGGCGAGGTTCGACAAGACCCCGAAGGCGATAAGATGGTGATCTTGACCGAAGAGGTAATTGAGGACGAGGCGATCATTCGAACGACGGATACAGCTCGAACAGTTCCCGAGGCTTTCGAGAACGTGGCCGGCCAGATCGATGAGTACGACCCGAATCGAAAGCCGAAGATTGCTCCCGAGCCTCATGAGGGCTGGGCAGCCGCCATCGGCGCCGCGATTGCCAAGTCGCACGGCCTGGAAGGCGAAGAGATCGAGGATGTAAAGAGCTTCGCGGTTGCCTTGATGTTGCAGAAGGCGTACAAGTTCGATGAGTCCACGGCGAGGCGGTCATTCGAGGCAAGGGGGGATGCGGAGGCCGTTTATGACAATGACGGGGCGTTCCGCGGCTGGGTGCATCCGACGATCAAGAGCGAGTGCCACCGCGAGGCCGAGCGGCTGCGTAACGGCGGCCTGTATTCGACGAAGCGGGGCACGGATAAGATCGTGGCGCGACAGATACCAGAGGAGAGCGACCACCGGTCGCTCGTGGTGATGCCGAAGGAAGTGGAGGATTGATCGTGGCGACCGAATATGAAAAACTCTCGATCGAGTCCTCCAATGAAATGATGGATTACGATGGAGACCGCGGCCTCGGTCGCTACGCTTCTGCTGCGATTCATCTCCAGAGGGCCGGATTCGCACGGGTCCGGATGGGAACCATCCGATTCGAGCAAGGCTTGCATGCCGCCGTCGCCGACTGGCTTTCGGCGGCGGAGTGCTTCTTTCTGGCCGCACAGCCGGAACGGATGAAAGGATGTCTTGAACAGATTCGAGAATTCGCGGGCCGCATTCCTGCGGATCGAAAAGACATCCTCGGCGCGATTCGTGAACGAGAAGACCAGTTCCTGGAACTCCAACGCCGAGTCACGAAGGACTTACCTAATCCAAAGCGTGATGATTCTTGGAAGCAATACAAAGACGCCAAACCGAGACAGCTTGGCAATCTTCATGAGCGGATGAAGTTCGTCCTTGAGGCCATGCAGAAAGGCGAACGGGATAAGCCGGGGTCGATCCCTCGCGACTTGTGGGACGGCATGTATGATCTGGAAACGGAAGTGGGGAAACACACGCCATTCCCGTTGTGTTGTGGCGCAGACTCGTAACCGTGCCATCCGCTCTACATGGCCGGCCCGCTGACCCTCTTGTCTCACGAGGTCGCCGGGTATCCTGAAAAGAGCCCGGCTCCAAATCCCTCGCAATTCACACTCGGCGAACTGCAACGCCGCTTCAACGAATCCTTCGGTGGGTGGCCCCAGACTTGGGCGATCTGGCAAGACCTTCCCAATACACCTTACGGCTATCCGGCGTTTGGCTTCGCGTGGTCGCGTGGTGGTACGGGTACAGTGACTGACCGGCAGGGCGGCCGGGACATTCCGTTCATCTGGTCGGAGATCGATCTCCGCGGCTTTCGGGTACTCTCCCGGTTCCTCGCCGAAACCAATCCCTACGCAATCGGCTTCCTGTCCAATCTCGTCAACTATCACATGCGGAAGGGTTTTTCGTGGCAGGTATGCCGCAAGGGGGCGAAGAAGACGCCGTATCCGACACAGACGACTGACGATCCGGTTGTTAGAGCTGGTCAGTCGGCGATCGATCGGTGGCGGGATCATAATAAGTGGGCGCTCATATCCCGCGAGTTGTTCCAGTCGTGGCGGGTTGACGGCGAGACCGGCGTTCGACACTTCGCGCAGGGATACCGCAACATCCCCGAGATTCGCTTGCTACTGCCTGAACAAATCGGGCATCCGTCCGGCGATGTGACTTCCGACGAATCGTTTGGGTTCCGCACGCCAGAAGGCGACCAGGCCGGGCCGATTCTCGCGGCCCATATTTGGGACATGGACGGTAGTCAGTCCCACGGCGAATGGGTCGATGCTGACGATTCGCGAACGCCATTCCATTGGATCAAGTGCAATGTATCGCGATTCGTGAAGCGGGGCCGGCCGGACTTCTTCCCGCTCCAGGATATGCTCGATCACGTTCGGCAGCTACTCGTGAACATGGTCGGTACGGCTGTCGAGCAAGCGAAGTGGGCGTGGATCGAGAAGTTCCCAACGGCGACTGCGGACCAAGTAGCCAATCTTATTCCGAAGAATGCAACGGGGTCTCCGGGCGGGAGTGTCGGAAATCTCGGTCAAGCCGGTTTGCCCTATTTCAACGCCCGTGGCGGGAAGATTCGCGGTATTGAGGGCAACCGGCAGCTTGAAGCCGGCCCTGCCGCGAGCCCGTCCGGATGGATCGAGGCATTGCAGGCCGTTCTTCGCGCGTGCGGTATTCGCTGGAACTTCCCCGAGTTCTTTTCCGGCGATGCGAGCAACAATTCATTCGCGTCCGCGCTCGTGTCCGGCTCACCACTTACGGTGACCATCGAGGGCGTACAGCTCGAATGGGGCGAAGGGGTCGAGAAGCCAGTGGCATTGAAGGCCCTCGATCTGATGACGAATGCGGGCTTCTTGACCTGGGAAGAACGCGATCAACTCGACATCGAGATTACGGAGCCGGCAGTCGTAACGCCGAAGCCAGGCGAGGAAACCGCCCGCCGCAAGACGATGAACGAATCGAAGGTATTGAGCCTGACAACGTGGCAGCTTCAAGAATCGCTCGATCCGCAACACGAGCAGGCCAACTTCGAGGAAGAGGCGAAGTTCCTGGCAAAGTTGCAAGCCAGCAGCGGTGCGATGCCGGGAGCACCATCGGGCAGCCCGCCGTCTTCAGTCAGCCCGTCACCGTCTCCAGCGCCGCCGGGTTCCGCCGATGGCGACGGCTCGGGGGATTCATTCTTCGGTGAAGAGGGGGCAATCGTCGTTTCTTCCGGGGCCTATTCACTGCTCACGGAAGCTGGGCGTCAGGGACTCGTCAAAAAGCAAATCACGAACAAAGACGGGAAGCGACAGACAGTGTGGGTGCGACCGAGGCAGGAACCGACGGCACAGCCGCGTGCGGCGAAGCCGAATACCACTGTCTCACGCATCGCGCAAAAGCCCATGAGCGAAAAAGCCCTTCGCGCCCAGGCGTCCGCAACGCGAGTTGATGCCACGATCCAGAGGTACGCCGAAGAGCACAATGAACCGAAGTTCGCGAAAGCGGTCGGCGGTTTATCGTTCAAGGACAACGAACCGGTGGATGTAGTGGTCGGCACCGGCGGCGTCATTCAGCACGGCATCGAACTCAAAACGATGGTGACGAACAAGGCCAACAAGATCACGATGAAGCGGTCGGCCATGGAGCGAAAGGCCGAATGGGAGAAGGCGAACAAGGCGACATTTCATACCGTGGTTATCGACGATTCCGCCGTATTCAACGCCAAGGGCGAAGGCCAACATGACGAGTCGAAACGGCGGATTTTCTACCGTCGCGGGTTCGGCTCGTTCCGCGTGGCCGGCATGCATGAAGTGAAGAACGTGGCGGAGCTCAAGAAACTCTTGAACACGCCGGGCAATAAGTTGCCGCCGGCGGCACAGCGAGCGAAGTAAATGGGCCTCTATCTCAACACCGACGACGGCCAGCAGATTCCTCTCGCGAGCAATGCGGGCTGGTCGAACGTCGGCGCATGGTTAGACGGCCTCGACCCGGACGATTATCCCGACGCGATTCACCTCTGGGAGCATGGCTGGGCCGAGCCGGTGGGCGATCTTCGTGGGCAACTGGCGTCAGCGATGAAGGCAAGCCCGGCCGAAGGCGACGCGGCGAAGACCGTGGGTGAGTTGCTGGCGGAGTTACGGGGCCTGGCCGAAGATGGTGCCGTGGTCGTGTCCGACGGGCTTGCCCAGGATGAACCGGCCTCGGAATCATTTGATCGTGCCCTCAAGGAATCGGGTTTCACTGGCGAAATCACGGACAAGCGCGGCGCGAAGCGGCATTACGTGGACGGGAAGCAGGTGAAGGGAACGGCGCAAGAGCCGGTCGGCGAGACGCCGAGCAAGCAGGCTGAGCCACCGAAGGCCGCCACTCGGCAGTCACCGGAAGAGGCCGCGAAGGATTATGCGGAGAATGGAACAAAGGCGAAGGCTTTTAAGGAGTGGTTTGGCGATTGGGAGGGTGATCCGAAGAAGGCAAGTAAAGTGGTCAAGGCGGATGGGAGCCCCCAGGAAACGCACTCAGTTGAAGGTTCGCGGGTTAGCAAAAATGGCAAGCCGGTCATTGTGTATCACGGAACGTCGGCATCGTTCGATGAATTCGCCAAGGCGAAGCAGGATAATATTGGATTTTGGTTTTCTGAAAATGAGGACTTGGCAAAGACGTATGGACGGAAAATGAAAGCTGTCTACCTCAACGTCCGCAATCCCTGCGACTATGGTCGATTTACTGAAACACAAGCAAAAGTGGCACAGCAGTGGCAGAAAGATAATAAAGGATCAGCAATTGATGACGGGTGGAAAGAAATCCATTCTCGCACGGAAGAACTCCTAAAAGGTGATGGTTTCGATGGCATTTTCGATTACGGTGGACCTGGCCGTAATGTCTGGATCGTCTTCAATCCCACCCAAATCAAGGCCGTCGATAACATCGGGACGTTCGACCCGAATAACCCCAAGATGCGCGAGGACCGCTCCCGCCTCGTCCGCACCACGATCACCGACAAGAACGGCGTCACCCGCCATGTCTGGGTTCACCCCGATGATGAACCGACCGAACGGCCATCGGCATCGCTCGATGATCACGGCCAGCCGGTCGATAAGCACATTACAACCATCAGCGGCCCGGATGCCATCGTTCCGCACACACTCACGGCGCTAGCGAAAGACTTCCCCGATGAAGCCAGGGACGCGACGACCTGGGGGAAGGTCAAAACTCTCGCCGGCAAGATTCATGAGGCGGTCCAAGCCGCTCTCGTCCGCATCTCGCCGCATGTCCTGCCAATTGTTTCAGCCGTATTCGACACCCCGGATGATCTGTCGAAGTTCGGGTACGCCCCGACATCGAGTGGCCTACAGCATGGGGCGCATATTGATCCGATCCGCGACGCAACCGGGATCGGAAGCCACTTGTTCATGAGCCTGGCGACGAAGGTTCTGGCTCATGGGCTGGTCTGGGCGAAGCATAAATTGAGTGAAGGGGAGGCGAGCGGCGACGTGATGGACCAAGCGGCCGACTGGATTATCGCGGCGCTCGAGGCTGTGAACGAGGTGATGGGGCTGGACATTACGCTGGATCGCGAAGCGATTGTCGAGGCGGTGAAGGCGAAGATGGTGAAGTGATTCATAGGGGAGACTTGACCATGCCACTGAAGAAGGGTTCGAGCAAAGCGACGATCGCCAAGAACATCGCGACGGAGCGCAACGCCGGGAAGAAGCCGGCCCAGGCCGCGGCGATCGCGTACCAGAAGGCGGGGAAGTATCGGAAGCCGTCGCGATAAATAATTGCGTGCCATCTGCCCCGCATGGCCACGCAGCGCATCATCGAGCGCTTTGAGTTTCACGGGGGCACCGTAGATCGTACCGGCGCGTATCCCATCGTCAAGAATGTCCTCCTCTGCGGTCCCATCTCGCTTCATCGCCGCCGCTATGGCCGCAAAGCCTTCGAAGGTGATCGAGTCAAGCGCTACGATGGCCGGCCGGTGTTCCTGAACCACGGCGAGGCCCGCAAATCCCGCCGATACGAAGATAAAGTTGCGATCATCCAGAATCCGCGACAGCGGTCCGAAGACGGCATGCCGATCGGCGATCTCGCCATCAATCCAAAACACCCATTCGCCGAAGCCTTTCTGCACGACGTGGAGCACCACCCGAAATCGTGTGGGATGAGCCATGTTGCGGACTGTGACGCAAAGCGCGCGGCGGATGGCTGGGACGATGTTAGCGAAGTCGTCAATGTCGAATCCGTTGATGTGGTGATTGGGCCGGCAACAACCAGCGGCCTGTTTGAACAAGGGGGAAGTGACGTGTCGAACACAATCAAGCTCCGCGACCTCATCGAAAAGGTTCGCCCCAAACTCAAGGAGCAAGCCGCGCAGAAGGGCGCCCGCCGGTGGTTGCTCGCCAGTGAAGATGATGACTACGGCGGCCCGGATATGAGCGTGGGCGTTCCGGAAGCTGATGAAGGCGGAGAGCCGGAGGATGAACTTTGGCAGGGGTTCCACGCGGCCTGTGTTGGTTTCCTGGAGAAGTACAAGAGCGGCGAGATGACCAGCGAGGAAGCGTGCAAAGAGATCAGCAAGTACATCAAGGCTCACGAGAAGTTGCTGGCCGGCAAGGGACCGGATGAGGAAGAGGAAGAAGAGGAAGAAGAGGAAGAGGAGGAGACGCCGAAGGAAGGCAGTAAGCCGAAGAAGGGCAAGAAAAGAAAAATCGAATCGGCTCCGCTCGATTCATGGGCGGTTCTCGCCGAGTGCAAGACGTTCGGCCTGGAGAACCCTGGCGAGGGGCTTCTCAAAGCCCTCTCTCGCATGCCGGAAGCGGCGGATCGCAAGACGCTGATTCAGGAATCGCTGGCCGACAAGAAGGGCGCGAAGACGGGCCCGCGGTCCGGTGGATCGGCGCCGCCGGCCCCGAAGCTCAATGCTGCAACCACGGAACAACGCTCGTTCGCTGCGTGGTGAGAAAACCCGCTCACAGACTCACGACTTGGAGACCTGACTAATGGCGATCAAAGGCATGGCGGGCGAGACCGGCAAAGGCCCGTATCGCCATCAAACGGCGAACTGGAAGGGCGGCATCGCTGTTGGCTACGGGGATGCCGTGTTCACGGACACGACGGATACGAATGCCGCTGGCATCCAGTATGACAAGGGCGCCGCCAGCTATGTTGGCGCGACCGACCATGCCACGACCCAGACCTCCTTCAAGGCGGTCTTTCGCGGCTATTCGGCCGCTCGCCGAACCACATTGCAAACCGCCGACGGCACTGATGTGACTGACGGCCCGATCCTAGCCAATGGCGAGTTTACCAAGCCGTGTGCGGCCCTCGGCTCCGCGGCCCAGGTCGGCGCGTATGTCGGTCCGGCTCAGGGTATCTCAACGACCACGCTGGACGCGCAGAAGGTCGAGATCGTGGCGAGTGTGAGCAAGGCCATTGGCCGTCTCACGCGACCCGCCATCGTCGGCGCGACCGAATTGACCTTCGAATGCGACGCAGCCACGCTCGATGGCGGCGAGGTTGCCGTTTCCTAAAGGACCGCCGCGGAACCCGATCATACTTGCCAAGTGGAGTCTATCCGATGCTAGTCGCCTACAGCGAAATCGCCCAGCGCTACAAGCAATTCTGCGATGAGATGCCGCGGGATGTCCCGCCGTTCGTCTTCGCGCAGGTTTGGGCGGCCAAGGTCGCCGAGGCGGTCGGTCTCTGCGATGGCAAGGGCAGGAAGTTCTTTCGCGAGGGTGGCGGCCCGGCGATGGCCCCGGCCGATAAGCGCCGTTTCAAGCCCTCCGATTTTCGCTTCGACATGCTGGCCGAAGCGATGATCGGTCGCGAATGGAAATCCATATTCCGGCTCGGCGAACAAGGCGACATGTTCCCCGGTGTCAGCTACTACGAACGAGTTCAGGAAGAATCGGCCGCTCCCATCGGTCCGTCGGTCTGGGCTAACGTCGCGGCATGGACCGCGACGACCGGCGGTTTGATGAATGCTCAGTTCAATCTCGGTTATGACACGCCCGATTTCGAACTGGCGGACCTGTTCCCAATCCGTGAGGCGATCTTCTACCAGGGCGGCGAACGCATCATCGACATCCTCGGGCCGTTCTCGCCAGCGCAGGAGACCGCTCCCGGTGCGCAGTACCCGGACAATTCCATGTCCGCCCTCTGGGTCGAACCGGGTGCGGTTAAGAAATACGCCGGCAAGATCGAGATCACGAAGGAGACCTTGGAGATCGATATCTCCGGTGGCCAGATTCTCAGCAAGGCCAACGATGGTGGATACACGCTCCGTTTTCGTGAGAACGAACTGGCCATCGATGCGATCGTTGGCACGACGAACAACTTCAAGCTCGGCATGCTCGCGGATTCCGCGGCCACGACTTACAACACCTATGGCCCGACGATTACCAATCCCGCCGGGACCTCTCGAACGGTCACTAACGACATCGTGAACCCGTTGAGCACGCCCGATGCGTTCATGCAGTCGGATATGCAGATCAGCAATCTCTATCACCCCGTCACCGACATGCCGATTGTGGTGGACATGCCGGTATGCGTGTTACCGACCCCACTGGCGAAATGGGCCATGTGGCTTCAGGGCGTTGGGGAATTCTCGGGATTGCAACAAACATTGACCTCGCCAATGGCGGTGACACAACCCGCCCCTGGCACGTTCCCGAACACAATGGCCAAGGGGCAGAACCCCTGGCAGAACTACCTCCGGCCGATTGTCAGCCGGTGGCTGGATGCGCGACATATCGCCAGCACAACGCAAGCCGATCCGAATCGCTCTCCGGGCCTCGGTTTGTCAACCACAACTCTGGCCCGCATGCGATGGTATCGTTTGAACCCGGCGAAATTCGCTTGCCGCCGGCAAAAATGGGGACCGACCAGTCAAGCGATCAGTGCCAGTGATTACGTCATGGCGACGCAGGGAATCGCGGCAGCGTTCGCCTGGGATATGGCGACGATGGTTCAGGTTTTGTCGCCCTTCCATATTCAGCGGAACAAGGGGGCTTGATCATGAACGGACTCAGTCCGCTCGGCGGTCAAATCACCGAAGCCGATACCGTCGCGCACAAGTTCCCGGTGACAACATCGGGAACGGTTTTTTTCCAAACACCATCCACCAACCTCGGAACCGTAACGATTACGGATGCCAATGGGGCAACTGGCGGTCTTGTCCTCAGCGCTGGAGTCGGTGTTTCCATCCCGTTTCTCATCATCGGGCCGCTTTTCCGGCTCGATGATCTGACGTACAAGTTTAGCCACGCCGCCGACGTGCTCAATTACTTCGTTGTGAGATAAGTCGATGGCGAAGAACAAAACCGAGATCAATGCAACAACCGAAGTTGCACCATTGACAGCCGAAACGCCACCTGGTGCGGGTCAGCCTTCTCAGTGGGGCAATTACCCGACGATGCCGACTATCCTTGCGGCCAGTAATGAGCCGCGCGATCCTCCGCTTGTGCCCGGCCATCGTCGCGCCAGGGTGACTCCCGTCGGAACACATGTCGCGCCGATTGTCGTGTCGGTCGATCCGAAGGAAGAAAATCCGACCCGAGCGGCCATCCTTGCGGCGAAAGCCGCCCGCGACATCGCCAATTTCGGTGTAATCCCAACTGTCGAGTTCTTGGACGATTGACATGGCAACCCCACTCGACAACCTCCAGGACCAATACGCCAACGCCGTCACACGACTCGCCGAACTCGATTCATTGACAACCGATCAAATCATCGTATTCACCTATTCCGAAGGTGGACGAACGTTTGGCTTCAACGAATATCGGGCCAGTCTGCAAGCGACGGTCAATAATTACGCGGCTCAAATCGAAGGGCTCTTGAAGGCCCAGCAGATGATCGGCGGTCCATTCACGGTTATAGGCCATGCAGGTTGCTGGTAATGTTTCAGGTCGATCCAGTCCGCGATTTCCTCCGGACCCGTGGCACAATCCGCGGCGTACTCCGTGAATGTTCACTGCTGGCCTACAAGACAGGCGAGGTTGATAGTTGGGCCTCGCCAGTAAAAATCCGTGGCAACAAGGACGCCGAACGGACGGAGCAGCATGGCGACGTGGTGGCAACGAAAGCGACCTGGACGATTACCAACCTTACAGCCGACGTGACACCACTCGAACGGCCGCTATTGAAATCGCAGATCGTCAGTGAGAAGCGAAAGTGGCGGATTGATGCGATTACCGCGAGCCCGATGGAAGCCCGGATATTCGTCTGCGAATGCACGCTGGTGGAATGATGAAGAAGCGGCGATCCTTTGATCGGCTGATGAATCTCGAATGCTTCGCTTACCGGCGATGGCTTGTTGGCTCATCGGAGTTCTGGCACCAACTGGCTGCGGCATGCAATCGAGTGGTCAAGGCGCATCCGAAGTATCGAGGCCGCGCTCATGCCCAATGACGCCATCTCCGAACGCATCTCGCAAGCCGTGTGCAAGATCATTGGGACGCTCGGGCTGACGCCGCCGCCAAGCGTGGTCGCGAAACGAAAGCGACCGTGCAAGCTGGATGGGGACAAGCTGCCGATGGTCACCGTGAGCGTGGGGGACGAGGAAAAAATCGAGCGAATCGGCACTTCGAGGACTCGCGGTCTATTGACCTACGCCGTCCAGCGGCCGGTTACGATCGGCCTGGCCTTCGCCTCGGGAGGCGGCATCGCCGACAACCCAAATCTACGGATATATCGCGATAGCATCTGGCCGAGCGTCACGCTTCTGACGCTTCAGAAAACCGGGTTCTTCGATTCATCAGGTTCGCCAAACGATGTCTTCCCGAACCCGCAACCGATTTTCGATGCCGCGGCTCTGCGCGACAGTAACGTTGATTGGTCGCTGATTTCGCTCATCGCCGAAACGCTCGAAGACCGGCCCGCGTGAAAACGTGCCATCGGGTCGGCATGGCCGGTGAAAACTCTATCTCATTAGTTCGCGTTCTGAATACCGAAGGCGCGACCATCGCCTCAATTTACGGCATCGATGCCACACATGTTGACGGAAATAATTGGAGCTTTTCGGCCGCGAAAATGGCCGACGTGCTTGGTCATATCCGCGATGGGCTGAGCCTTGATGTGAGGCTCATCGATGCAAAAGGCAAAAAAATACATTACTCGGCGACAGTCGGCAAAACGACTGACGACACAGTGACACTCAGTCTCACGCCTATCGCACCGAAGGGGTAGGATGTCCGCCCTCAACACAATTTCCGGAAAATATCTCGTCGCCACGGTCAACGGGGCCGTCATCGCCGGCGTTCAGGAATGGGAAGTAACCGAAACAGCCGACCGCCTCGATGGGACCACGGGTCTTGATCAGGGATTCGAAAACGACGATCTCGGCGTTTTTTCTGCCGAGGCGCGCTTGACAATCGTGCAGAACCTGGCGACGGGGCCATACATCGAAATCGCAATGGGCAACGTTCTTTCCGATGTGAAATTGTACCGTTCGGTGACCGATAACCAGCCAGCGTTCATCTTTCCAATCATGCGGGTGTACGAGAGCAAGAACGGCGGCCGCGTCAAGGATCGATTTACCGTAAATGTTACTGCTCGTGCCGCCGGCCCTTATACTCGTAGCGATCCGGGGAGCGGATGATGAATGTCGATCTCGGCGACCTGCTCGGGGTCGGCACGGAGTTCCATTTCCAGGGCGTCACCTACACCGTCCGCAAGCCCACGCTGATCGAGCAGGCGAAGTTCAGTCAATGGCTCAAGGATCGAGCCAAGGCGGAGGCTTCCCGCGGCGACGTCCCCGACGAAGCCCGCGAGGGTCTTTACCGGGCCGCCATTCGCGACGCCGCCGAAGGCTATTTCGACGTGGATTCGCCAGGGTATATCACGGCGTTGTGGCGACCGAGCGGCTTGGTAAAGATACTGCACATCATTTTCCAGAGGGACAACCCGGCCATCAGCGAAGAGCAAGTCCAAGCGATGATCGAGGCGGGTCTCAAAGATACGTTTGTCCGGATCGTGGCCGCGGAGCAATCCGACCCAAAAGTGATGGCGGGAGTCCTGGCAGTGCTTGGATTCCCGCCGGACTATCTGAGTTCAAGCGGCAATGCATCATCCGACTCGCCAACCCCCCCTTCAAATACGACCCCGAGCGAATCGGTCGCCTGACGGATGACCAACTGTACGGACTCTTCGCTATCAAGCGACACGATGACGGCTCGCCGAAATTGGACGATCCGTTGGACGAGGGGATGCCGACGGCGGAAGAAGCGTATCGACGGCACCTCTGGCTAAACGGCATCGGCGATCGCGAGGTTCAGGGCCGGCTCTGGCGGGAAGAACGTGAACGACGACACGCAAAACGTGGCACAGTACCAGCGTCAGGCCAAGCTACTCGCCGTGGCGATGGACCTGCTGCGTCGTCAGGTGCATGACTCGGTTGCCTTTCAATTCGCCAATCGCGACCGCGGCAAAGAGTCGGCCCCCGATTGGGCTTCGCAGATCGTGACAGCGGCCGCCCAGGTCAAGCAACATCGCACCCGCGACGATTCGGCAATCCCCCTGGAAAGCCCATCTGGGATCGTCACTCCGAAACCCCCGGTGCAACGGACGTATGGCTTCGGCATGACGGTGGAATCACCGCCGATCCCGTTGGCCGATGCCAAGCCGGCGCCGGCCGGGTCGCCCGAGAAGCCGTACGGGTTCAAACCGGGCGATGAACCGCCGGCCATCAAGATGACGCCCGGGGCATTCGGGCTGGGTGGGGCGAAGCCGGAAGAGAACAAAGTCTCTGCATTCGACCGGCCCATGAACGTCATCATCACCGGGCCGAACCCGCTGCCGGTGTCGTTCAAGAATGCTGGGGCATTCAAGCAGCCGCCGCCAGTTCATTCGCCAGAGGCCAGCGGAGGCGGAGCGAATGTCGGTCTCAATTTCATGAAGGCCGTCGCCGGCAAGTTCCTGGCGATTCTGGCCCCGTTATATGCCCTCTCAACAATTCTGGGACAAACGAACAGCGGGTTTGGAGTCTTCCAGAAGTCCGTTCAAGTATTTGGAGCCTCGTTGGCCCCGGTGTTTCTCCCGCCGTTTGCATTGCTGGCGGCGGGAATCCTCACGCTCAGCGATTACATCTCGGCGAAGCTGCTGCCGGCGCTCAAAGGTTACTATGCGTGGGCGACAAAGGTTCCTACGGCCCTAACAGGCGGTAGACCATACGAAGCCCAGGAGGACAAGAGGCTACTTGCCGGTCTTGAGGACAAGTTCAAGGAGATCAATGCTCGGCGTCAAAAAGAGGGCAAGCCGGAATTGAGCGATGAGGAACGCAGTCTGGCCCGGAACAGGCTCGCCGTCATGATGCGGCGACAGCGAGAACCGAAGTTCGCCGACCTGTTCACCAGCGTCGAAAGCGAAGCGAAAAAACTGCCATTCAATCCCAAGCCATTGCTGAGCGCAAAGGAGATCAAGGCGGCGACGCCGAAGAACGAATCACTGACGAAGTTTGACGCCAATATGCAGGCGGTTCTTAAATCGCTCGCCATGTCGATGGGACCGAAGGCGTCCTACTCCGGAGTTGCGGAAGCCGCGAAGGAAACGCAGTTGACGGCGCTCAACGCCGACCCAATCGAGATGAAAGCGGCCCAGAAGATCATCGAGACGATCCAGGAGTTCATGAAGGCATTCAACGAATACGAGCGCGAAAAGAACGGCGAAGAGCCGAACCAGATTCATCGACGAGATGACCTTCGCTCGACAAGCAATGCCGGAGCAGAAGCGGCCTCACACCTTAGGCTGATGGGGATTGGTTAAAGATGGGACTTCCGGTTAACCCAGATGGTTCGCTTCGACCATTCTCCCCCGGAGAGCTGGCGGCAATCAATCTCCGCACCGCCGACGTGAAGGATGGCTCACACCCGACGTTCCGCCTCGATTCGCAAGGCTGTTCGATCACGCGGGCCTGGTTCTGCGACTGGGCCCAGCGGGACAATGCCGTGGCCGCGCTGCTCGGCGGTGTTGCGTTGGCTGGCTCGGCCCCGGACTATGTGTTATCCCGCGTGATGCCGTTCACGGTGCCGGGGTTCCCTCAGTATCCTGCCATTGCCATTGAGAGCATCACCGGCGCCCGGAGCGCCGGGATCGATGATGCAGATTCAGTTCCGGCCTACAAATCCGCCAAGATCATTGTCCGCCACGAGCAGGTGTTCTTCAGCCTCGCCGCGGATGGGATCGTGCCCGAGGCGAACCGATACGTCGAACAATTGCCTTCGACGGTCGATGCGAGCATGCTGAACCTACCTGGTTCGGGGTTCGCCTATCGCACCGCTAGCCTTAATAGCCCTGCTGGTGTTCCCATCCCGCGGAACGTCGGCAAGGTTGAGCCAGTTCGAAAAGTCGCCTACAAGTGGCATCGCCTGCCATTCGAAGCGTGGTTCCCTGGTAGCCCGCTGTTCACACGCGTTCACGGCGATCCGGCCAATGGAGTCTTGCCATTCATCGGCACAGTGAACTCGACGCCCTTCTTGGGTTACCCGGCCGGGTTCGTCCTGTTCGATGGCGTTGATGAAGAGATTGTGCCGGACCCGGTTCGCGGTTTCTCGTGCTGGAACCTGACGTTCCATTTTTCTGTTAACGCCAAGATGGGCACTGATTCCAACGGCAATGGCGGATGGAATTACATCTATTGGGTATCGCCCGGCACGATCATCAGTGCTTTTCTTTCGATTAGCGATGGGTATTATTTTGCGACTCGTGGCGGGTCATGGCTCGCGAACGGATTCATCAATGATGGCCTCTGCCTCTACAACGAGCGAGATCATCGACTCCTTTTTGACGTAGGCGGGTCATGAGCGAGAGCAAAAAAGCATCGCCGCCACCGTGGGCCACGCTTGCTGGGAAGTGGACCGAGTTCGTCACTGTGCGGCCATGGTCGAAATCGGTGAGCCGCTACCTCGATCCGCATGCGAATCAGCCCGCATATCCGGTCAAGCTGGCCGGCCAGGATGGGTGGGCGTTGAAGGCGATCTTTCTATTCGAGCCGGGGAGCTTAATCGTGCAAGGCGACGGAACCACATGGCAAGTGATGTCATCGCATGCGGGTGATTCGGAGACGCGGTGTGTGGTGCAGAAGGTCGGCTAACGCCGATACTCCCGCATTTCCTCCTCATACCGTCGATTCTGTTCATTCTGAATGTGATGCTCTTCGGCTTGGAGGATTCTCGCGGCGATGCCCGCCACGCACGCCAGTCCCGCCAGCGCTGCCGTTTGGATCGAGTTTTCTTGCACCATTGCGGCAAGCGCGGTGAGCCCGGCAACGCCGAGCAAGACCACTTTCCCGATGTCGAGCAGGATCGGCGGGAAGAGTACCCTGGAAGCGCCCCACGGCGGCGACGGCTCGCGGCGTTTCCGCGGTCGATATTCCTGGTCCTCGTCGCGGGCCATTTGCTGCTCCTTCGGGAACTTCATCTTCGAACGACGCACGCCCGGAGTCAAGTAGCCACCGTCCCCCGTGCTGGTTACAATGGGCTCTGAGCTCATTTCCAGCTCAAAAGGGAGCCCTCAAATCATGCCGCAAATCCCTTCGTCTCTGCCCTCGCTTGCCCCTCCTCCGGGAGGTGGACTCGGGCCTGGTCGCATCCCCTGGACGCCGAAGTTCCCTGGCTTCGCCGTGGCCCCGCAGACGGGCTCGAATCAAGGCCCGGACAGCGGCGGCCTGCCCTACGAGCCGACCCCGGCGAGTTCCCATGTCTACGGGTTCAAGATGCTGGCCAGCGGGTTCGTCAGCAAGTTCCTCGCGCCGGCGAACGGGGCCGCGCCCGGAACGCGGGCGATTTTGATGGTCGCATTCAAACCGAATCCACCGCGGGGATCGACGACCCACCCTAATGTTCCTGAGAAGGGCTACGAGTACTACTTTCCGATCGAGGCTGCGTGCTTGGTATGGTTCAACCGGATGAAGGGGCACGCCCATCCCGGCGAAGTAGTGCAAGACCTGATTAAGGCGGGTATCCCATACAAGCGGGTGTTCGGGTAAGCACTGCCATCGGGGAGGCATGCTACCTCCCGTCCCCACCGACTCCGATTGGTTCCCCGTCCGCATCCTCACGTCGTTCCTCGATTCGATCGGCCAGACGGCTTACACGTTCGGGGAAGTGTGGGCAACGCCGGCCGTCGCGGACCGCATCGGCGGCCGGATCAATACCACGCAAGACCCGGCGTATGCGATCGACGGGGCGACGTTTTCGCCGACGGCGGCGGGTAGCCCGGTGCAGGTGCTGGCGAGGCGGGCGGTGGGGATGGGGGGCGTGGGGTGGGAGCTGAAGGGGTTTGGGGGCGGGGGTGACCCGCGGCTACTGTACGACCTCGATGCTTCGGCCGGTGCGTTGCAAATGCAACCAGTAGGCACCGGATCGGGGGCTGTCAATCCGGTGCCGGTTTCCGGTCAAGTGTTCTTTAGTTACTCGATTATCGCTCAGGCTTTTTCTTCGACCGGGACTGACATTCCACTCCTGCTGGCTCTTGGTTTATGGGACGGAAACATTCCGCTAGTTCCCGGTGATTTCCCTCATGGGTCTCATTTGCCGGACCCTTTTTTTTGCGTATCCGGAATCAATTGGACAGTGGAACGGGTGACTTCTCAAGGAAACAAGCCCGTGTACACGCTTTCAAAGTGCGGGGCGTTGAACATTACTGCACGGGGGTTTGGTATGTCAGCCCCAGTCATATGGCCCGTTTGGGGAGCCGGAGGTTGGGTCAATCTACCCGATTTCGATATTCAACTCGATCTTATAGAGTTTCTTGTAATGCCGATCAAAGAAGGGGCGTTTGGTTGACTGCCATCTATCTATCATGCCATTCCAACTCTTCACGACCTCCGGCACCTTCACCGTCCCCGCCGGCGTTACCACAATCTTCGCCGAGGCGTGGGGGCCAAGCGGCGGCGGCGGATTCGGGAGCGTGTCCGGCGGCGGCGGTGGCGGCGGCGGAGCCTGGGCTTCGCAAGGTCTCGGTGTTACACCCGGCGACATTTACACGGTCGTTGTCGGCACGGCCGGGGCAGCCGGAACTTCCAGTGCCGGCGGTGACGGGGGCGGCCCGACCAAGCTGGTTAACCCGTCCGTGGTGACCGTGCTATCGGCCGACTTCGGGCGAGGCGGTCTGGCCGACACCAGTGGGCCAACACCCGGTGTTGGCGGTGCGGCTGGAACGGCGGGTGCATCGACCGGCTCGAACACGGCGAGCGGCACTGCGGGTAGTAACGGCATCGGCACCGCGGGCGGCAACGGCGGTCCTAGCGGCCACTTCGATGGCGTTAATATCGGTGGGATTGGCGGCACGGCGCCGAGCGGCAGCGGGACCGCCGGCAAGGCTGGAAAATTGATCATCACCTGGAATGAGCCGCCTCCCCCGCCGCCGCCATTCCCCGGCGATAGCACGATTCGTCAGGTCGAACCGATCCGGACGAAAGACCCGCCCGATTCCGGTGCGGTCATGACCGGCCACGGGTTGCCGAGCCTGTCGCCTCCCCCTCCGCCGCCTCCGCCGCCCCCACAGCCGCCGTTGCGACCGGTGATGGTCCGCCAGGCGGAGGATCATACCCACTGGTCGGAATAGTCAGTGCCATTGGGTGAGAAGGGAAACACCATCTTCCGGGGATTGACGATGCTCGCCCTACAACCACTCGATAACTTCTCGCCGCTTGTCGAAACCGTCAGTCGCCGCGCTGGTCACCGCCTCCGCCGGTCACAACTCAGCCGCCGCTCGGCATACATGCAGCTCATCGAGACGTGGAGCACGCTGGGCCTGACGGCGTCCACGGCCAAGTCGATGGGCTCCGTCGCGGCCGCCGCGAACCAGCCGATCAAGATTCTCGAAGCGATGGCCTCGCACGACGGGGCGACCTCGACGAACGCCCCCGACGTGACCGATTTCGCCCGTTGTACGTTCGGCACGGCCGGCACTGCGACCTCGACGACTCCGCTCAAGAAAGACCCCGGCCGGGCCGAGACGATCCAGACCACGGGCAAGACGAATTACACGGCCGAACCGACGGTGGTTACGCCACTCAAGACGGTGAACGTGGCCCAGTACAACGGCGTGTATCACTACATCACGCCGCAGGGAAATCCGCTCATGGTCGTCGGCGGCCAGGGGTTCCTCATTCGCCAGAACAGCCCCAATACGGTCAATGGCTCCGGGCTGATCGAGTTTGAAGAGTGAACGCATCCATCGAACAGGTCGGCGGGTCGAATCTCAAGGGGCTTGCCCCGGCCGCTCAGGGCGAAAGCTGGTTGCGCCCCCGGATCGTCCCTGACGATACGACGACCCGGCATTATGTCCGCTGCCGCGAAGACGGCAATTACATTGAAGAGTTCGTGGTTGTCAATCCGGTCGGCGAACAGCGGGTGTTCACGATCGGCGAGGACGGCAATGAATACCGCTGGGGCTGCTACCACCGCGGGCCAAACGTCATCGTTTTCTATCCGCATGATGCGTACGCCGGCGGCGATGTGATTTACGTGCACGGCTTCGAATGCAAGTCCGTGCGGATGGAGCCGGAGGCCGAAAAACTTTTCTTCTTTGGAGGCAGCGATGGCGACTCTTCTCGAACGGGCCGACAAGATCAAGGACTGGAACAAGGCCAAGTGCAAGCAGAAGGACTCTGGCTTCCATGACACGGACGTTGGCACGGGCAAACCCCGATCACCTCAGAATCGCGGCCTGCCGGCCATCCGGGATCATGTCGTGGCCTTCCACGGCCGTTGGGAGCATACGCTCGTCGGCGACTGTGCGACCCGCGTGTTGACGGCCCTGACCAAATATGCCGCCGACAAGCTGGCGGCCCTGGCCGATCTGGCGACCGATTCTGATACCCGGCTGGCGATCATCAACGCCAAGAACTACTCCGAGAAGGGTCTGACCGGAAGTAATTTGGTGATTCGCAATGCGGAATGGAACTCGGTCGTGTTCGCCCTGAATGAGATCGGGATCGGCGTGACTGTCGCCGACGAGAAGGAATCGCCCGCATTGAGCGAAGATGAATGCCCGCGGTAAGTATCATGCTCGTTCAAAGCCGTCGGCCAATCGTGTTCCATCAGTCGCGTTCGGCGACTGATCCTCACCTCACCAACCTCTTCGTCTCATCACGGATCACCAGCGAGCCGCCCCGGTTGCCGCCAGACGCCGGGGCGGTCTTGTCCATTACATCTCGCAATACCCCAGCCTTTCAGCGGCCGGTCACTCGGACGAACGTAGCCGAACCGGAGCTGCGGCCCGCGTTTCCCGGCGCCGTGTTGCAGATTCACGCCCCCTATGGGGCCTCGCCGCTCCCGGCTCATCCGGTCTTGCCGCATTCGGAATCGTCGCCATTCGCCGGCTGGGTTTATTCGGCACCGCTTCGGACGGGCGAAAACCGCCCATCGGGAATTCTGCAGCCGAGTTTCGCCCGCGTGGGCGAGATTGCACTGCCCAGCCAGCCGATTACCTCGCACGGAACGCCGGCCCGGTTCGCGGCGACGGCAACCAGTCGAACGGCCGGTGACGATTCGACTGCGGCGGCCGGGAGCGTGTTGGCCCGTTCCGCCCTCCCGACCCCGGCCCAGATTCCACCCCGGCTCCCGAGGTTCGTCCGCGCGGGCGAAGCCGACCGGGCGGATGGACAGGTCTGGTGTTCGCACGGGATGGTCTCGGAATCCGGAGCAACGGCTCCACCGAGTCTGGCTCGTGCGGCCGAAGCGGTCGCCCCGATTATCCAACCAGTCACAAGCCATGGATCGCCGCCGCGGGATGCTGTGACGCGCCCCGCCGTGGTGCGGGATAGTTCGTGGTTGGCTGCCGGCGGGACGATCATTGCCCGGACGCTGCCGGGATCGTTGCCACTGCGATCTCAGACGGTCTTCGTCCGGGATTCGGCCGGGCGAGTAGAAGATGCTCGCATCATTCATTCGCACGGCATCGCGGCACCGCCAGTCAAGCCAGTCTCGCCGTTTCCATATGCCGGAATCGTCTCCGCTGGCGCGTTCTACGGCGGCGAATTACAGCAGCCGATCATCTACAGTGCGATCGCTCCGCCAGGTGTCACGCCCGATATCGGCGTCATCGTCCTGATCGACCGTGGCATCGGTAGTCCGAATCTGACGATCTTGTGCGGCACCGATTGCGAGTGCGACTGAGATGAACCCCACGCTTATCCAAGATTGTGGTTACACGCTCTCCGCTGGACAAAGGCAATTGTTCAAGGTGGATTGCGCGACGGTCCTTGCCGGCTCCGGCCTCACGCTCGCCGATTTCGCGACGTTCACACTCACGGTTCGCGAAGACCCCGGTTATCCGCGTAGCGGTGCAACGCTGTTCCTGCAACTCGACCCCGCGAACGCTGGCGGAACGCCATTGATCCAAGTTACCGGTACGCCCGACGCTTCGCCGGGAACCCTGGTGACTTTTGTCGTAACGGCGCCGGCGAATCCAGGACGCCATCGATATGCGTTCGATGTTGTCGGTACGGGAGGCGATGCGGGGCCGGTGCAATTGCAGCGGGCGACCTGGCTGGACGTTATCCCGACGGTCGGTTCGATGACGTAGCGGGCCATCGGAGCAGGCAAGCGACCGCTGTAGCCTGACGGGCAAAGGAATCTCAAATGGCCACGCACAAACTGCAACTCACCCTCGACGCCGACGGCCTCCGCGTCGTCCACCGATGCACCGTCGAGGTCGCCGGTCACACGGTCAGCCATTCGGAGGACATCGAGCTTTCGGAGGCGTCCGTGGCGGCGCTCGCGAAAGGGCTGTCGCCGATCATCGAATCCCACAAAGAGGAAATGGAGGAGCGGACGCAGACGCTCGCACTCCAGCACGCGGCGGCGCTGGCCGACGAGAAGACGCCGGGCGTGAAGCGATTGAGGTTCGAGGGCACAATCACGCCCTTGGGTGAACTCAAGTGAAACTAAGGGCCACGACCATGCTCCGCCTGCTCCACGAACTCCCTGACCTGCCGTCGCTCACCGGCCGCATCACCTCCGCGCCGCCGGACACAGCGCACTTCGCACCCGACCGTGAAGTGCGAACGCCACTCGGCTGGCGCATCCGCAATCGCTGCCGCATGCTGTTGGCCGGCGAACTGTTCGTGCCGGCCATCCTGCTCATGGTGCAGGTCTGCCGGTCGCGACTGGTGCGCCGCATCCCGATCCTGGGGCGGATGATCGCGGGCAGCATCGGCTCGCTCATGGTCGCGAAAGCGACGCTCTGGGGCCGGGTGTGGCGCTCCGAGACGCGGACCTGGGATAAGCGGCTGCTCGGCTATCACCTGATCGTGACCGCCGGGAAGAACTATCTCGCAAGCTGCATGGACAACACGGCCGAACCGGAGTCATTGAAGTTCCATGCATTTGGGACCG
>Ga0207667_10002089_pt1 | contig 25037 bp, 18 predicted proteins | sample KBSCornC52_FD_184301 | JGI IMG/M metagenome (GOLD analysis project Ga0207667, IMG submission 184301) | Corn rhizosphere microbial communities from Kellogg Biological Station, Michigan, USA - KBS Corn C5-2 (SPAdes) (version 2) | ecosystem: Host-associated > Plants > Roots > Rhizosphere > Soil ...
TGGTGGCTCGACCGGAGTGGGTGTCACCTCCATCGCAGGCGGCAAGGACGGCATGGCCGCTTGTTCCGCGGTCAGACGCTCGGGCAAATCCGCGGCCGGCAAAACGGTTTCCGTGGCGAGGTCGGGTGCTGCTTCCTCCTCAGCGTTCACCGGAGCGACCGGTGCTTCGACTTCGCCAGGCTCTTCCACTGGAACGACCGGCAATGGCGGCGGCTCGACAGCAACGGGCGGCGCAGACGATGCGACCGCCTTCGCTTCCACCGGCTGGAGGGCCTCTTCTGGCTTCGGTTCGACGGCCACAACGGCAGGCGCCGGCGGCGTGATCGGCAATGCGGGCGGAACGACCGGTTCTTCCGCCTTCGGCGCCGGTGCGACTTCCGCGATCGGCGGGGCCGGAATCACCGGAGCGGGCGGCGCGGCGGGAGCCAGCACCACCGGCGGCGGCGTGGGATTCACCGGTGTGAGTTCCTGCTTCGGCGACGGCAGGTTTTGGAAAACTTCCTCGAGCGGAATCGGCACTTTGACGCCGACCTTCGCGATGAAATATTTATGATAGATCTCCGGCAGCGCGACGATGAAACGCAGCGCACTGATCTCGACGTGGCCCTTGACCAACTGACGATCGATTGGCGCGAATGGTAGCGTGATCCGAACGCTGTCATCCACCTGCGGCAGATCGCTCACGATGATCTCCCGCGGGCAATGCTTGAGAATCGCGGCCAGGCTCAGGTGAATCTTTTCCTCATCCGTATCGAGATCCGGCGACTCGATGGGCGCGAGCTTCGGCGCCTCGGCAGCGGACTCGCTGGGCTGCTCGATTTCGATCTCGGGCGCGCTGGAAGCCGTATGTTCCCCGGCCTTCGCCGGCACATCCGCACCCCAATCGATGACAATCTTCTGCGGCTCGGCGACCCGCGGCGGCTCAATCACCGCTGGCAGTGGCGCGACCGGCGCGACCGGCGCGACCGGCGCGGAGGAAGCCGCGGACGGAACCGATGGAACGGGCTCAGGCGCGGGCGGGGCGGGCGCGACCGGAACATAGATCTGCCCGTCTTCGAACACGACCGGCGGCTCGATCGGCTTGACGGCCACTTTCACCTCAGCGAGTGACGGCGGTAGTGGCGTAGGCTCAGGAACAGACACCGGAACGGGAATAGGAGTGATGGCGGGCGGCTCGGGAGTCACCGAAACCGGCGGTATTTCTACAGCAGGCGGCGGACCAAGAATCACGGGCGCCGCGGGCGCTTGCTCCACTACCGCTTTCAATTCGATCGGCTTCTGCATGGCCATCGGTTCGGCGAGAACGATTGGCGGCACCTGCGGAGGTGATGGCGGCACCACACGCACCACCGATTCCGTCCCCGCCGGCACCACGACGGGTGTGGAAGCAGTCGCGACCGGCTCCACTCTCGTCGCCTCGACCTGGACCTCAATGGGCACCACCGGCTTCGCGGCCGGCGGCACGCTCGCGGCAATCGTCGGGAGCTCGACCTTTTCCACCATCGCCGTCTTCATTTCCACGGCGGCCGGCTTCGGCCGCGAACGCAGCAGGCCGATCTGCTCGACCAGCTTTTGCAGCGGCAACCGGATTTCCATGTCCTCGTGCGGACCGACTTGCTTGGCAAAAATCTCCGGAGCCAGCTGCGAGATGCGCGATAACGGGACAGCAGCGCGGCCCCGGGCAATGTCCGAGGAAAGATCGTTGATCTTGAAGCGCAGTTCCCGTTTCGGGTCATGCATTCCGGGCTTCAACAATTGCGTGGGAATACGGGACAGCACGTCGCCCAGCGTGAGCACGATCTCGTCCGCCGCCGGCGGCAGTGTCACGGTCGAGGCCACGATCGGCTTCCGCTCGGCAAGCTTGGAAATTCCCGAGCGCGGCGCCGGCGTCAGGCCGGGCGCGCCACGCGGGACGAAGTTCTTGGGATGCAGGAAGGCAGACGGGTCCGCCTTCTGAGGCACCGGCGTACGCGGCCCTCCCTCGGTCGGTTTGGCTTCCCCTTCCAGGGCATGCCCTACCACCTTTTCTTCACCGGCCGGTGCTTTGCTTTTGAAAAGATGGTCAAATAACCCCATGAGGACGTTAGTGGTCTTCTGCGGTTACCCGCAGAATTTCCTCCAACGTCGTAACTCCCTCGCGGGCTTTGTCAATCCCGACCATACGTAGGGTCTTCATTCCCTCACTCACGGCCTGATTCTTGATCACCGCAGCCGAGGCGCGTTTGATAATCAGGCGACGAATCGTTTCCGACACGGGCAACACCTCGATGATGGCCGCGCGACCTACGTAACCGCGGCGTTTGCAACGATCGCAACCCGCCCCCTGATAGAAGGTGGTGCGGTCATCCTGGATCTCCAGTTTAGCCAGCAACTCAGGCTCGGGCTGAAACTCCTCCCGGCAATTCGGGCACACCCGGCGGACCAAACGTTGCGCGCAGGTGAGCAGCACCGAGGACGAAATGAGGAACGGTTCGATGCCCATGTCGTCCAGACGGGAAATGGCGCCCGCGGCGTCGTTCGTGTGGAGTGTGGAGAGCACTTGGTGACCGGTGAGCGCGGCCTTCACCGCGATGTCCGCGGTTTCATTGTCACGAATCTCACCGATCATGACGATGTCCGGGTCCTGACGCAGAATCGAGCGGAGGGCGTCCGCGAAGCTCAGGCCAATGTCCGCCTTCACAGCCACCTGATTGATACCCGAGAGCTGATATTCGATCGGGTCCTCGACGGTGACGATGTTGTATTCCGGGTTATTCAGCTCGCTGAGCACCGAATACAAGGTGGTCGTCTTGCCGGAGCCGGTCGGGCCGGTGACGAGGATCATCCCGTGCGGGGCATCGACCGCCTTCCGGAAGATGCCGAGCGTGTATTCGTCCATGCCGAGCTGGTCGATGGAGCCGGAGAGTGCGCCTTTGTCGAGGAGACGGATAACGATCTTCTCGCCATAGGTCGTCGGCAGCACCGAGATACGAAGGTCGACTTCCTTGCCCGAGACACGAATGCGGAAACGGCCGTCCTGCGGAAGACGGCGCTCGGCGATGTCGAGACCGGCAAGAATTTTGATACGCGAAGCAATCGGCAACTGCAGCGCCTTCGGCGGCGAACTGGCTTCGACGAGCGCACCGTCCACGCGATAGCGGAGCTTGAGCTGCTTCTCGAAGGGCTCGATGTGAATATCCGAGGCCTTTTCCTTGAGCGCCTGGACGAGGATGAGGTTCACGATCTTGACCACTGGCGCGTCCTCGCTTTCCACGGCAAGCCGGTCGAGATCGATCTCCTCGCGCTTCTGCTTCACCTCCTCGACGTTCGCCTCCGCCTGCGCCTGGCTGGCGGCTTCCTTCAAGACCTGATCCATCTGCGAGCCCGCACTGCCCACGCCGCTGAGCGCCTCGGTCACGCTGCGCTCCGTCGTGATCATCGGCACGATCTCGAGCTTCGTGCGCTGGCGCAGGTCGTCGAGCGCCAGCACGTTCAACGGATCGGCCATCGCCACGAACAGCTTGTTCCCGAGTTTGCACACGGGCGCGAGCTTGTACATGCGCGCCATGTCCTTCGGGACGAGCTCCTGCACGTTCTCGGGGACACGGACCTTGGAGAGATTGATGGGAGGCACGTCCAGGCAGCGGCCCATGGAAATAACCATGTCCTGCTCGGTGACGTACTGTTTGTCGGTCAGCAGCTTCAGCAAGCGGCCTCCCTGCTTCTTCTGCAGGTCCATGGCCTCGGCGAGCTGGCTGGGCAGCAGCAGCCCATCTTCGATCAAGACATCGGCGATGCGTTCGCCAAAAGATTTAATGCTCATTTTTCCATCCGGTAAGTGTCGCCCAGCGCCTTCAAAATGGCCTGCGGTGAGGCCAGGTGCCATTGCACGTTGTAGTCCAGGAGTTGTTGCACGGCCTCTTTGCCGAGCGCATCAAAGGGATTGGCCATCGCAATCATCACCGTGCGGCTGATGATGTCGAACGGCACGATGAGCCGGCCGATGCTGAGACTCTCCGGCAGCATCTTCACGACGGAACGATCGACGTCGTAGTACTCGAGCGGGATGTAGGCGAACTTCGAGCGGTCCACGATGCTGGCCAGCAACGCTTCCTGCTCGATCGCGCCGCGGCGGGAAATTTCATCGACCAACGAGGTCGCCGCCACATTCGGGGCGAGATCCTTGTTCTTCTTCTGCACGCGCTCGAGGGCTGAACTGACCACTTCCTCCGTGACGAGCCGATGCTGGATCAGGAACTTGGCCAGCGCCTCGTTCCCATCGTCCGCCATGTTGATATTCAGTTGCTCTCCATGCCCCCCAGCCAGACGCATGCTGTGTCCACCCTCGGGCCGCATCGTCGCGGCCGTGGTCATCAGCGTGCCACCGTCGGAGTTGACCGTCCGAAAATCGAGATTGATACCGGCGGGAGGCGGGATCGTGCCGGGCGACAAGCCGCCGCCGAGCCCGGGTGGCGGTTGCAGGACGGAGGGCGAAGCCTGCGCGGACGGCATGGCCATCGCGGTCATCGGCTTCAATTGCCCGCTCTTCTGCAGCTTCTCCTCCACGTCGCCGAGGGCGACGATCACTTCCCCATTGTCCGGCTCCTTTTGGAGGATGCCCTCATATTCGAGCATCGCAGCGGAAAACTGGCCCAATTCCACATAGGTATCCGCCAGGCGGCGGGCTACCTGCAGAGCTTCCTTCTGCTTCCCGACACGCTGGTAGGCATCCTTCAGGATGTCCATCGATTGGCAATCCTGCGGATTCGCCTGCGTGATGACCTCGAACATTTCGATGGTCTGCAGAATCTGCTCCTGCTCTTCAGATGATAGTGTCGGCGGACTGGCAGTGCTCAGCATACGTCGTCTTAAAGTGTAGCTACTTTTATGCCTTTGGCCAGTAGCTCTGAAGAATGAGAAAATCAGAGGTGGAAAAAAGTGTTTGCGCCCCCTGTTAGCCGCGCTTATACGAAGCCCGTGAATTTCCCTCTGCATTGGTGGCAACTCTAGACGGGCCCACGGCTCGCGCTCTCCGCGCGAACCGGGTCGTCGCCACCTGCGCGCCGAACTTTCGCCCGATGATTCCAGTCCGAATCGTCGGGCTTTTTTTTCGCTTTTTTAACCTTTCCTTCATTTTCACACCATGACTCTCCCAAATCTGAAATACACTGCCGACGGCCTCATCCCCGCCATTGTCCAGGACGTGAAGACCAACCGGGTGCTGATGATGGCCTGGATGAACGCGACTTCGCTCGAGGCGACGCTCCAGACCGGCTTCATGAACTACTGGAGCCGCTCCCGGCAGAAGTTCTGGCTCAAGGGCGAGACCAGCGGACACACCCAAAAGGTCGTCCGCTGGGCCGTCGATTGCGACGCCGATACGCTCCTCTTCGAGGTCGAGCAGATCGGCGGCGCCTGCCACACCGGTTTCGAGAGCTGCTTTTTTCAGGCCTATTCGCCCGAAGGCGCGCCGCTCGAGATCACGGAAGAAAAACTCTTCGACCCCGAAAAAACTTACGCTCCGAAATGAACACGCCGCTCAAGCCCACACTCGCCGAATTCCGCGAGCTGGCAAAACGCGGGAATCTGATTCCCATTTTCACCGAACTCATCGCCGACGCCGAGTCACCGGTCTCCGCCTTCCAAAAGATCGACGACGGCGGATACTCGTTCCTTTTCGAGTCAGTCGAGAAAAGCGACCAGGCCGGCCGCTATTCTTTCGTCGGCGGCCAGCCGCGCATCACCTTTGAGAGCCGCGGTCGCACGATTCGCATTACCGATAACGACGAGGTCCGCGAATTCGAGACCACCCGCGATCCGCTGCATGAGCTCGAGGCATTGATGAAGCGTTACACCTTCGTGCCCTCGCCCGCGCTGGAGGAGTCGCGCTTCGCCGGCGGGGCTGTCGGCTATCTTGGCTACGACATGGTGCGCTTCTTCGAGCCGACCATTCCGGCCGCCCCGAAGGATGAGCTGAATCTCCCCGAAAGCTTCTTCTTCCTCGCCGAGACGCTGATCATTTTCGACCACCGTACCCGCCGTCTGCGCATTGTCGCCAATGCCTTCGTGTCCGATGGCAACGTCGAAGCCGCCTACGCCCAGGCCGCCGAAAAGATCACCGCGCTCGCCGCCAGGCTCAACCAGCCCACGCATCTCCCGCCGATCTTCGTCGATCGCGAGCCGCAACCGGTCACGCCCACCGCGAATACGACGCGCGACGAATACATGCAGATGGTCCGCGACGGCATGGAATACATCCGCGCCGGCGACATCTTCCAGTTCGTCCCGTCCCAGCGTTTCGAGACGGAATATCAAGGCGACCCGCTCACGCTCTATCGGGCCCTGCGCTTCGTGAATCCCTCGCCCTATATGTTCTGCCTGAAGTTCGCCCCTTCGACAGGCTCAGGGCAGAGTGGCGCATTTTCCCTCGTCGGCAGCTCGCCCGAGGTCCACGTCCGGGCGATCGACGGGCGCATTGACATCCGCCCCATCGCCGGCACTCGTCGCCGGGGGGCCAATGCCGCCGAGGACGAAGCCAATGCCCAGGACCTGCTCGCCGATCCCAAGGAGCGGGCCGAACACCTCATGCTTGTCGACCTCGCCCGCAACGACGTCGGCCGTGCCGCGCAATTCGGCACGGTGAAGGTCAGCGATTTCATGACGATCGAGAAATACAGCCACGTCATGCATATCGTCTCGAACGTCCACGGCACCCTGCGCCCTGATCGCAGCGCTTATGACGTGATGCGGGCCACCTTCCCGGCCGGCACGGTCAGCGGTTCGCCCAAGGTGCGGGCCATGCAGATCATCAATCAGCTCGAGAAGAGTAAGCGCGGTGTCTACGCTGGCGCTGTCGGTTATTTCGGTTTCGACGGCAACAGCGACTCCTGCATCGCCTTGCGCACGGTGGTCCTCAAGGACGGCAAAGCCTATGTGCAGGCAGGCGCGGGTATCGTCGCGGACTCGTCGCCAGAGTCCGAACATCAGGAATGCGTGAACAAAGCCATGGGCATGATGGCCGCCATCGCCCGCGCAAAACAGATCTCTTAATCCTAATCTTAATCTCAATCCCCATCCTATTCGTCGGCCTCTGAAGGAGTAAGACTACGATTAAGATTAAGAAACCAGACCTTCTTTCCCATGTTACTCGTCATCGATAACTACGACAGCTTCACCTACAATCTGGTGCAGTATTTTGGAGAACTCGGCGCGGACTTGCTGGTCAAGCGGAACGACGAAATCACGCTGGACGAAATCGCCGCGCTCAAGCCCGAGAAGATTTGTATCTCCCCTGGGCCTTGCACACCCAAAGAAGCCGGCATCAGCAACGAAGTCATTAAGCGTTTCGGCCCGACTACCCCGCTCCTCGGCGTCTGCCTCGGCCATCAGTGCATCGGCCACGTCTTCGGCGGCGACGTCATCCGCGCTGACCGCCTCATGCACGGCAAGACCTCGCCGATCCTGCACCGAAACACCGGCGTCTTCGCCGGCCTGCCCAACCCCTTCGAAGCCACGCGCTACCATTCGCTGATCGTGAAACGCGACACCTTCCCGGCCGCATTGGAAATCAACGCCGAGACCGCGGAAGGCGAAATCATGGGCCTGCGCCATCGCGAATTCCCCATCCACGGCGTGCAATTCCACCCCGAGTCCATCCTCACCCTCGAAGGCAAAAAGCTGCTGAAGAACTTCCTCTCATTGTAGGTCCCGCTCACGAATGAGTCAGACGATCGATTTTTTCTTTCGGTCTAGTTTATCACTTGGCGAAATTGCGACCTATTGCGCTGAAGAGCTCGGCTTGGCATTTTCCAAAGTTGGCGGGAAAGAGATGTACTACCAATGCCATTTTCTCCGGCATAACACGTTTCTGAGCGCGCATCGATTTACCGAGATCGAGAATTACAATGTCACGGGGTTTAATCACCACCTCCAACTCGGAAATACAAGCGCAGGGAATACCGTCTCAGACATCATTTCCTTTGTGATGCTAACTCATGTATTCCTGACCGAACGTTTGGCGGAGGAGGGAGTGCTCTTTTACGACTGCCAGGTCACGTTGGCGAAATATGTTTTCTCCGATGGAAAGTGGACCGATGATTTGTCGGCGACAGACGTTCAGCTTCCACGACACGCCGAGGACGTTTACCGGCGATGGGCCGCGGTCTACCGCAGACAGGAACTTCCAGAACCACCGACGGAACGCGGTTAACCGCAGAGTTTGTTCGATTCGCCCCGAAAGAAGGGCGACACGAAGCCATTTTTGTGAAACAAATGAACGGCATTCCTGCGTCTGTTGACTAAGCAACCCATGACCGCCGCCCCTCCCTCCACTGCCAAGCTGCGGAAGCGGCGTCGCCGTAATCGGAGGATCATCATTGCCACGGTCATCGCCTTGCTCGCGATCGGCGGTTGGTTCAAATATGCCCACAAGCCTGAGGAACTCATCTCTGTCGAGACAGCGAAGGTCACGCGCCGCGATTTAACCGAGACCGTATTGGCCAATGGACGCATTCAGCCGATCACCCAGGTGACGATCAACCCGGAGGTCGCGGGGGAAATCATCGAACTGCCGGTGAAGGAAGGCCAGTTGGTCAAAAAGGGCGACCTGCTGTTGCAAATCCGTCCGGACAACTATCTGGCGGTGAAAAACTCCGCGGAGGCCAGCCACCTCTCGGCCATCGCGGGCCGCGACCAGGCGCAGGAAGAACTCGGCAAAGCCGAAGCGGATTTCAAACGCAACACGGAGCTCTTCAAAAGCAAGCTCATCGCGGAGAATGTCTATACCGATTTCAAGACGGCACTCGCGGTCGCCAAGTTGCACGTACAGAGCGCGGAGCATCTGGCCAACCAGGCGCGCTTCGCCCTCGACCAGGCCAATGCCGATCTCACCAAGACGACCATCGTCGCCCCCATCGATGGCACGGTAACCCGGCTGAAGTCGCAGCTCGGGGAGCGCGTGCTCGGCACTTCGTTCAACATGGGCACCGAGATCATGACCATCGCGCAACTCGATGAGATGGAAGCCCGCGTGGATATCGGCGAAATGGATATCGTGCTGATCAAGGAAGGCCAGAACGTGCGACTGGAGGTGGATCCTTTCAAGGATCGGAAGTTCAAAGGAATCGTCAGTGCCGTGGCCAATTCGTCGAAGAATTCCTCTTCCCAAAACCAAGCTTCAACCAGTTCCTCGCAGCCCCAGGAAGCGCCGAAATTCGAAGTCCGGATTCGTGTCCTCGACAAGGAGGCGTTTCGTCCGGGAATGTCCGTCACCGCGGAAATCGAGACGCGCTCGCGGCAGAATGCCATTACCGTTCCCATCCAGAGCGTGACCACCCGTCTCCCGAAACCCGGGGCGACGCCGGCCAAGCCCGAGGGCAAATCCTCTGGTCCCGTCAAACCAAGCGAGGTGGTTTTCGTCCGCGAGGGAGATCACGTGAAGATGGTCCCGGTGAAGACCGGCATCAGTGACAGCGATTATTTCGAAATCACCGAGGGACTCAGCGAGGGCCAGGAGATCGTGACCGGCGGGTATAAAGCGATCAGCAAGGATCTGGAGGATGGGAAGAAGGTGAAGTTTGGGGGAGATGCGAAAACTGGCAAATAAGCGGTGAAAACATTGAACACGCAACGGATGGGAACACCCAACATCCAACACCCAACATCCAACATCCAATGGAAGAGACGCTACCGCGCGTGCGCTTGCGCCATTGGATGTTGGGCGTTGGGTGTTGGATGTTGGATGTTGGCCCCCGGCTCCTGTTGGATGTTGCCGCTTCAGCGGCCATGAGCGTCATCCATCTCGACCAAATCTGCCGATCCTACGTCATGGGCGTGGAGACGGTCCACGCGCTCCGCGGGGTCTCGCTCACCGTCGAGCGCGGCGAGTATGTCGCCATCATGGGGCCATCCGGTTCCGGCAAATCGACTCTCATGAATGTGCTTGGGTGTCTCGATACGCCGACTTCCGGCAGCTACGAACTCAATGGGCACAACGTGGGCGATATGGACGACGACGAACTCGCGGACATCCGCAATCGCGAGATCGGGTTCGTCTTTCAAACTTTCAACCTGCTCGCCCGCGCCACGGCCCTGCGCAATGTCGAACTCCCGCTCGTCTATGCCGGTGCGGACATCGACGAGCGGCATGACACCGCTTTGGCTGCGCTGCATTCCGTAGGACTCGGCGATCGCGTTTACCACCGCCCGAATGAAATGTCCGGTGGCCAGCGCCAGCGCGTAGCCATCGCGCGGGCGCTGGTCAACCAGCCCTCCATCCTGCTCGCGGATGAACCGACCGGCAATCTCGACACCCGCACGGGCGACGAGATTCTCGAGCTCTTCGATCAACTCCACGCAGCGGGTCACACGCTCATCGTCGTCACCCACGAGGAAGACGTCGCTCGCCGGGCGCGGCGCATCATTCGCATCCGCGACGGCCTGGTCGCGAGCGACGAACCGGTCGTCCTCTGAACTCCGCGTATGCATCTTCTCGCCGAGTTTCAGGAAGGTTTGCGCATCGCGTGGGAAGCCATCCGCGCGAATAAACTGCGCTCGGGCCTCACCACTTTCGGCATCGTGATCGGGATCGTCACCGTGTCCCTCATGGCCACGGCCCTGCAGGAGCTCAACCGCTCTTTTCACGACGCCATTTCCTTTCTCGGGACCGATGTCCTTTACGTCGACCGGCGCGAATGGTTCGTCGCCTCGGATCAAAAATGGGACGAAGTGCAGCGGCGTGAGAAAATCACCCTCGCCCAGGCGCGCGCCTTGGAGCACGATCTCGGGATGGTGCTCGGTGTCGCCCCGACGGTGACGTATTCGGTGGAATCCGTCCGCCATGGGGTACGCAGCAGCAACGGCAGCGTCACGATGATCGGCACCACCGAGCAATTTCTCGTCACCGGTGGCCACACCCTGGCCGCGGGCCGTTTCATGACCAAGGCCGAGGCCGACGGCAATCGCGCGGTGTGCGTCATCGGCTCCGAGGTCGCGGAACAGCTTTTCCCCGGCGAATCCCCGCTCGGGCAGATGCTGCGCCTCGGCGAAGAATCGCACACCATCATCGGCGTCTTCGCCAAGCGCGGCACCGCGTTCGGACAAATGAGCCTCGATAACCAGGTCATCGTCCCGATCGGCAAACTGATCCGCACCTTTGTGAGTGCGCCCAACTGTACGATTCAGATCAAAGTTGGCGACGATGCGCGCGTCGCGGCAGTGCGGGAGGAAGTGCGCGGCCTGATGCGAAAAATCCGTCACGTGCTTCCGGGCCGTCCCGATGACTTCGCGATCAATCAACAGGAACAGCTCCAGGGGGAAATCGGTCGCGTGTCCACGGTCATCGCCACCAGCGGATTTTTCATCACCGGCCTGTCCCTCTTCGTCGGCGGCATCGGCATCATGAACATCATGTTCGTTTCCGTCGCGGAACGAACGCGAGAGATCGGGCTGCGCAAAGCGCTCGGCGCCCGGCGGCGGACCATTCTGTTGCAATTCCTGCTCGAAGCCGCCGGTATCTGCCTGTTCGGCGGCGTGCTCGCGCTCGGTTGCACCGCGGCGGCCATCGCCTTCGCGCGCAGCTTTCTCCCAAAAGCGACTCTCTCGCTTTCCGTCGTGGTGCTCGCGCTGGGTGTGGCCGCGGTCACCGGTATCGTTTCGGGTTTCCTGCCAGCCTGGCGCGCGTCGCGTCTGAGCCCGGTGGAAGCTTTACGCCAGGAATGACCCGATGAAGCGTTTCCTCATTGAGTTTCGCGAAAGCGCCGCGCTCGCTCTTTCCTCGATCGCCGCGCACAAACTACGCTCGGCCCTCACCCTGCTCGGCGTGCTCGTCGGAGTTTTCTCGATTATCCTCGTGATGACGGCGATGCGCGCGATGCAGAACAATATCGAGAATCAACTCGGCGGTCTCGGGGCCAAGAGCTTCGTCATCCAGAAAATGCCCGGCCTGTTCTTCGGCGGCCGGGAAGGGATGATGAAGTTCTTCCGCCGCCACGATGTCGACTTTCCGCAGGCCCATCGTTTCGAGCGCCAGGCAGGCTTCGCGCCCTATACCGGCTTGCACGCCAGTTTCGCGACGATCGAAGTCACTTCCATCTACGGAAAGACGCCGCCCAACGTCTCGATTGAAGGCGTCACCGTCAATGTATTCGCGATCAACCACTGGGACATTGTCGAGGGCCGCGCGCTGTTGGAATCCGATATCGAATCCGCCCGCGATCTCTGCGTGCTCAATGATGCGGTCGCCCACGCGCTCTTCCCCCACGGCTCGGCCGTCGGCCAGCGCATCAAGCTCGCGGCGATCCCCTATACGGTCGTCGGCGTCTTCGAACACACGACTTCCGGCATGGCGGAGACCAATGGCATCGTCGGAATTCCTCTGACCACGGGCCTCAATCGCTACGGCCGCATGGCCCCCATCTCCATCCTCGTGGGGGTCGACGATGCCTCCACTTTCGAGGACACGATCGAGCAGGCACGCGGCCTCTTCCGTTCCATTCGCAAGGTCCCGCCGGCACAGGATGACGACTTCGAGATTTTGACCAGCGCGGCAATGATCGAGCAGTTCCAAAAAGTGACCCGCGCCGTGCGGCTGGGACTCACCTTTGTCAGTTCCATCGCGTTGCTCGCGGCCGGCGTGGGCATCATGAATATCATGCTCGTTTCCGTCACCGAACGGACGAGAGAGATCGGCGTCCGCCGCGCGCTGGGCGCCCGGCGCAGCTCGATCCTCACGCAGTTCCTCATCGAAGCGGTCGTGCTCTGCCAGATCGGTGGAATCCTCGGCATCGCCGCCGGCCTCACGGGGGCGCGACTTCTCGCCACCTATTTCCTGCATTTGCCGCCGGCCTATCCGCTCGACTGGACGGTCTTCGCGCTGGTCATTTGCTCTGTCGTCGGCCTCGTCTTCGGCAGCTATCCCGCGTGGAAGGCGTCGCATCTCGATCCCATCGAGGCACTGCGTTACGAGTGACAGGAGCGTTTCTCGGAAGCAGTTTCCGCATTAGGGGAGACTTTGGAGGGCACCGCGCCGTCGGTGCTGGAAGACTTGCTCACTCGGAAGCGACGGCGCGCTTCCCTCCAGTTCTGAGTCGAAACGCTCCAATTGGACTTACACCGAGCGCAAGGTGAGGTGGACAATTTCCGCCGGCGCCTGGATGCGCAGTGGAAACCAATTGCCCACGCCGTTGGAGACCACGAGTGCACCACTGGCCCTTTGATACAGGCCCGACCAGTAGCGGAACATCGTGGGGCCAAATCCGATCTGCTTGGTGAGCATCAGTTGTCCGCCGTGCGTGTGCCCCGCCAGGGTCAGCGGAATGTTCTCTGCGTAATCGAAGGCATGCGGATGGTGCGCCAGCAGAATGGGAAAGGCGTCGGGATTTCGTTGCTGCAGGAGTTCCTCCATCGAATTCGCAATCGCCTGGTCACCGCGGCTGCTCATCGCCCGCGGGTCGCCTTCTTTCGCGCCCCAGCGCAGGCCGAGGACTTGGACCGCCGTATCCCGCACGGAAATGACGGCTGATTCGTTGACCAGCAAACGCAATCCCGCTTCGCGCGTGAACGTTCGGAACACCTCCGGATTTTCGAACAGATCGTGATTCCCCTCGCAAAGAAAGACACCGTATTTGCTCTCCAGTCGTTTCGCGACATGAAGCGCGGCGGGCAGATCGGTCAGTGAGTAGTTGATCAAATCGCCCGGCAGCATCACGAGGTCCGCCCGCAGCCGGTTGGTCGCTTCGACGATGCGATTGAGGACCGCGCCGTGAGTGAAGACGCCCACGTGCAAATCGCACACTTGGGCAATGGTCAGCCCATCGAGCGCTTTGGGCAGACGGCGCATTTGCACGGTCAACTGTCGCACCCGAAACTGATCCCACTGCAAAGCCGCGATGCCAGTACCGCCCAGGGCCAGCACCGCCGGGGCCGCCCACGCACTGGCCGCCACGAATTCCCGGCGGGTCACGCCTTCACCGCTTGGCTCTGCCGGCTTCGGTCGTCCCAGCCTCGCCAGCATTCGTCCCAGTCGCAAGATGCCGGCCGCGACACCGCTCGCAAACCAGATCAGCAAAACCGGCAGCAGCACCAGGCAGTGCCAGATATAGATGAAGGCAATCAGCGGTTCGGGAAAAAGCGACTCGGTCAGTAAATCCAGGCGGCGTCCAAAAAAGAGCACCAACAACCCGCAGGCCTGCACCACCGCGAACAACACCACGCAGACACTCAATCCGCGCCGCCACGGCCGGCGAAAACGGCGAAGCCTCCTATGCATCTTCCAGCACCAAAAGAAATCTCCCAGGAACAACGCGAGAAAAACGAGACTGAAGAAAACCATGAAGTGCTCTCAATAAAGCCGGGATTGGCGGGATGCCAAGCGACCGATGGCCGTGCCGCACTTTCGCGGCGTTAACGGAGGACAATTTTTCGTCAGCGAACAAAAATTACTGCAAAATTCCAGGATTATTCCACACTCCGGCGCCCCAATATAAAGCGTTGAAATTCGGTCATGGTTGCTTCTCCACGGAACGTCGGTTGTGAAATCCCACCTCATGCAGTCGCGGAACTAACCCGCCTTTACGACCTCGGACTTTACGTCCAGGCGTGCCGCTTCGCTGAAACATTCCCCTCGCCTTGGGAATGGCATGGCACCGCGGCCTGCACCATCGCCGGCCGCCTCGCCAGCAATGGCTTCGCGCCGCGCCTGGCGCGCGCCTTGCACAATCGCGCCTGGCGCCACGACAAACGCAGCCCCGAAGCCGCTTACTACTTTGGCTTTTCCCTCCTGAGCGACCGCGGCCCACTCGCGGCCTGGCGGTTTCTGCGCCGCCTGCCCGCGTTCCCGGAGATCACGCCGGCGCAGCAGTCCGATCTGCTCATGCTCCGCGCGCACACCGTGGCGATGTTTCGCGACTTCAACACCGCGACCAAGCTCATGGACGAGGCTGCGGCCGCGAGCGCCGAGCATCCGTGGTTTTGGGTTGAAAGGGGCTCCCTGCACGAACATCAGGACGCTTACCCGGAAGCCCTCGCCTGCTCCCTGCGGGCGCTGGAGATTCGTCCTCACTTTCGCCCGGCGGTCCAGGGCGCAGCACATCAGTTGCAGTTGCTCGGGCGCGACGAGGAAGCGCTTCACCTGCTGCAGACCACGCTTCAACACATCGAGAGCCCGGCCATCGCCGCACAACTCGCCATCCTGCAAACCGAACTCGGCCAGCATCGGGACGCGCTGGAATCCTGGCACCGCGTGCGGACTCTCTCGCCGTGGATGGAAGCGAAGATCACCGACTGGTGGGAGACGCGCATCTCCGACGGCAGCTATTTCGTCGGCGACCTCGCCACCGCCGCGGAGACCGCGGCGCGCAGCAAGAATCCCTTTCACGAAAAGATCGCCGCGCGTCTGCGCACGCCCCCTCCCGGTGCGCGTCGCGTACTCCTGCCAGTCGGTTTCGTCCGCCAGCATCATTTCACCTGTGCGCCCGCCACGTTGAGCGCGTTGAGTCACTATTGGAAAATGCCGGTCGATCACCTCGCCCTGGCCGCCGCCATTTGCTACGACGGCACGCCCGATCATATCGAGCGCCATTGGGCCGAGGAAAACGGCTGGCATGCCCGCGAGTTCCGCGTGACCTGGGACATCCTCGTCGCCCTCCTCGATCGCGGCATTCCCTTCACCCTCACGACCGTCGAGACGCAAAGCGCGCATCTTCAAGCGGTCATCGGCTATGATAGCTTCCGCGGCACGCTACTCATTCGCGATCCTTACGAGCGCACGCACGGTGAATGGCTGGCCACGGAATTCCTGGAGCGCTATGCGGCCAGTGGTCCGCGCGGTATGTTGCTCCTGCCACCCGCGGAGATGCATCGCCTCGATGGCCTCGAGCTCCCCGACGCGTTGCTCTACGATTGCTTCTATCGCCTGCGGCGCGCCCTGCATACTTACGATCGCAACGCGGCACAGAGTCATTTTGAGGAAATGGAAGGGCTCGACGCCGGAGATCGCCTCACCCTCCGCGCACGCTGGGCGCTGGCCAGCTACGATGGCAGCCTTACCCGCCAACTCGCCGCGGTGGAGGAACTACTGGCGCGTTATCCGAAGAACGGGTCCTACCTTTGGAGCAAACTGATCCTGCTCCGCGAACTCGCCCGCCACACCGACTATCACCAACTCCTGCACGAACTGGCGGTCGAAAAGGAAATCGATACCGTCTTCTGGCGGGAATGGGCCGAAGAGCTGCGCAAGGACGCCCGGCGCTGGAACGAGTCGCGCCGCCTGATGCTGCGCGTGCTGCGCTTCCGCCCCGCTGATCCGGATAGTCTCCACTCGCTGGCCAATCTGTATTGGGACCGCCGGGAATTTGCCGAAGCCACGGAGCTTTATCGTTTTGCGGCGACGCTCCGCGACAAGGTGGAGCATTATTCGCGTTCCTATTTCCTCGCGACGCGTCATCTCCGGCAAACCGACATCGCGCTGGAGATGCTCGCCCGGCGGGTCGAAGTCTTTGGTAAAAAGTCGAGCCAGCCGGTCAAGCTGCTCTTCTGGGCACTGACGCTCCTCGATCGCCAACCGCAGGCTTTCGAGAAGTTGGAGGAGGCACTCGCCGTGCACCCGGAAGATGGCGATCTCCTGCTCTTCTCGGCCGATGCCTACGCCCGCCACAGCCAACCTGAACGTGGGCAGAACTTGCTCCGCGCCGCGGAAACTCGCACGACACGGACGCAGTGGCTACGAACCGCGGCGAACCTCGCGGACTACCGCTGCGATCTACCGGCCTCCCTGGCTTCCTGGCGCGAGATTCTCGATGCGGAACCGCTCGATCTTTCCGCGCAACGCGCCGTCACCCGACTCCTGGCCGAGACCCAGGGGCGCGCCGTCGCGCTGGGGCATCTTCGCTCGACCTGCGAGCGGTTCAACCACCACATCGGCCTGCACGAACTCTGGGTGGAATGGGCGCGCATGGAAAACAACGTGGAGGCAGAGCAGGTGCTGCGCCGGTTGCTGGCACTCCACCCGGAACATGCCTGGGCCCATCGCGAACTCGGCCTGGTATTGAGCGAGTTGCACCGCTCCGAAGAAGCCGCCGCGGCCCTCGACCTCGCCGCCGAACTCGAGCCGCAATCGCCTTGCACCGATGGTGTGCGCGCCCATGTGGCGCTTCAAGCCGGACGCCTTCCGCAAGCGCAGGAATTTGCCCGTTCCGCCCTGCGGCTCTCGATTGATTACCAAACGTCGGTTCGCGATCTTCTGGCGGCCAGCGCGACCTTCGAGGAAAAGCGCGCCGCCGTGGCGTTTCTCCGCGAGGAGTTGATCCGCCAGGTCGTCTTTGGCGAAGGTCTGCTCGCTTATCGCAGCGCGGCTTTCGAGGTCTCTGAACCAGCGGATTTGCTCGCTTCTCTCCGCGAAGCCCACGAAGCGCGGCCCGATCTCTGGCACGCCTGGTCGGCAGTGGTGTTGCAACTCGTGGACATGCATCAACTCGACGAGGCGCACACCCTCGCCCAGCAGGCCACCGAGCGCTTCCCACTGCTTCCACGCCTCTGGGTGGATCTCGCCCAGGTGCATCGCGCCCGGCGCGACCGCGAGAGCGAGATCGCCCCGCTGAAGCGCGCCCTGCAAATCTCGCCCGCTTGGGGACGCGCCAGCCAGTTGCTGGCCGACACCTACGAACGCATGGGCAACTACGCGGAAGCCGCGCGCATTCTCGAGCAAGCGATCGCCGCCACGCCCCTCGATGCGACCAATCACGGCGCGCTGGCCAATGTGCTGCAGCATCTCGGTCGCAAGGAAGAAGCCATCCAGCGTCTCGAACACGCATTGAAGCTCGAACCGAACTACAATTTCGCCTGGGACGCGCTGGAATCGTGGTCACGAGGAAAAGCCGCGAGCGGCAACCGCGCCGCGGTGCTCGCCCGGGAACTCACCACCTTGCGCCCCGGTGAAGCGAGTTCCTGGCTCGTTCTCGCGCGAGTCTCCGTCGGCGCCCCGCTCGAGGAGCGACTGGACGCCCTCGAGCGAGCGCTCGCCCTCGATCCTCGGCTCGCCGATGCCCATGATCTTCGCGTCACCCTGCTCGCCGGAGCGCGGCGTTTCGACGAAGCCATCGCCGCCTGTTCACCCGCCGTCTTCGGCGCCGCCATCCCCACGCCGTTGCGCGGTCGCGCCGCCTGGGTGGAGGCCCAGCAGGGACGGACCCGCGCCGCCATCGCCCAGATGCGCCAGGTCGTCGAGGCATCGCCCAACTACTACTGGGGCTGGAACATGCTCGCGGAATGGTATTGCGCCGACAACCATTTCACCGAAGCGCAGGAAGCCGCTCGCAAGATGGCCCGCCTGGCGCCTCGCAGCGCCATCCCTCTCGGTTACCTGGCCGACATCCAGGCGCGCAGCAAGCAACTCGATGACGCTTTCGTCACCCTGCAAAAGGCCTATGACATGGACCCTACTTACGCCTTTGCCGGGTTCTCGCTGTTTGACCGGCGCCTGCAGGAGAACAAGCTCGATGAGGCGGAGAAAACGCTCATCCTGATTGAGACGCATCTGCCGGGACCGAGCGCGACCACAGCCCGGCTGCGTTTGCTGGCACGGCGCAACAACGCAGCGGCCGCTTTCGCTTCCTTCCGTGCCCTTCTCGCCGATCCCGCAGCGGAAGCCCGCACTTTGCAACTCGCGGTCGACGCCCTCGTCGCGGCGCGTTGGCCGCGCGAAACCGAGGCCGCGCTGGCGGATGCCCTAACGCTTCCAGACACCAATCCCGAAGTCGGCGCCCTCTGGGTCCGGCGATTTGTCGCGCGAAAGGAATGGTCTCGCCGCAAACGGCTTTACGAGCTGGGCACGCAGACTCCGCTCGGACACCGGGCACATATCGCCTACATCGAAGAGGCGGCGAAATACCGCCAGGGCAACCTGCTCAACCAGGTCATTAAAAAGAACCGGGTCTGGATTCGAGAGAATGGCGCCGCGTGGGGGGCGCTGGGTTATGCGTATGTCCAAATGCACCGATGGAACGATGCGGTCGCGGCGATGAAGGACTGGCAGCAACGCAACGACATCGCGCCGTGGATGCTGATCAATCTCTCCATCGCCTATCGCTTTCTTGGAAAAGACCAAATTGCGCTCTCGGTGAACCAGCGCGCCTTGCACCTCGTACCGGATAACACGACCACGCAGCATCGTCTGTGGATCATCCACGAAATCGCCCTGCGCGGCGATATGCCGGCCGTTGCCGTGCGGATGGAGGAACTGAGGGAGCACGAATTAGACGCCTACGGCCAGTCCTTGCTGGCGCTCATCAAAGCCTTACGCGCTGTGCATCTGGCCGAACCCGCCCAGCGCAAGGCTGTTTACCAGGAACGCCGGACGGATTTGCTCACGCGCTATCAGCAGGGCAGCTACAACGATCCCGCCATCTTCCGAGCGCACCAACGCACGCTCGCGGCCATCGCCAAAGTGGCCGGCCATCGTTGGGCGTGGCTGCGCCCCTTGCCAGCGAGGAAGGGAGGCCAGGGAAAACCTTCTTCCTCCAGCGAGGTCAATCCCCTGGCACTGGCGTTCATGTTCTTCGTCCTTTTGGGCATCCTGAAGACCTGCACGTCCTCGACGGACTCCTCCTCTTCCAAAATCGATACCTATCCCAGGCAGACGCCCTTCCAACTCCAGCACCGCAGCACGCCGGCGACTGCGGCGCCCCTGCTTCGGAAGATGCGATTCCCGACTCCAGCGCGAAGCATCCAATTAGTTCCACCCGGGAAGGAACCCCTCCATTTGCTGCCCACACCCCTGCCGCTTTCCCTGAAATAAGGCTATCCGCTGGCACTTAAGCGAGGAAAACGGTAATTTCCATTTGCCACCCGGGCGGTTCTCCGCTCACTTTGCGCGCCCTATGAGTCATACCCGTAGAGTTGTTGTCACCGGAATGGGCGTTATTACGCCCGTCGGCAACGATTTGGAAACATTTTGGCAGAGCCTCGTTGCCGGCAAAAGCGGCATCGGTCCCATCACGCATTTCGATGCCAGCGCTTACGATTGCCGGTTTGCCGGCGAAGTGCGCGGCTTCGATCCTGCCCTCTACTTCAAGAAAAGGAAGGACACGAACCGCACGGATCGTTTCACGCAGCTCGCGGTCGCGGCGGCCAAGAACGCTCTGGCCGACGCCGGCATTGCTGAACCGCTGGCCGATCCGGAGCGCTTCGGTTGCATGATCGGCTCCGGCATTGGCGGCCTGAAGACGACCGAAGACCAGCATACGGTATTGATGAACAAAGGCCCGGGGCGTCTCTCGCCCTTCATGATTCCGATGCTCATTGGCAACATGGCCAGCGGCATTGTTTCCATGGAATTCGGCCTGCAAGGCCCAAACTTCGCCACGATGTCCGCCTGCGCGACCAGCGCGCATTCCATCGGTGAGGCCTGGCGCATGATCCGCGACAACGACGCCGATGCCTTTGTCGCCGGCGGTAGCGAAGCGGCCATCGTCCCTCTTGGCATGGGTGGCTTCGCTGCCATGAAAGCCCTTTCCACTCGCAACGAAGATCCCACCGCGGCTTCGCGTCCTTGGGACAAAGACCGCGATGGCTTCGTGATGGGCGAAGGCGCGGGCGTGATCGTGATGGAAGAACTGGAGCACGCCAAAAAGCGCGGCGCCCGCATCTACGGCGAGATCGTCGGCTACGGTCTGACCAGCGACGCCTATCACATGAGTGCTCCCCTGCCCAATCACGAGCAGGCCCAGCGTTCCATGCGCGTGGCGCTTGGCAAAGCGGGCCTCAATACAACCGACGTGGATTACATCAACGCCCACGGCACCAGCACGCCGGTCGGTGACATCGCGGAAGTGCGCGCCGTCAAGGCGGTCTTTGGCGATCACGCGCGTAATGGCATGCTGGTCTCCTCCACCAAGTCCATGACCGGTCACCTCCTCGGTGCCGCCGGCGCGGTGGAGACGGTGGTCTGCCTCAAGACCATCAACACCGGCCTGATTCCGCCGACCATCAATCTTCACACCCCCGGTGAGGAATGCGACCTCGACTTCGTGCCGCTGAAGGCGCGCGAAGCGAAAGTGAAGGTCGCCCTCAACAACAGCTTCGGCTTCGGGGGCCATAACGTCTCCCTCGTCGTCCGGGCCTTCGAAGGCTAGCGCGCCGTGCAGTCATCCCCGACCCTCACTCTCGATCTGCCCGCCGGCGAATTCGACGCCTACATCTTCGATTGCGACGGCACCCTGGCGGACACCATGCCCACGCACTACAAGGCGTGGCTTACGGCGCTCGGCGAGCACAGCCGCAATTTTCCCGAGGCCATGTTCTACGAACTCGGCGGCGTGCCCACGGCACGCATCGTCGAGATTCTCAACGAACGTCATGGCCATAACCTGCCGGTCGAAGAGACCGTCAATCACAAGGAAGCGCTCTTCCTTGAGATGAGCCACGAGATTGCCGCCATCGAACCGGTGGTTGCGCTCGCCCGGCAATATCACGGACAGAAGCCGCTCGCCGTCGCCTCCGGTGGCCATCGCCGCATCGTCATGAATACCCTGCGCGCTCTCGGGATCGTGGAGCTTTTCCAGGCGATCGTCTGCTCCGAGGATTACCAGCGGGGCAAGCCTTCGCCGGATCCGTTCCTCGAGGCCGCCTTGCGGCTCGACGTGGCTCCAGAGCGCTGCCTCGTCTTCGAAGACACTGCGACCGGTATCGCTGCTGCGGATGCGGCGGGCATGAAGTCGGTGCTGGTGCCGCCGCCGAAGCGCTAAGGTCCCATTATTCCTATTCGTCCTATTCCTCCTATAGCAGAGATAGGAGGAAATAGGAGTGATAGGAGCCAGCTACCCGCGCGTCTCTTTCGTCTCCTTCTGCAGGCGCTTCAGCTTGCCCGAGATGCCCGCCTTGGTCGCGGCGTTCATCCGGTCGATGAAGAGCACGCCGTGGAGGTGGTCGGTCTCGTGCTGAAGAGCCCGCGCCAGCAATCCGGCGGCTTCAAATTCGATCTTTTTCCCGTCGAGCAACGTCGCCGTGCATTGCACGCCGCAGCTGCGGGTGATCTCCGCGGTAATGTCCGGGAAACTCAGGCAACCTTCGTTGCCCGATTCCTTTTCCTCGCTGAACTTGAGCACCGGGTTCAACAACACCAGCGGCATGTGCTCTTCGATCGGCACTTCCTTGTCGTTGATCCACATGGCGCTCGGGCGATCCTCGATGCCGGCGACATCGATCACCGTCATCTGAATCGGTACGCCGATCTGCTGCGCCGCGAGGCCTACGCCATTCGCCGCGCGCATCGTCTCCAGCATGTCGACCGAGAGTTGCTTGATCTTCTCGTCCACGTCTTTCACTTCCCGGCCTTTTTCACGGAGCACAGGGTTGCCGTATTTCACGATCTCCAGAATCATTGCTGCTTTAAACTACTTCCTTTCGGTAAAGGCGGAAAGATTACCTTTGACGCCGGCCTCCTTGAGGGCGTCGAGGACTTGGATGAGAAAGCCGTAGGAGACCTTCTTGTCGGCTTTCATGGCAAGATTGGGACGGCCTTTTTCTGCGATGAGCTTCTGCACGGCGGCCGTCAATTCGTCGAGCGAGACTTTTTTGGCATCCAGGAAAATCTCCTCGTCGTCCGTGACCGAGAGCACCACCGGCTCCTCGCTCGAATCCGCGGAGACGGCGCTCTTCGACTCCGGCAGCTTGATCGTCACCTCCGGCTGCAGCTTCTTGAACGTCGTGGTGACGATCACGAAAATGAGCAGGATCGCGAAGATATCGATCAGCGAAACGATGATGACCTGCGGGGTACGCCGCGGGCGGGCGTAAAATTTCATGCCTGCGGTTCCTCCTGCAGCGGCTCGGCCTGCGGTTCGGTTTCCAGCTCAACCTCCGGCGGCGCGTAGCTTTCCAGGCGGGACGCCGGTGGCAAAACCTGCTGATGCGCCTGCTGGTAGTAGCACTTCGATAGCAACTCGGCGACCAGCGACTCCATTTCCGCCGCCATCATCTCGACCTTCTTCGTGAAATAACTGTAAGCGATGAGGCTCGGAATGGCGACGGCCAGACCGACAATGGTCGTGCTCAGCGCCTCGGAGATACCCTTCGCAATCCCATGCGGATCCTGCGCCGCGGAGTCCGAGCCGAAGGCGGCAAAGACCGAAATGAGCCCCGAGACCGCACCGAGCAAACCGAGCAAAGGGGCAATACCCACGATGATCTCGAGCACGAAAATGCCACTCTCCAGCCGCACGATCTCGTGCCGGGCCCGGGTCTGCACCGCTTCCATGTTTTCCGATTTGGGCCAGGTGAGATGCTCCAGGCCGACCTGGATGATGCGGGCCGCCGTGGAGCGATCGTGCCGCACCAGCTTGGCCAGCCGATTGGCGGCGTCTTCATCCCCGGGTTGAATCCCCTCCACCTCCCGCTCGAGCAGCGGCGGAATCACCACATCCCGGCGCAAAGCGAGGCCGCGCAGGACGATCACCGCGACCGAGACCCACGAGCACAGGAGCAGCGGCAGCATGAAAAAGCCACCATTATAAAAAAAGTGAAAGGCCGATTTTAGGGAAACGACGGCGAGAATGGAACTCATTGGGAAAACGGATAGTAGGTAAAGGTCAGCGTCCACTCGAGGGGCGCCGTGCTGATCGGCGATCCGGGGTCGCTCGGCGGCGGCCCGATTTCGGCATCGTGGACGGCGCGCATCGACACGTCCGCGAGGCTTTGGTTCGAGGTGTTGGCTTCCACCCGCGACCCAGAGATGTGCCCCTGGCCGTCGATCACAAAGCTGATACGCACCGAACCGAAGGCGATCAAATCCATTTTGTCGTGGATGTAATAATACCAGCGCGAGCCGATGGCATCGTTCACCGCCTTGCGATACCTCGCCATCGGCGTGGCGATGGCGTCCACCGCGCTCTTTCCGCGGTTCGAAATGCTGCTCTCGATGCGATTCTTTTCCTGTTCCGGGGTGTAACCCGAGGAGTGCTGCGGCTGCGGACGCGGCGCCGGCGTGGTGAGCTTGGCCATCTGCCGCGGCTGATCCTCGATGGGCCGGAGCTTGGCCGCGTGAGCCACGGGCGAAGGCGTATTCGCCGGCGGCTCGATCTGCGTCACTGCCTTGGGCACTGTTTCGCGCTTGGTCACCGCGATCTCGTCATCGAGCAACTTTTCTACTTCCTTCAGTTTCTGGACCTTCTTCTGGACATTCTCCGCGGTCAGCGGCTTGTCCTTCTGCTCGGTCTTCTTCGCGTCGGGAGGCGGCGGCTTCGGAGATTGCGGGGCATTGTCCACCGGCGTGGGCGTCGGCGGCGTCTTGTCCGGCTCCTGCTGTGCCACCTGCACACTGGGCGGAGGCGGCGCGGGCAAAGGTTGCGCGGAAGGAGGCGTCGGCGCGAAAGGCTGGGCCATCGGGCCGAGCAGCGAGCGCGTCGTCTGAAAATTGTTGAAGGGCAGGTTTTTGCCCATTTGCCCCGGCAGCAGCGAATCGCCGATGGCCGGCAACTCACTCGCCGCCTTCATGTTTTCGTCGGATTCGAAGAGCGGATGATCCGCGGGATCCTTCGCGATATCGAGACCGCGCGAGTCGAGAAACAGGCGGTCGGGGGGCGGCGGCGCGAGGGTGAATGGCTGGATGCGCTCTTCCTCCGGCGGAATGATTTGCAGCTCGATGTTCCGCGGTTTCAACGAGGCCTTGGCGAAGTCCACGCTGCGATCGCGGAAGAGGAGCGAGATGAGCGGGATCATCAGGAACGCCAGCAGGTGCAGGAGCAGCGAGATTAAGACCCCGATGAGCACGAGCCGGCCCGTCGGAACTTCCGAGACATCGGGAATCCGGGCCAGCAGCGGTGAGGTATAGCGTTGGACGAAAGTCATGCTGGCAACGGCCGGATCACAGCCGCCTCCATCAGGCCGACGACGTTAAACCGGGAAACCTGCGCGCACCACTCGACATCTGCAGCCCGGCCGGTCGCCGCGAGCGCCTGTCCATTGCGCGCCGCGCGCAGCGCCTCAATCGGCTGCGGATAATGCGCGGCCATCGCCGCCACGGTCTGCGCCGCATCGCTTCGGGTCGCACCGGTGAATTCAGCAATCAA
>Ga0207667_10002090_pt1 | contig 25032 bp, 29 predicted proteins | sample KBSCornC52_FD_184301 | JGI IMG/M metagenome (GOLD analysis project Ga0207667, IMG submission 184301) | Corn rhizosphere microbial communities from Kellogg Biological Station, Michigan, USA - KBS Corn C5-2 (SPAdes) (version 2) | ecosystem: Host-associated > Plants > Roots > Rhizosphere > Soil ...
GCCCCGACCGACTGAGCCCCCTCGGGGGCAGCGAGCGGAGCGAGCGTGGGGGGACGTTCAGTCGGGAAGGGCCGCCCCGACCGACTGATCCGCCCCCTCGGGGGCAGCGAGCGGAGCGAGCGTGGGGGGACGTTCATACTAGCCCCCGGCGGCCGCGATTCGCCGGCGCACGCCCGCGCGCTGCCGCGCCCACTCGTCGGCGAGCATGGCGAAGCGCACGTGATCGCGCCAGCGGCCGGCGATCTTCACGTAACGCCGCGAGTAACCCTCACGCACGAAGCCGATGCGCGCGACGAGCGCAAGCGAGCGGCTGTTCGCCGGCTGCACGTTCGCCTCGACGCGATGCAGCTCCAGCGCGCCGAAGGCGTAATCGAGCGCGAGCACGAACGCTTCGCTCATGTAGCCGTGACCGACGAGCGGAGCGAACGCGTAGTAGCCGACGTACGCGCTCTGGAACGCGCCGCGGACGATTTCGGAGAAGTTGACGACGCCGGCGAGCGCGTTGTCGTCGTTGCGCAGGACCACGAAGCCCGCATGCCGCACGCTCGTGTCGAGCCGCCGGTAGCGCTGCACGTACGCAGCGAATGCCTCCGGCGTGTCGGGCGGCTGGACCCAGCGGCGATGCAGTGCGCGGCTTCGCGCCGCCTGTGCGACGAACGCGTGCTCGTCGCTTCGCCGTGGCGGTCGCAGGTGAACCCGATTGCCTTCGAGCGTCGCCGGGTTCTTGCGCGTAGGCATAATCGTCATTTTAGCGGGAGGCCGATTGAGCGCGTGGATCGAAGGCCGCGTGGCGGGACGCCGCGCGTGGAGCGCGAGCCTCTTTTCGCTGCTCGTCGACGCGCCGCAGATCGCGTTCACTGCCGGCCAATTCGCGCGGCTGTCGCTTCCCGCACCCCCGGGATCGAAGGAGTCGATGGTCGGCCGGCCCTACTCGTTCGTGAATCCGCCGGTGCGACAGCCGCACGAGTTCTACTTCATCATCCTTCCCGAAGGCCCGCTGTCACCGCGGCTTGCGCGGCTCGACGAAGGCGAGAGCGTGTGGCTTGCGCCGCGCGCCAACGGCTTTTTCACGATCGCCGAAACCGCTGCGGCGCAATCGCTGTGGTGCCTGTCGACCGGAACGGGCATCGGGCCCTTCCTGTCGATGCTTCGCACCGACGATCCGTGGATGAAGTTCGAGCGGGTCGTGCTCGTGCATTCGGTGCGTCACGCCGAAGAGCTCACGTACCGCGAGGAGATCGGCGGCATCGCACGCGAACGCTCCGGCGCGTTCCACTACATTCCGATGGTGAGCCGCGAGGCGCATCCCGATGCCTTGGCCGGGCGCATTCCGAACGCGATCGACGACGGGCGGCTCGAGGCGCGCGCGGGCCTGCCGCTGACGGCGGAAAACGCGCACGCGATGCTGTGCGGCAACCCGGCGATGGTGGATGACGTGCAGAAGGTGCTTGCCACGCGCGGCATGCGCCGGCATCGCCGTCGCGAGCCGGGGCACATCACGCTCGAGACGTACTGGTAATCAACCGGCGAGCGTGCGCGTCACCACCTCGGTCACATCGGGTGAAAGATGCGGCGCGCGCGCGATGCGCGCGAGGCAGCGCTGCATCCTCGTGCGGCGCGGTTCGGCGAAGCGCTTCCACAGGTTGAATGCGCCGGCGATCGCCGCGGCGAGCTGCGGATTCGTGGCGTCGAGCGAGCGCACCTGCGCGGCCGCGAATGCATAGCCCGAGCCGTCACGCGCGTTGAACCCGGCGAAGTTGCGCAGCGCGAATGCGCCGACGAGCGAGCGCACGCGATTGGGATTGCGCGCGTCGAACCGGGGATGCGCAGCCAGCGCGCGCACCGTGTCGAGCACGCCGGCACGCTGGCTCTTCGCCTGGAGCGTGAACCACTTGTCGAGCACGAGCGGCTCGTCGCGCCACCGGGCCTCGAACGCGGCGTACAGTTCGTCGCGCACCGGCGAGGCCGAGTCGCGCAGCGCCGCGAGCGCGCCGATCGCATCCGTCATGTTGTCGGCGTGCCGGTATTGGCGTGCGGCGAGCGCGTGGGCGTCGTCGTCGTCGAGCGCGCCCAGGTAGCGAAGGCACTGGTTGGAAAGACTGCGCGCGGCGATCTGCGGCGATGTCGGCGCGTAGGCGTCGCCGGTCCGGTGCCTTGCATGCGCGCGTTCGAAGGCGCCTCGATGCGCAGCCGCGAGCGATCGTTCGACGAACGTCCATGCGCCCATCACGCCGTCGGGCTCGAGCGTCGGCTCGAGCGACGCGATGTACGCAGGATCGGGCAGCGCCAGTGCGAGCGCGCGCAACGCCGGGTCGCTCGCCTCGTCCGCGAGGATGCCGCCGACGATCGCATGCAGCAGGCCCGGCAGCACGAGCGGCTCGCCGCGCCGGTGGGCATCGGCGAGCTTCAGGATGGCCTCGACGAATGCGCGCTGCGCCGCGTCCCAGCGGTTCACCGGATCGCTGTCGTGCGTGGCGAGGAGTGCGAGGTCGCGGTCGTGGTAGTCGTACGCGACCCGCACCGGTGCCGAGAAGCCGCGGAAGAGCGACGGCACCGGCTCGGCGTCGACGTCGATGAACGTGAATCGCTGTGATGCGTCGGTCAGCTCGAGAAGCCGCGTCGAAGCACCCGGCGTCGCTTCTCCCGCCAGGCGCAACGGGATGTCGCCGCCCCCGGGACCGACGAGGCCGAGTGCAAGCGGAATGTGCAGCGGCGGCCCGCTCCGCTCGCTGCCTGGCAACGACACGCTTTGCTCCATGTCGAGCGTGTACGTGCGCGCCGCCGCGTCGTAGCGCCCGCGCACGCTGACGAGCGGCGTCCCCGCCTGCGCGTACCAGCGCCGGAATTGCGTGAGGTCCACGCCCGACGCGTCCTGCATCGCCTGCACGAAATCGTCGCAGGTGACGGCCTCGCCGTCGTGCCGCTCGAAATAGAGATCCATTCCGCGACGGAAGCGCTCGGGCCCGAGCAGCGCGTGCTGCATCCGGATCAGCTCGGCGCCCTTCTCGTAAACGGTCGCCGTGTAGAAGTTGTTGATCTCCTGGTACTCGTCGGGGCGTACCGGATGCGCCATCGGTCCCGCATCCTCGGCGAACTGCTCGCGCCGCAGGTATTCGACGGCGCCGATGCGCTCGACGATGCGCGAGCCCTGGTCGCTCGAGAATTCCTGGTCGCGGAAGACGGTGAGCCCTTCCTTGAGCGAGAGCTGGAACCAGTCGCGGCACGTGACGCGGTTGCCGGTCCAGTTGTGAAAATATTCGTGGCCGATCACGCCTTCGATCGCGCAGTAGTCGGCGTCGGTCGCCATCGCGGGATCGGCGAGCACGAGCCGGCTGTTGAAGATGTTGAGGCCCTTGTTCTCCATCGCGCCGAGGTTGAAGTCGTCGGCGCAGAAGATCATGAACGTGTCCAGATCGTATTCGCGGCCGAACCGCTCCTCGTCCCAGCGCATTGCGGCCTGCAGCGATTTCATCGCATGCCGGCAGCGTGCGACATTGGCCGGCGTCGCGTAGATGCGCAGCGCGACGCTGCGTCCCGACCGCGTCGTGAAAGCATCCTCAAGCGAGGCGAGGTCGCCGGCGACGAGCGCAAAGAGGTACGTCGGCTTCGGAAACGGATCGTGCCACGTTGCGAAGTGACGGCCATCGGCGAGCTCGCCCGATGCAACGAGGTTGCCGTTCGACAGCAGCACCGGATAACGCGCGCGGTCGGCACGCAGCGTCACGCGGTAGCGCGCCAGGATGTCGGGCCGGTCGAGGAAGTAGGTGATCCGGCGGAAGCCCTCGGCCTCGCACTGCGTGCAGAACACGCCCGACGATACGTAGAGGCCCTCGAGCGCCACGTTGCGCGACGGCGCGATGCGGGTGCGGATCGTAAGCGTGCCCGCGTCGGGCACGTCGGCGATCGTCAGCGATGCCGCGTCGACGAGCAGCCGCTCGCGCGGCAGCGCGCGAGCGTCGAGCGCCACATGGAGCCGCTCCTGCTGTTCGCCGTCGAGCGTAAGCGGTGCATGCCGATCCGATTCGGCCGCGGCCGGATTGCGCCGGAACGCGTACGTCGCGGTCACTTCGGTTGCGTCGGGATCGAGATCGAACGTGAGCGCGATGTCGTCGACCAGGAATGCGGGCGGACGATAATCGGCACGGCGGCGCAGCGTCGGTGGCGCGCCGCGCGGAAGCATGGACGTCATTCGGTGCAATCGGCCGTGCGTCTACTGTACGTCGAGGAGCTCGACGTCGAAGATCAGCGTCGCGTTCGGTGGAATGACGCCGCCTGCACCGCGCGCGCCGTAACCGAGCTGCGGCGGAATCACGAGCGTGCGCTGACCGCCCACCTTCATGCCTGCCACGCCCTCGTCCCAGCCCTTGATCACGCGGCCGGCGCCGAGCCCGAAGCTGAACGGTGCGTTGCGGTCGCGCGAGCTGTCGAATTTCGCACCGTGCGAATCGGGCTTCGAACTGTCGTACAGCCAGCCGGTGTAGTGGACTACAACGGTGTGACCGGCGACGGCTTCCGCTCCGGTGCCCTGTTTCACATCGATTTTCTGCAGGTTCTCTGGTGTGGCATTCAACTTGCTTTGTCCTTGGCTGGCAGAGGTCTGCGCAGTGGCAGCCGTTGCGATGCATCCGATCGCCACGGGGATGATCGCAATCATCACCCAGTGCGCACAGGTGCCGCACAACGAGCGCGAGGAAGGACGAACGGGGAAGGGCATGCGGGAACCTCGTTGGGAAAGGCGCCGGCATGTCTCCGGCGCGCGACGCGCCGGACGGCGGCGCGAGCGCATTTTATCCGACCCGCCGTGCGCGTCCCGCTGCGCGCCGCTTGAATGAGGACACGATGCTTCGTACGCTGAATCCGCTTTGCGCAATGCGCGCTCGTCGCGTGCAGGCTGCGCCTGCATCAACTCAAGGGGCGTGAATGGGTGCCATGTTCGCGTTCCTGTCGTCCGCGCCGCGCGACACCGCCGATCCGATCGTCTCGGTCAAGTCGGCGAGCGCATGGCTGCGCCAGTTGCCGTCGCTCGATGCTGTCGCGCGCCAGCAACTCGTCGTGCGCGCATTCGACGGCATGCGCCAGTCGCGCCGCCCCGTCGATCTCGCACGTGCGCAGGCGCTGCAATACATCGACGCCGCGCTGGGTGCCGACCGGCGCCAGCTGTTTCGCCAGTACGTCGAGAGTCTCGAGTCCGCACCGAAGGTTTCCGAGCGCATCTGGCAGGCAAGCCTCGATTTGGCGCAGGCGTTCATCGCCGCGTATCAGCGCGCGCTCGAGGAGGCGCTGGCGCCCGCGGCTTACGGCCGCTGGAAACCGCACGTGCCGATCCTCTTCGCACGCCTCATCCATTTCTACGGCACCGACGCGAAGCTGCGCGTATGCCGCCATGAGCACTGGATACCCGCCAAGTGGCTCGAGCTGCATCGCGCCTACATGCGCGCCACGGAGCTCGGCGTCGATCGCGTGCCGACGTCGCTCGGGATGTCGGGCGGCAACGGGACGCAATGGACGGTCGAGCAGGAGTACGTCTATGCGCTTCTTCTGCATCAGTTGAACAGCGGCAACCTGTCGCCGGCCAACCTCGACTGGGCCGCGTCACAGGTGCGCGGTTTCAGCCGCAAGCTCGAGCTCGTCGCGCTGCCGAAAACGATGGAAGGTTTTTTCGTCGATATCGCGGGCCGCACCGGCCTCGTGCGCCGCACCGGCCAGGATTCGGGGTCGATGCTGCGCTACCTCGACACGACGCTGCTCGCCGACCAGCTCGACATGTCGCTTGCGGCGCTGCGTCACTCGGAGGAAACCGACCAGGGGCCGGTCGGACCGATCAACCAGCAGCGCGCGATGATCCTCGAGAAGGCGCGCGCCGCGATCGCCCCGAATCTCAACACCGACATGCGGCGCGATCCACGCACGCCGTGCGTGGTGGCGGCACGCGTGCGCATCGGCCTCGCGCGCATCCAGCACGAGTTGAACAAGCCGCAGAAGGATGCGCCCACCGGCGATACCACCAGCGGCGAGGAGATCGAGGTGTACGCGGTCACGGGACCCGCGCGCACGAAGCCGCGGCTCGTCGAGGAAACCGATACGCTGTCGAGCCTCGCGACCGTGTGCGATCCGGTGTGGCAGGTGAAGGATCGCAGCCTGGCCGGCTTGCGCATTTGCGCGAGCGGTGGCGTGGGGCAGACGCTGATGCTCGGTGCGCTGGTCGCCGTGCGGCAATCCGACGCGTCGCACTGGCTGCTCGGCGTCGTGCGCCGGCTCAACAAGCTATCGATCGAGGACGTCGAGGCGGGCGTCTCACTGATTGCCGAACGCGTCGTTGCCGTCACGCTGTACGCGAAGCGCGAGGCCAAGCAGGAGCTCGGCATCGTCGTCAACGGCCTCGATACGTCGATGATGGGGCCGCGCTTCGAAGGCCTTTACCTGCCGCCGCCGTCGCGTCCCGACAAGCCGCTCGTCGTCAAGACGCTGATCGTGCCGACCCACGAATACGCCGAAGGGCGCAAGCTCGTCCTCATCACCGGGCGCTCGATCTATACGCTGGTTCTGCGCCAGCTCGTCGAGCAGCGCGGCGACTGGAGCTGGACCGCAATCCAGATCGTCGACAAGCAGCCGCGCACCGGCGGCGAATGACGCGCCGCTACTGGTCGAGCGGGCGAAAGCGCAGCTCCAGGCTGCGCTGAAACAGGTCGGCCGGCACCGGCTTCGGCAGCGGCGACGACTTCAATATCGCGCGCTGCACCGCTTCGTCGTAGGCGCGAACGCCGCTCGATTTGCGCAGCTTCACGTCGATGATCTCGCCGGTGGGCAGCTGCACGACGTCGAACACCGCCTCCGGGTTGCCGGGGATGTCGGGCGGAAGATTGATGTTGCCGCGGATGCGGCTGCGGATCCTGTCGATCCAGTCGAGCTGCGCCTTGTTGCGCGCACCGGCCGCCGCCTGCTCGGCCCGTCCGCGCGCTTCGCGCTCGGCTTCCGCGCGCATCCGCGATTCGCGTTCAGCCTGTGCGCGCATCTGCGATTCCCTCTCGGCCTGCGTGCGCATCTGCGCTTCCTGCGCGGCCTGCGCGCGCATCGTCTCGAGCTGGCGCTGCTGCCGCTCGCGCAACTCGGCCTGCCGCTTGTCCTCGGCCTGGCGCGCCGCCGCCTGCCTGCGCGCTTCGTCACGCTTTTCCGCTTCCTCCTGCCTGCGCGCCTCCTGCTGGCGCTGGTTTTCGCGCTCGAGCTGCTCCTGGCGCACGCGCTCCGCTTCGCGCTTGGCCTTGAGCGCAATGTCCGCCGCCTGCGTGTCGGGCTTGGTGACCGCGGGCTCGGGCGGCTTCGGCATCGGCTCGAGCTTCGGCGGCGCGGGCTCCGGCCTGGGCGGGATCGGCTCGAGCTTCGGCTGCGGCGGCGGCTCGACACGCCGCGGCGCGGTGACGGTGGGCGCGGGCGGCGCATAGAGCTCGGCGGTCACCGCCTGCGGCGGTCGGTTCTGCCACGACACCGAGAACACCAGAACGCCGACGAAAAGCAGGTTGACGAACAGCGCGAGGATCAGCGCGGTCCATTTGCCGCGCGCGCGCTGCGCCGGCGCCGGCCGCTCGTGCGGAGACATGACGGTTGCCATCAGCCGGCGGGCGGACGCGCGAGCAGTCCGACCCTTTTCACGCCGCTGCGCTGCAGGACATCGAGGATGTCGAGCACGTCCTGGTAGCGTGCGTCCTTGTCGGCTGCGATCACCACCGGGCGCTCCTGTCCGGCCTGCGCGGCCAGGACGTCCGCGACCAGCTGGTCCTTCGAGACCTTCCGCTCGGTCTTCGCAAGCTTGTCCGTCAGCGTGATCGTCGTGCCTTTCAGGCTCACGTTCAGCGGGTTGTCTGGATTGGTCAGCTTCGACCCCACCGACGGCAACTGTATTTCGCCGGGCGCGACCAGCGGCGCGGTGACCATGAAGATCACCAGCAGCACCAGCATCACGTCGATGTAGGGCACCACGTTGATCTGGTTGATCGGCTTCCTTGCGCGTCGCATTCAGGTATCGGGAATCGGGTATCGGGTATCGGTGCGAGCGCTATCCCTGCCGCTGCAGGATGTTCGAAAACTCCTCGATGAACGTCTCGAAGCGCACGGCCAGCCGGTCGACGTCGTGCGTGAAGCGGTTGTACGCGACGACGGCCGGGATCGCGGCGAAGAGGCCGATCGCCGTCGCGATCAACGCTTCGGCGATACCCGGTGCAACGTTTGCGAGGGTCGCCTGGCTGACATTGGCGAGGCCGCGGAACGCATTCATGATGCCCCACACGGTGCCGAAGAGCCCGATGTACGGCGAAACCGAACCGACGGTGGCGAGGCCGGCGAGATGCGCCTCGATGGCGTCGATCTCGCGCTGGTACGTCGCGCGCATCGCGCGGCGCGCCGCGTCGAGCGTGACGTCGGCGGCGCTTCCCTGGCGCCGATGCTTGGAGAATTCGCGAAAGCCGGCGGTGAAGATCTGCTCGAGCCCGCCGCCGACCTGCGCCTCGCGGGCCTGGCGATAGAGCGTCTCGAGGTTGCCGCCCTGCCAGAACTCGTCCTCGAACGTATCGGTTTCGCGCGCGATGCGCCGCAGCTGGAACATCTTGAGGAAGATCTGCCACCAGGACCACATCGACAGCAGCGCGAGCAAGCCGATGATCCCCTGGACGATGACCGACGCATGGAGGATCAGCGTCAGGAACGAAAGGTCGGTGTGTACGTTCACGCGTGCGTGGCCTCTTTGGTGGGGAGTGCAGCGTGCCGTTCAACGTGCGTGACGGCAGCGGGTACGCGCGAAAGCGTCACGGGCCGGGAAACAGGTCGCCACCCGCCGCCGGTGCCGCCAATCCGAAATGGCGATACGCGAGCGGCGTGGCGACGCGCCCGCGCGACGTGCGCTGCAGGAAGCCCTGCTGGATCAGGTAAGGCTCGAGGACGTCCTCGATCGTGTCGCGCTCCTCGCCGATTGCGGCGGCAAGGTTGTCGACGCCGACCGGTCCGCCGCCGAACTTGTCGAGCACCGTCGACAGGAGCTTGCGGTCCATCGTGTCGAGCCCCGATGCGTCGACGTCGAGCATCGACAGCGCGGCGTCGGCGACCGGCCGCGTGACGTCGCCGCCGGCGCGCACCTCGGCGTAATCGCGCACGCGGCGCAGCAGCCGGTTCGCGATGCGCGGCGTGCCGCGCGCGCGCCGCGCGATTTCGAGCGCGCCGTCGGGCTCGACGAGCATCGACAGGAGCCGCGCCGACCGGGCGACGATCTGTGTCAGCTCCTGCGGCGAATAGAACTCGAGCCGCGCGACGATGCCGAAGCGATCGCGCAGCGGATTGGTGAGCATGCCCGCACGGGTCGTGGCGCCGACCAGCGTGAACGGCGGCAGGTCGATCTTCACGCTGCGCGCCGCCGGGCCTTCGCCGATCATGATGTCGATCTGGAAATCCTCGAGCGCCGGATAGAGGATCTCCTCGACGATCGGCGACAGCCGGTGGATCTCGTCGATGAACAGCACGTCGCGCGGCTCGAGGTTCGTGAGGATCGCGGCAAGGTCGCCGGGCCGCTCGAGCACGGGTCCCGACGTCTGGCGCAGGTTCACGCCGAGCTCGTGCGCGAGGATGTGCGACAGCGTGGTCTTGCCGAGCCCCGGCGGCCCGAACAGCAGCACGTGGTCGAGCGCTTCGCAGCGCCTGCGCGCGGCTTCGATGAAGATGCCGAGCTGGTCGCGGATCTTTTCCTGGCCGATGTACTCGGCAAGCTGGCGCGGCCGCAGCGCCCGCTCGAGCGCCTCTTCCTGCGTGCCGGTGCTTTTCGTCGCAACGATGCGGGTCAGTTCGTCGTTTTCGATCGCCATCGTTACGTCATGCTTTCGCGAGCAGCTTCAGCGCCTGCTTGATTCCGTCGGCCACGGCGACGCCGTCGGGAAGCTGCGCGACCGCTGCGGCTGCTTCGCGCTCGCTGTAACCGAGCGCGATGAGCGCATGCATGATATCCGACGTCGCCGGCGGCAACCGGGTGACGCCGCTCGCGTGCGTAAGCTCGCCGCCGAGCTTGTCCTTCAGCTCGAGCAGCAGCCGCTCGGCGGTCTTCTTGCCGATGCCCGGCACGCGCGTCAGACGTGCCGTCTCCTGCAGCGCGATCGCCTGCGCGAGCTCGGTGACCGACAGCCCCGACAGCAGCGACAGCGCGATCTTCGCCCCGATGCCGTTGACCTTCAGCAACTGGCGGAATGCGCGCCGCTCGCTGTCGCTGCCGAATCCGTAGAGCAGGTGCGCGTCCTCGCGCACGACGAGATGCGTGAACAGCGTCACGCGCTCGCCGTTCTGCGGGAGGTTGTAGAACGTGCTCATCGGCACGTCCACCTCGTAGGCCACCCCCTGCACGTCGAGCAACAGCTGCGGTGGATTCTTTTCGAGCAGCGTGCCCGAGAGACGGCCGATCATGGGGCGCAATTCTACAGCGTCGCCGCTGCAGCAAGACGCGCAATCAGGTAACGAGCAGCCGTCCGCCACGAACGCGATAGCCATGACGCGCGAGCGCGCCGACACCGGTCGATGCGTGCGCATGACAGATCGCCGCGGCGAGCGCGTCGGCCGCATCGGCGGCGGGAATGCCGGGCAGCGACAGCAGCCGGCGCACCATCTCCTGCACCTGCGGCTTCAACGCGCGTCCGGCGCCGACGACCGCCTGCTTGACCTGTCCCGCCGTGTACTCGCTGACCGGCAGGCCGGCGATCACGGCGGCCGCGATGGCGGCCCCGCGCGCCTGGCCGAGCAGCAGCGTCGAGTTCGGATTGATGTTCACGAACACCTTCTCGACGGCGACTTCCGTCGGCCGCTCCTCGGCGATCACATGGGCCAGGTCGCGCACGATGACGCCGAGGCGGATCGGCAGGCTGCTTCCCGTTGCACGGATGCAGCCGCTGTTGACGTAGACGAGCGCGGCGCCGCGCGCTTCGAGAATGCCGAAGCCGGTGACGCGCAGGCCGGGGTCGATGCCGAGGATGCGGCGGACGCCGATGACGGGCACCTTGGGGCGTGGCTCGTGACGCCCGCTAGGCTTCCTCGATCGCCGCCGACGTGTAGACGTTCTGCACGTCGTCGAGCGATTCGAGCGCGTCGAGAAGCTTCTGCATCCGTTGCGCGTCCTCGCCGCGCATGTCGACCTCGGTCAGCGGTTTCATCGTCAGCTCGCCGAACTCGGGCTCGAGTCCCGCCTTCGCGAGCGCATCCTTCACCGCGATGAAGTCGTTCGGCGCGGTGAGCACCTCGACGCTGCCGTCCTCGTGCGTGATCACGTCGTCGGCGCCTGCCTCGATTGCCGCTTCCATCACCCTGTCTTCGTCGACGCCGGGCGCGAAGAGGATCTGGCCGACGTGGCGAAACAGGAACGCGACGGAGCCGTCGGTGCCTAGGTTGCCGCCGTATTTGGAGAACGCATGGCGCACGTCGGCCACGGTGCGCGTGCGGTTGTCGGTCATGCAGTCGACGATCACCGCGGCACCGTTGATGCCGTAGCCTTCGTAGCGGATCTCCTCGTAGTTCACGCCCTCGAGGCCCCCGGCGCCGCGCTTGATCGCGCGCTCGATCGTGTCTTTCGGCATGTTCTGGCCCATCGCCTTGTCCATCGCAAGACGAAGCCGCGGATTGGCCGACGCATCACCGCCGCCGAGGCGCGCCGCGACGGTGATTTCCTTGATGAGGCGCGTGAACACCTTGCCGCGCTTTGCATCGGCGGCGGCCTTCTTGTGCTTGATGTTCGCCCACTTGCTGTGACCGGCCATGCCCGATGCATCGATTGCGCGCGAGAGCGCAAATTATACGGCCTGCAACAGTCCCTGGCGCTCGCAGTACTGCTTCAATGCGGCGAGGCGCACGTTCGCGTCGCTGACCTCGAGCATGCTCTGCTTGATCGACAGCGGCAGTGGCAGCAGCTCCGCGAGCCGGTAGCCGACCCACGACGCGTCGCCGTAGTGCGCGGCGGCGGGGAAGTGGCTCGCGCCAAGGCGCGTGGCGATCACTTCGAGCAGCCGCGCGAGCGGCGCATACGTTGCGGCGAGCGGATGCCGCGGCTCGTCGTCGATCGGCGTCACGCTCGCGACCAGGATGCCGAGCGCATCGGGCGCGTGGTCGCGCACCTCGAAGCGCGCCCCGCCCTCGGTGGACAAATGCAGGATGCCCATCTGCGGCATGTCGACGCTCGCGATGCGGGCGAGCGTGCCGATTTTCGCGATCTCGGGATACGCGCCGTCGCCCCGCGCGACTTCGTCACCCTGCGTGATCAGGCATACGCCGAACGGCCGCTCGTCGCGCAGGCAGGCCTTCGTCATCTCGATGTAGCGCTGCTCGAACACCTTGAGCGGCAGCATGCCGCCGGGGAAGAGCACGGTACGCAGCGGAAAAAGCGGCAGCGGCGACGAAGCGCGCGCGGCGGATTCGTTCATCCCGACCGTGCAGGCGGCGATGCGCCGTCCGTCGATGCGTCGCCGCCGGGCGCGAGCTCGCGATGGCGCACGAGCACCTGGTAGCGCGGCGAGAACGCCTGCGCGAGGCGCTCGACCATGTACACGGAGCGATGCTGGCCGCCGGTGCAGCCGATGGCCACCGTCAGGTAATTGCGGTTGTCGCGTGCGTAGTCGGGCAGCCAGCTCGCGATGAAGTGGTAGATGTCGCCGTACATGCGCTCGACCTCGGGAATCTTCTCGAGGAACGCGACGACGTCGGGGTGGCTGCCGGTGAGCGGCGACAGTGCCGGCTCGTAATGCGGATTGGGCAGGCAGCGCGCATCGAAGACCAGGTCGGCGTCGAGCGGCACGCCGTGCTTGAAGCCGAACGACTCGAGCTGCAGCGTGATCTGCGACGGGTCGACCGACACGAAATCCTTGATCCATCCGCGCAGATGCGCGGCCGGCAGTTCGGAGGTGTCGAACGTCGTGCCGAGCTGGCGCGCATGCGCGAGCAGCGCGCGCTCGTATTCGATCGCCTCGGTCAGCGTGCGATCGCCGCTCGAGAACGGATGGCGCCGCCGCGTCTCGGAGAAGCGCTTCACGAGCGTTTCGACGGTGGCGTCGAGATAGAGGAGGCGCACCTTCCAGCCGCGTTGCTCGAGCGCGGCCATTGCCTCGGCAAGACCGTGCAATCCCGGGCCGCTCTTGACGTCGAGTGCGATCGCTACGCGTTCCTGACCGGAACCTTCGAGATAGCTCGCCGTATCGACGAGCAGCGGCACCGGCAGGTTGTTGACGGCGTAGTAGCCCGCATCCTCGAATGCCGCCAGTGCGACGCTCTTGCCCGACCCCGAGACGCCGCCGATGAGCATCAGGTCCAACTCAGCCCTCGTCCATCAGCTTCTGCTGCCGCTCGATGAATTCCTTCGTGCTGTCGATGCCGCGCTGGTTCAGCACGAAGTTGCGCACGGCGGCCTCCACGAGCACGGCGAGATTGCGCCCCGCGGCGACCGGGATCGTCACCTTGCGGATCGGCACCGACAGCACTTCCTGGAACGTCGCGTTGACCTGCAGCCGGTCGAGGTCGGAGAACGCCTCGTTGCCGTGATCCTCGAGATGCACGATGAGCCGCAGCAGCTTGTGCGGGCGCACGGCCGTTTCGCCGAAGATCGTGCGTATGTTGAGGATGCCGATGCCCCGCACCTCGAGGAAGTCGCGCAGCACGGCGGGGCAGCGGCCCTCGATCGTGTCGGGCGAGATCCGGTAGAGCTCGACGATGTCGTCGGCGATGAGACCGTTGCCGCGCGAAATGAGCTCCAGCGCGAGCTCGCTCTTGCCGATCGCCGACGCGCCGGTGATCAGCACGCCGAGCTCGAGCACGTCGAGGAACACGCCGTGCAGCGTCGTCGACTCGGCGAGCACGCGCGACAGATAGATGCGGAACACGTCGACGATGTGCGGCGACGGCTGCTGCGACGTGACGAGCGCGATGCGGTGCTGGTTGCACATGTCGAGCAGATGCCGCGGCACCTGCTCGCCGTTGCCGACGACGATCGCGGCGAGCTCCGTCGTGAACATGCGATTGATCGACCGGTTGAGCTCGTCCTCGGGCAGCGCGCGCAGGTAGGCAAGCTCGGCCGCGCCGAGGATCTGCACGCGGAACGGATGGATCAGGTTCATGTGCCCGATCTGGCCGATCGTCGGGCGCAGCGCGCTTTCGCCGACGAGCATCCGGTCGCCGCCGTCGCGGCCGGCGAGCCATACGAGCCCGAGGCGCTCGCGGTTGTCCTCGAGGAAGCGTTCGACGCTGACCTGGCGCATCGGTCGTCGGTGCGTCAGTGCTGCGGCTGCCAGTCGCGAAAGATGCCGGCAAGGGTGCCGGCGTCCTGCGCCGCGATCAGCTGGTCGCGAAAGGCACGCTCGGAGAACATCTGCGCGAGCTCGGACAGGAGCTGCAGGTGCTGGTCGGTGGCGTGTTCGGGAACGAGCAGCACGAAGACCTGGTCGACCGGCTTCCCGTCGGGGGAGTCGAACGCGATCGGGGCGCGCAGCCGCGCGAAGGCGCCGACGGCAGCGGCGAGCCGCGCGATGCGCCCGTGCGGAATGGCGACGCCTTGGCCGAGTCCCGTGGATCCGAGCTTCTCGCGCGCGGCAAGGCTTGCGGCAACGCCCGCGCGGGGCAGTCCTGCGCTGCGCTCGAACACTTCGCCCATGGTGCCGAAGAGGGCTGCCTTCGAGGCGACGTCGAGGTCGACGATGATGTTGGACGCCGGCAGCAGTGCCGCGATCTGATTCACGTGGTCGGCTGCGCGTCGAGCGCATCGAGGGCAAACCGGCCGATTATACGTTCAGCGCGCTACGACGTGCCCTCGGTGCCGGTTCCGGCCGCCGACCGGTTGATGGCCTCGGTGTCGGTGCGATGGTCCTTGATCTGCTCCTTGTACTTCAGCACCTGGCGGTCGAGCTTGTCGGCGAGTCCGTCGATCGCCGCATACATGTCGGTATCGATGCACTCGGCGTGCAGGTCCTTGCCGCGCACGTGCAACGTGGCTTCCACCTTGTGCCGCAGCTTGTCGACGGTGAGCACGACCGTGACATCGATGACGTGATCGAAATGGCGGGTGATGCGGTTGAGCTTCGCGGTGACGTAGTCGCGGATGGCGGGAGTGATGTCGACGTGGTGTCCGGTGAGGTGCAGATTCATGAGGCTCCCCTGCTAGAGTGCCTTGCGCATGTTCACCGGCGGGATCTGCAGCGCTTCGCGGTACTTGGCGATGGTGCGCCGCGCGACGAGGATGCCCTGCTCGCCCAGCATGTCCGCAATCTTGCTGTCGGTGAGCGGCGTCTTCGCGTCCTCGGCGGCGATCAGCTGCTTGATCAGCGCGCGGATGGCCGTGGCCGAGGCCGCACCCCCGGTGTCGGTGGCGACGTGGCTGCCGAAGAAATACTTGAGCTCGAACGTCCCGCGCGGGGTCAGCATGTACTTCTGCGTGGTGACGCGGGAGATCGTCGATTCATGCAGCGACAGCATGTCGGCGATTTCGCGCAGCACCATCGGACGCATCGCGACCTCGCCGTGCTCGAAGAAGCGCCGCTGGCGCTCGACGATGGCCTTCGCCACGCGAAGGATCGTGTCGAAGCGCTGCTGCACGTTGCGGATCAGCCACTTGGCCTCCTGGAGCTGCGCGGCCAGTTGCTGGTTGGAGCTCTCGCGGTTGCGCGTGAGGATGTCGGCATAGATGCGGTTCAGCCGCAGCTTCGGCATCGCGGCCTCGTTCAGCGAGGCCACCCATTGGTTCCTGATCTTGCGTACGACCACGTCGGGGATCACGTAGTTCGCCTCGGCCTTGGCGAACGCCGCACCCGGGCGCGGGTTGAGGCTGCGGATGAGATCGCGCACGCCGCGCACGCCGCTGTCGTCGGTATGCAGCAGCCGCTTCAACTTGGTGAAATCGCGGTTGGCGAGCAGCGCGAGGTTGCCGTCGACGACCTTGAGCGCGTCGGCGAGAAACGGCGTTGCCGGCGGCAGCCCGCGAAGCTGCAGCGCGAGGCATTCGGCGCAGTCGCGCGCACCGACGCCCGACGGCTCGAAGCTCTGCACGTACTTGAGCGCGATGTTGAGCTCGTCGGAATCGATCTCGAGCTCGGCCGGGAACAGCTCGGCGATCTCGTCGAGCGGCGTCGCGAGATAGCCGTCGTCGTCGAGCGCGTCGATCAGCGCAGTGACGATGTGCCGGTCGCGCAGCGGCAGGTTGAGCAGCGCAAGCTGGCCGTTCAGATGATCGCGCAGCGTGCTGGTGGCGATCTGTTGCGGCAGGAAGTCGTCGTCGTCGTTCGAATTGCCGCCGCCCCAGTCGCTGTCGCCGCTGCTGCCGCCGTAATCGGCAAAGTCGACGACTTCGGGAGCGTCGTCGCGCGTCGCGCGAATTTCGGAAGCGGACTCGCTGGCGGCACCGTCATGCGTGGGGTGATCGACGCCGTCGCCGACACGGCCGGGACCCGACAGCGGCACTTCGGCCGCAATGCGGTCTTCTTCGGCTTCGGCGCGCTCGAGGAGCGGGTTCTCCTGCAGCATTCGCTCGACCTCGGCGTTCAGCTCGATCGTCGACAATTGCAGCAGCCGGATCGACTGCTGCAATTGCGGCGTCAGCGTGAGGTGCTGCGATAGCTTGAGCTGGAGCGTCTGTTTCACCGGCGAGCGCGCTTTCGTGAAAGGATGCAGCTTGCGCCCGGAAACGACGGTGCGCAATCGGTCGACCGCGCATCAGCCCCAACGCCATCCACCGAGTACGAAGCACGACAGTTCGTGCCACCGCGCGAGTCAGAGCCGGAAGTGCTCCCCGAGATAAACTTTCCGGACGTCCTCATTATAAACAATCTCGCCCGGCGCGCCCGACGCGAGGACCCGCCCTTCGTTGATGATGTATGCGCGGTCGCAGATGCCGAGCGTCTCGCGCACGTTGTGGTCGGTGATCAGCACGCCGATGCCGCGCTCCTTGAGGAAGCCGATGATCTTCTGGATGTCGAGGACCGCGATCGGATCGACGCCTGCGAACGGCTCGTCGAGCAGGATGAAGCGCGGACGCGTTGCGAGCGCGCGGGCGATTTCCACACGCCGCCGCTCGCCGCCCGACAGCGAGACCGCGGGCGCATCCGCGAGGTGCGAGATCGTGAGGTCCTCGAGCAGCGCGTCGAGCCGGTTCGACAACGTGTCGGGATCGAGGTCCTGCAGCTCGAGGATCGCACGCACGTTCTGCGCAACGGTCATCTTGCGAAAGATCGACGCTTCCTGCGGCAGGTAGGAAAGCCCGCGCCGGGCGCGGCGATGGATCGGCAATCGCGACAGGTTCTCGCCGTCGAGCGAAATGTCGCCGCCGTCGGCGGCGACGAGGCCGACGATCATGTAGAAGCACGTGGTCTTGCCCGCGCCGTTCGGACCGAGGAGTCCGACGACTTCGCCGCTTGCCACCTCGAGCGACACGTCGTGGACCACCGTGCGCGCCTTGTAGCGCTTGCGAAGGTGTGCCGCAGCGAGCTTGCTCGGCGCATCGCCCGGCGCATGCGATGGGCGCCGCTCCATTACTCCCGCACGGTCTGCGTTGAGAGCCGCGGACGTACTCACTTCGCGGAAAGCGTCGGATCGGGCGTGAGCGCGAGCGGCGGCGCGGTCTTCGCTTCGGTGGCAGCACCGGCGGCCGGCTTGCTCGTGCCCGGCTTCCTGCCGTCTGCGCCGCTGGCTTCCGGCTTCGGCGCCGCCTTGGCGCCGCCGGAGGATTTTTCGTTCGCCTTCGGGGCGCCCTTGCCGCCCGGCGCGCCCTCGGAGCGCGGCTCGAACACGCCCTGGACGCGCGCGCCGGGGCCTTCGGAACCGGGCGCATTGGGCCGGCCTTCCGCCTTCATGAAATTGGTGTCGCTGTTGTACGAGATGTAGTTGCCGCGAAACTCGTTGTTGCCTTCCTTGAGGAGCGCGTTGTCGAACAGCTCGAGCGTATGCGTCTGCCCGTTGTAGACCGCACGCTGGGCGAAGCCCTCGTAGTACTCGTCGGAATCGTCCTTCTTCTCGCGAAAGCGGATCGGATTGCCCCACGCCGTTGCGGAAAGGGAATCGTCGGGATTCTGCTTGAAGTCGATCTTGTCGGCCCGGATCGTCAGCGTGCCCTGCGTGATCACCACGTTGCCGCGCAGCGTTCCCACGCGCTTGTCGAAGTCGACCTCGACCGGCTGCTCGGCGGAAAAGTTGATCTTCTGCTCGCGATCGGCTTTCTCCGCGTCGACGTGGGCCGAGGCGAGCAGCATGACGACGCACGCGAGTGCCGCACGCATCGGCGCACTGGAAATGCCGTTGGGGATCATCGGGGCGATGGTTGTTGAGGTAACAGCGTTCCACTCACATGCGACAGGATGCGCACGCGCTTCGCCTTGTTGTCGAATTGAAGGCCCTGGCCGCGGATTATTCCACGCGGCTCCTCGATCGTCACCGGCTGGTCGGTGGTCACGCGCTGCTCCTTCGTGAAAACATGCAGGAGGCTGGTCGTGAGTGTCACCGGGCCGCTCGGGCCTTCCGCGGGCGTCGACGGTGCCGGATCGGCCTGCCGCTCGACGCGGACGTCGCCCATGAAATCTCCGTGCTCGCGGTCGCCCGCGATCACGCCGCGCTCGGCGGTGATCGTCATCGTCGGCCGCCCGGGCTCGGTCAGCGAAAGCCGCGGCGCACGCAGTTCCGCGCTGTCGTTGTCGGGAAAATGCTCGGCGCTCGCGGCGGACAGCGACTCGCGCGGCAATCCGTGCGCATCGAACGTCACGGCCTTGAATTCGCGCAGGAACAAATCGGGATCGTGCCGCGTCGATCCGTCGCGATGCGTCGTGGCCGTCTGCACCTGCGCGTCGAGCCAGTAAGTGAGCGCGGCGAGGCCGCCGAGAAGCAGCACGGGCGACCAGGCGACGAGACGATCGAGCAAAGCGCGGCTGCGGTCCATGTCGGCGTGTCAGGACGTTTCGCGGTCAGCGGTGGGCGACGCAGCCGCGGCGGCCGCCAGCGCCTGCGCGACGCCATGCGCGGGATCGTGCCCCTGTGCCGCAAGGATCATGTCGGCGATCTCGCGCACGGCGCCGTGGCCACCGTCGCGCGCGGTCACATAGTGCGCGTTCGCGCGAACCGCGGAAGGCGCGTGGGGCACGGTGACGCCGAATCCGCATGCGGCGAGCACCGGGATGTCGGCAAGATCGTCGCCGATGTGCGCGCACGCTTCCGCGGCGAGCCCGAGCTCGCTGCGCAGCCGTTCCCACGGCACGAGCTTGTCCTGTGCGTCGAGCACGAGATGCGGTATGCGCAATTGCTGCGCGCGATGCGTCACCGCCGCGGCCGCGCTTCCGGTGATCCAGGCGACGACGATCCCGGCGCTCGCGAGCCGGTGCATCGCGACGCCGTCGAGCGCCGAAAACGCTTTCAGCTCGCGTCCCTGGTCGTCGACGTAGATGCGGCCGTCGGTCAGCACGCCGTCGACGTCGCAGGTCAGCAGGCGCACGCGGCGGGCACGCGCGGTGATGTCCGCCCCCACGCCGCGCACGTCGGCCCCCGCGTCGCGCACGTCGGCCCCCGCGTCGCGCACGTCGGCCCCCGCGTCGCGTACGTCGGCCCCCGCGCCTGTGGCTGGTCCCGGCTCGCGCATCACAGCACGCGTGCGCGAAAAAGGTCGTGCATCTGCACGGCACCGACGAGCGTGCCGCCGTCTCCGGCCACGAGGAGCACGGTGATCTTCGGCGGCGTTTCCATGAGCAGGATGCAATCGGCGGCGAGGCGCTCGGCGCCGATCGTTCGCGGCGACTTCGTCATCAGGTCGGCAACGCGCGCGCTCGTCGCGTCAACGACACGGGCCAACGAGCGGCGCAGGTCACCGTCGGTGAAAACCCCCATGATCCGGTCGTGCGCATCGACGACGGCCGTCATGCCGAGACCCTTCGCCGTCATCTCGACGATGGCTTCGGCGAGCGTCGCCGTATGCGCCACGCGGGGCAACGCCGCGCCGGTTCGCATCACATCGGCAACCCGGGTCAAAAGCCGCCGGCCGAGCGCGCCGCCCGGATGCGAGCGTGCAAAGTCCTGCACCGAGAATCCGCGCGCGTCGAGCAGGGCGAGTGCGAGCGCGTCGCCGAGCGCGAGCGCGGCCGTCGTGCTTGCGGTCGGTGCGAGACCGAGCGGACACGCCTCCGCGTCGACGGCGGCGTCGAGGTGCACGTCGGCCGATTGTGCAATCGAGCTCTTCTCGTTGCCCGTCAGCGCGATCAGCTTCGCGCCCTGGCGCTTGAGGTGCGGTGTCAGCAGCAGCAGCTCGTCGGTTTCGCCGGAATTGGACAGCATCACGACGACGTCGTCGGCGGTGATCATGCCGAGATCGCCGTGCCCGGCTTCGGCCGGGTGCACGAAGAACGCAGGCGTGCCGGTGGACGCGAGCGTCGCCGCGAGCTTCCGCGCGATATGACCCGACTTGCCGATGCCGAGCACGACGACGCGGCCGCGGCAACGAAGCATCAGGTCGACGGCGGCGACGAACGGGGCCGACAGGCGCGCGGAAAGCGCCGCGATCGCGCGCGCCTCGGTATCGAGCACGTTGCGGGCGAGATTCAGTGCGCGCTCGGCGTCGACGGTGCGCGGGGCGGCGTCGCGAGCGTCGCTGCGCGCATCGGCGTCGGCGATCATCGTGCAAATTATACCGTCCCGCCTCCGCGGCACGGTGCGCCGGGTCCAGGATGCGAAGGCGTCCGCCGGCAACCGGCTACAATCCGCTGTTCCGTCCTTCCGCTGTCCCCCAATGTCCGTTGTCGAACCGGCTGCCGTCTCGCCGACGTGCCCGACTGAAATCGCCGTCCGCCTCACGGGCGTGTCGTTCGGCTACGATCCGAAGCGACCCGTGCTGCGCGGCATCGACCTCGCGATCCCGCGCGGGCGGCTCGTCGCGATCATGGGCGGGTCGGGCTGCGGCAAGACGACGATCCTGCGCCTGATCGGCGGCCAGCTGCGCGCGCAGGCCGGCACGATCAGCGTGGCCGGCGAGGACGTCGCCGCGCTCGACCGGGAGGCGCTCTTCGCGCTGCGCCGAAGGATCGGGATGCTGTTCCAGTTCGGCGCCTTGTTCACCGACATGTCGGTGTTCGAGAACATTGCCTTTCCGTTGCGCGAGCACACCGAGCTGCAGGAGGAGCTCGTCCGCGACCTGGTGCTGATGAAGCTCAACGCGGTCGGCCTGCGCGGTGCGGCACAGCTGCGGCCGTCCGAGCTGTCGGGCGGCATGGCGCGCCGCGTTGCGCTCGCACGCGCCATCGCGCTCGATCCGATGCTCGTGATGTACGACGAGCCGTTCGCCGGCCTCGATCCGATCTCGCTCGGTATCGTCGGACAGCTCATTCGCCGGCTCAACGACGCGCTCGGCATCACGTCGATCGTCGTGACGCACGACATCTACGAGTCGCTGAAGATCGTCGATTACATCTATTTCGTGTCGGAAGGCCGCATCATCGCGCAGGGCACGCCCGGCGAAGTGCGCGCATCGAGCGATGCATTCGTGCGCCAGTTCGTCGATGGCGAGCCTGACGGGCCGGTGCCGTTCCACTACCCGGCCGTGGCCCTCACTCGGGATTTCGCGTGAGCGCGCAGGGCCGTCCCAAGCGCGACCCCTGGCGTGCCGAGCACGGAGGGGGTGCAGTTCGCACGGCGGGCGTCGGCGATTCGATCGCCTGGGCGCTGCGCCGCGTCGGCGCGGCGACGATCGATGCGGTCGCGCGGCTCGGGTTCGCCGCGCGCTTCTCGATCGCCATCCTGCGTCACCTGCCTGGCGCGTTCCGGCGTCTGCGACTCACGCTGCGCGAGATCTATTTCTCCGGCGTGCTGTCGCTCGTGATCATTCTCGTGTCGGGTCTTTTCGTCGGAATGGTGCTCGCGCTGCAGGGCTACGACGTGCTTTCGCGCTACGGTGCGAACGAGTCGCTCGGCATCCTCGTCGCGCTGTCGCTCGTGCGGGAACTCGGTCCCGTCGTCGCCGGTCTGCTGTTTGCGAGCCGCGCAGGCAGTGCCGTGACCGCCGAAATCGGCCTCATGAAGACGACCGAGCAACTGTCCGCGATGGAAATGATGGCCGTCGATCCGCTCGCGCGCGTCGTTGCTCCACGATTCGTCGGCGGCGTCGTCTCGATGCCGCTGCTTGCCGCGCTGTTCTCGACGCTCGGCGTCTTCGGCGCGTACATCGTGGGCGTCCGGCTCATCGGCATCGACTCGGGCTCGTTCTGGGGCAACATGCAGGCCGCGGTCGATTTCCGCTACGACATCGTCAACGGCTTCGTCAAAAGCGTCGTATTCGGAATCGCGGTCAGCGCGATCGCCGTGTTCGAAGGCTACAACGCGCGTCCGACGGCCGAAGGCGTTTCCACGGCAACCACGCGCACGGTCGTCGCGAGCTCGCTGTCCATCCTCGCGCTCGATTTCGTGCTCACCGTATTCATGTTCAGGGGAGTCCACGGATGATCTCTTTGCGCAGGCGACGCCACGGCCCGGCGGGCCGTGCCGGCACGCGATGAGCCGCTCGACGATCGACCTGTGGGTCGGCATCTTCGTGACGATCGGCATCGCGGCCATCCTGTTTCTCGCACTGAAGGTGGGGAACCTCACGTCGGTCAGCAGCGCGCCCGGCTATCGGCTGCAGGCGGCGTTCGACAACATCGGCGGGCTCAAGCTGCGCGCGCCGGTGAAGGCGGCCGGTGTGGTGGTCGGACGTGTCGAGCAGATCAAGCTCGATCCGCAAACCTACCAGGCCGTCGTGTCGATGAAGATCGACCGCGGTTTCCAGTTCACGAAGGACACGATCGCGTCGATCCTGACGTCGGGCCTGCTCGGCGAGGTGTACATCGGCCTCGATTCCGGCGGCGACACGCAGATGCTCGGCGACGGCGGACGCATCGCGAAGACGCAGTCGGCGATCGTGCTCGAGAAGCTGATCGGGCAGTTCATGTTCGACAAGGCGGCGAGCGGCTCACCGGCGTCCGCTGCTGCGTCCGCCGACCGCGGTGCCGCCGCTGCGGCAGGTGCCAAATGAAGGAGGCCCGATCGATGTTGCTCCGTGCCGCAACGCTCTGCGCTTGCGCAAGCCTCGTGTCGGCGTGCGCGATGGGCCCGACGCGCGAGGACCCGTTCGAGCCGGTCAATCGCGCGTCGTACAAGGTGCACCAGGTAATCGACGGCAGGGTCATCAAGCCCATCGCGCAGGCGTACGTCGACTACACGCCGAAGCCGGTGCAACTGGCGGTCACCAACTTCTTCGGCAACATCGACGACATGTTCTCGGTGGTCAACGACATGTTGCAGGGAAAGGGCGACAAGGCCGGGAACGACCTCGGACGGGTGATCACGAACACCGGGTTCGGCGTTCTCGGCCTCATCGATATCGCGGGCAGCGCGGGCATCCCGAAGGGCAACGAGGATTTCGGACAGACGTTCGGGTTCTGGGGCATCCCGCAGGGACCGTACCTGTTCATTCCGGTATTCGGCCCCACGACGGTGCGCGACGGCAGCGGCACCTTGATTCGCGCTTACGCGAGCCCGGTCAACTTCATCGACGATACGCCGACGCGTTACATCCTCTGGTCGCTGAACCTCGTCGATCTGCGCGCCTCCGCACTGCAAACCGAAAATCTGCTCAACCAGGCGGCCCTCGATCCGTACACGTTCATCCGGCGCTCGTATCTGCAGCGCCGCCAGTACCTCGTGTACGACGGCAAGCCGCCCCCAACGAAGGAAGACGAAGAATGACGATGCTCCGATGTTCGCGCACCAGCAGTGCGTTGCGCCGCCTCGGCGTCATGCTGCTCGTGCTCGTCGCCGTGCCGGCGCTCGCGCAGGAAGCGCCCGACGCGCTGGTGAAGCGCGTTGCACAGGAAGCGCTGTCCATCATCAAGTCCGATCCGAAGGTGCAGGCCGGCGACCAGGCGCACATCCGCGACCTGATCGAAGCGAAGATCGCGCCGCATTTCGACATGGACCGGATGACCGCCCTCGCCGCCGGACGCGCCTATCGCCAGGCGACGCCCGAGCAGAAAAAGCGCCTCGCCGACGAGTTCAAGTCGCTATTGATCCGCACGTACTCGAATGCGCTCAACCAGTATCGCGACCAGACGCTCCAGTACGAGCCGCTGCGCGCCGACCCGAACGCCACCGAGGTGACCGTCAGGACGCAGGTGATCCGGCCCGGGCAGACGCCCGTGTCGATCGACTACAGCATGGAAAAGACACCGTCGGGCTGGAAGGCCTACGACGTGATCGTGGGCGGCGTGTCGCTCGTCACCAATTACCGTGATGAATTCACGCAGCAGGTGCGCGAAGGCGGCATCGACGGGCTGATCAAGGCACTGGCCGCGAAGAACGCCGGCACTGCGGCGAAATGATCGAGCAGCCGGCCTGCGGCGAGCCATCCGAAGGCTCGTTCAACGCGAGCGGGGAGGGCTGGCGCTTCGCCGGTGCGCTCACGTTCGACAACGCGGCGCAGGTTTTTGCGTCGTCGGGCGCGCTCGCGCTGCCGGCCAACGGCAGCGTCGACTTTTCGGCGATCACCCGCGCCGATTCCGCCGCGCTCGCGGTGATGATCGCCCTCAAGCGCCGCGCGGCGACGCAGGGCAGCGCGCTGTCGATCGAGGGCCTGCCGGCGTCGCTGCGCTCGCTCGCGGTCGTCTACGGCGTCGAGAACCTGATCGATTGAGCGCCGCAGAGCCGCCTCAAGGCGCGAATAGCGCCCCCTCCGGGGGCAGCGCAGCGGCGAAGCCGCAAGCGTGGGGGGACCATACGAGCGCCGCAGAGCCGCCTCAAGGCGCGAATAGCGCCCCCTCCGGGGGCAGCGCAGGGGCGAAGCCGCAAGCGTGGGGGGACCATACGAGCGCCGCAGAGCCGCCTCAAGGCGCGAATAGCGCCCCCTCCGGGGGCAGCGCAGCGGCGAAGCCGCAAGCGTGGGGGGACCATACAAGCGCCGCAGAGCCGCCTCAAGGCGCGAATAGCGCCCCCTCCGGGGGCAGCGCAGGGGCGAAGCCGCAAGCGTGGGGGGACCATACGAGCGCCGCAGAG
>Ga0207667_10002091_pt1 | contig 25024 bp, 32 predicted proteins | sample KBSCornC52_FD_184301 | JGI IMG/M metagenome (GOLD analysis project Ga0207667, IMG submission 184301) | Corn rhizosphere microbial communities from Kellogg Biological Station, Michigan, USA - KBS Corn C5-2 (SPAdes) (version 2) | ecosystem: Host-associated > Plants > Roots > Rhizosphere > Soil ...
GGCGAGCAGCAACGGCCGCCAGAAGTGCTTGGCGAAGATCGTCCAGAGCACGACGATGACGAAGATGATGATCGGCAGGGCGATCGGGCCGAACACGATGGCGACGACGATCATCGCGACCGTCAGCGGCGGGGTTCTGATCGAGTCGAGGAAGCCCTCGATCGGCTTGTCGATCTCGGCGATGCCGTCGGTCTGCAGCACCGCCACCAGAATGACGACGAAGGCGATCAGGCCGACCGCGGCCAGCGAGGCCGCCCAGAGGTACAGATTCCGTCGCGCAGCAGGTGCGACGACGCGCTCCTCGACGATGAACTTCTCGTGGAGCACTCGGGCTCGACCCGGTCGATCCGCTGACACCATCCCTCCATTCCAGCAAGTTCCCGAGCGCGTGGGCGGGTCGGCCGCCGACGCACGGATGACATCCAGGTTGGCGGCCGGATTATCCTCGAGAGCATGCAGCTGACCGCGCCGCGGGGCTCGGCATGATCCGGGTCGGCTCGATCGTGATCCGGGTCGAGAACCTCGCCGCCCAGAAGGCGTTCTGGATGGCAGCGCTCGACTACGCGGACCGTCCAGGCGACGACGATGACTTCGCGCTGCTGCGCCCGCGCTCGGGCGCCGGTCCGAACGTGTCGCTCGACGCGCATCCGGCGGAGCGCACGCTGCCCCCGCGCATCCACCTCGATCTGTACGCCGACGATCAGGCGGCAGAGGTCGCGAGGCTCGAAGCGCTCGGCGCCGCGCAGGTGCCGTGGAGCAAGCGCCCGCGCGATGCCGACTACGTGATCATGCAGGACCCGGAGGGCAACCGCTTCTGCGTCATCCAGACCTAGCGGCTCAGAGCAGCTTCTCGAGGGTGTTGAGGTTGCGCGTGGTGATCCAGGGCTTGTGGCGCGCCGCCGACTGGGCTTTGCCCATGGCCGAGTCGAGGGTCGATCCCTTGGGCACGCTCCAGTAGATGACGCCGTCACCGGCCTGCGCCTGCTCGACCGCATCGTCGAGTTCGACGGCCAGGAGTTCGGCGCGCACCTCCGGCTTCACCGCGAACACCACGTAGGCATGCCGCTCGTCCGACCGCGGGAACGGGTAGGCGGCGACGATCGCGCGGATCGCGTCCACCGTGAGCACGTGCACCCAGGCCTCGTACCCGAACCGCTCGCGCAGTGCCGACTCGAGGGTCTGCTTGGCGGCGGATGCGGCATCCGGGGTCGTGAACAGCACGTTGCCGCTGGCGAGCACGGTCTTCACGTTCGTGTAACCCAGCCCGCGGACGACCTCGGCGAGGTCGGCCATCTTGAGGTTCACGCCGCCGACGTTGACTCCGCGCAGCAGGGCGACGTAGTCGGTCATGGTCGGAGTCGGCCGCTAGCTGTGATCGTGTCCGGCGTGGTCGTGCCCGGCGTGGTCGTGCCCGGCGTGGTCGTGCCCGGCGTGGTCGTCGCCGGCATCGGCCGCGCCCGACTCGTCGTCGGCCAGGATGCCCTCGGTCAAGGCCGAGACATCCACCGCCTTGCCCTTGGTGTCGACGACCTTGGCCTTCGACAGCACGCTGGCGAGCGCCTTGGCGCGGGCGACCTCGCCGATCATGGCGGGCAACTGCCCGTTCTGGTCGAGCACCTTGATGAACTCGCCCGGCTCCATGCCGTACTGAGCCGAAGCCTGGATGAGGTACGAGGTGAGCTCGTTCTGGCTCACCTTCACCTCTTCCTTCTCGGCGATCGCGTCGAGCAGGATTTGCGAGCGGAAGGTCTTCTCGCTGCTCTCGGCGACCTCGGCGCGGTGCACGTCGTCTTCGAGGCGGCCCTCCTGCTCGAGGTGGCGGTGCACCTCGTCGTCGATGAGCCCCTGGGGAACCGGGATGTCGACCTTCTTCAGCAGCTCGTCGACGATCTTGTCGCGGGCCTCGACGCCCTGGCCGAACTCCTTCGACTTGGCGAGCTGCTCGCGCAGGTCGCTGCGGAGTTCGCCGATGGTGTCGAACTGGCTGGCGATCTGGGCGAAGTCGTCGTCGGCCGCCGGAAGCTCGCGCTCTTTGACCGCGAGAACGGTCACCGAGATCTGGGCGTTCTCGCCCTCGTGGTCGCCGCCGAGCAGTGGTGCCTCGAAGGTGGTGGACTCCCCCGCGGTCAGCGTGTCGAGCGCCTCGTCGATGCCCTCGATCAGCTCGCCGGAGCCGAGCTCGTAGGAGATGTTGCTTGCGGCATCCACCTCTTCGCCGCCGATCGTGGCGGTGAGGTCGAGCTGCACGAAGTCGCCGGGGCGGGCGGGGCGGTCGACGGTCACCAGGGTGCCGAACCGGCTGCGCAGGTTTTCGAGCTCGTTCTCGACATCATCCACGCTGACCACGACCGGCTCGACCTCGAGCTTCAGGCCGTCGTAGTTCGGGATGTCGAACTCGGGCCGAGTGTCGACCTCGACCGAGACCTCGAGGTTGCCGCTGAAGTCGTCGACGCTCGGCCACTTGGTGATGTCGGCGTTCGGGCGACCGAGCGGGCGCACCTTCTCGGACTCGGCGGCGTCGCGGTAGAACTTGTCGAGGCCCTCGTTGACCGCGTGGTTGAGCACCTCGGCGCGGCCGACGCGCTGGTCGATGATGGGCGGCGGCACCTTGCCCTTGCGGAAGCCGGGGATGTTCACGTCTTCGGCGATGTGCTGGTACGCGTGATCGATGCTCGGCTTGAGCTCTTCGGGCGTGACGGTGATGTTGAGCTTCACGCGGGTCGGGCTGAGCTTCTCGACGGTCGTCGTGACCATGGGTGTCTCCGTAGTTCTGTTTGGTGGGATCTGTGTCGGGGCGACAGGATTTGAACCTGCGGCCTCCCGCTCCCAAAGCGGGCGCTCTACCAAGCTGAGCTACGCCCCGGATATCGTGCGGAGCCCGAAAAATGGCCCCCCGAAGTCTAACCGTCTTTGCAGACGCCGCTGGCTGAGTAGTCGCGAAGCGACGTGTCCAACCCTCGCCGGTTGAGTAGTCGCGTAGCGACGTGTCGAAACCACCCTTTGTCGTACCCCGCGCGCACACTGGACACATGGCAGATATCGAGATCATGGAGCTGCGCGCCTTCGAGCCGCGGTGCCTCGACTGCGGCGAGACCGGTCCGATCGAGACGAGCGTGTTCTTCGCGATGGCGTGGGAAGAGGCGCACGTCTGCGCCGCGATCCGCATCGACGCCGACGAGGCCGAGCTCGCGGTCGCCAGCTAGGCCTTCGCGCGCGGCCGGGCCAGCAGTGACAGTGCGCTGAGCGCGCCCAACGGCATCGGCATCCAGAACTGCAGCAGGCGCCAGGCGATCACGCCCAGCAGCGCGGTCTGGTACGTCGCCCCGAGCGCGACCAGCAGCGGCACCATCACTCCTTCGACCACGCCGAGCCCGCCCGGGGTGATCGGGACGATGGCCAGGATGCCAACCAGTCCATACACGAGCAACAGCTGCCCCGGGTCGGCGGCATAGCCGAACGCGGCCAGGAGCACCCAGAGGGCCGCGGCATCCAGGATCGGGTTGACCGCGCCCCAGAACAGGGCCGTGACGAAGCGCCGACGATCGAGCGCGAGGGCCGCGACGTTGCCGACCGCGTCATCCACGAAGGTCAGAATGCGCTCGCGCCACGACTCGGGCAGCCGCCGCGTCGCCCGGTCGACCGCGCTCAGCACCCGCGACCGCCTGCGCACGGCGACGGCGAGCGCGACCGCCGCGCCGCCGAAGATCACCACCATGAAGGCGCCGGCAACCTGGTAATAGGGACTCGGCGGCAGGCTCGCCAGCGAGAGCAGCAGCCCGAGCGCGAACACGCCGCCGAGCAGGAGGTTCGACATGATGACCTCGACCGCGAGCCCGCCGACGATGGTGCTGGCCGAGCTGCCCGCCCGCGCCAGCAGCCGGTAGCGCACGGCGAGCGCGATCGCTCCCCCGGCCGGGACGAAGTTGGTGGTCGCGACGCCGGCCAGATCGACGCGCGTCACCGTGCCGAACGTCGGGCGGTCGCGCGGATCGAGCACGGTGAAGGTCAGCGCGCCGTAGGCCGCGAGCGACGCGAGCTCCAGCGCGAGGCCGAGCAGAAGCGGCCAGGGCGACAGGTGCTGGATCGCGTGGATGTCGTGGCCGGCCTCCACGAACTGCGGGATGACCACGAAGCGCAGCAGCAGGGCCAGCGCGGCGAGCGCGAGCACACGCATCCCGAATCGGATGACGCGCAGCCGTGCGAGGGCGCGACTGGCATCGGCCGCATCAGAGCGATCCCGAGGCGGCGGCGCTCCAACCCTGGACTCGGACGTGGCTTCTCGGCTCCTCACGGATCGTCGAGCGCCCAGGCTACGGCACCGGGCAAACGCCCCGCCAGGCGTCAGATTCCCCGGCACGAACCGGTACTGTAGAGGTCGGTCTTCGGGCCACGGGGATGTAGCTCAATGGTAGAGCCTCAGTCTTCCAAACTGATTACGCGGGTTCGATTCCCGTCATCCCCTCCCAACACTCGGCCGAAAGCGCTTGAGAAATCAAGATGACGAACGGCACTCGCCTCCTAGGGCGAGGGGCCGCGACCAACCAGCGCTGGCGTCGCCATAGGCGTCTAGCGCGGTCAGCAAGGCGGGCCAGATTGGATCGGCGTCAACCTTCGCAAGCACATCCCTGGCGTAGGGCTTGGTGCCGATGCCCGCTCGCAGCTTGTTCCGAAGGATGGCATCCATAGCTACCACGCCGTGCTCGTATTCGTTCTTCATCCGCGCCACGCTCGGCCACCCATTCCCCTCTGCAACATCCCAGAGGGCGAGGGCCAGCTTCAGAGCCTTGTCGACGCCGACAGACAGAGTGGTCAAGATTGCGTTCACGTCGAGGTAGATGTAGCGGGATGACCGGAGCACGTTGTCGCCGTGTTTCAGCAAGTGCCGCGCAGAGTCCATTAGATCAGCACAAAGCCCTGCGATTGAGTCAAACCGTCCATGGGCATCTAGGACGCCCCTTCTTTCAACGCCTCATCCTCTTCATCAGTCAAACGGTGAGTGTTCAGCCCAACCAGCTGCGCGGCGAACTGATTGCCAAGGTCATAGGTCACCAACGTCGTCGAGGCGACGTAGGCACCGAACGACAGAGCGCGATCGCGTATCTCGGCATCGGGATTGTCAAGGCGCACGTGTCCGGGCGGGTCCATCAACAGTTCGAGAGTTGCTGGCTCCGTGAAACCGTCCTTGTCCCTGCGGTCGATAGGGATGATCATTTCAGGGCTCTGAAACATGCGGCTAAGGGAGCGCAATGCCTGCCTCGCTACAGAGCGCCGGGGACTTGTCTTGCCGCCTTTGGTCACGGACCCCTGGCTTCGCTTCAGTTTGTCCAGTTCATCAATCACCAGGATGGGAATGACGACGCGCACCGTGTCGTGCGGAAAGACCTGCACGATGGAGTGCCAGGCGAGGCCCGCGAAGTCGCTGTGATGCTCCATGACGACGTTGGTGTCTAAGACTGCGACCGACTTCATCCGGTTGCGTCGATTGTCGTCGATGATCCAGGCGAGCTCTTTCCGCTCAGCCTCTAGATCTGTTCGGCGCTGAGCGATCTCGTGGCCCAGCAAGCCAACACGACCGCCGCGACTGCTTGGCCAGCCCTGGATCGCCCAATAGGTCGGAGTCGTGATGAGGCGATCTAGTTCAGACGGAGTTACAGCTGCCCCAAGGGTGCGGAGATTGGCTGCCACCCAAGCGAAATACGTCTCGATGTTGCCCAGGTCTTGCTCAACCTTTCGGGCTCCCTCGATTGCGAAGTCGAGGTATCCGAGTACAGCGTCGAGGCCAAAGCCGGGTCGTATTGAGAGCATGGCGCAACGGTAGTGTGCGGGCATGATCGGTCCTAGCGAACCGCCTAGCGACCTAGCTAGGCTCCGTCATTTCATGAGCACTATCGAGGACTACCAACGCCTCGAAACTGCCCATCCAATCAGTGGAGGGTTGGACCTGGCACAGGCCGCAGATGACGACCCTCAGCGTTGGCGGATCATCCTCCACGGCATGATCTTGCGGAAGTACTTCGCCCCGCGCGATCACCTGAACTTGACGGAGGTAATCAGGTCGCTGCGAGCGCTGGCCCCGGATACTCTTCCGGACGCCGCTTGGGACGAACTTCAGCAAGAGGTACTGATCTTGGAAAGCAGTGGGGAGTTTTCATTCAACGATCAGAAGCCCCGGACTGAGATGACGATCTTGGAGCATGAGCTTTATGGGCGCTACCTTCACGGCGACTACGGCAAGTGGGCTTTGCGCGCACACGACTCCATGAATGACCTCGCGCTCTATCTCGCGGTCGTCAATCAAGCCACCCGTGTCGCGGGGGTAGCTGGTCTCGTAAGGCAGTTTGAATCAAGGGGCCAGCTGGCGCTTTAGTCGCGTAGGACTGGGGCGGAAGCGAAGATTCGCTGGGTCCAGAGTGAACAGAGTGGCCAGAGTGCTCAATCGAACGAGTGTAGTCCACGTTCTAGGCAAACTGTCAGGTTTCGTTCGAACGATGACCCCCAAACGTGGGGTAGGGCTACCACTAGATATGGCCAGTGCCACGCATGGGTGGCACTCGTTAAGGTGAACTGCCAGCCCCGTATTTTCTGGTGAGTTTCAACCTCGGGTTGAGGTGTCCTCCTTTTGGGGGACACAAGATGTAGTGCCCCCTGCTTCGAATCTCTGCATACCACCAAGGTGATACGAATCGAACGCATATTCGAACAATTTCTAGTAATACACGCCAAATCTCCTAGGCGTTGACCCCTATTTGGGGGGTGAAGCACAGCGCTGTTGTTCTCCGAAGATCGGACCACTATATGTGGGTGGAGGCCACCGCTAAGATTGCGCTCAGTGGCCCATCCGGGTCATCACACAACAGAACAGAACGACCCCGCTAGGCGAGGGTTGAGTTCGCCAGGCGGGGCCGCGTGTCTGTGATAAGACGTTGCCCACATTAGCCCGACTTGCTCTCCCAGTGCCAAAACGTGGCCGATCTGGCTACGAAGGGAGTTGGTCTAATGACCACACTCACAGTGTTCAAGCCGGGCGATATCGTCCCGGTGTCCGGCCAGTACGAAATCTACTGGCTCAACGGCACGCGCACCCACTCGGAGCGCACCTGCGTCAAGGGGGAGCACTTCCCGCCGACGCCGTTCGCCGGTCAGGGCTACGTGTTGGTGGACCCCACCAGGCACTAGTCGGCTTCACGCCGGAGCGAGGGGGTGTGCAGGTTGCGCCCCCTCGCTTCCGTGAGGCGATTGCGGGTTTCGATTCCCGTCGCCCCGTCCCTATGACCGAGGACGGGTTCTCGCCACCGCCTCTCGGAGAAGGACGAACGGAGCCTGCTCCCCCGTCGGATCTCCGTCAGCGATCTCGGGATGCCACTGCACCCCCAGGATCCATTCCCCGGGTCGATCGCTCGCGATCCCTTCGACCAGTCCGTCGTCGGACGTCGCGACGACCGTGAGGCCATCCCCCACGGTCCGGATGCCCTGATGGTGGCCCGACGCCACTCGAAGCCGCTCGCTCCCCGAGGCGACGGCCAGCGGCGAGCCCGGCGCGAGCTCGACGTCGTGCCAGACGAAGATGTCGCGGATGTCGTCATGCGTCGGCTCGGCCGGCAGGTGGACGACGTCCGAGGGCCCGAGGTCGACGTGCAGCGTGCCACCGCGCTGGACGTTCAGCAGTTGCGCACCGCGGCAGATCGCGAGCAGGGGCTTGCCGTTGGCGGCCGCGAACTCGAGAACCTCGAGATCGAGCGCGTCCTGGGCCGGGTTGACGTCATACACCTCGCCGGGCTGGGCGGTCTCGCCGTAGAGCGCCGGGTCGACGTCGCCTCCGCCAGGCACGACGAATCCGTCGAATCCCTCCAGGCTGTCGCGGTCGTCGACGACCATCACGTCGAACCCGGTCCTTTCGGCGAGTTCCACCACGAGCTCCAGGAGCTCGCGGGCCTCGGTCTCTTCGCCGCTCAGGCGCGCGGGTACCGCGATCTTGAAACGCGACTCGGTCATGCTCGCTCCGCCGTCGGGTTAGATGTCGTCGCCGTTGTTGACGCGCTCGAGCCAGTCGACGTCGGACTGGGGCAGCTGGTCACCGGACGGGCCGCCGGCGGCGACGATCTCGGCGCTGACCTCGGGCGGAAGCGGCGACCCCATGTTCTGCACCAGCCAGAGCTTCGTGTCGTCGGTCAGCTTGTTGAACCAGTCCCTGAACTCCATGGCGAGAGTCTGCCAGGTCGCCCTGTCATCGGCGCCCACTACCGTCAGCCCTATGACGACACCGATCTCAGATGCAGACTTCTCGGCGGCCGAAGGTGTGGAGGACTGGCGCGTGCTCTACTGGGGCGCGAAGGCTCTGTTCCACACCTCCGACTTCGCGACCGGGGCCAAGTTCGTCGCCGCGATCGCCGAGCATGCCGCCGAGCTGGGGCATGATCCGCTCGTCGACCTGCGCGACGACAGCGTTGCGGTGCAGGTGGTCACGGTCGGCGTCGGCCTGAGCGATCAGGATCTCGAGCTGGCTCGGCGAGTGACCCGCACGGCGAGCGAGATGGGGCTGGCCGCCGATCCCGCGGCGGTGCAGCAGCTGGAGCTCGCGGTGGATGCCGCGAATCCCGCCTCCCTCGTGCCGTTCTGGCGCGCCGCGCTCGGCTACGTGCAGGTCGCCGAGACCCTGCTCGTCGAGCCGAACCTGATCGGCCCGTCGTTCTCGATCCACGGCAAGGAGTATGTCGCTCCGCGCAACCGCATCCATTTCGATGTGTCGGTGCCGCACGACCAGGCGCAGGCGCGGGTCGACGCCGTGCTCGCCGCTGGCGGTCGGATGCTGGGCGACCGGAACGCGCCGTCGTACTGGTCGTTGATCGACCCCGAGGGCAACGTCGTCGACATCGCGACCTGGCAGGGGCGGGACTGAGCTGCGGGTAACCGACGCCAGGGCACAAGGCCCCGCAGCACAAGACCCCGAGCGCTAGCAGCCCGAGGCCTCGTTCACTGCCTGCCGACTAGCAGCAGGGGCCGCCGCAGCAGCCGTCTTCGCAGCATCCGGTCATGTGTCACCTCCCTTGCTCGCTCGGAACCAAGGTCGGCAAATCACGCCGGGGAGATCTCCGCGAGCAGTGCCTCGACGCGGCCCTTGATGTCGTCGCGCACTTTGCGCACCACCTCGATCGGTTGGCCCGCGGGGTCGGTGAGCTCCCAGTCCTCGTAGCGCTTGCCGGGGAAGATCGGACAGGTGTCGCCGCAGCCCATCGTGATGACGACATCGCTCTCGCGCACGGCATCCGTGGTCAGGATCTTGGGCGCGTTGCCGGCGATGTCGATGCCCTCTTCGGCCATGACGGCGATCGCGTTCGGGTTGATCTGGTCGGCCGGCTCGGAACCTGCGGAACGGATCTCGACCCGGTCACCGCCGAGCGCCTGGGCATAGCCTGCGGCCATCTGCGAGCGCCCGGCGTTGTGCACGCAGACGAACAGGATCATCGGCTTCTCGGCCACGGTCGGCGCCCCTTTCTCAAACATTGACGGATGTCGATCTAAGAGTCGCTAATACATCGACGTTTGTCAATGTATGTGCCAGGATCGACCCATGACCCTGATGGAACTGCTCCCGGTGCGCGACGTGACGGCGTGCTGCTCACCGCTGACCGGCGAGGTCATGAGTCAGGACAACGCGGTCAGTCTGGCATCCTCACTGCGCGCCCTGGCCGACCCGGCGCGCCTGCGCATCATCTCGATGGTGGCCGCTCACCAGGATGCCGAGGCCTGCGTCTGCGACCTCACCGAGCCGCTCGAGCTGCAGCAGTCCACCGTGTCGCACCACCTGAAGATCCTGGTGGATGCCGGTTACCTCACCCGCTCGAAGCGTGGCACCTGGGCGTACTACCGGCTGGTGCCGGGTGCCCTGGATGGCGTGGCCGCGCTGCTCACGACGGTCTGAACCCGGATGGTCAGCCTGCGGCGCCGCCTGCTGGCCGAGTTCGTCGGCTGTCTGTTCCTCGCCGCAGCCGTCGTCGGATCAGGTATCGCGGCGCAGACGCTCTCGCCGCACGACATCGGACTGCAGCTCACCGAGAACGCGCTCGCGACGGCCCTGGCCCTGTTCGTCCTCATCGCGGTGCTGGCGCCGATCAGCGGCGCCCACTTCAACCCGATCATCTCGATCGTGGATGCCGCCCTGCGGCGTCAGCCGTGGCGCGAGGTGCCGGGCTATGTCGCGGTTCAGGTGGTCGGGTGCGCGGCCGGCGTCATGCTCGCGAACCTGATGTTCGGGCATCCACCGGTCTCGATCAGCGGGAGCGCCCGATTGTCTCCCGCGCACCTGCTCGCCGAAGTGGTCGCAACGGCGGGCCTGGTGATGGTCGTCTTCGTGCTGGCGCGGTTCGGCCGCGAGCGCTGGGCTCCGGCCGCGGTGGCCGCCTACATCGGCGCCGCCTACCTGTTCACCAGTTCGACCAGTTTCGCGAATCCGGCCATCACAGCGGCCCGCATCTTGAGCAACACCTTCGCCGGCGTCGATCCGGTCTCGGCGGCGGGCTTCATCGTGGCGCAACTCGTGGGTGGAGTGGCGGGATATCTCCTTGTCAGGGCACTGGCCCCGGGGCAGAATCATGCTCCCGTTCTCGACCAGGAAGGCGCGCATCCATGACCGTCACCGTCCGCGACATGACCGCAGCCGACTGGCCGGATGTCGAGCGCATCTACCGCGAGGGCATCGCCACCGGCAACGCGACCTTCGAGGCGTCGCCGCCGAGCTGGGAGGACTTCGACCGCGAGAAGGTGGCCGACCCGCGGCTCGTCGCCGTCGAGGATGGCGCGGTCGTAGGGTGGGCCGCCGCCGGCCGGGTGTCGTCGCGCTGCGTCTACGAGGGCGTGCTCGAGCATTCGGTGTACGTGGCGGAGTCGGCGCGCGGGCACGGCGTCGGACGCGTCCTGCTCGACGCCTTCCTGCGCGCTGCCGAGGCGGCCCAGATCTGGACCGTGCAGTCCGGCGTCTTCCCCGAGAACGAACCCAGCCTGGCGCTGCACCGCCAACTCGGGTTCCGCACCGTCGGCACGCGCGAGCGAGTCGGCAAGATGGGCTACGGACCGTATGCCGGCGCCTGGCGCGATGTCGTGATGATCGAGCGGCGCAGCTCGCGGGTCGGGATCGACTGAATCCTCTACGACGTGCTCGCGCCGGTCGCCGCCAGGATGCCGTTCAGCGCGTCGCGCGTGCGCTCCAGCTCGGGGATGCCGACGCCCAGCCGCTCCATGATCTGCCCCGGCACCGTGAGCGCCCGCTCTCGCAGGGTCACCCCGGAGGCGGTGAGCGAGACGGCCAGGGCGCGGTCGTCATCCGGATCCCGTCGCCGCTCGATCAACCCGGCGGCCTCGAGCCGCTTCAGCAGCGGGCTCAGGGTGGCCGGCTCGAGGTAGAGCGCGCCGGCGAGATCGCGCACCCGACGCGGGCTGCGCTCCCAGAGCGCGAGCATGACCAGATATTGCGGATGCGTCAGCCCGAGCGGCTCGAGCACCGGCCCGTAGACACTCACGACGCGGCGCGCGGTGGTCACGAGCGCGAAGCACACCTGGCGGTCGAGGGCGAGCGGATCCATCGCGGTCGAGGTAGTCGGCATCCGGTCAGCATAGTGCGCAAATAGTTAGTACACTCACTATTCGTGAGCGAACGAACGAAGTGGTGGGACCGGCTCAACAACACCCTGCGTCCGTACATCGGCCCGCCGCCGCTCGGCCCGGGGCCGCGAGGCGAGCGGGTTCCGGATGCGGCAGCCCTCGTTCCGCGCTGCCCGCTGTGCGGCGCGCCGATGTCGTCTCACCAGATCGAGCGCACCGCGGACTGGAGCACGCCGACTCGGCTGCACTGCCCGGTGGCGGCCGCCTGAGGTCAAGCCGGGGGCATCACGCGTGGGCCCTTCGACCCTGCCCACCCCTGCCGGCCCCGATCTAACGTGACGGCATGGAAGCGGGGTCGGCCACTCTCTCGATCGCAGAACGAAACGCGAACTGGCTCAGGTCGATGTATCGCGGAGGTCGCGCCGATGCCCGAGCCCGACGGTTCGCCCGGTTCTGGAGCCGGATCTTCGGCTGGGGCCTCGCCCCTCGGCGCTGGGTGAGTCTCGAGGTGCCTGGATGCCGGACGGGCAAGCTGGTGCGCGTGCCGCTCGGCATGGCCAGAGTCGGTGACAGCTGGTTCCTGGGCTCGATGCTCGGCGAGTGCAACTGGGTTCGCAACGTGCGCGCTGCCGGCGGCGACGCGGTACTGCGTCACGGGCGCGCCCGAGCCGTCCACCTGACCGAACTGCCGGCGGCCGACCGCCCCGCGATTCTGAAGGCGTACCTGACTCAGGTTCCGGGGGCACGGCCGCACAACCCGGTCGGCTGGCAGAGGCCGGTGGCCGAGTTCGAAGCCATCGCGGCCGACTTCCCGGTGTTCCGGGTCGACGATCGACGCTCCTCAGGCGGCCTACACGCCCAGTAGCATCCCGTCGTGAGCACCCCCGAGCCGGTCGCGACCGGCTACGACTTCAGCTTCGACGGCACACCGAAGGCGCATCGCATCACCTGCCCCGACTGCGGCGAGAAGCATGACGGCGTCACCGGCTACCTGCTCAACCACGGCACGGCCTACGCGGTGTACTTCGCCGACTGGTATCCGCACGACAGCACGGCCTGGGTCGAGGTCATCCTCGGGTCGTTCGCCGCACCCGACTACGCAGACGACGTGACCATCGGATGCCGGTACGGCTACGTCGATGGGCAGCAGGAGGCCGCGGCATCCCTGTTCACCCCGACCCGGACTGGCGAGATCTTCGGCCGGATCCTCGACCGTGAGCAGGCGCTGGAAAGTCCGCGCATCGCGGACTTCTGGGCGGTGACCGACTGGCTGGTGCTCAACGACACCCTGCTGCACACGACCGTGTACCACCTGCCGCCGCGCCCGTAGCGGCGGCGGTCAGTCGTCTTCGCCGTCGTCGAAATCGCCGAACGCGTCGTCGATCTCGACATCGCTGTTGGCCGCGCGGTACTCCTCGATGTTCATCCAGGTGGGCGAGGTCAGGTCGAGGTCTTCGGCCAGCTCTTCGAGTTGCGCCTCGGTCAGGCGGTCCTCGAACAGCGTGCGCACGGCATCCAGACTCGAGTGCTCGGTGACCGGAATGACGTCATCATCGTCGTTGTCCGGGTCGGACAGCTGCTGATCGTCGGGGCTCATGTACTGCTCGAAGAACTCGTTCTCGAGCAGATCGATATCGAACTCATCGCCGTCTTCGTCCAAGTCGACCATGCTCCGACGATACCCGGCGCTCAGCGCTGCAGCCAGGCCAAGACCGCGAGCACTCGCCGATGATCTTCGCCCGAGTCGTCGAGCCCGAGCTTGGCGAAGATCGACGTGACGTTCTTCTCGACGGCGCCGACGCCGATGAAGAGCTGGGCGGCGATCGCGGCGTTGGTGCGGCCCTCCGCCATGAGCTGCAGAACCTCGCGCTCGCGTGGAGTGAGGGCGGCCACCGGGTCGTGGCGGCGACCCAGCAATTGGGCGACCACCTCCGGGTCGAGCACCGTGCCGCCGTCGGCGATGCGGTCGAGCGCGTCCGACAGCTCGGCCAGCGACGCGACCCGGTCTTTGAGAAGGTAGCCGACTCCCCCGCTGCCCGAGCCCAGCAGCTCTTGCGCGTATGCGACCTCGACATACTGCGACAGCAGCAGGATGCCGGTGCCCGGCAGCAGCGCCCGCAGCGCGATCGCGGCGCGCACGCCCTCGTCGCGGAAGGTGGGAGGCATCCGCACGTCGAGCACGGCCAGGTCGGGGCTCAGCGCCGGAGCCGCCGCCAGCAGAGCGTCCGCGTCGCCGTACGAGCCGACCACGTCGTATCCGGCCTCGGTGAGGACGCGGACGAGGCCCTCCCGCAGGAGCACCGAATCGTCTGCCACGACCACACGCTTGCCGGTCACGGGGCAAGCCTAGGAGAGCCGGACGGCGCGCTTCCTTCTTCGGTATTCTATTCGAATGTTATGCACAGATTGGCTCAACCTACTAGAATCTCTGTTCTGCTCGTGGGAGAATTGATGCATGCCCACCACCGCGATGTATCACCTCGAGGTTCCCGACCTCGAGGGCATCGCGGCCGTCACCGACGGTGAGCTCATCGAGACCGTCCGGGCGTGGGCGCAGGCCAGGCGCACCGTGGACGCCGGCCTGGCGACGCTCGCCGGCGTCGTCGCGGCCCGCTCATCGCTCGAACTCGGCTATGACGGGCTGGCGCAACGCGCCGGTGCCCGCACCGCCGACGCACTGGTGTCGCAGCTGACCGGCACCACCGGCGCCGAGGCGCGCACCATCACCGTCGTCGGCACCATGATGAATTCCCCGGCTCCGTGGCTGGGAGAAGTGGCCTCGGCGGTCGCCACCGGCCAGGTGTCGGTCGGCGCTGCCGCCGCGATCCAGACCGGTCTCGGTTCGCCGTCGCCGACCGTCGCCGCCGACGACCTGGCGGATGCGGCGCACAGTCTGCTGACCGACTCGGCTTCTCTGCCGCCGGAGAAGGTGGCCAGGCAAGCTCGAGAACTTCGAGACGAGTTGGATGAGGCCGGCGTCGCCGACCGAGAAGCAGCCCTGCGAGAGAAGCGGTTTCTGCGACTGATCCCGCAGCCCGACGGGATGACGAAGCTGATCGGCCTGCTCGACCCGGAGTCCGCGGCGCTGGTCTCCGACGCCGTGGATGCGGTCACCTCACCGCGCCGCGGCGGCCCGCGCTTCGTGGATCCCGACGCGGTCGCCCTGGCCGACGCGATCGTGCGCGACGAGCGCACCACCGAACAACTCGCCCTGGATGCTCTGGTGCAGATGGTGCGCATCGCCGGTGCGGTCGACTCCGGCCGCGTGTTCGGAATGCGCAAACCCGCCGTGCGTGTACATGTCACCATGAGCGACCTGCGTGACGGCGCCGGCGCCGCCCACCTCGAAGGCCAGGCGGCCTCCGTGTCAGCTCAGTCCGCGCGGCGGATCGCCTGCAGCGACGGGTACCTTCCCATCCTGTTCGACGACACCGGACGGGCACTGCGACTCGGCAGAACGCAACGCCTGTTCACCGAACACCAGCGCACCATTCTCGCTGCCGTCTGGGGCGGATGCGCCCATCCCGACTGCGATCGACCACCCTCCTGGACCGAAGCCCACCACATCAACGAGTGGGACCACGACCAGGGCTCGACCGATGTGGACGACGGGGTGCTCCTCTGCCGGCATCACCATCTGATGGTCCACAACAACGGTTGGCGCATCCGGCGCAGCGGTGCCCGGTACGAGTTGCTCCCACCACCTGGCGATGCGCTGCACGACCGGGCGATCCCGTTGACACCGAAGAACCCGGTGCACCGGCGAGCCATGAAGCCGGTGTCCGCCCGCGCGCGCTGACAGTGGGTCGGGTTGGACTAGCTGCTCAGGGGCGCGGGTTGCCGTCCTGAGCCGGTGACGCGGCCCGCTTGCGGCGGGTCGGCGACACAGGAGCCGTGGGAGACTCGGGCGCCTTGGCAGACTCGGGCGCCTTGGCAGACTCGGGCGCCTTGGCAGACTCGGGCGCCTTGGCAGACTCGGGCGCCTTGGCAGACTCGGGCGCCTTGGCAGACTCGGGCGCCTTGCGAGCCCTGGCCGCCTGGGGAGTCTTGGGCGCCCTGGCCGCCGACGTCGGGTGCACCGGGTGCGCGGGCGACGAGCCGAACGGCAGCTGCGCGATCACGCTGGTCGGCCCGCCCTCTGGACTGGTCACGGTGAGAGTTCCACCCAGGCCATGCACACGCTCCTCCAGACCGGCGATGCCGTGGCCGGCCAGCGACGCCGCCCCGCCGACGCCATCGTCATGCACCGTCAGATCGAGCCAGCGCTCCCCGGTGTCGGGCTCCTGACGCACCCAGACCCGCAGAGTCACGCTCTGGGCACCGGAGTGCTTCTCGGCGTTGGTCACCGCCTCCGCGGCGAGGAAGTAGGCGTTGCGCTCCAACTCGGCCGGCAGTTCGGTGCCCTCCGGCACCTCGGCGACGAACGTCACCGGGATGCTCGAACGGCTCGCCATCGAATCCAGTGCGGCCACCAGCCCGCGGTCGAGCAGCAGGGGTGGCGCGAATCCACGCGAGAGCGCGCGCAGCTCGTCCAGCGCATCCTTCGACTGCTGCATCGCCTCGTTCAGCAGGGTGCGTGCCGCCGAGGGATCGGCATCCAATTGGCGCTCGGCGGCGGCGAGGTCCATCTGCAAACGCACCAGACGCTGCTGCGGACCGTCGTGGATGTCACGCTCCAGTCGACGGAGCGCGGTGCCCTCGGCGGCGACCGCGGCCGTCCGCGACGACGACAAGGTGGCGACCTCGCGAGTCAGCGCCTCGCTGCGGAAGGCGCCCAGCATCCCGCGGGCCACCAGCCAGTGCAGCGACACCAGGCCGCGCGTCACGAAGGGCAGCGTCGCCAGGAAGACGAGGCCGACGATCAGGTAGGCGATGGAGTCGACCACGCGCGGATCGGCGTTGCCGACCGGCCACCCGATGCGCACCAGCAGCCAATGCGCCGGATACACCGGATTGCTCGGGTGCGGCAGGAAGATCTGCCAGAACCAGTAGGTCACCCCGCCCAGCGCGGTGGCCACCCAACTGATCATGATCGACCAGGTGACCGTCGCGACGATGAAGTCGATCAGCCCGCACCAGAGCAGGTAGAGCCAGTAGTGACCGTTGCCGAGCACCGCGCGCAGCCAGCCGAAGAAGCCGCTGCGGGCGCGCGGATCCTGCCAATCCGGTGCCGTGATCTCGGGGCGTCCTGTCCAGCGCAGCAGAGCCAGTTCGAGCGTGCCGAAACCGCGAGCGACGTAGAGCCCGGCGATCAGCAGGATCAGCCCGATGAAGAAGGTGATGAGGGTGCCGATGCCGGCGTTGAACAGGGCCAGGGTCACGCCGAAAGCCACCGTCGCGATGGGGAACGCGATGAACAGGTAGCCGACTTCCCGGGGCACGCTCATCCACAACCTCGCGTACAGGGATCGCTCGGACGCGGGGACGGTTGTTGCCGCACCCGGTGCGGTCGCGTCCGGTGCGGTCGCGTCCGGTGCGGTCGCGGGGGGTGTCGCGGTGGGGGGTGTCGCGGTGGCGGGTGTCGCGGGCGGGGTGGTCATGGCGGGATCCATTGTTGCGGTCATGATCCCAGAGTGGTGAGGGTCAGCTCCGCACGGCATCCGGCAGACCGACCGGTGCCAGTGGGGGTAACCCCCGCCAACGGCGATTCTGTCTGGAGTCGACGCTCAGGAGCTCTCGACCGCGACCGTCTGAGACGCGGCCGTTTGACCGACCTGAGAGGGAGTATTCGAGTGCGTCTGTTCGAGTAGGAGCACGGCGGCGATCGTCATCAAGACGGTCATGATGAGGCTGACCGCTCCCAGGATGATGCCGGCGATCGCCTGCCCGCGGCGACGGCCCCCGGGGGAGAACCGGCGAACACGTCGAAGGGCCGCGATCCCGACGATGATGCCGACCGGGGCGAGGCACAGGAACCAGCCCACGAGGATGCCGGCGAAACTGCCGATCGACAGTACGAGCGACAGCGTCGCCATCGTGTTGTTCGGCGACGAGACCGGCTCGCCCGGGCCATAGGAGCCGACCTGCGGAATCGGCGAGATGAGTGGCACAGCGGGGGTCGCGTGAGCAGTCCACTGAGTGCCGTCCCACCACCGCAACAGCGACGGATCGCGATTGTCGGGATACCAGCCGGGAACGATCTGGGGCGCGACCGAGGCCGTCGGCTCAGAGAAGGCGGCCACGGCGGTCTGAGGTGCGACGGTCTGAGGTGCGATGGTCTGAGGCGCGGCGGCCTGAGGTGCGTTGGTCTGAGGTGCGGCGGTCCAAGGCGCGGCCACGGCGGCTGCGGAGTCGGACGTCTCAGCCGGAACGATCTCGGCGGCGGCCGCGGGAGCAGAGCGCTCGATGGGCGCCCGTTCCGACGTTCCGAAACCGAAGGCGGCGACCGACACCGGTTGCTCGAACGCCACAGCAGCAGGAGCTGTGGACTGCGTCTGGTCGGTCCACTGCGAACCGTCCCACCAGCGCACGAGGTTCGTCTCGGTGCGATCCGGGTACCAGCCCGCCGGCGGCACGGTCAGCGCCTGGGCATCGCTCACGTCACCCACCCCCGGTCGTTGCTCCCCGGCACAAGACGCTACCGGGATGCACAGCCCCAACTACTCGATTCCGACACAATCTCACCCCTACTGGGGGCAGGATGCCGCCATCTCTCGGTACCGTGGTGGCATGCGTCCCGCTCAAGCGAAGATCATCGCCACCTTGAACGTGAAGCCGACGATCGATCCCGCGACCGAGATCGAACGCCGGATCGGTTTTCTCGTCGACTACCTGACCACGACCGGCGCTGCCGGCCTCGTGCTGGGCATCAGCGGCGGCCAGGATTCCTCGTTGGCGGGAAGGCTCTGCCAACTCGCCGTGCAGCGGCTCGCCGCATCCGGCACTCCGGCACAGTTCATCGCGGTACGCCTGCCGTACGCGGTGCAGGCCGACGAGGACGACGCGCAGCTCGCGTTGAGCTTCATCCAGCCCTCCGAGGCGGTGATCTTCGACATCAAGCGCGCGGTCGACGGGTTCCAGGCCGAGTACGGCGACCGGTTCGACGAGCCGATGCTCGACTTCACCAAGGGCAACGTGAAGGCGCGCGCCCGCATGATCGCGCAGTACGCGATCGCGGGTCAGGGCCGGATGCTGGTGGTCGGCACCGACCACGCAGCCGAGGCGGTCACGGGGTTCTTCACCAAGTTCGGTGATGGCGGAGCCGACATCCTCCCCCTGAGCGGACTCACCAAGCGCCAGGGCCGCGCCCTGCTCGAGCACCTCGGCGCGCCGGAGCGGCTGTACCTCAAGGCGCCGACCGCCGACCTGCTCGACGAGAACCCGGGCCAGACCGACGAAGCGAATCTCGGTCTCAGCTACCGCGACATCGACGACTATCTGGAGGGCCACGAGGTTCCGGATGCCGTGGCCTCGGCCATCGAGGAGCGCTACCTCGCGACCGAGCACAAGCGCGCCGCGCCGGTCACCCCGTTCGACACCTGGTGGCGGAGCGACGCCGACCGCTGGTCGCTGTAAGTCCTTCGCCGATCCCGTGATCGCACGTCCCCCAGATGGGGGACTCGCGCCCCGCAGATGGGGGGTACTACTGTGAGCGCGAGCCGAAACCCGAATCCCCCTCAGCGGCTCGCCCCTCTCAGCAGGAGTTCCCCCATGAACAGCAGCACCGTCGTGACCCCGACAACCTCGGCCGCGCCCGCCGGCTGGTACAACGATCCGCTCGGTATCCCCCAGCTCCGCTGGTGGAACGGCATCGGCTGGACCAACCACGTGCAAGAGAACCGTGCCGAGTTCCAGTCCTGGGGCGGCCAGTCCGTCTCGGTCGCGTAAGTACCACCCGCACAACCGCATCAGCACGATCGCCAGCACGATCGCGCCAGCAGCCGACTCGTGGACCTGCCGGGTCTCTCAGCCCCGGTAGGTCCACGAGCCCGCGACCATGGTCGCGTGCACGGGCATGCCTCGAAGCTGCTCGCCGTTCGCCGCCACCGGGTTCAGTTCGGTGACGACCAGGTCGGCGGGGCTCCCCACGGCGAGATCGCCCGCGCCGCCCCATGACGCGCGCAGCGCCGCCTCGATCGGGAGGGCCTGCTCGGGATGCCACGGCGCGCGCCCGTCGCGGCTGCGGGTCACCGCGGCCGACAGGGTGACCCAGGGGTCCAGCGGCGCCACCGGAGCGTCGGAGCCGAGCGCGAGCTCCGCGCCCGCCTCCCAGAGCGCGCGGTAGGCGAAGGCCCGCCCGGTGCGTCCCGCCCAGAAGTGGTCGGCGACATCGCGGTCATCCATGGCGTGCTCCGGTTGCACGCTGGCGCGCACGCCGAGGGCGGCGAATCGGCGCAGGTCGGCATCCGCGACCAGTTGCGCGTGCTCGATGCTGCCGCCCGAGCCCGCGACGCGAGCGGGCAGCGGGCCGAGTGCCTCGAAGGTGTCAAGCGCGAGGGTGGTGGCTCGGTCGCCGATGGCGTGGATGGTGGGGACGAATCCACGTGCCAGTGCGTCGCGGGCGAGGCCGAGCAGCTCGTCGGCCGAGTGGATCGCGAGGCCGGCAGCATCCGGGCCGGACAGTCCCGGGTAGTCGTCGTAGCACCACGCGGTCCGGGTGTTGAGGGAGCCGTCGGTGAAGAGCTTGAACGGCCCCCCGATCAGGAGGCCCTCCGTGTCGGGCACCGCCCGGCCGGTTGCGATCCCCGCCGCGGCGACGGCCTCCAGATCGTCCGGATAGACCCCGGCCCGCACACGCAGGCCGCGGAAGCCCGCTCCGAAGCGGCGCCGCCAGGAGGCGACGGCCCCGCTCATCTCGAGGTCGACCACCCCGACCACCCCGCGCGAGGCCGCGGTGGCCGCCGCCTCGAGCGCCCAGGCATCGAGCTGAGCGTCCGGCACGGCGCTCAGCCGCACGTTCAGGTCGAAGGCCTCCTTCTCGCGCAGCAGCCAGGCGTCGGCCGGGAGGCCGAACGCGCGCTGGGCGGCCGCATTGATCCACATGCAGTGGACATCGCCGCTGACCAGGGCGACGGGAACGCCGCCGAACTCGAGCAACTCACGGGTGGGTTCGTCGGGCCAGAGCCCGTCACGGAAGCCCTGGCCGATCAGCACCTCACCGGGTGCGGGTGGATGCTGCGCCAGCTCGTCGCGCACGCGGGCGGCCGTCTCGGCCGCCGAGGCCGCACCGCTCACGTCGAGTCGTCGCGACACGAGGGTCCACTGACCGAAGTGGACGTGCGAATCCCACAGCCCGGGGCCGACCCAGCGGCCGTCGAGGTCGAGTTCTTCGTGTGCTGGTTTCGAGGCGCGGGCCGTCGGCTCGCCGCTCACCCGGCTCAGGCGGCCGTTCTCGATCTCGAGGTCGACCAGCGTGCCGTCGTAGCGACGTGCGTTGCGCAGCAGGGTGCTCATTCGTGCGACTCGAGCCGCTCCATCTCGTCGGCGAGCGCGGGATGGGCGTATGCGCCGTCACCGTGCAAACCCTCGATGATGGTCGCGCGCACCGCATCGGACTTGTTCTGACTGAGCTTGAGGCGGGCGTCCACTCGGGTCACGCGGATGCGGAGGCCCACCGTGCCCTTGGCGATGCGGCGCGCGGTCTGCTCGTCCTGATCCAGGGAGACCGGATGCGGCATCCGGCCCTCGAAGTGATCGACCAGTTTGCCGAGCACGGCGAAGTTCTCGTCATCAGACAGGATCTCGGGCACCCCGTAGAGGTGCGCGGTGACGTGATTCCAGGTGGGGATGAAGTCGTCCCGGTCGTACCAGGCGGGCGAGATGTAGCCGTGCGCGCCCTGCACGATGACCAGCATCTCGTGCTGGCCGACCTCATGCAGTTCGTCGTCGGGGCGTCCGAAGTGCGTGACGATCGTGATGCCGGCTGCGTTATCGCCGCGGTCGTCGCCGCCGCCGTCGCCGTGGTGGTCGTCGCCGGCATCCTCGAGCAGGGTCGGGTAATGCGAGGCGACCAGTCCGGTCGAGGTGTTCGACACGTAGGTCGCCCACGGGTTGTCGCGGATCAGGCGCCTGATCTCGGCTTGGTCGGTCGTGGTGTAGTGCGGCGTCTTCCTCATGGCTGCCCGTCAGGCCTGATCCACCGGGCACCAGTACAGCTTGCGGCCGCCCAGCTCCTGCATCATGATCGGCGTTCCGCAGACACGGCACGGTTCGCCGGTGCGGTGATAGACCCAGTGGCGGTCGGCGCGCGAGGCGAGGGCCTTCTGGTAGTCCGCATCGGAGAGATCGTCCATGGTGAGCATCTGCCCGGTGGCGACGCCGATGTTCAGCAGCTTCACCCAGTCGCGCCACAGCTCGCGCACCACCTCCTCGCGCATCTCCTTGCCCGGCGTGAACGGGTTCTGCCGCGCGCGGAACAGCATCTCTGCTCGGTAGACGTTGCCGATGCCGCTGACCACCGCCTGATCCATCAGCAGCAGCGCGATCGGAGTTGGCTTCTTGCGCACGGCGGCGACGAACCGCTGCTCACCCACCGCCGGGTCGCCGACCAGCGGGTCGGGGCCGAGCTTGGCGATCGTGGCATCCACCTGCTCGGGGGTCTGAACCTCGCACGCGGTCGGCCCGCGCAGATCGGCCACCGCACGGTCAGTCAGCAGGCGCACCCGCACCGCGCCGATCGGCTCGGGCGGGAAGCTCTCGATGTCGTCTTCGAGCTTCTCCTGCTCGCTCATGCGCAGCCGGGTCAGCCGTGGGGCGCCCATGGACGAGAGCGAGTCCTCGTGGGCGGCGAGGTCGGTGCCGCGCGACTCGGTGCCGCGCATCGCAGTTTGACCCATGCGCCCATTGGCGGATGCCGTCGTGGCGTCGACCGTGATGTCGCCCGCGAAATCCCATGCGCCGTAGATGCCGAGGTGCACCCGCAGCCACAGACCGTGGTCGAACTCCAGGAACATCTGCTTGCCGACGGCCTCCGAGCGTACGATCTCGTGGCCGTCGAGTTGGGCCGCTCCGGCCGCGAACCGGCCCTGCGGCGAGGTCACCGCCACCGGCGTGTGCTCGAAGTGGCGCTCGAACTGCCGCGCGATGCGGTGAACGGAGTGACCCTCGGGCATGCCAGACCTCCCGGCTCAGTCGTCGATCTCGTGCCCGGCGATCTTGCCGGTGGTCTCGTACTCGGCCAGCTGCGCGATCCGGCGCGCATGCCGTTCCTCACCGCTGAACGGCTCGGCCAGGAACGCGTCGATCAGTTCGATCGCGACCTCGAGCGAGTGCTGCCGGGCGCCGATCGCGATCAGGTTGGCGTCGTTGTGCTGGCGCGCGAGCAGCGCCGTGTCGTGGTTCCAGACCAGGGCGGCGCGCGCGCCCGTCACCTTGTTGGCTGCGATCTGCTCGCCATTGCCCGAGCCGCCGAACACGACGCCGAGGGTCTGGATGCCCGCCGCCTGATCGCGCACCACGGCCAGCGCGGTGTTGATGCAGAAGCTCGGATAGTCGTCGAGCGGATCGAAGGTCTTCGGGCCGTGGTCGACGACCTCGTGACCGGCGTCGCGCAGATGCTGCTGAAGGTGCTGGCTGAAGTCGAGGCCGGCGTGATCGGTGCCGATGTGGACGCGCATGCTCACCAGGCTATTCGCGCCAGAACCCGACCGTGCACAGGAGCCGGGTCTCGGCGTCGGCTCCCTCAGGCGGGGTCTGCTCGGGCGGGAACGCCCCGTAGGCGCGCAAGGTCGGCACCGTGGGAACGATGAGCTCGTCGAGCCCCGCGATCAGCTCGGGCGAGAGGTGGAAGTCGATGCCGAGCAGCCGCGCGATCTGCCAGGCCTGGAATGCCCGGTACGAGGTGGGGTGCAGGATCCCCTCGGCGAACGGGTAGTCGCCGTAGCTGAAATGGATCGTCATCGCGGGGTCGAGGGCGGGATCCGACATCGCCGCGGTCGCCGCATCGTTGAGGGTGTCGTAGGCCGCGATCGGGTCGGATCCGAGCAGATCGCCGCTCCAGCGATCGCCGACCTCATCGACCGTGCGCCCGGCCAGCAGGTCGGGCACCCAGGCCTCGTCGTAGGCATGCCGGGCCACGATGTCGCGCATGGTCGCCGAGGCGGACCGGTGGCCGCTGCTCCACTCGGCCGGGACGGGACGATCGAGATCTGCCGGGGTCAGGCGATCGATGACCGATCGCAGCGCGGCATCCGATTGCAGGAAGAGTTCGCGGGCGTCCATGGTCGCGAGACTACTTGTCGTGACCGACACGGCGGAGGATGATGAAGTGACACCGTGAGGCAAGCGAGGTCGATCATGCGAGGCGCATCCGTCACTCCCCAGCTGGTCCCGACTCTGTCGGCCGGACGTCATCGATCGGCCCGTGCCGGGGCGTGCTTCATGGAGTTCGCCTCATTCCTCGCCGGCGAGCGGTGGAGCGACCACCCGAGCTGCACCGATCCGACCCTGGGCACCCTGGCGCGCGCGGTGAACGACACCGTCGCGGACGCACGCCGCGGCGAACTGGTCGGCGACATCCCGCGCATCATCGGCCTGAAGGGCGACGAACTCCGCCTCGGGCTCCTGGTGGCTCTGCGCGCCGCGACCGTGGCCCTGCCGGTGGCCAGCATGGAACGGCAGCGGGCGCTCGCCGTCGGCGTCATCGCCACCCTCGACGCCCTCGCCGAACTGGGCATCAACAATCCCCTCGCGCGGGCCGACGCCGAGGTCGCGCTGTCGGAGGTCCCGGATGCCGCGAGCTGGGCACGCGCGCACCTGGCGGACTGGCGCGCCCGCCCGGTCGACCTGGCGCGCCACGGCTGCGGCGCCATCGTGCGGACCGCCGCGCTCGGCGTCGCCCAAGCCTGCATCGACGACCCGGACACCCTTCTGGTCACCATGCTGCACGCGGCGATCGACGACGCGGAGGAGTTCTTGGGTCGCACGGCTCAGGGTGTTGACGCTCGCGCCGCTCTCCCGATGGCCGCGATGCCTGAGCAGGTGTTTGCTGCGGCGCGACGCTGACGCGTCGCGCACTCGCGCTAGATAGGCTGATCGACGGACACAATCCGTCGTTCCACCCTGTCGCAGCCGAAGGAGTTGCCGCGTGCCCGGAGAGAATCTCACCCGACTCGAAGCCCAGGAGCGCAAGGCGGTCATCACCGTCGACTCCTACGTCATCGACCTCGACCTGACGACCGGGCCGGACACCTTCCGGTCGACGACCACCGTCGTCTTCACCGCGCAGGAGGCGACGTCGACGTTCCTGGACGCGGTCACCGCGAAGGTGCACTCGGTCACCATCAACGGCGCCGAGATCGCGGGCGCGGCCGACGGGGACAACATCCGCATCCCGCTCGAGGGGCTCGCCGAGCACAACACGGTCACCGTGGTCGCCGACTTCGCGTACACCAACACCGGCGAAGGCTTGCACCGCTTCGTCGACCCCGTCGATGGAGAGGTGTATCTCTACTCGCAGTTCGAGGTGCCGGACAGCCGCCGCGTGTTCGCG
>Ga0207667_10002096_pt1 | contig 24999 bp, 19 predicted proteins | sample KBSCornC52_FD_184301 | JGI IMG/M metagenome (GOLD analysis project Ga0207667, IMG submission 184301) | Corn rhizosphere microbial communities from Kellogg Biological Station, Michigan, USA - KBS Corn C5-2 (SPAdes) (version 2) | ecosystem: Host-associated > Plants > Roots > Rhizosphere > Soil ...
CGGACCCGACGGATTCTCGGGCGTACCGCTGGTGGAGCGGTGGAGCATGGACCGATCACCTGACCGCGGCGCCGACCGCCGAGTCGGTGTGGTCCAACAGCGCAACGGGCGAGCAGCTCGTGCTCGGCGCGGACGCGTTCCACTTGACCGAGCAGGTGGCCAGCCCGTTCACCTCCAGTTTCGAGCAGAACTGGGGCAACTCCATCAGCGCGGCCCCGGCAGCCAAGAACCGCACCGGCATCGTCGTCATCGTCATCGGGCTGATCGCGGTGGCGGCCTATCTGGGATCGATGGCGCTCAACTACACCACGATCATTCCCTTGGTGCCCGGCCTGATCGGCCTGATCTGCGCGGTTCCCGCTTTCCGTCGCGCGCGGGTCACCGGCGATGGCCTCGCGGTCTCGCTGCTGGGGGTCCTGCTGTCCGGCGCAGCGACCGTTCTCGCGATCCTGCCTCTGGTTCCGATCCTGCTCGGCGTGCCGAGCGCGGCCGAGGTCGACCAGTTGAACCAGGTCGTTTCGCACACGGTCGGGTTCCACACCACGGTCGAGAAGCAGCTCATCGCCGACTCGCAGAAGACGCTGGGCCAAACCGCGACGGCAGCCGCGTGCCCCGCCGACATCCTTCCGACCGTCGCGAGCACCTTCAGCTGCACCGAGACCCTGGCCGATGGCACCACGGCGGTCGTCAACGTCACCGTGACCAACAGCACCGGCGCCTTCACCGCGATCCGTGCGGCCGGCTGAGCGGCATCCCGCGCTGGTCGTGACCGACCGGGCAGGGGTCTTCGGTGCCGGATGAGGGACTCGAACCCTCACGCCCTTGCGGACAGAGCATTTTGAGTGCCCCGCGTCTGCCATTCCGCCAATCCGGCGCTCGCGCCCTGGGGGGCACAGCACCTGGAACGATACCGTAGGCTCCCTGTGTGAGTGACGTCCAGGAGACCCCGCCCGCCCCGCGACGCGTCGTCGTCGCCGAGGACGAGTCGCTGATCCGCCTCGACATCGTCGAGATCCTGCGCGATAACGGTTTCGATGTCGTCGGCGAGGCCGGAGACGGTGAGACCGCGGTCGCCTTGGCCACGGAACTGCGTCCCGATCTGGTCATCATGGATGTCAAGATGCCGCAACTCGACGGCATCTCGGCCGCCGAGAAGCTCGCGAAGAACCACATCGCCCCGGTCGTGCTGCTGACCGCGTTCAGCCAGAAAGAACTCGTGGAGCGCGCGAGCGAGGCCGGCGCCCTCGCCTACGTCGTGAAGCCCTTCACGCCCAACGACCTGCTGCCGGCGATCGAGATCGCGTTGAGCCGCTACCAGCAGATCGTCACGCTCGAGGCCGAGGTCGCCGACATGGTCGAGCGGTTCGAGACACGCAAGCTCGTCGACCGCGCCAAGGGCCTGCTCAACGAGAAGATGGGCCTCAGCGAGCCGGAGGCGTTCCGCTGGATCCAGAAGGCCTCCATGGATCGCCGGCTCACCATGCACGACGTCGCCCAGGCGATCATCGACCAGCTGGCCGCGAAGAAGTAGCCGCCCGCTCGGTACACGGGCGAGTTGCGACAATCCGGGCGACACGAGCCGCCCGGTTAGTCCGAAGTCGCCCGGTTACACGGGGTGCTGCCTCAGCGCAGCCGCGCGGCGGCCCGGCGAAGGGCTGGCTCGGGCTGGAGGCCGTCGAGCAGGTGGACGAGGGAGGCCCGGTATTCATCGACGTGATGGTCGATGTTGCGGTTGTCGGATTCGCGGATGCCTCGGACGTAGTCGTCGAGGGTGGCTTCGCGTTCGACCCCAGCCGTCTCGAGAATGACCGCGGTCATCATCCCGGTCCGATCTCGCCCCGAGGCGCAGTGGAGCAGCACGCCGCCGGCAGCGTCGGCGATCGCACCGAAGGCTGACTCCCACAAGTCCGGCCAGGTCCCACGAGCCCAGGTGAAGAAGTCCGGAGTCGCTCACTCGCCGTTCCAGCGTCCGACGTAGTCCGGATGCTCCACATCCTCGATCGGAGCGTGGACGAGACGGATGCCGTCCAGTTTGTCGTGCGCTTCCGTACGCTCGTCGGCGTTGCGCAGATCGACGACGGTACGCACGCCGCGCGCGCGGAGCTCGGCCCACCCGGCGGCATCCACCCAGTCGGGATGGCTGGAGCGCCAGATCACGCCGGAGCGCGTGACCCCGCCGCCCCGCAGCGGCAGGCCGCCGAGGTCGCGCAGATTCTCGACCTCGATCAGAGGTCCCTGATCATGTTCGTCACGCGCACCGTCGACAGCCGCCGGCCCTGATCGTCGGTCATCACGATCTCGTGCGTGCAGAGGGTGCGGCCGAGGACGAGCGCCGTGCAGGTTCCGGTGACCCAGCCCTCGGTCGCCGAGCGGCTGTGACTGGCATTGATCTCGATTCCCACGACGTACTTCGTCGGCCCGGCGTGGATCGCTGACGAGATCGACCCCAGCGACTCACCGAGCACGACGTGTGCTCCGCCGTGCAGGAGGCCGACCACCTGGGTGTTGCCGGCCACCGGCATTCGAGCGACCGAATAGGCCGCCGAGATCTCCAGCAGCTCGATTCCCATCTTCTGAGCGAGGTCGCCGCCCTGTGTTTCCACGAGACGAGCGACGAGAGACGGATCGATATCCGGGGGCAGTTTCGTCACGCGCGACTCTCTGAGAGGGTGTCGGAACCGGCGGATAGGCTGGGCCCGTGCCGGACTCCGAAAAGCCTACCCTCCTGCTCATCGACGGCCATTCGCTCGCGTTCCGGGCGTTCTACGCGTTGCCGATCGACAGCTTCGTGACCCGCGACGGCCAGCACACCAACGCGATCCACGGCTTCCTGTCGATGCTCATCCTGCTGCTGCAGAAAGAGAAGCCGACCCACCTCGGGGTGGCGTTCGACATCTCGCGGTTCTCGTTCCGCAATCGCGACTACGCCGACTACAAGGGCACCCGAAACGAGACGCCTCCCGAGTTCAAGGGCCAGGTGCCCCTGCTGCAGGAGGCGCTGAAGGCGATGAACATCGTCACCATCACCAAGGAGGACTTCGAGGCCGACGACATCCTGGCCACCCTCTCGCTGCAGGGCAAGGAGCAGGGCTACCGCGTGCTGGTCGTCTCGGGCGACCGCGACACCATCCAGCTCGTCGACGAGGATGTCACCCTGCTCTACCCGAATGCCCGCGGCGTCTCGGAGTTGAAGGTCTACGACGAAGACGCGGTGCGCGAGCGGTACGGGATCGAGCCGGCCCAGTATCCCGAGATCGCGGCCCTGGTCGGCGAGACCAGCGACAACCTGCCGGGCGTCGACAAGGTGGGAGAGAAGACCGCGGTCAAGTGGATCCAGCAGTACCGAACCGCAGAAGAACTTCTCGCCCATGCCGACGAGATCACCGGGGTGGTGGGCAACAACCTGCGTGAGCAGCAGGACCGCGTGGTGCGCAACCGCCGCCTGAACCGCCTGGTGCGCGACGTGGAATTGCCGGTCGCTCCCGGCGACCTGGCGCGCAACCCGATCGACGCCACGCAGGTGCGCGAGGTGTTCGAGCGGCTGCAGTTCCGCACGCTGCTCGACCGGGTGATCAAGCTCGAGGGCACGGCCGACGATCTCGTCGCAGTGGCCGACAGCAAGCTGCCTGCGGCATCCATCCCCGCAGTGCGCACCCTGGTCGACGAGGAGCTGGAGAAGTGGCTCGACGCCGCGTCGCAGCACAACACGGCGCCCCTCGGCCTGCGCATCGTCACCCTGAACGGGCAGGTCGAGGGATTCGGGATCGCGAGCCTCACCGAGAGCGCCTGGGTGCCGTGGGCTCCTGGGCGGCCGGACTACACCGCCCTCGAGACCTGGCTCGCCTCGGATGCCCCCAAGTACCTGCACGAGGGAAAGCGGCAGCTGAAGTCGCTGGCCGGCACCGGCCTCGAGCTCAACGGAATCGCCTTCGACACCGCGCTCGGTGCGTGGTTGCTCCGCCCGAGCACCAAGGCGGACAGCCTCGGCGGGCTGACCTACTACTACCTCGGCGAGACGCTCCCCGAGCCCGACCCCAGCCAGCTGGTCCCCGAGACGGAGGCGCTCAGTCCGGCCACCGAGGCCTGGTACCTGTTGCGCCTCGCCGATGAGTTGATGCAGCGCCTCGACCCCGGATCGCTCGGGGTCTCGCGCGACATCGAGGCGCCGCTCATCCCGGTGCTCGCGCGCATGGAGATCCAGGGCGTCACCGTCGACTCGGGCGTGCTCGCCGAGTTGAACTCGCGGCTCGGAACGCAGGCGGCAGAGATCGCCCAGAAGGCCTACGCCGAGATCGGCCGCGAGGTCAATCTGGGTTCGCCGAAGCAGCTGCAGGAGGTCCTGTTCGACCAGCTCGGCATGCCCAAGACCCGGCAGAACAAGACCGGCTTCTCGACCGATGCCGCGAGCCTGACCGATCTGCAGGAGCAGCATCCGCATCCCTTCCTCGAACTGCTGCTGCAGCACCGCGATGCCACCAAGATCCGGCAGATCGTCGAGACGCTCGAGAAGGGCGTCGGCTCCGACGGGCGCGTGCACACCACGTACGAGCAGACCGGATCGGCGACCGGGCGCATCTCGTCGAACGACCCGAACCTGCAGAACATCCCGATCAAGACCGAGGTCGGGCGCGAAGTGCGCTCGGCGTTCCGCCCCGGCGCCGGCTTCGAGACCCTGCTGACCGCCGACTATTCGCAGATCGAGATGCGGATCATGGCGCATCTGAGCGAAGACGCCGGGCTGATCGAGGCCTTCCATTCAGGAGAAGACCTGCACCGCTTCGTTGGGGCGCGCATCTTCAAGGTCGACCCGGCCGACGTGACCCCGATCATGCGCACCAAGGTCAAGGCGATGTCGTACGGGCTCGCATACGGACTGTCGGCGTTCGGGCTCTCGAAGCAACTGCGCATCGAGGTGGCCGAGGCGCGGGAGCTGATGGCCGACTACTTCGCACGGTTCGGCGCGGTGCGCGACTACCTGCGCGGGGTGGTCGAGCAAGCGCGCACGGATGGCTATACGACGACCATCTTCGGGCGTCGTCGGCCGTTCTCCGACCTCACATCGACCAACCGGGTGCTGCGCGAGAACGCCGAGCGTCAGGCGCTCAACTCGCCGATCCAGGGCTCGGCCGCCGACATCATCAAGCGCGCGATGCTCGGCATCGATGCCGACATCCGTGATCGCGCGCTCGGTTCGCGGATGCTGCTGCAGGTGCACGACGAACTGGTGCTCGAGGTGGCGACCGGCGAGCTCGACGAGCTCACCGAGATCGTCCGCTCGCGCATGGCGGGTGCCGCCGAGTTGAGCGTCCCGTTGGACGTGCAGCTGGGATCCGGGCCGAACTGGGATGCCGCAGCCCACTAGCGCGTCGCACCTGTCATTCTCACGGCGTCGGGTCGTAGGGTTCGAGGAACACCCAGGAGGTACACCATTGTCCGAGCGCACCGTCGTCGTCGCCTCGAGCGTCGGCCTGCACGCCCGTCCCGCCTCGTTGTTCAGCCAGGCCGCGGCGAAGACCGGCGTCACGATCATCCTCACCTCGGCAGCAGGCAAGAGCGTCAACGCCGCCAGCATCCTCGGAGTGCTGTCGCTGGGCGTCGGCCACGGCGAGCAGGTCACCCTGTCGTCGGATGCCGAGGGCGCTGACGCAGCGCTGGACGAGCTGGCCGCCCTGCTGGCGATCGATCTCGACAAGGAGTAGCGCCCTCCTGCGCCCCGCGCGGGCAGGCGCCCGCCGCCGCACTGTCGGCGGCGGGAGGCCGTGGTTAGGCTGACGGGATGAGTGCTTCCACCTCTTCGTCCGCCCGTCAGCCCACCCCGATCGACGCGATCGCCGAGAAGTGGGTGACCACCATGGCGGACCTGAACCCGGATGTCGCGGTCTGGGTCGGCATCCCGGGTCGCCTCGGCGAGTACGCCGACTACTCGCCCGCGGGGCAGGACGCGGAGCTGGCCGCCGGCAACGCCGTGATCGCCGAGCTCGAGTCGGCCACACCGGTCGACTCGGTCGACGAGGTCACCAAGACCGACCTGCTCGCCGAACTCCGGCTGAGCGCCGAGTATCACGCGGCGAAGCTGCACGAGCGCGACGTCAATGTGATCGCGTCGCCAGCTCAGGGCATCCGCGACACCTTCGACCTGATGCCGACGGCCACCGAGGCCGACTGGGCGACCATCGCCGAGAAGCTCGGCAACCTGCCCGGTGCGGTGGACGGCTACATCCAGACGCTGCGGCAGGGCATCTCCGACGGCGTGGTTCCGGCGCGCCGCCAGGTGATCGAGACCGCCACCGGGGTGCGCCGTCACGCCGATCCGCTCGGATTCTTCTTCGACTTCACCGGCTCCGCAGCCCTCGAGGGCGGGGGAGCGCTGCCCGACTCGCTGAAGAGCGAGCTGCACAAGGGCGCCCAGGCGTCGGCCGCGGCCTACGCGAAACTGGCCGAGTTCCTCGAACTGGAACTCGCGCCGAAGGCGAGCGAACAGGACGGCGTCGGGCGCGAGCTCTACACACTTCAGTCGCGGCGCTTCCTCGGAGCCGAGATCGACCTCGATGAGACCTACGACTGGGGCCGCGAAGAGCTCGCCCGCATGGTCGAGGAGCAGACGGCGATCGCCGACCAGATCACGCCGGGCGCATCCGTCGAGGAGGCCATCGCCTTCCTCGAGGCCGACGAGTCGAACAAGCTGCACGGCACCGACGAACTGCAGAAGTGGATGCAGCAGCTGGCCGACCAGGCGGTCTCCGAGTTGTCGGGCACGCACTTCGACATCCCCGATGAGATCAAGAAGATCGAGTGCATGATCGCCCCCACCCAGGAGGGCGGGATCTACTACACCTCGCCCAACGACGACTTCAGCCGCCCGGGCCGGATGTGGTGGAGCGTCCCCGAGGGCGTGACCGAGTTCGACACCTGGCGCGAGACCACGACCGTGTATCACGAGGGCGTGCCCGGCCATCACCTGCAGCTGGGTCAGGCGGTGTACAACCGCGCGATGCTCAACACCTGGCGGCGCAGCCTGGCCGGTACGAGCGGCCACGCGGAAGGCTGGGCGCTCTACGCCGAGCGCCTCATGGACGAGCTGGGCTACCTGCAGAAGCCGGCCGACCGCCTCGGGATGCTCGATGGTCAGCGGATGCGTGCGGCGCGCGTGGTTCTGGACATCGGCGTCCACCTCGGCAAGCCGAACCTCGCGGGCACCGGACCGTGGACCGCCGACGACGCGCTGGAGTTCATGCGGGCCAATGTCAACATGAACGACTCGTTCATCCGCTTCGAGGTCAACCGCTACCTCGGCTGGCCGGGCCAGGCGCCCTCGTACAAGGTCGGCCAGCGCATCTGGGAGCAGCTGCGCGACGAGGTCAAGAAGCGCGAGGGCGCGGCCTTCGACATCAAGGCGTTCCACAAGCGCGCGCTCGATCTCGGCGGGGTCGGCCTCGACACCCTGCGGAAGAGTCTGCTGGCGTAGTGCCCGACGACTCATCGACGACCGGCTCCGATCCGGGCGGGTCGCCGTGGCAACGCGCGCTCGGTGACGATTTCGAGCTGCTGCATCCCCGGTTGCACGCGTACTTCTCCGCGATTCCGCCTGGCCGGGTGGGCCGCGGATCGGGCACCTTCGACCGGGTGGGCACACCGCGGCGATGGATGCGGCTCGCGCTCCGGGTGCTGGAGCGCCGCCGGATCCTGTTCCCGGTCTGGGAGCGCGATGTCGCCTTCACGGTCGAGAACCGCGCTGATCACTCCGGGGTGAGCGCGGTCCGGACCTTCCGATTGCGCTCCGGCGACCGGACGATGGTCGACCACGTGTCCTTCGACGCGCGCGGTCTGATCGATCGACTCGGTGACGGGGGCGTTCTCGACGCCCGGCTCGCCGCCTCGGTGGTCGACGGCGAACTCCGACTGGTGTCGCCGTCGGCGCACTGGCGACGCCTGCGCATCCCCCTCGCGCCCCGAGTACGGCTCACCGAACGGTACGACGACGCCGCCGGGCGTCAGCACGTCGCCCTGACTCTCGAGTCGAAGGTCCTCGGACGGCTGTACGAGTACTCGGGTCACTTCGACTACCGGATCGAGGCCTCATGAGACTGACGATCGCCGGAGCGTCCGGATTCATGGGCCGCGCCATCCGCGCCTCGTACGCCGCGGACGGGGCTGAGGTCCGGACCATCGGCCGAACCGGCGCGGATGCCACCTGGGATGATCCGGGCGGGCTGGTGCAGGCTGTGCACGGCGCCGACATCCTCGTGAATCTCGCGGGCAAGAGCGTGAACTGCCGCTACGGACCGGCCAACCGCGACGAGATCCTGCGCTCGCGCGTCGCGACGACCCGTGCCCTGGCTGAAGCCGTCGCGCGCGCGACGGAGCCCCCTGCCGTCTGGTTCAACGCGTCGACCGCCACGATCTACCGGCACGCCGAGGACCACCCGATGACCGAGAGCACCGGCGAGCTCGGTGAGGACTTCTCGGTCGGAGTGGCTCGCGCCTGGGAGGCCGCGTTCTTCGAGCCGGGACTCCCGGCGACCCGCCGCGTTGCGCTGCGCACCGCGATCGTGCTCGGCGACGGCAGCGCGCTGATCCCCCTGCTTCGGCTTGCTCAGGCGGGCATGGGTGGTCCGCACCTCGACGGCAGATGGCCGGCGTCTGCGGCGCGGCGTCGGGCGGGCACCTACCACGCCTTCGGCGCGCGCGGCGGGCGGCAGCACTTCAGCTGGGTGCACCTGGATGACGTGGTCGGCTCCCTGCGCTTTCTCGCGGACCGCGCAGACATCGAGGGCGTGGTCAATGTCACGAGCCCGAACCCCACGGACGATGCCACGCTCATGCGTACGATCCGGCACGTGCTCGGGGTGCCGTTCGGCATGCCGTTGCCGAGATGGGCGCTCGAGCTCGGCTCCACGGCGATCCGCACCGAGACCGAGCTCGTGCTCAAGAGCCGATGGGTTCTGCCCGAGCGCCTGCTCGAGGCCGGCTACCGGTTTCGGTATCCGGATCTCGAGCCGGCGCTGCGCCAGATCGTCGAAGCGCGCTCGGCTGGCTAGGCTGTTGCTGAGACCGATCCTCTGAGGAGTCGACCCCGTGCCCCATTCGCTCGTCCGTGCCTGCGCTGCCGGCTCCGCCCTCCTGCTCGCGGCACTCGCCCTCAGCGGTTGCACGAAGGCGCCGACCGGGACGTCGGTCGGCGACTGCTCCGGCATCGTTTCCAAGGTCCTCCTGTCCGACGATTCGGGCACGGTCGTGACGAAGTTCAGCGCGTCGGACCTGCCGAAGGTGTTCGACATTCCGGCCTCGCCCGCTCCCACCTGCTACTACTCGAGCGTGGTCAGTCCGCCGGCGCAGGGCGGGCCGGCGTATGTCGAGACCCACCGGACCCTGTTGTACATCGGGCTCAGCGACTCCGAGGATCGGGCCATCATCGCGTCGATCCGCAAGACCGTCACCGCCAAGCTCTGGACGGTTCGTTTCGACTACGACACCCCGGCGCCGACTCCCACCCCGGGTGCGACCGCCACTCCGACCGCGGGGCCCTCGACGACCTCCGCACGGTGGTACTACAACTTCACCGGGGCGGCCACCGATGACAAGGGCGAGATGGGCTACTACCTGACGGCCCCGATCTCGCAGGGAACGGCGCTGCAAGCCGGACTGAGCAAGCCGGTGAACGTGCTGCGGGTCGAAACGCAGCTCCGGCAGGTCAAGAAGTAGCGGAGCTCGACTGGCGACGCGCTTGCGCGGCCCGCTAAGCTAGAACGTCGCTTTCGCGACATCCATATCCGCCTGCCTCGGGCGACACATCAACACCCACCACCACGTCCGTGGCCTTCACCCCTGTGCGCCATCCCGGCCGCAGGAATCATCGGAGCAACTACTACATGACAACCACAACGACCGCTTCGGTCGCCAAGCAGGTCGCGATCAATGACATCGGATCTGCTGAGGACTTTCTCGCCGCCGTCGAGAAGACCCTCAAGTTCTTCAACGACGGAGACCTGATCGAAGGCACCGTCGTCAAGATCGATCGTGACGAGGTCCTCCTCGACGTCGGTTACAAGACGGAGGGCGTCATCCCCTCCCGCGAACTCTCGATCAAGCACGACGTCGACCCTTCTGAGGTCGTCAACGTCGGCGACATGGTCGAAGCCCTGGTTCTCCAGAAGGAGGACAAAGAGGGTCGGCTCATCCTGTCCAAGAAGCGCGCCCAGTACGAGCGCGCATGGGGTGACGTCGAGAAGATCAAGGACTCCGATGGCGTGGTCACCGGGTCGGTCATCGAGGTCGTCAAGGGCGGCCTGATCGTCGACATCGGCCTCCGCGGCTTCCTGCCGGCCTCGCTCATCGAGCTGCGCCGCGTGCGCGACCTCACGCCGTACCTCGGCCAAGAGATCGAGGCCAAGATCCTCGAGCTCGACAAAAACCGCAACAACGTCGTCCTGAGCCGCCGCGCGCTGCTCGAGCAGACGCAGAGCGAGTCGCGCAGCACCTTCCTCAACAACCTCCAGAAGGGCCAGGTCCGCAAGGGCGTCGTGTCCTCGATCGTCAACTTCGGCGCGTTCGTCGACCTCGGCGGCGTCGACGGGCTCGTGCACGTCAGCGAGCTGTCGTGGAAGCACATCGAGCACGCCAGCGAGGTCGTGGAGGTCGGCCAGGAGGTCACCGTCGAGATCCTCGAGGTCGATCTGGAGCGCGAGCGCGTGTCGCTCTCGCTCAAGGCGACCCAGGAAGACCCGTGGCAGGTCTTCGCCCGCACGCACGCCATCGGTCAGATCGCGCCCGGAAAGGTCACCAAGCTCGTTCCGTTCGGCGCATTCGTGCGCGTCGCGGAGGGCATCGAGGGCCTCGTCCACATCTCCGAGCTCAGCGGCAAGCACGTCGAGCTCGCCGAGCAGGTCGTGTCGGTCGGCGACGAGGTGTTCGTCAAGGTCATCGACATCGACCTCGAGCGTCGCCGCATCTCGCTGAGCCTCAAGCAGGCCAACGAGGGCATCGACCCGAACAACACCGAGTTCGACTCCGGCCTGGCCGCCCTGTACGGCATGGTCACCGAGTACGACGAGCAGGGCAACTACAAGTTCCCCGAGGGCTTCGACGCGACCAGCGGCGAGTGGCTCGAGGGCTTCGACACCCAGCGCGAGGCATGGGAACAGGAGTACGCGGCTGCCCAGGTCCGCTGGGAGGCCCACAAGAAGCAGATCATCGCCGCCGAGGAGTCCGCGGCCGACGACGAGCTGCGTCCCGCTTCGTCCTCGTCCTCGTCCTCGAGCGGCAACTCGTTCTCGAGTGAGCCGGCCAGTGCCGGCACGCTCGCCGACGACGAGGCGCTCGCGGCACTGCGCGAGAAGCTCAGCTCGAACAGCTAGAACAGGTCTCAGCAAGCACAAGGCCGGACGCGCGTGCGCGTCCGGCCTTCGTGTGTCATCCCGCGCTGCCGCCCGGTGTCGGGACCGGCGGCACCGGGGGAGCCTCCACCCGCTTCCTGCGCATCCGTCGACCCAGCCCGATGGCCCCGGCCACCAGGCCGACCAGGCCGAGGATCACGAGTACGGGCAGCAGCAGGGCCACCACCGACATGACCGCGCTGAAGATGTCTTCTGCCGTGCTGAGCACCGGAGCGGCGAATCCGGCCGTGGCGACATTCGCGGCCGGCCTCACAGCCGTCTTGCCGATATGGACCGTGAGCGCCAGCAGCACCCCGATCACGATCGGCACCCAGGCATTGCTCGTGAAGAAGCTCGCGGGATCGGTGACGGTCGCGGTCTGCGCCGCCGTGCCCGAGCCGAAGACGATGCCGCCGGCCGCCGGGCGCACGATGGTCTGGATCCAGTCGTTGATCGAGTCGACCGCCGGGACCTTGTCTGCGATGATCTCGATGACCAGGAGCACGCCCAGGATGAGCTGCACCCAGCCGTTCTCGAGCCACGCCCATCCGGTCGGCAGGTTGACCAGATCGGTGAACCGGCTGAGCAGCCCGATGGCGAGCAAGGGGATGTAGGCGTTCAGTCCGGCCGCCGTGGCCAGCCCTGCTCCGGTGAGGACCTCGAACATGTGCAGAGGCTAGCAGCGCCCCTCTGTCGATGGCGGCCCCGGCAGGTACGCTCATCGAATGCAGTTGATCGGCCTGACCGGCGGGATCGCCTCGGGCAAGTCCGCGGTGGCCGCCCGATTGGCCGAGCACGGTGCCGTCGTCGTCGACGCCGACCAGGTCGCGCGCGAGGTGGTGGAACCCGGCACCCCGGCCCTTGCGAGGATCGCGCGGGAGTTCGGGGACAGCGTCATCGCCTCCGACGGGAGCCTGGACCGGGCCGCTCTCGGGTCGCTCATCTTCAGTTCGCCCGAAAAGCGAGCGGCCTTGAACGCGATCACCCATCCCGCCGTCGCCGAGCGCTCCCACGAGCTGTTCGCCGCCGCGGCTGCCGCCGACCCCGATGCGATCGTCGTCTACGACGTGCCGCTTCTCGTCGATGCGGGCCGAGCGGACGAGTTCGATCTCATCGTGGTCGTGAACGCGAGCACCGAGACGCGCATCACCCGGATGATGGAGCTGCGTGGCATGACGCGCGACGAGGCCATGCACAGGATCAACTCCCAGGCGACGAATACCGAGCGCCTGGCGATCGCGGATGTCGTCATCGACTCGAACGGAACCCTGGAGCAGACGCTCACCCAGGCCGATGCGCTGTGGGAGAAGCTCTCAGCGCGTGTCGGCGGCCAGACCTAGTCTAGAACCATGGAGCCCACGCGTTCGGTGCGACCGTTCGAGGTCGTCAGCGAGTACCTGCCGAGCGGCGACCAGCCGGCCGCCATCGCGGAACTGGCCCATCGCATCAACGCGGGTGAGACCGACGTCGTCCTGCTGGGCGCGACCGGTACCGGCAAGTCGGCGACCACCGCGTGGCTGATCGAGCAGGTGCAGCGGCCGACGCTGGTGCTCTCGCACAACAAGACCCTGGCGGCCCAGCTGGCCAACGAGTTCCGCGAGCTGATGCCGAACAACGCGGTCGAGTACTTCGTCAGCTATTACGACTACTACCAGCCCGAGGCCTACGTGCCCCAGACCGACACCTTCATCGAGAAGGACTCCTCGGTCAACGCCGAGGTCGAGCGGCTGCGGCACTCCACCACGAATTCGCTGCTCAGTCGCCGCGATGTCGTGGTCGTCTCGACCGTGTCGTGCATCTACGGTCTGGGCGCGGCCGAAGAGTACCTGGGTGCCATGACGGCCCTGCAGGTCGGCGAGCACATCTCGCGCGACAAACTGGTCCGTCGCTTCATCAACATGCAATACGAGCGCAACGACGTCGACTTCTCGCGCGGCAAGTTCCGGGTGCGCGGCGACACGATCGAGATCATCCCGGTCTACGAAGAGCACGCGATCCGCATCGAGATGTTCGGCGACGAGATCGAGGCGCTCTACACGCTGCATCCGCTCACCGGCGATGTGATCAAGAAACTGGATGCGGTCGCCGTCTTCCCGGCCACCCACTACGCCGCGAGCACCGAGGCCTTGCAGCGCGCGCTGGTCTCGATCCGCGCCGAGCTCGCGGAGCGCCTGGCCGAGTTCGAGCGCCAGGGCAAGCTGCTCGAGGCGCAGCGCCTGCGCATGCGCACCAGCTTCGACCTCGAGATGATGGAGCAGATCGGCTTCTGCAACGGCATCGAGAACTACTCGAGGCACATCGATGGCCGGCTGCCCGGCCAGGCGCCGAACACTCTCCTCGACTACTTCCCCGACGATTTCCTGGTCGTGATCGACGAGTCGCACGTCACAGTGCCCCAGATCGGTGCGATGTACGAGGGCGACGCCAGCCGCAAGCGCACGCTTGTGGAGCACGGCTTCCGTCTGCCGAGCGCGCTCGACAACCGGCCGCTGCGCTGGGAGGAGTTCCTGGCGCGAGTCGGGCAGAAGGTCTACCTCTCCGCGACGCCGGGGCGGTACGAGATGGGGATCGCCGACGGAGTGGTCGAGCAGATCATCCGTCCGACCGGCCTGGTCGACCCTCAGATCGTCGTCAAGCCGAGCAAGGGGCAGATCGACGACCTGCTCGAAGAGATCCGGATCCGCGCTGAACGCGATGAGCGGGTGCTGGTGACCACCCTCACCAAGAAGATGGCCGAAGAACTGACCGACTTCCTCGGCGAGCACGGGGTGCGGGTGCGATATCTCCACTCCGACGTCGACACCTTGCGTCGCGTGGAGTTGCTCACCGAGCTCCGGCAGGGCGTCTACGACGTCCTGGTAGGCATCAACCTGCTGCGCGAGGGTCTCGATCTGCCCGAGGTGTCGCTGGTCGCGATCCTGGATGCCGACAAGGAGGGCTTCCTGCGCAGTTCGACCTCGCTGGTCCAGACCATCGGGCGCGCCGCGCGCAACGTGTCGGGCGAGGTCCACATGTACGCAGACAACCTCACCGACTCGATGAAGCAGGCGATCGACGAGACCGACCGCCGTCGCGAGAAGCAGGTGGCCTACAACGCCGAGCGCGGCATCGACCCGCAGCCGCTGCGCAAGCGGATCGCCGACATCACCGACGTGCTGGCGCGCGAGGGGGCCGACACGGCGGCCCTTCTGTCGTCCCGCCAGGGCGGCCGCGACGGCAAGAAGCGTGCGCCGACGCCGAACCTGCGTCGCGAGGGCGTCGGCGCGGCCGGGGCCAACGAGTTGGAGGCCATCATCGCCGACCTGAACGAGCAGATGCTCCAGGCGGCCGGTGAGCTCAAGTTCGAGTTGGCGGCACGACTGCGCGACGAACTCTCCGAGATGAAGCGCGAACTGCGTCAGATGGAGTCGGTCGGGCACGTACGGTAGTCCGCGCCGCGCGGCCGACTACTGGGCAAGGAGCTCGCGCGCCACGTCGATCGCCTGGTCGACATCGAGGGGCGGGTTCGACGGGTCGCCCGGATCGGGGAGCGGCACCCGGATCAGCGCAGGCGCCGGGCGCGAACCGCGGGCCCGGATCGCCGCCGCCGTGGCCAGGAGCGGAGCGGTCACCTCCGGAGCAAGGCCGAGCCTCGCCGCGACCACCGCGGCCGTCTCGAGCGCGATCGCGCGCGGATAGGCGAACCCGACCCGGCGGGCAGCGGCCAGCTGCTCAACGGCCAACGAGCGCGCTGCGCCCAGGTCGCCCCGCTCGAGCTCGACCCGGATCGCAATCGCCTGGGCGAGAGGGAGTTCGCGCTCGACCCCCAACTCGACGGCGTCGCGGAGAGCGCCCTGGATCAGTTCGGCGGCATGATCCAGCTGGCCCGCGTCGAGCGCGCACGCGGCCGCCACCGTGGCGAGCACGACGCGCGCGATGCGGGGCGGCCCTCCCAGCAAGGGAGAGGCATCCGCCACCCACTCGCGAGCCGTCGCCGCGTCTCCGACCTGCCAGGCGACCATCGCAGCGGTGGCCAATGTCGCCTGGAGTTGATCCGCTGAGCCGCGCTCCGCGCAGATCTCGAGTGCCCGCCGTGCCCGGTCGACGGCCGAGGGGTCACCGCGTTCAGCCAGCACGCTGCCGAGACCCATGGACGCCGTCACCAGGAGATTCGGGTCGCCTGCGCCGTCGGCCAGCTCGATCGCGGCTCGGACGTCGGCGAGCGACGCGTCGGGCTGATCCAGGTCGTCGGCGAGTCCGCCAGCGAAGACGAGGGCGCGCGCCGCGAAGCCGTCATCCACGCCGCGCAGCGCGTCGGCAGCTCGCTCGAGAAGCTGCAACGCCGACTCGCCTCCCTCTGCCCAGTAAGCCAGATAGCCCGACGCGAAGGTCGCGTACGGGGTCCACGGCCCCGCAGGCGCCCCCGCCAGCAGCCGATCGAGCCAGTAGCGGCCCTCCATGAGGCTGGTGGCCGCCCAATGCCGATGAAGCCGGAACGCGAGCTCGAGCCCGACGTCACGGGGAAGTCTGCCGTCCACGGAGGCGGCGAAGACGCTGCGGAAGCCATCTCCGGCGTCGGTCAGTGCCTCGGCATAGGCGGCAGGGGGAGTTCGGGCGTCGGCGGGCAGGATCCCGCGCAGCGCGTCGGCGAGGCCGCCCAGGGCCGCCAGACCGTCGCCCTGTTCGACCGAGCGCTGGCGCGCGAACAGCCGGACCTGATCATCCATGTGATATCGCCAACGCGGACCGGACCGATCGACGCAAACCAGACCGGCATCCGCGAGCTCGCCGAGCACCCTGGCCACGCGGGGAGCGGCGACCTCGTGCGCAACCAGACCACGAACGAGCGCCAGGGGGAGCGCGCCATCGACTACACCCCAGGCTCGGAAGACGGCGGCCTCATCGTGGCCGAGGGCGGCGTAGCTCTGCGCGAGAAGGGCGTCGAGCACGTTCGCGGCGCCCTCGGCAGCCTCGGGCAGACTGTCCAGCAGATCGCCGACCGCCATCGATGCCAGTTGAGCGGCGGCCAGTTCGAGGGCCAGCGGGATGCCGCCGCAGCGCTCGCACAGCAGTCGCAACGGCCCGACGTTCCGCTCGTCGAGCCGCAGCTGCACGCGCCGTCCCGCGACTCGGTCGGCGAGCAGTTGGACCGCGGCCGAGCGGATGAAGTCGGGGGAGTCCGAGTCGGGCACGACGAGCGCATCGAGTTCGACGCTGCGCTCTGCCGCCACTCCCAACGGCCACCGCGACGTCACGAGCACGTGCAGGTGGGGCGCAGCCTCGAGCAGCGCGACGACCGTGTCGACGACGCCGTCGATCACCTGCTCGCATCCATCGAGCACCAGCAGGGCATCCCCGGCGGGAGCCAGGCGCTCGACCAACCCGAGCAGTGGATCGCCGCTGGTCGGCACCCCCATGGCTGTAGCGATCGCGACCGCCACCAGTCCGGGTTCGGCGAGGTCGCCGAGCGACGCCCAGTGCCGGCCGCCATCCATCAGGCCGGTGGCCGCGTGCGCCGCATGAAGCGCGAGACGCGACTTGCCGACGCCCCCACGCCCCACGATGGTGACCACTCCCGGGGACGCGAGGTTCTCGACCACCTTGCCGAGTTCGGCCTGCCTGCCGAAGAATCCGTTCCGGGGAGGCTCGGGCAGAGATCCCATGCCCGACGATCCCGACCGCAGGACGTCGAGGTAGGCCGCGGTCAGCTCCGGTCCCGGATCGACACCGAGCTCGTCAGACAGCACGAGGCGCGCGCGCTCGAAGGCCCGGATCGCGCCGGCTCGATCGCCGGACGCCGCAAGGGAGCGGATCAGGATGCGGTGAGCGCGCTCGTCGATCGGTTCGCGGCCGAGCAGTTCTTCCGCGGCCTCCACCGCCGCGGCCGAGCGGCCGGTGGCCGCGGATGCTTCGGCGAGCAGGGCGACCGCTCGTGTGGCCAGTCGCGCCTGTCGGCTGCGCCATTCATCCAGCCACTCCTCCGTATCATCCGGCAGAAGCGGTCCGCGCGCCACCGGCAGGACCGACTCGAGCAGGTTCAGGGCGGCCTCGGCTCGACCGTCGCTCGACTCACGCTCGGCCCGCTCGAGCTGCGCCGCGGCCTCGTCGAGGTCGATGAGCGTGCCCGCTCGGAGCGCCCATCCGGTCGGTGTCGAGGCAATCAGCTGCTGGCCGCCCATCCCGATGGGCTCGAGCGCCGCGCGCACGCTCGCGATCGCCCCGCGCAGGGAGGAGCCCCAGGTGCTGGGAGGGTCGGCCCAGACGTGCTCGGCGAGGACGGGCGACCCGAGGCCGTCAGGATGAAGCGCCAGAGCGGCCAGGATGAGGCGCGATCGCCGTGACGCGAGCACGCCGCCCTCGGCCCGGAGCGCGCCGTTCTCGACCGCGAGCGGCCCGACGAGCAGGATCCTGGCCGGCACGGACACCCTCCTCGTAGCGACGACAGGTGGGAGCACGATACCGCGGCTCGGGCCTTCGCTCAGAGCGCAGACCCACGCGCCGACCGAGCCAGCCGCGATGTCGGTGGCCTCCGTAGAATGACTACAGTGTCGATCCAATCCGTGCCCGGTTCCCAGAGACTGAGCGTTCGTGGTGCGCGGGTCCACAACCTGAAGAACGTGGATCTCGAGATCCCGCGCGACTCGCTCGTGGTCTTCACCGGGCTGTCCGGCTCGGGCAAGTCGAGCCTCGCCTTCGACACCATCTTCGCCGAGGGCCAGCGCCGCTACGTGGAGTCGCTCTCGGCATACGCCCGGCAGTTCCTGGGTCAGGTCGACCGGCCCGACGTCGACTTCATCGAGGGCCTGAGCCCTGCGGTCTCGATCGACCAGAAGTCGACCAACCGCAACCCGCGCTCGACGGTCGGCACGATCACCGAGATCTACGACTACATGCGCCTGCTCTGGGCCCGCATCGGCATCCCGCACTGCCCGGTGTGCGGCGAGCCGATCCAGCGCCAGACCGTGCAGCAGATCGCCGATCAGCTGATGGAGCTCGAAGCCGGCACCCGCTATCAGGTGCTCGCCCCGATGATCTCGCAGAAGAAGGGCGAGTTCGTCGATCTGTTCAAGGAACTCGCGGCCGGCGGGTACTCGCGCGCACTGGTCGACGGTGAGCTGATCCAGCTCACCGAGCCACCCGTGCTCAAGAAGCAGATCAAGCACGACATCGCGGTCGTGATCGACCGGTTGGTGGCATCCGATGATCTGCTCACCCGCCTCACCGATTCGATCGAGACCGCCCTGGGTCTGACCGACGGCGTGGTGATGATCAACTTCGTCGACCTCGAGGGCGATGCGGCGTTCCGCACCTTCAGCGAGAAGCTGAGCTGCCCGAATGGCCACCCGATCGCCCTGACCGAGATCGAGCCGCGCACCTTCTCGTTCAACGCGCCGTTCGGCGCCTGCCCGGAATGCTCGGGCCTGGGCACGAAGATGGCGGTCGACGGCGAGCTGCTGATCGGTGACCCGAGCCTGACTCTGAACGAAGGCGTCGTGCTGCCCTGGAACCAGGGCGGTAAGGGCATGTACAGCTACTTCCAACGGCTGCTCGAGGGCCTCGGCCGCGACCTGCACTTCGATCTCGACACGCCTTGGGGCGACCTCAGCGATGAGGTGCACGACGCGATCCTGAAGGGCAACGACTTCCAGGTGCAGGTGCAGTGGAAGAACCGCTACGGCCGCACCATGAAGTACTCGACCGGTTTCGAGGGCGTGATGCCCTACATCGAGCGCAAGTACCTCGAGGCCGACAGCGAGTGGACGCAGCAGCGCTACAGCGAGTACCTGCGCGAGATCCCGTGCCCGGTCTGCAATGGCCAGCGGCTGAAACCCGAAGTGCTGGCCGTCACCGTCGCCGGTCACAGCATCTCAGCGGTCTCCGAGTTGAGCCTGGCCGAGGCGCACACCTTCATGGATGCCCTGGAGCTCACCCCACGGGAGGCCAAGATCGCGGCGCAGGTGCTGCGCGAGATCCGGCTCCGGTTGGAGTTCCTGCTCGAGGTCGGACTGAGCTACTTGACCATGGCACGCGCGGCCGCGACGCTCTCCGGGGGCGAAGCGCAACGCATCCGGCTGGCGACCCAGATCGGATCGGGCCTCACCGGCGTGCTCTACGTGCTCGACGAGCCGAGCATCGGCCTCCATCAGCGGGACAACCGACGGCTGATCGAGACGCTGGTCAAGCTCAAGAACCTCGGCAACACCCTGATCGTGGTGGAGCATGACGAAGACACCATCCGCACGGCGGACTGGATCGTCGATATCGGCCCGGGAGCGGGCGAGCACGGCGGCGAGGTGGTGCACTCCGGCGACTATGCGTCGCTGCTCGACAACCACCGCTCGCTCACCGGCGACTACATCTCCGGCCGTCGCTCGATCGAGCTGCCGACGAAGCGCCGCCCGATCGACAAGAAGCGGCAGATCACGGTCGAGGGTGCGCGGGCCAACAACCTGCGCGATGTGACCGTGAGCTTCCCGCTCGGCGCGTTCGTCGCGGTCACCGGCGTCAGCGGGTCCGGCAAGTCCAGCCTGGTCAATGACATTCTCTACAAGGTCCTGGCGAACCAGCTCAACGGCGCCAAACAGGTGCCCGGCAAGCACAAGCGCGTCACCGGGCTCGAGCAGCTCGACAAGGTCGTGCACGTCGACCAGGCGCCGATCGGGCGCACCCCGCGTTCCAATCCCGCGACCTACACCGGTGTCTTCGACCGGATGCGCACCCTGTTCTCCGAGACCATCGAGGCCAAGGCGCGTGGCTACCAACCCGGCCGCTTCAGCTTCAACGTCAAGGGCGGTCGCTGCGAGAACTGCGCGGGCGACGGCACGATCAAGATCGAGATGAACTTCCTCCCCGACGTCTACGTCGCGTGCGAGGTCTGCGGGGGAGCGCGGTACAACCGCGACACGCTGCAGGTGCACTACAAGGGCAAGAACATCGCCGAGGTGCTGCAGATGTCGATCAGCGAGGCGGCCGAATTCTTCGAGCCGATCAGCGCCATCCACCGCTACCTGAAGACCCTGGTGGATGTCGGCCTCGGCTACGTGCGGCTCGGCCAGAGCGCGACCACCCTCTCGGGCGGCGAGGCCCAGCGCGTCAAGCTCGCCACGGAGCTGCAGAAGCGCTCGACCGGCCGCACCGTCTACGTGCTCGACGAGCCGACGACCGGCCTCCATTTCGAAGACGTGCGCAAACTGCTTCTGGTGCTCAACGGCCTGGTCGACAAGGGCAACACCGTGATCGTGATCGAGCACAACCTCGACGTGATCAAGTCGGCCGACTGGGTCATCGACCTCGGGCCGGAAGGTGGATCGGGCGGTGGCGAGGTCATCGCCACCGGCACCCCCGAGCAGCTCGCGAAGATGCCGCAGAGCTTCACCGGACTGTTCCTGCGCGAATTGCTCGAGTCGGAATCGGCGGGGCAAGGTCGCCGCCGTGCCAGTTAGCAGACAGGCCGGCTGAGGTGGCAGGCTTCGTCGAGGGCCGCACGGCGGGCGGCACCGGACCGGGCGGGCGGGCCTCCAGCGGGATGACCGGCCGGGTGGGTCGCCCGGAGCATCTGTCCGACCCGAAGGACTGGAAGCCCAAGGCGGGCGAGATCCCGACCCAGCCGGGGGTCTACCGCTTCCGGGATGCGAGCGGCCGCGTGATCTACGTCGGCAAGGCGATCAACCTCCGCCAGCGGCTGAGCAACTACTTCCAGCCCCTGCGTAGCCTGCACCAGCGCACGCGGCACATGGTGCTCAGCGCCAACCAGGTCGAGTGGACCGTGGTGGGCAGCGACTTCGAGGCTCTGCAGCTCGAATACACCTGGATCAAGGAGTTCGATCCGCCGTACAACGTCAAGTTCCGCGACGACAAGACCTACCCGTACATGGCCATCACCATGGCGGACGAGGCGCCGCGCGTGATGGTGACTCGCAACCGACGGATCCCGGGAGCCCGGTATTTCGGTCCGTATCCGAAGATCTGGGCGGTGCGCGAGACCATCGAGCTGATGGTGAAGGCCTTCCCGATCCGCACCTGCTCCGACTCGAGCTACGCGAAGGCGATGGCGAGTGGTCGCCCGTGCTTCGCCGGCCAGATCGGGCGCTGCGGCGGCCCGTGCTCGCAGAAGGTCACGATCGAGCAGCACCGCGAGATCGTCGACCAGTTCGTGACCTTCATGGCCAGCCACGACCGGTCGGTCATCACCCGACTGCAGCGCGAGATGAAGGAGGCGAGCGCCGCCTTCGAGTACGAAGAGGCCGCCCGGCTGCGCGACCGCATCCAGGCTCTCGAGAACGTGCTCGAGAAGAGCGCCGTCGTGCTCCCGGATGGCGTCGACACCGATGTGTTCGGCATCGAGGAGGACGAGTTGGCGGCGGCCGTGCAGCAGTTCGTGATCCGCGGCGGACGGGTGCGCGGGGTGCGCAGCTGGGTCGTCGACAAAGAGATCGCGGTGACGACCGGCGAACTGGTCGAGCAGATGCTCGAAAGCGCATACGAGAGCGAGCCGCCGCCGCGCGAGATCATCGTGCCCGCCCTACCGGACGACGCGACCGCTCTCGAGACCTGGCTGGCCGCCATGCGGCCGCGCGGGGGAGCGGTGTCCCTGCGCACCGCTCAGCGCGGCGACAAGGCCGCGGTGCTGCAGACCGCGACGCTCAATGCCAAGCAGGCGCTCATGCTCTACAAGAGCCGCCGCTCATCGGACTACGTCGCGCGCACCCAGGCGCTCAACGACATCCAGGATGCGCTGGGCCTGGCCGAGGCGCCGCTGCGCATGGAGTGCTACGACGTCTCGCACCTCGGCGGCACCAACATCGTCGCCTCGATGGTCGTCTTCGAAGACGGCCTGCCCAAGAAGAGCGCCTATCGCAAGTTCGCGGTGAACGGCTATGCCGACGACCTCGAGTCGCTTCACCAGGTGCTCACCCGGCGCCTGGCCCACCTCCAGGACGACGACATCAGCGGGATCGAGGAGGACGAGCCCGAGACGGATGCCGAGCTTGGGGAGGAGGAGGGCACGGCCGCCGAACGCCGACGCCGCCGGTTCGCCTACCGTCCCGGCCTGATCATCGTCGACGGCGGACAACCGCAGGTGGAGGCCGCGGCCCGCACCCTGGCCGAACTCGGCATCGACGACATCCCGATCTGCGGACTGGCGAAGCGGCTCGAAGAGATCTGGCTGCCGGGCAACGATTTCCCCGTGATCCTTCCGCGCAACAGTGAGGCGCTGTTCATGCTTCAGCGGATCCGCGATGAGGCGCACCGCTTCGCGATCACCTTCCAGCGCGCCAAGCGCAAGAACGACATCGGCTCGGTGCTGTCCGAGGTGCCCGGCCTCGGTCCGGCCAGGGTCAAGGTGCTGCTCAAGCACTTCGGCTCGGTGAAGCGCCTCAAAGCGGCGACGCCCGATCAGATCGGCGAGGTACGCGGCATCGGTCCCGCTCTCGCCGAAGCCATCGTCGCTAGGCTGAGTACCGACTCGGACCACCCGACCGAGCGTGGCGAGGCGACAGCATCGGACGGTTGACGATCCCCATGGCAGACAGCACGCGGCGCGAGATGCTGGTCGTCACCGGGATGTCGGGAGCCGGCCGTTCGACGGTCGGCAACGCCCTGGAAGATCTGGGCTGGTACGTCGTCGACAACCTTCCCCCGCAGATGCTGCGCCCGATGGTCGACCTGTCGGAGCACAGCGGCGATGCGATCCCCAAGGTCGCGGCCATCGTCGATGTGCGCGGCGGCAAGCTCTTCGCCGACGTGCAGGCGGCGCTCGAGTCCCTGCGCGACAACGCGAGCGTCCGGGTGGTCTTCCTCGATGCGACCGACGCGGCCCTGGTGCGCCGCTTCGAGCAGGTGCGGCGCCCGCATCCCCTGCAGGGCGATGGCACCCTGCTCGACGGGATCACCGAGGAGCGCACCCGGATGGCCGAGCTCCGGTCGCAGAGCGACCTGGTCATCGATACCTCGGACCTCAACATCCATCAGCTGGCCACTGTGGTGGCCGAGCAGTTCTCGGAGGACGGCGACGCGACCCGGGTCACGGTGGTGAGCTTCGGCTTCAAGTACGGGCTGCCCTCCGACGCCGACGGCGTCGCGGATGCGCGCTTCCTGCCGAATCCGTTCTGGGTGCCCGAGCTGCGCAACCAGAGCGGACTCGACGAGCCGGTGCGCGACTATGTGCTCGGCTCCGAGGGCGCCCTCGAGTTCGTGGATGCCTATGCCGCGGCCCTGACCCCGGTGCTCGGCGGGTACCGTCGGGAGAACAAGCGGCACGCTACGATCGCTGTGGGGTGCACAGGCGGCAAGCACCGTTCGGTGGCGATCGCAGAAGAACTGGGGCGCCGACTGCGTGAGTTGCCGGGTGTCACCGTCAATGTGCGCCATCGTGACCTGGGTCGCGAGTAGGGGACGACAGAATTCGGAGCCGACGGCTCCCGTCCGACCGGAAGAAGGAAGACCGCGTGGCATTGACCGCCGACGTGAAAGAAGAACTCGCCAGCGTCGAGGTCGGCAAGACCGCGGTTCGAGCCGCGGAACTGGCGGCCCTGTTGCGATTCTCGGGCGGTCTGCACATCATCTCGGGCCGCATCGCGGTGGAGTCCGAGCTGGACTCGCCGCAGATCGCGCGCCGCGTGCGCAAGGACCTCGCCGAGCTGTACGGCGTCCGCAGCGAGGTGTCCGTCATCTCGGGCAGCAACCTCCGTCGCACCAGCACCTACCTGGTGCGGGTGATCGACGGGGGAGAGACCCTGGCGCGGCAGACCGGCCTGCTCGACGCCCGGCGACGTCCGGTGCGCGGACTGCCGAACCGGTTGACGACCGGGTCGCGCGAAGAGCTCGCCGCAGTCTGGCGCGGGGCCTTCCTGGCGCACGGCTCGCTGACTGACCCGGGTCGGTCGGCCGCGCTCGAAGTGAGCTGCCCGGGCAATGAGTCGGCGATGGCGCTGGTGGGGGCCGCGGGCCGACTGAAGATCTCCGCCAAGGCGCGCGAGGTGCGCGGCGTGCACCGCGTCGTCATCCGCGACGGCGAGGCGATCGGCGCGATGCTCAAGCTGATGGGCGCGGAGCGCAGCCTGACCGCCTGGGAGGAGCTGCGGCAGCGCCGCGAGGTGCGCGCGACGGCGAACCGCCTGGTGAACTTCGACGACGCCAACCTGCGGCGCTCCGCGCAGGCGGCGGTGGCGGCGTGCGCGCGGGTCGAACGCGCCCTCGAACTGCTCGGCGACGACGTCCCCGACCACCTGCGCTACGCCGGCGAGCTTCGCCTGCGATTCCGCGACTCGAGCCTGGACGAACTCGGCCACCACGCCGATCCGCCGATGACCAAGGATGCCGTGGCCGGCCGCATCCGCCGCCTCCTGGCGATGGCCGACAAGCACGCCGCAGACCACGGCCTCCCCGGCACCGACCACGGCCTCCCCGACGACCTGGACTGAGCTTTCTTGTGCGCCGCCGCCTCTGCGGCGCACCCGCTCCGCGCGACGTACACGCCGCCGCGCTTCGCTGGTCTTCTTGTGCGCCGCCGCTCCTGCGGCGCACCCGCTCCGCGCGACGTACACGCCGCCGCGCTTCGCTGGTCTTCTTGTGCGCCGCCGCTCCTGCGGCGCACCCGCTCCGCGCGACGTACACGCCGCCGCGCTTCGCTGGTCCTCTGCGGCCG
>Ga0207667_10002097_pt1 | contig 24995 bp, 21 predicted proteins | sample KBSCornC52_FD_184301 | JGI IMG/M metagenome (GOLD analysis project Ga0207667, IMG submission 184301) | Corn rhizosphere microbial communities from Kellogg Biological Station, Michigan, USA - KBS Corn C5-2 (SPAdes) (version 2) | ecosystem: Host-associated > Plants > Roots > Rhizosphere > Soil ...
GATGAGCGCCCGAGCGGTGGACGCGACGGCGAAAGCCGCCGCAACAGCCTAACGGACAATCGCGAATCTGCTACACAAAATAAACAGCCGATTTTGTCTCAAGGACCTTGACACATTCCGAGTCACGTACGTTTGCCAATAGAGGATTAGGCAGAGCGTTAGCCGTACAATCAGAATATTGTAACCGTCGTTCAACGCGCTACACAACCGCAGGCTCTGATGATGACAACGGCAGGCAACGAACAATTGAAGAGTAGCGTTTCCGCGCTTCTGCACGAATATGCAAGATATAAGCGGGAGGGTAGGTTAGCAGATGCGTCCGAGGAAACGGTCCGTGGATGGCTGAATCAATTGCTCGCATTGTTTGGGTGGGACGTCCTCGATACGTCTCAAGTTACGCAAGAAAAGAAGCTAACCAAAGCGGAGGCGGCAAACGCCGGCATGATTGGGTCGTCCGCCACGAGGCCCGACTATACATTCAGGGCAAACAAGCAGAAGATCACCTTTCTTGACGCAAAGAGTCTCGACGTCCGCATTGAAAACGACGCCGAGGCTGCATATCAGGTCCGGGCGTACGGATGGTCCATCGGCGCCCCTTGCGCATTTGTCTCGAACTTCGAGGAATTTGCGATTCTGGATTGCACTATCACTCCAGCGCACGGGCAGCGGCCAGACATTGGTCGGATTTACATTCGCATGGAACAGTACGCTGACAACATCCAAACACTGGTGAAATGCCTGTCACGGCCGAACGTGGTTGCAGGCTCGCTATTCGATGTTTTTGGGGGCGGACAATCGGAAGAACGCGGGATCACGAGGATCTCGCCTGATGCCAAGTTTGCGTCGGAGCTTTCCGCGTTCCGACTCTCGCTTGCCCAGGAAATTCTCGGACAGAACAGGGATCAGATCGCGGGTAATTCTGAACTGCTCGGCTTCTTGGTACAGGTTGTCATGAATCGCATAATATTCGTCCGCGTGTGCGAGGCCCGTGGCATCGAGCCGGAAGGCCTACTCCGAGACTTCCAGCGCGCGGGCTTCTGGGGCTCCTTTTCAACGTCTTGCTATGGAGATTTCTACAACCACTACGACGGGCCGTTGTTTGGAAGGATCGGTCAGTTTGCTAACCTTACGGTGCGGGACACCGTCTTTGATCGCCTTCTGGATTTACTGTACTATCCGTCACCATACCGGTTTGACGTGTTGCCGATTGCGATGTTTGGGGACATCTACGAGCAGTTTTTGGCGAAGAAGCTCGCGATAAGCGGTGATGACGTTATAGAGCAACTAAAGCCGGAGTACATAAAGACGAATGGAGCGATCACAACGCCCAGTTTCATTGTCCGCGAGGTCGTCGATAGAACTATCCCAAAGGAACACGTAGATCGCAACGGGCTCAAGTCGCTCTTCGCGACGACCGTTCTCGATTTCGCGTGTGGTAGCGGTGCCTTCCTGACAACCGCTTTCAGCCATCTGGAGAGCATTGCGTTGGCCCTTTTCGATCAGGGTGCGGAGCCACCAGTGGATGGCTTATTCTTGAGATCGGCACAGGGCACTAGTTTGACGATAGCCGGTAAACGCCGGCTCTTGCGCAGTTGCATTTTCGGCGTGGACATTGACGCTGAGGCGGTTGAAGTGGCTAGAATGGCGTTGTCGCTACTTACCGTCGATGCGCTGGATTTCCGCGAGGACTACCACTCGCTCGGCGTGTACGGCCAGCGAATTCTGAGCGAAGTGGGAGCGAACATAAGATGTGGTAATACGCTCGTATCGTCAGACATAGTCGATCAGTATCCGCAGCTCATCGAAGACGGGGATGCCCTAAGAAAAGTAAATCCTTTTGATTGGGAGCAGAGCTCCGGCTTCCCAGACGTCTTTGAGGCAAAGGGTGGTTTCGATTACGTTGTTAGCAACCCGCCCTATGCTGAGGTGAAGAATTACAACGTCGACATGCCATACATGTTTGCCTACGTCAAGCAGAATTATGGGACCGCGCGAAATGGCAAAGTAGATCTTGCGGTTCCGTTTATCGAGCGCGGTGTAAGCCTGTTGAATTCGGAGGGCCGCATGGGATTGGTGGTGCAAAAGCGCTTCTTTAAGACCGATTATGGCCAACACGTCCGCGCGTTTCTAACGGCGAGACAATTGCTGTCTTCAATCGTCGATTTCCAGTCGACCTCCATATTCAAGGACAGGAACACGTATATCGCTTCGGTTGTCCTTGACAAAGCGGGCTCGTCAGACGTGGAGTATATCCTGCGAGATGAGAAGGGTACCGACTTGGTCGCTACACTTTCGGATCCTGAATATGCTCAACGAGCTTCATCCGAGCGTGTACTCTATCCGGCCGAAGCGTTCGGCGCTAATCCCTGGGTGTTCGGTTCTGCGCAACTTTCAGCGTTGCGATCTTCGCTATTATCAAAGTATGGTGACCTGAGCGATGCCGTCAAGTTTCGCGTCGGGATTCAAGCACTGTGGGATACGGCATACCAGATCATAGTGAGAAGAGTTGAAGGGAATTACCTGATCGGAGACACCGGACTGGAACAAAACGTGCGGCTCGAGGCAAATGCATGCCGTGCGCTGTTCATTAATCAAGGATTTTATCCATTTCGCTCTGATGAAACCAAGACGTTTGTTTTGTTCCCATACGACGTGAGTGACGGCCAAGTGGACGAGATTCTATTTACCGAATTTGAGTCCCGATACCCGGCAGCCGGGGGTTATCTAGCGCGGCACAAATCTACTGTTACTTCAAACGTCCAGACGCATCCAGGCGAGAGATGGCACCTATTCACGCGCGTTCAGAACCACGGGGCCACCTTCCCCAAAGTGCTTGTACCGATGACTGCGCTAGACACATTTGCCACGGTAACCCTGCGCTCAGACCTTTATTGCGACAACGCAAACATGTACTTCTTGGAACTCCGGAACCGGCAAGAGGAGTTTCTTTGGGCGATGGCAGCCATCATTAATTCGTCTCTGTTCTCTACGCTGGCAAGGGACGTCGCGAATCCTCAATCGGGAGGATACTTCAAGTTCAATAAGCAGTTTCTCGACCCGATGCCGTTTCCGACCGATCGATTCTATGGCGGCGACCCTGCGTTCATCAGTCAACTAGCAGAAGCGTCTCGAGGAGTAAGGGAGGTTCAAGACCGGTACAAGAATGGTACTCCAACACAACGTGCGGCCGCGGCGATCCAGCTTCAATCTCTGTGGAATCGCCTCGATGAATGTGTCGTGAACCTCTATGAACTCACATTGGATGATCTTCAGCACATTCCCAAGTTAGGGCGCAACGTTAGCCGGATTTCGCTGCTAAATACACCATGAACTCCAATCTCCTCCGAACTCGATTGCGGGATCTATCGTCGGACTCTGCATCAGTGGATCGAGTCTTGGTGAATCTCTTCCTTAGAACTAATTGCCTTACCGTTCGTTGCAACCCGGCGCTGTTGAGGCTGCTCGGCCTTACCACTAAGGAGGAGCAAGTATGCAATGAACTTGCAACACTCGTTATCAATGACGGTCAACGGCTTGGAATCGAGGACCTAATACAGCTTTTTGAACACACCATTCCACCGCCGGAACGAGTTGAAAACGGAGCAGTGTATACGCCGCAATACATTCGCAATTACATCGTCAATCACACGATTGGCTCCGCGGGTACCGACGGTAGCATCCTCGTTGCTGACTTATCCTGTGGTTGCGGGGCCTTCTTGATATCGTGTGCGGAAGCTATCCACAGTGCAACCGCCCAGCCCTATACAACGATCATCGAAAGAAACCTATTTGGCCTTGACATATCTAGCGCAAGCGTTCGGCGTACCGTTCTAATGCTAAACTTGCAGGCATTGGTACACGGCGAGGACAAGTGCATAAAAGCCAACGTGATTCTAGGGAACGCGTTGGATTTTGATTACCGCAAAGTGTTCGGCGATGCTAACGCCCGGGGCGGATTCGACATCGTTATTGGCAATCCGCCGTATGTTCGGGCAAAGCATTTGGACATACGAACAAAGGAGCTCATGAAGGACTTTGTGGTAGCGTCGGTGGGAAACCCGGACCTGTACATCCCGTTCTTCGAAGTTGGGCTGCGTAATCTACGGCCAGGTGGACGGCTGGGCTTCATTACCGTCAACACATTCAAACGAAGCGTCAATGCAAGGGCATTACGACAGTATCTTGCGGCGCATCGTTACCCGGTTAAGCTCTTCGATTTCGGTGGCGAACAGATTTTCCCGAATAGGTCAACTTATACGTGCCTCGTGTTCGTCGAGAAGATCAGAAACGGAGTTGTGTCGTTTGCGCGAGTTGTCCCGAACCAAATCGCTCGTGGAGAGACAATCCTCCAAGCAGTTCGAAGATATGACGAGTTGGACCACCATCGCGGGTGGAGTTTAGAACCAGATAATCTGCGGCAAGCACTCCGGCAAATCGAGAGTTGCGGCCGACCGCTAGGGGCAAAGCACCCAATAAGGAACGGCATCGCGACCTTGAAGAACGACGTCTTTATCTTCTCCCCGGCTGGGTCCGACGCGACATACCATTACCGCGTGTCAAGCGGGCGTACGTTTCCAATTGAACGGGCCGTTTGTCGCGACATTATTAAACCCAATCTGCTCAAGCATGAGACGGAGATTGCTGGCCTCACGCAACAGGTCATTTTCCCATACGAACCTAGCGACCACGGATTGCGTGTCATTCAAGAAGACCGCTTCCGATCCGAATATCCATTCGCCTACGAGTTTCTGTCTCAACATCGATCCGAGCTGGCGCGCCGAGATAAAGGTAACGCGATAAGCTACCCTGCTTGGTACGCTTTTGGGAGGAATCAAGCACTGCTTGACCGCGGTAAAAAGCTCTTGTTCCCATACATGGCAGACCAACCGCGGTTCGTATTCACCGATCACGAAGACCTGCTGATATACTGCGGCTATGCAGTGTTCGGTCGAGACGAACACCAGTTGCTTGTCCTTCAGCGAGTATTAACATCGAAGGTGTTCTGGTTTTACATTCGCCACACAAGTAAGCCGTACGCGAATGGATACTTCGCGCTGGCCAAGAACTACGTTACAGGGTTCGGTGTGCCGGAATTCACGCCAGAGGAAGCCCATCACCTGATTCATGCTACCGACCAGCAATGGACGGATGAGTTCTTGGCAGCAAAGTATGGCCTGAGCACTGAGATTCTCGATCGGTAGATTCACCAGCCGGCCGGCGAGTCAATTGACTGTCGAAATCTTGACCGCTGTTCGGATGGTACACGTGCGATTGCGATTCGGGTGTGCTCAAAGCAGATGGAACATCATTATGCGGTGCCTGCCTTAGCGCGTGCCTGCAAAGGAATGTAGACGGACACCAGCTTTTTTCGCGATTCTTGGAACTTTTCGCCCGCCGGATTCGCCTAACAGATTAGCAGACATACATCTGCTATGCGTCACATGCTCAGGCGTGTGCTGGCTTACAATCACAGTCGTAAAACGGCTACGGCCGGGCGTACAAGACAAGTCCCACCGGCTTACAAGAGCGCCGTCCCGGTACCCAATCCGGATCGTCAACCGTTTTCCGAGCTCACGATAATATCGGACGCGTGACCAAAAGGCTGCCATCGTAATTCATCGCAGCGGAAACGCGTGACTTGCGAACCTTGACAGCAACAGGCGAACAAAGAGTGCGGTCGCGAAAACAACTGACGCGCATCCCCGATTACTCCGTTCGTCTCCATACCGGCGCTCCCGTCGCTCCAAACCGATTCATCCCTCGGATCGGCGCCGTCCACCACCCCACCAGCCACAAGAACAACTCCGCGATTCCTTCTCAGGAGCCGGGGGACCCCCGCTGACTGTCGGTGCTCGTTCGATGGCGCAGGCTTCGAGGAAAGGAACGCGCGGAGTAGCGGTCCCGGGGGTTGTCACGTTGGTTGGCCGCGAAATGGGTCAACTCAGCGGCCGTCCACTGCCGTGCCGTCGCGTTTGTGGTGGCCGGGAGTGCCGAGGGTCGTCAGGAGGTCGTCCCATCCTGTCGAGGATGAGAGCGCGTCCATGAGGGTGTCGTAGCGGGCGCGCTCGCCGAGGTCGGCCAGGCGCGCGCGGGCGGCGATGAGTCGCTCCATGAGGTCGGCCGGAACGAACCGCTCCTCGTCGCGCGAGAGGCATTGGGAGACGCGGATTGCGGGGAAGAGACGTTCCGCGGCGAGCGCGCCGGAGACAGCGACCCGCCAGCCGCATTCGGAGAGCACGTGCTCGACGAGGCGGAGGTGGGGGTGAATCTCGCCCTCCTCTTCGGCCTCCGCGTCTACCGAGCGATTCCACGCGGACCCGACGATAGTGAGCGACCCGCCGAGGCCGCTTCCGAGCAGCCCTTCTCCGGCGAAGTTGCCGGCCGCCTGCATCCACTCGCGGATTCGCTGGCGGGACCAGGAGCGGTCGGCCTCGCGCTGCGCGTCCGCCTCCTCGTTCTCCAGCATCGACGCCCAGAGCCCCGTGAGCGAATCGACCAGCAGAACGACGTGTCTGCCGAGCTCGGTCTGGCGCTGCGCCGCGGCGAGCGTCAGGTCCGCCACCCGGAGCGCATCCTCGACCGTCGAGCGATGGTGTCCCGCCGGGCAGACAATGACCTCCGCGGCCGGGAAGCGCCGCCGCCATTCGGTGATCTCTTCGGACCGGGACCCGGCGCCCTTCGCCAGGAGGACGAAGAGGAGCGCGTCCGGCGCATGCAGGGTCACGCCTCGCGCGACCGCGTGCAGGGTCCGCGTGAGGCCCGCGCCGTGCGGACCGTGGACAAGCCCCGCGTATCCGAGGGCGAACGGCGCGGCGAAGTCGAGCATGCGGCCGGTGATGTCATTCGGGGAGGCCGCCAGCTCCACCCAGCGGTCCGGCGCGGCACGCTCGTAAGAGCTCCTCTTCAGACGGGCAGAGGGGCGCTTGATGGCGTCCTCGGCCGCCAAACCGTTGACGCGGCGAATCGCGACGAGCTTCCCAACCGGCGGCCTGCGCGTAACCAGCCACTCCGGCACCTTCTCGCCGCGCACGGCCGCGGGCTCGTCCCGCTCGTCGTAGTCGTCATCTTCATTTCCGTCGAGAGCGGTGGCGGGCAGCGCGTCGCCGGCATCGGGAATCGGCTCGACCTCGCCCTCCGCGATGTCGCCCGTGGAGAGCGCGAACCGGTCGGCGAGCGCGCGGTCAACCTCGACCTCCTCGACGCCGGCGCCGCTCGGAGCCGGTCGAACGAGCAGGACCGTGCCATCCTCGGCCCGGTGCGCGATTCCGTGCGCGCGGATGTCCAGCGCCGCGCTCGCGTCAATCTCTGACATGGATGTTAGTGTACCGAATCCCGCCGGTTAGGAATAGGAGAACCGCGCGGCGTATTGACCGCCATGAACCCATCACCTTCGCATTACGACGCCATCATAATCGGCGCAGGGCACAACGGCCTGGTCTCCGCGGCGTATCTCGCGCGCGCCGGCAGGCGCGTACTCGTCCTGGAGCGGCGCGAGATTATCGGGGGAGCGACCGTCACGGAGGAGGTCTGGCCTGGCTACCGCGTCTCCTCGGCCTCCTATCTCTGCAGCCTGCTCCATCCGCGCATCGTGGAGGAGCTGGAGCTTCGCCGGTACGGGTTCGAGGTCTATCGGCGCGAGGCGGGAGGTTTCGCGCCGTTCCCTGATGGCAGCTATCTCCTGCTCTACCCGGATGCGCCGCGTACGCGCGCCGAGCTGGACCGTTTCTGTCCCCGCGACGCCGACGCGTATTTCCGCTTCGAGGCCGATGTCGAGCGCGCGGCAGACATTCTCGAGCCGTTCTTCTTTGGTCCCGCTCCGGGCCTGTCGCAGGTCGCCGACGCATTCGCCGCAGCCGGAGCGTCCGCGCTGTTCGAGCCGCTGTTCATCGGCTCCGTCCGGGAGCTGCTGGAACCGCGGTTCTCGGACGAGCAGCTGATGGCGGTTCTCGCGACGGATGGGCTGATCGGGACCGCGGCGGGACCGAGCGACCCCGGCACCGCGTATGTGCTGCTCCATCACTACATGGGGCGCGTGCTGGGGGCCAGGGGGCTGTGGGGCTACGTGCGCGGCGGAATGGGCCGAATCGCCGACGCTCTCGCCGCTTCCGCGATTGCTCATGGCGCCGAGATTCGGACGGGGGCGGAAGTCGGGCGAGTCTTGACGCGCGGCGGCAGAGCGGTCGGCGTCGCGACTGCGAGCGGCGACACGTTTACGGCCGACTGCGTGCTCTCCAATGCCCACCCAGCCATCACGTATGGCCTGGTGGACACGCAGCTTCCGGCAGAAGCGACCGCGACCTTGTCAAAGTGGAATACGGAAGGGGTGTCCTGCAAGATCAACATCGCGGTCACGGAGCTGCCGGACTTCACGTGCCTCCCCGGCAGGGCGCCCGGTCCGCAGCACTTCGGCACGATTCATCTGGCGCCATCGATGGGCTTTCTGGACGACGCGTGGGCCGATGCGAAGGCCGGCCGCCCCAGCCGCGCCCCGATGGTGGAGGTCTACATCCAGACGGCCACCGACCACAGCCTCGCGCCCGAGGGCAGGCACATCCTCTCGTGCTTCACGCAGTACTTCCCGTTTTCGCTGGCAGACGGCCTGGACGGGGCGGTCGAGGCGGAGCGCTACACTTCGCGCGTCATCGAAGCCATCGCCCGGTTTGCGCCGAATGTGCCGACCAGCATCGAGGCGATTGAAACCCTGACTCCACGCGACCTCGAAGCGCGATTCGGCCTGATCGGTGGACATATTTTCCACGGGGCCATCACGCCCGACCAGATGTTCGCATCGGACAATGGCGCGGGGAGGTTCGGTATCGACGGGCCGGCGACCGCGATTCCCGGCCTATACATCTGTGGATCGGGAGCGTGGCCGGGCGGCTGCGTGAGCGGGCTGCCGGGCCTAAACGCCGCGATTCGGGCGCTGAAACCATGAGGTCACGTCTGCAACCGCCGGTTGCGGGCAGACGCAAGACGGCCCGGGCATTTGAGCGATGCCCGGGCCGTCTTGCGTGAGGTCGGCAATCTACGGCGTCTGCGGAACTTGCGCTGAAGGCTTGGAACCGGCGACAGCGGCCCGGGCAGAAGCGGACGCGGCAGTGAACTTGTCCTCAATCTGCTTCTCCCGGACTGCCTGCTCGATGCCCGCGGTCCCGTCCGGCGTCTCTTTGAACCACTTGTCGCTGATGTCGACTCCGGAGGTCTTCGGCTTCCGAATCCCCAGAGCAGCGAGCTGAGCAGCCTTCGTCTTCTCCTGCTCCGCATTCTTCTTCATTTGCGCCGCCATCCTCGTGCGCTCTTCCTTCTCGTGCACCTTCATCTGCTTTTCCCGTTCCGCCATCATCTTCTGCATTTCGGCCTTCTTTGCCGGCGTCATTTCGGCGGCCTGTTCCTGCGGAGGATTGGCTGGCTGAGTCTGCTTGTTAAGCGCATAGGAAGTGCCGAGGAGAACGGCCACAAGAACGGCAAGAGTTGCATAAAGTATCGGTCTCGACACGTGGAACCTCCGCGAATGATTGCGTGGGCCAGGGAAAGCACACGGGTTGCGAAAATGGACGATGGATGCTATACGTACGGGATTATATCTGCGGTCCGTTCCGGTGTCAAGGCGCATACGCCCGACCGGCAGCATCGCGGAACGTGCCTGAACGCGGAAATGGCGCGCTTACAGATTCTTCTCATCGATCCGAGGGTGGAGTTGGCGGGCTGTTCGCGGCGAGCCACCGCTCGGCCAGCAGGATCGCAACATAGTCGTCATAAGGCGCTTCCGGAGTGCGGAGGAAGGAGGGCAGAAGCCGGCGCAAGCCTCGCGGCGGATTCTCCGCCATGTATCGGACGCGCGCCAACTCGGACGTGTGTGATTCGTCGACGCGAACGAGCGGAATATCTCCCCGCAGCGAGTCGAGCATCTGGATGACCGGCGCGGAACCCGTACCATCACCGACGACAAGGGAGCATGGCGCGAACCGATGGATCAGTGCGGCCGCGCGATCGGGCAGAGACACAGTATCGACAATCTCGCGAAGCAGGACCGAACCGGACGTGACGATCGCTACGCCGCACTTCGATCGGCCGGGATCGACGGCAAGCACGGAGATTCGCAGGTAGTCCGGAGGCGCGGGATTGGTGTCGGACATAGGCCGGCTCAACCCATTTCGGCTTACGGGTCGACCTTGAAGTTGAGAGCCAGCGGATCGGCGGCGTTGATGTTGGAAGCCGCGATCGCGCGGATGCGGACGTAACCGTTGTATTGTCGGACCTGCTCGACCAGCTTCGCTATCTCGGCCGCCGTGAGCGACCCGACCTGCGGCTCCCCGGAGGAGTCCATCCGCGGAATCATGCCCTGCCGCACCGCGCTCTGGCCCATGCCGCGGAGAAATCCCACAACATCGTCGAACAGCCTGTCAACCGGCATGGCGGCGTTTATTCGGTGGGTGGCAACCTGCTGCCCTTTCGCGAATATCTCGCGATTCGCGCTCGGGATGAGCTCGATGCTGGCGGGTTCCTCCTCTACACTGTTCTCAACGGCGATAGCCTGTATACAGGTGGGGCTGTCCCGGTAAGCGAGCTTGCGGACCAGCTCATCGATCCTTTCGTCCCCGCTCACGGGCAGCGCGCTTCCACCGTCGTCACCCACGGCGACCAGCCGATTGGCTACCTGCACGGCGCGGGCCTGATCGCCCGCCGCGGCGCCCCGCGATACGGCCGCCTGGCTGGCATCGGCGAGCAGGCTCTGTACATGCGAGCGGACCTGTTCGGGCGTGGAGCGCGCGGGCACGACGATGCGCGCAAGGTCCTCGCCCTTGTGGACCACGATGCGCTTCACTCTCGAAGCGGTGTAGGCCTCACGAAGGGTCTTGTATCCGCCAATGAGCTGCCGCGTCGACTCGATGAGCCGCGCATTCCGCTCCTCGAGCTGCGCATTGTAGTCGGAGAGGTCCTTCGTCCGCTGCGCGACGTCTATCCGCTTCTTCTCCAGCTCGTCTCGAAGCTTCGCCAGCCGGCTGTTGTCGCGCGTGAGATCCTCGCTTTGCTTCGCCAGATCGGCGTTCGTCTGCGTGTATTCCGCGTTCAGGCGGGACTGCCGCTGGTTCTCCTGCGCGAGTGTGGCGTTACGCTTTATCAGTGATTCGTTGGTGTTTTTGAGGTCCGCATTCGTGTCGTGGAGCGAGACGTTGGCCTCCGCGAGCTGGCTGTTCGCTTCCGTCAGCAGCGCCTTCTGCTTCTTCAGCTCGGTAGTCTGCGAAACGAGCTGCGCATAGCGACTCATCGCCTGCTGCTCCATCGCGCGCGCCCTGTCCCGCTCCGTAAGGGCCAGGCTCTTGTCCTTCTGCGCCTCGACGAGCTGCGAGTGGACCGCGGCGAGCTGCGCGCGCTCGGTCTCCATCTGACCGATAAGCTTCGCAAGCCGCGCTTCGAGCGGCCGCAGCTCCGACTGCTTCTGAACCACCTCGCGCTGGAGCCTCTCCTTGTCGCCCGTCAGGCTCTTCGTGAGGCGGATAGCGTTCTCGCCGTCCAGGATAATGCCGCGAATCGGGGGGACGAGCAGGAAGAGAACTCCCATCGTGATGGTGGAGATGAGGGCGCCGGAGATACTGGTTATGAGAATGGCTGTGTATTTTGGGCGCAGGCCGAACCACGACAGGCGCCTCTTGCCGTACTTGCGCCCGATGAGGTCGCCGTAATAGGCGATGATTCCGCCCATGGTGACGGTCATCGCCAGTGCCAGAACGGTCCAGAACATCTCACTCCTCCCGGAGGAGGGAAGAGGGACGACGAATGGAGGATGAAGGGGGAAACTTCATCCTACATCCCTCATCCTTCATCCTTACAGCTTACTGCCGCGTGCGGTACATGAGGAAAACCGCGGCGAGCAGGCCGACAAAGTCGGCGGTAAAGGCGGCCGCGATCGGCTGCATGGAGCCGCCCTTGGCCACCTGAAACATCGAGTTGTGCAGGAACCAGTAGCAGAAGATGAGGCCGATGGCGATTCCGAACCCCATGGTCTTGCTGCCGCGATGGGGGCGGATTCCGAGCGGCGCGGCCACGAGGCCAAATATGAGGCTTGCCAGCGGAAGGGAGATCTTGGACCAGAGGTCGAACTCGTCGCCGTCCGCGGTGCGCAGCGGGTCGCCTTCGGCTCGCTCCTTCCTGATTTTATCACGCAATTGGACAAATGTCATTTGGCGGTTGTCGGTGACTTCCGCCTGAAGTATCCCCTTGAAGTCCCGCTCCAGACTTACGCCTTTGGGCAGGGTCCGCAATACTTTGAAGTAGCTGTCCGCCTGAACCATCGAATCGGGCTCCGGACGGACGTACTTCACGTAGGCGTCGAAGAACTCCCAGTCCAGGCCCTTTACGTCCTTCGCAAGGGCGCGATCCGCGTAGACGATGACGTCCGGCAGCCCCGGCTTCTCGTCGCTCATCTTCATGATCGTGACTTTGCGGAGCATCCGGCTGCGGACGTCGTAGCCGCCCTTGATGATCACGACGAGGTCGACGTCTTCGCTGCCCTTCTTCTTGTCTACGTAGTAGAGTGGGCGATCCGTGGCCTTGATCGTCTCGACGACGGTCTGCTGGAGGCGGTACATCTCGCTCGTGGCGGGCGGCACGACCGTCTCGTTCCAGACGATTGCGAGAACCCCGACGAAGAAGCCCGTCACCGCAACCGGCCGCGCGATCCGGTAGAAGCTCACTCCGCATGCGTAGAGCGCGATGTTCTCGCTGTCTCCCGACAATCGGCCAAATGCGAGCAGCGTGCCCAGCAGCAGGCCCATCGGGAGGGTCTGCGTGATGAGGAGCGGCAGGCTGAAGAGCCCCACCTTCGCGACGACGGAGAGCGGCGCGCCCTGCACCATCAGGTCGGTGAGCTTGATGAGGTAGGCGGACGTGAACAGCAGCATCAGGAACATCAGAACGCTGCTGACGAGAGGTCCGACGAGCTCTCTCCATACGAGGCGGTCGACGAGTTTCATATTACGGTAGGGCGCTCGGTCGTTCGGTAAGTGATGCGTGATGTGTGATGCGTGAACGGTGCAGGAGCAATCGTGAATCGTTTATAAGCATCGTCATTCTGGCCAGGTCTCGTGAGATTGGCGATCGTATCAGTACAGCTCACGCATCACGCATCACGCAGCACGCATCACGCATCACGGACGTCTCAGATTGCGAAGCCGTCCTCTTCGAGCTCTTGCGCGAAGGTGTTGCCGAAGTAGAATTTGCGGGCGTTCGGATCGTTGGGCAGGGTCGTCGAATCGCCGGCGGCGCGGACCTGCCCGTCCGCGATGATGTAGGCGCGCTCGGTAATCTTGAGCGTCTCGCGGACATTGTGGTCCGTGATCAGGATTCCGATGTTCTTCTTCTTCAGCTCGACCACGATCTGCTGGATGTCCTGGATGGCGATGGGGTCCACGCCGGTGAAGGGCTCGTCGAGGAGGATGAACTTCGGGTCGGTGGCGAGGGCGCGGGCGATCTCGACGCGGCGGCGCTCCCCTCCGGAGAGGGTCTTGCCCTTCTCGTTGCGCAGCCGATCGATATGCAGCTCCTCCAGCAGCGAGGTCAGCCGGCGCTCCTGATCGGCCTTCGTCAGGTCCGTGAACTGGAGCACCAGGCGAAGGTTTTCGGCGACGGAGAGCTCGCGGAATACGCTGGGCTCCTGCGCCAGGTAGCCGATCCCCATGCGCGCGCGGCGGTACATCGGCGTGCCGGAGATGTTCTTTCCGTCGAGCAGGACGCGGCCGCGATTCGGGCGTATCAGGCCGACGATCATGTAGAACGTGGTGGTCTTGCCCGCGCCGTTCGGCCCGAGCAGGCCTACGATCTCCCCCTGCTTCATCTCCAGGCTGACGCCGTTCACGACGCGGCGGCCCCGGTAGACCTTGATCAGGTCCTCGGTTGCGATCTCCAACTAGGATCCGCCCTTCTTAGGCTCTTTTTTCGGCTCGATCTTCGGGTTGATCTTCACCTCGCCGCCCTCCGGGTTCCGGTTCTTGAACTCGAACTGGACCTTCGCCTGGCTGAAGTCGAGGATGGCCTCGTCCGCGACGATGGTCGATTCCTTCTGAAGGGCGGTCGGGTCCATCACCTTCGCGTTGACGCCGCCGATCAGGGTGACCGTCTTCTTGTTCTCATCGTAGATGGCGCGGTCGGCGGTGCCGCGGACGGACTGTTTCCCTTCGCCCGTCGTGGTCGGCTGCTCGATGTAGTAGTTCACCGGGCCTTCCAGCTCCAGCCGGCCGGCCTTCTTGAAATAGGTCCCCCTGCTGCCGGATCCCTGAAACGTCTGCATCCCCTTGCGGCCGACGGCGGGACGCTGGCCATCGAAGTTCATCGCGCCGATCGCTTCCAGCCGGTCCACGCCGCCCTACCCATGGTCGCAACGAACTCCGCGGGCGGTCATGTGCGTTGTCGAGCCGGTCTTCGGATCGGTCGAGTCGACCATCACCTTTGGGCCCGTCGCGCGCACCTGATCGGGGTTGCCCTTGATGCTGACGTAGTTGCGGAGCGTCACGTCGCCGAAGGTGTAGGAGCCAGGCTGCACCTTCTGCTGCCCCTGGCGCCTGTGGGCTTTGCGCGTCGCTCTAATATTCCCGACGAGCCGGACATGCTGCGCCAGTCCTGCGAGTGGCATGAGCGCGATTGCAGCGGCTGCCGCGACTGCAACGAGGGCGGCGGGCCGGGACGCGCCGCGGAGACCGTTATCTGTTTTCATGGAGAGACTCTCCTGGGCGGGCGGCCAGTATACCTTGGCGAAAGCGCCCGGCATGCCACGGGTCAACTGGGCGACTCAAGCCGCTTCACCTAGTGTACAAAGTGTCCCTTCGGACACTAACGGCGCAGGGTGCAAATCTGGAGTCGGCGCAGGCCGACTTTGTACACTTGTTGCCGCGGTTTCAACCGCCCGTCCGGTAGCGACATGTGCCCGGCTGTACTAGGGAATGCTGAACTCGCGCAGCTCGGTATTGATGGTCAGATGCGCGGCGGTGCCATGGGCGATGAGGCGATTCGTCTTCGGGTCGCGCTGCTCCATGTAGACATGGCCCTCCGCCACGATCACGTTCTTCTCGATGATCCACGTGGCCTTGTCCGCCGTAACCAGAATACCCTCCGGGTCCAGCGACCGCACCTTCACGCCGCCAGTTGCGACGACCGTCTTCTGATCCCTGGCCGCTTCCACCTTCGGCGCCACGAACGCCGCGCGGGGGCGATTCTCCCGGTAGAGCGTGCCGGTCGTGGTGGCCATCGTGCCGGACTGCGTCTGCGCGTCGATCCTTCCGTTGGATGCGTTCAGGTCCAGGACGCGCCAGAGCTGACCATTTTTCTGCTTCACCCGCCAATTGATGCGGATTCCCTGCGTGTTCACCGCGGCGGGAATCTCGGGAATCGTCTGTTTGGGGCGGGCGGGCGGGCGGGGCCCGGGCGGTCTGCAGCCGGGCAGAAGTACAGCGACAATGAGCAGCGAGCAGTAAGCGATGAGCGCGGCACGGCCGCTCAGGCGGTCGATGGACCCGTTGGCCAAGGGACTTATCTCGCCCCGGCCGGTGTCAGCTCGGCAAGCGTCCGGCCCGCCTCACGCACGCCTCGCGGTCGCAGGGTGCCGGCGGTGCGACGGAGTTGGCCGCACGCGGCGCTGATGGCGTGGCCGCGCTCCATGCGCTGTGTCGTAACGCGGCCGGCCGCCTCCAGCTCCGCCCGAAAGGCGCGCACCCGGTCCGGCGAGGGACGGCGGAATCCCTGCGGCGTCTCCACGTAGTTGAACGGGATGAGATTCACGTTGCCCGGCAGGCCTTCGAGCAGTCGCGCCAGCGTCGCCGCCTGATCCGGCGCGTCGTTTACGTCCGCGATCATCAGGTATTCGAACGTCAGGTTGCGCTTCGTCTTACGGTAATACGTCCGGCAGGCATCCAGAATCTCCGCGAGCTTCCACTTCCTCGCCGTTGGAATGAGGGTCTCGCGGAGCGCGTCGTCCGGGGCATGGAGCGAGAGCGCCAGCGTGACCGGCAGCTGCTCCTCGGCGAGGCGGAGGATTCCTGGCACGACGCCAACGGTCGAAATCGTAACGTGGCGCGGCGAGAGGCCGACCTCTGCGGTGAGGAGCCGTACGGCGCGAATCACCTCGTCGTAGTTGAGCAGCGGCTCGCCCATGCCCATGAAGACGCAGTGGCTGATTCGGCGCTCCGGGTGCTCGGCCTGAAGAGTGAGAATCTCGTCCACGATCTCGCCGGCCGTCATGTCGCGCGCGAGGCCGCCCAGCGCCGTCGCGCAGAAGGTGCAGCCCGCGGCGCAGCCTACCTGAGACGAGACGCAGACGGAAACGCGGTCCTCATAAGGCAGCCAGACGCTCTCGACCTGCTCGCAGTCGCCGAGCTGAAGGAGGTACTTGATGGTGCCATCCGGCGCAGCGTCGCGGTGGGCGACGCTGCTTCTGCCCAGCGTGAGTCGCTCGTTCAGCGCCGCGCGGAAGGGCTGCGGCAGGTTCGTCATGGCGTCGAACGATTCCGCGCCGCGCCGGTAAATCCACTGCGCAAGCTGCCGGCCGCGATAGGCCGGCTGGCCCATCTCGCGCGCCATCTGCTCCAGCTCTTCGGTTGTCCTGCCGAGAAGGGTTTGCATTATTGAATCGGGACCACTCACGGTAATTAGGGGGCCGACAGCAGCTCAAAGTTGCAGCCCCGTTGTCGTCGGCGCGCGCTACGAGAAACCCAGGTTGCGCCAAATGGTCGGCCGCGTGGCTGGCATGGGACGGGCGACTGCAAGTCGCGGCAACGAGGGTACGAAGTGTCCCTTCGGACACTGGATTCATGTCTGAGTCCCCGGAGGGGGACTTTGTACATTTGTTGAAGCGGTTTCTAACCGCCCGGCTACAACCGAACGGGCAGCAGTCTGCTGCCCATAAGAAGCAAAAACCGGCCTGAAAGCCGGTTTCTCGCACTGCCTCCAGAGAATCAGGACGTAACCAGGCGGCCGGCGTTCCGACTCAATCCTCGGTGATCACCTCGACGCGCCTTGTTGCGCCCCTATTCTACCATACCCGCCTGCCTGAAGCGCCGCAGGCATGGCCGCGCCCGCGCATGGCTTCGCTCCATGCGCGGGCGCTGGCGGCAGGGCTGTGCGAACCTATTTCGTCGTGACGACAGGCGCAAGCTGGATGTTGGCGCCATCGAGCGTAAGATAGAGTCTTCCCCTGGTGGCAGTGGGCGACGCAACCGACAGAATCCCCGCATAACTCGCCTGGACGTAGCCTCCCTTGTATTTCCCCGCGACAATGGCCCCCTTGATCAGACCTTCCAGGTGGTAGGGATCGCGGCAGTGCTCGACAGCAAAGGGCATCGGCGGGCGATGCGTTCCGCACCCGAGCGTCCCCTCGATCGTCCCTTCGACGCGGTTGTCGCCGTCCGTCCAGACGAAGTGGCCATTGACGTGTCCGAAGGCGGGACTCCCGGCGCGCGCGGTCACCTCCCACTTCACCTGGAGCCTGCCATTGAACAGCCGCGGCGTTTCATCACAATCCGCGCTGGCAAGCGTGAGCGTGCCGCCGATGTTGAGCGTGAGCATCTCGACGACGTGGTCGCCAATCTTGCATTTGTAGGTCTGCCGATTCGACAGCTCGATGTCGCCATATCCGTTTTTGGAGAGGCCGAGATCCACGACCTTCTTCGTCTGGGCCGAGCATGGGAGCGCAGCAACGGCGAGGGCGAGTGCCGTCATGGTGGCGCAGACGGTCAGCAGACGCGCGTGATTTCTGGATACGTTCATCGCCGGGTCCTCCTCGGGGCGGGCAAACAGGTTGGAATTCTGCAACGATTGCGAACGACTGCGAAGGGCCTGACACGACGGCAAACGAACGAATACATGGCAATAATCGCAATTAACTGCTGAGTGGCGCGAGCGGTGGGGATCGACAATCATCGCTCTCCGATTCGCTGACAGGCGGGCGGGCGGAAATGTTCCCGTGGAGGATGGCGATTCGGGAAAACACCCGTGAATCTATCAGGGGAGGAGGCGCTCGGTGGTGACGCGGGGCCAGGCGTCGGCGCGACGGAAACCCTCCGCGTACGTCACGCCGCTCTGGAGGCCGCGGAATCGCGCGACCGTCGTGGCGAACTCGACGATGTCGATGCCATTGTAGTCGCCGAGCCATTCGAGCTGGCTCTTGTGACACTGGAGCATCGCGAGCTTGGTTTCGAGCGTGGAGGTGACATCTACGTACTCGGTCGGGAGGAAATCGATGCCGGCGAGCGTGTCGAAGTAGAAGAGGGGGCATATCCGCGGATGGACGGGCGAGGGGGTCTCGACGTGCGGCACCGCGCCGATGAAGGAGGAGACGAAGACCAGTTCGCTGACGGCGCGGTGGTCCTGATGGTAGTCGTTCGGCGTGTGCGTGAGAATCATGTCCGGCCGCGCGTGGCGGATCATCTCGACGAATCGCATCCGCGTTTCGTGGTCGGGGTAGAGGAATTCATCGGGATAGCCGAGCCAGATCAACTCGGCGTCGAGGTGGGCGGCCGAGGCGCGCGCTTCCGATTCACGGATGGCCGCCAGCTCCGCCGGCTGGTGCGTCATCGACCCCATGTTGCCGTTCGTGGCCACGCAGATGACGATCTCGTCGCCCCGCTCCCGGCAGCGTGCGAGCGTGCCGGCGCAGAGGATTTCGATATCGTCGGGGTGCGCCCCCACAGCGAGGACGCGGCGGGATCTCTGTTCGTGACTCATGGGAGGGCTCGGTCTTACCGGCACAGGCGGCAGATGGGGCAGACGGATTCTTCGGTGTTGTGGACGGACTGGCAGGCGACGCACTCGCGCCAGCCGTGGTCCAGACGCCAGCGGCGGAGACGGCGGTCACGCACGATTCTGGCCCGGACCGAATCGCGCAGCTTTTCGTCACGGACCGTGACGAGCGCCCGGAGGTCCTCGTTGAGATCGGCCTGCTCCCGCGCGTTGAGGACCACCAGCTTCAGGTCGTCCTCGGACGGATGATGGGTGTCCGGCTCCGCCTCCGGCGGCTTCTTCACGCCCTGGGCGCGGTAGATGATCTCCCTGATGATGGCGCGGCCGATCCGGCGGTTCAGCTCGGCGAGTATGTGCGCCTTCATGAACGTCAGCTCGTGGGACCAGACGGAGCTTTTCGTGCGGACGAAGAGGATGCCGTCGCGGACCGTCTCGGCTTCGGAGGCCGCCGCGGCCTGCGGGCCGACGATCTCCGCCCAGTAGGCGAGCGCGAGACTCTCCCGGAGCCGTGAACCGCTCTCGATTGTACCGAACAGCCCGTTCAGCGCCTCGCCTACGGCGCCCTGTCCGCGCGACCTACGCCTCATCGCCCGCTCCCGCGCTCCCGGCCATAACCACATCCGAAGAGTCTTCGCTCGATTCCGCAACCGCAAGCGGCGGCTCGCTCACAACCGGATGGTACTCGCCTTCGGGTGCCACAGTGCCTGATTCGACGCGGAAGATGCGCGCTTCCTGCAACACGTCGTCCGGGAAGGCGCGGAGATTGGTGCAGGTGATGAAGGTCTGGCTGCGGCCGCGAATCCAGTCGAGGAGGTGGGCGCGGCGCGCGTCGTCGAGGTCCGACATGACATCGTCCAGCAGAAGGATGGGCGGCTCGCCGATATAGTCGTCCATCAGCCGGTACTCCGCGAGCTTGAGGCTGAGGACGACAGTGCGCTGCTGTCCCTGCGAACCGTAGGTACGGGCGTCCGCGCCGTTGATGAGGAACTGGACGTCGTCGCGCTGGGGGCCGACAAGCGTGACGCCGCGGCGCAACTCGTCACGCGACAACCGCTCTATCTCGGCGTGGAACGATTCCGCGATGACCGCGGCGCCGGGCGATGTCGATGCATCCGGAAGCGGGACGCTCGGAAGGTACTGAAGGGTGAGCGATTCGCGGCCGTCGGTGAGGTCGCGGTGAATCTCGTCGGCCAGCGGCGCGAGGCGGTCGAGGAAGAAACGGCGCTTTTCGAGGAGCGGGGCGCCGTAATGGACGAGCTGGTCGTTCCACACTTCCAGCCCGCTGTCCCGGTACGGCCGCTCGCGGAGGTCTCGCAGCAGGCGGTTGCGCTGCTCCAGCACCTTCTTGTAGGAAGCGAGGTCGAAGCAGTATTTCGGACTGATCTGGGAGATTTCGAGACTGAGCCACCGCCGGCGGATGGAGGGGTCGCCCGACACGATTCCGAGGTCCAGCGCTCCGAAGAAGACCGCATTCAATTGCCCGAGCAGCTCCAGGACTCGCGGACGCCGGACGCCATTCACGCGAATCGATTTCTTGTCGGTCTGGAAGACAGAGAGCTCCAGCTCGACGTCCGGCTCCTTCTCGCGGACGATCTCGGCCGCCACGGTCGCGGTCTCCGCGGCGCGCTGGATCATCTCCGATTCGCGGCTGGCGCGCAGGCTCCGCGTCGTCGCGAGGACGTACATCGCTTCGAGCAGGTTGGACTTCCCCTGCGCATTCTGCCCGACGAACACATTCAGCCCCGTCCCTGGATTCAGCTCGAGACCGGTGTAGTTTCTGAAGTTTCGTAGCCGAATCTGCTGAACGCGCATGGGGTAGGTCAACTGGTCAATCAGTCAATTACCGGTTCGCCGGCCGAGTTTTCGCGGCCGAAGAGACTCATTATCGGCATATATACAGAGAGTCTTTAGGTTGTTATGGTTATTAGGCGGTGCGTTGTGTGCATAACTTCGCCGCGCGTAAGATTATGGGGCGAATTACCACCGAAACAGCGCGATTCGCCTTCTTGCCGGACTCAGAATAGAGCCATTCGCGAAGAGACGATGCGGTGCGCAAGCCTCCGTCGAATGTTGTGCGCAGTTGCGCAAATGACCGATGAATCGATATCGTCCGGTCGTTGCGCACCAGGCAGCCGAGTTGCGCACACCCCTGTGCGCAACTCTGTGCGTAACGCAAGCCTGCTACACTTTTGCGAGAGTCCCTTGCAAGCCACCGGTCAACTGGGCGACTCAAGTCGCTTCAACAAGGGTACAAAGTGTCCCTCCGGACACCAACGGCTCAGGGTGCAGACATGGAGTCGGCGCAGGCCGACTTTGTACACTTGTTGCAGCGGTTTCAACCGCCCGCCCGGTAGCGACATGCGACTGGATGACCAGGTTTCAGATCACATAGTCCAGGACGGATGCCTGACGTTCCTTCCGCTCCTTTTGCAGGCGGAGAATGTCGGCATAGGTTGTGCGATCCAAGACGTTGGCGAGGGCGTCGCGCGCCTCCTTGAAGGCCTGCCGCAGACCGCAAGTGTCCGGATCCGGGCAGCCGCAGGCCTCATACTGCGTGACGCTGACGCAGCTAATCGGGGCGAGCGGCCCTTCGATATAGCGCACGACCGCGCCGAGCGTGATCTTCTCCGGCGGCGCCGCGAGCTGGTACCCTCCGCCCGGCCCCTTGCGGCTGGCGACGAAGCCCTCGGTCTTGAGCTGGAGAAGAATCTGTTCGAGGAACCGGACCGGGATATTCTGCGCTGTTGCAATGTCCTGAATCAGGATCGGCCCCGCATCATAGCGGAGCGCAAGCTCCAGCATCGCCCGCGTGGCGTATTTGGCGCGACTCGAAATCATGGACCTGTTATACCCTGAGGAGGGACTCGTGAAGCGTGATGCGGACTCGTGAAGCGTGACTCGTGATGCGTGAGCGGTGCAGACATGCCCGTGGACAGCATAATGGCGCCCGCGACCGAAAAACGTCATGTGCGATCCACGACTCTAACTGCATGGTTCACGCATCACGTATCACGTATCACGAGTCTCGTGTCACAGGTTGCGGCGGAGGAACTCGGTGAGGGTCATGAAGAGATGGAAGTGACGGTCCTCGATTCCGTGCTTCTTTCCTGGATAGACCATCGTCTGGAAGTGGCGTTTGGCGTCATGGAGGGCGGTGGCGAGGCGGGCGGAGTTCTGGAAGTGGACGTTGTCGTCGAGGAGGCCGTGTATGAGGAGGAATCGGCCGCGCAGCTTACCGGCGTGCGTGACCGGCGAGCCGGCGTGGTACCCGTCCGGGTTGTCGCAGGGGCGGCGCATGTACCGCTCGGTGTAGATGGAATCGTAGAGGCGCCAGTCGCTGACCGGCGCGACCGCGATTCCGGCCCGGAACACGTCGGCGCCGAGCATCATGCAGAGTGTCGCCATGAGGCCGCCGTAGCTCCAGCCCCAAATTCCGATTCGTTTCGGGTCCACCCACTCCAGGCCGGCGAGATATCTGGCGCCCTCGACCTGGTCGGTCACCTCGTCCTGACCCAGCCGCTGGCAGACCGACTTCTTGAATTCCGCGCCGCGGAACCCCGTTCCCCGGTTGTCCACCATGAAGACGGCATACCCCTGCTGCGCGAGGAGATGGCTCCAGAGCGCCGTGCCGCCCGCCCAGCGATTGCGGACCACCTGCGACCCCGGGCCGCCGTAAGTGTTCATCAGGACAGGATAGCGCTTCGACGGGTCGAAGTCGCGGGGCATCAGCAGGCGCGCGTTCAGCGTGATACCCTCGGACGTAGTGAACTGGAGCAGCTTCCAGTCGCCGAGGCGGTACCGCGCCAAATTCGGCGACGAGCTCTCGTCGAGGATGGCCTTCTCGTCGCCGGCCGTTGTCCGGACCGAGACGCGCGCGGGCTGGTTGATAGTCGAATGGGTATGGATGTAGTACAGCGAATCGGGCGAGAAGATCGCTTCATTCCAGCCGCACGTCGATTCCGTCAGGCAACCCGGCTCACCGCCTTCGAGCGAGACACGGTAGAGATTCCGTTCGGTCGGACCCGGCCGAGCCGCGGTGAAGAACACGGTCCCGCCGGCAGCATCGATGCCGGCGACCTGGTCGATGTCCCATTCGCCGGTCGTAACCTGCCGAATCCGCTTCCCGTCGAGGGCGTGGAGATAGAGATGCCGCCAGCCATCTTTATCGGAAACCCGTAGGAGCTGGTCGTCCCCAGCGAACTTCACCTCGTCCGGCACGTCCACCCATGCGTTGTCCGTCTCCGTGAACAGGACCTCCATGGCGCCGGTTAAGGGGTCCGCCAGCAGGATGTCGAGGCGGTTCTGAATTCGGTTCATCCGCTGGACCAGGAGGCCGTCGCCGCGCGGCGTCCACTGCATGCGCGCGATGAGGAACTCCCCGCCCTCGTACGACTCATCGTCGTCCGCGGGCTCGATGTCCATCCAGCGAATCTCGCCGGATTCGAGAGTGATAACGCCGATTCGGACGGTGGGGTTGGGATCGCCGGCGCATGGGTAGCGGGTGCGGTGCGGCGTCATGTGGAGGTCGTCGTAATCGGGAAGGAGGACTTCCGGGACCGCGGACTCGTCCTGCTGGAAGAAGGCGATTCGCGTGCCATCCGGCGACCACGACCAGCCGTCGACCAGCCCCAGCTCCTCTTCGTAGACCCATCCGAACCGCCCATTATACGTCGTCGGACCGGCGTCGTGGGTCCGCTGGCGCTCCTCGCGGGTCTCCAGATCGATGGTCCAGAGGTCGTCGTCCCGCACGAATCCGACCAGCGTTCCGTCCGGCGAGAATTTGGCGCTGCGCTGCGGCCGGTCCGTGTTGGTGAGCCGCGCCATCCGGCCGGCCGGCACATCATACAGAAAGAGATTCCCCTGCGGCGAGAACCGGGCTGGGGCGCGTTCGGGCAGGAGGAGCTTCGTCTCACCGGGCGACCAGGAAAACGCGTGGACGGGAATCGGGTCCGAGTGATCGTCCACGCGCAAGCTCGCCGGGTCGAAGAGCGGCGCGTGGGAGCCCGTCTCGGTATCGACGATCCAGATCGTGTCGGCGGAAGAGTCGGGCGCCTTGTCAAGATACGAGAGGCGCCTCCCGTCCTTCATCCAGTGGGGATGTCTGAGCGTCTTCTCCTCGAGCTCGGGGGAATCGAACAGTGCCTTCAGGGTCAGGCGGGGCGGGCGGGGATTATCGTCTGGCAATGCGTCTCCTCGGTGGATCAGTCGTTCGGTGAACCGGTGGTTCGCGCGCGGTCGGCAAGTATTTCGGTCAGGCGCGGGGAGCGGCCCAGGAAGTCGGACATCCGGAAGGCGACCGCGGGATGGCGGGCCTGCGCCTCCTCCAGAAAGGTCGGGAGGTCATCGGCGACGTGGTTGCCCGTGTGGAGGAAGTAGGGCACCGCGACGATCTCCTCCGCGCCCTGCGCGATGCACGATTCGATGGCCGTGGGGATGTCGGGTTCGTTGCACTCCATGAATCCCACCTCCACGATTGGGTAGACGTTTCGGCGGCGCACTTCCTCGACGACATGAAACATCGGCTCGTTCGCGACGGCGCGCGGGCTGCCATGAACAAGGACGAGAAGCGCGATTTTCGATTGGTCGCCGGTCATGAAATGGATTCGGCCAAGCGGGTCGGCAGGGACGGGACTCGGGGGCAGGCGCGCGTGCCGTAGAGCGGACATTGTGGGTCCGCCTCGCAGAAGTCGGAAGCGCGCTTCAGGTCCTCGCGCCATTTGTCGTGGGGACGGGCGTCGGCGGCGAGCTCCAGAATCGCCTCGGCGAGCCGCGCGTCGAACCCGATGGGCTCGGCGATGTGGAACTCCATCTCGGGCCACTTGTCGCGCGCCGCGGCGATGTGGGCAGGCAGATCGACCCGTACGAACTTGCCGGGCACGAGAAAGTAGGGCACCACCGTCACATGCGAGGCGCCGGCCGCGTGGCAGCGCGTCGCTGCATCGTCGAATGTCGGCTCCGTGTAGTTGAGGAACCCGACCTCCACGATCGCGAATCCGCCCAGTTCCCGCAGGCGCCGGGCATGCCATTTGAGGGTCTCGCCCGCGCCGCAGAGGACCGATCCGTGCGAAAAGAGTATGACGGCATCCATCCTGCTCTCCCGCACGCCAGTTTACCCGGAGATGCCCTCACCCCCCAACCCCCTCTCCCAAAAACAGGAGAGGGGGCTTAACGGCAATGCCTTTCAAATAAGGGGATTCACGCTCGGCACGACGACCAGGGCGAAGCATTCGCGCACGACGATTCGTGCGTGACGCAGGGTCCGTTGCGCG
>Ga0207667_10002100_pt1 | contig 24981 bp, 21 predicted proteins | sample KBSCornC52_FD_184301 | JGI IMG/M metagenome (GOLD analysis project Ga0207667, IMG submission 184301) | Corn rhizosphere microbial communities from Kellogg Biological Station, Michigan, USA - KBS Corn C5-2 (SPAdes) (version 2) | ecosystem: Host-associated > Plants > Roots > Rhizosphere > Soil ...
TATTTTCCTGCAGGTACAGTTCCCATGGCTTATTAGTGTAAGAATATAAAACAGAAATCCACTTTTCATCGGGCGAAACAGTTACTTCGTTGCCACCTGTGAGGGTAGTAATCCGTTCGGCTTTTCCACCTGTTGCAGGCAAACGATAAAATTGTTGTTCGCCGGGATGTACCTCATTGGTGGTGATATAAAAGTATTTTTTTGTTTTTGAAAGCTGCACAGTCTGTACCTCGTAGTTACCGGATGTAAGCGCCTTTTTTTCCTTTGTGATTACATTGACGGTATACAAATGGGTGTATCCGGTAACTTCTGACTGAAACCAGAACGTTTCGTTGTTTACCCAACCGGAATTAAGACCGGAAAAATTAAAAACCCCAATGCCGCCAACCCATGCTTCATCTCTTTGCCTGTCGAGCAGGGATAAATGGCCTGTGGCGCCATCGAGTAACATTAACCAGCGGTCTTTATTATCCTGCGCACGTAATTCCAGTACTGCATAATCGCTGTTGGGTGACCAGGATGTATTTACAAAACTTACCGCACGAAGCGGCGGATGTTTGCTTTCTTCAGCATATACCTTTGGATAGTCTTTTACATAATCAGGCAGATCGTAGATACCGGGAATGGAATCTGTTTTTACCTGGTACGCGGTGTCTTTTTCAGTGTCTAAAATGAACAGTTCCTGTTTGTTTTGGGCAGCGCCTACTTTGGTACGGCCGGGAATGTCTTCGGTAAAACCGCCTTCAGTAACATAATTAGGCACGATGGTATTTTTAGCAGCGGCCATGGTTGTTAGCCGGTAAGTAATAAAACGACCGTCATGGCTGGCTGTTAGTGCCGACAGATTTTTACCCTCGATATTTACTACCCGTAGTGTTTTATCTTTAACGTAGGTTTTCAACATGGAATCCGCCAGGTCTTTTTTCTCTTTTCGTCTTTCCAGTACTAAGGAATTTTCAAGCGCTTCCTGATGTAACCATTTTTCCTGCTGATTATCTGACGTACGGTTAACCACCGGTGCTTTTACTGATTGAAAATTGGTCAACTGAGTAGTTATGCCCGTTGCAACGTTCCACGCATAAGCGTTCTGATCGCGGGTGTAAATTATTTTGTTATCGTTGAATGAAAACTGCGGATTGCTTTCTATATCGGTTGTTTGCGTTATGCGGTGGGTAATGCCTGTTTTAACATTTGTCATAAATATATCGCCCGAGGTCGCATATACATACGCTGTATTGGATGAATTGTAATGAATTTTATTTTCTGCAATGGCTGCGAGCCGGAATGCAGCATTGCTTTTTTGCGGCTGCAGAGAAGATGGTGAGATATAATAGATCGAATCGCTTACGGCCTTTTCGGGATTCCAGCTAAATAAGAGATATTTTCCATCGGCTGTCCAATACGCATTGGAAGGAGAAGTGCCCATCCATTTGGGATCGCGCATTATTTTTTCTACGGTTAGAGGAGCGGGTTGACTATAGGTGGTAAGGCCCGATGTTATCAGGAGCAGGAGTAGCAGTTTTTTCATGAGTGGAAATTAGCGAAAATATTGAATGTTGAATTTCGAATATTGAATGATGAAGTGATTAATTGATATGCGGTTTTCACTTGAACATTCAACATTGGATCTTCAACATTTTATAACAAAATTCCACTCAAAAAGATGTACGCTACGGAAAAATATATTACTAGTCCTGTTACGTCTACCAGGGTTGCTACAAAGGGTGCTGAAGAAGTTGCAGGATCGGCGCCCAGCTTTTTTAATATGATGGGTAACATGGAACCTGAAATAGTACCCCACAGTACTACTCCAATGAGTGAAAATCCTACGGTACTGCCAATAAGAACGGTATGTTCGCCATAGGTATGAAAGATACTGTTCCACAATATCACTCTTATAAAACCAATAAGGCCCAGTACGGCGCCCAATAATAATCCAGAGGTAATTTCGCGTCTGATCACCCGCCACCAGTCAGCAATTGTAATTTCGCCTACCGCCATAGCCTGTATGATCAGGGTGGAAGCCTGCGAACCGCTGTTTCCGCCACTTGAAATGATGAGCGGAACGAATAATGCCAGTACAACCGCTTTTGCAATTTCATCTTCAAAATAGCCCATGGCGGTAGCAGTGAGCATTTCGCCCAGAAACAGTACAATAAGCCATACCACCCTTTTTTTAAACAGTTTAATAATGGGCATTTCGAGGTAAGGTTCATCCAGTGCTTCGGTACCACCGATCTTTTGCATGTCTTCGCTGAATTCTTCATTGGCTACCCACAGAACGTCGTCGATGGTGACAATGCCGAGCAATATGTTTTTATCATCTACAACCGGCAACGCTACGCGGTTATTCATTTTGAAGGTTTGGTTGGCTACTTCCTGGTCGTCGTTAACATGCAGGGTGATATAACGGTTATCGATAATGTCTTCAACCATTTTCTGGGGATTGGCGAGAATTATTTCGCGTATACGAACATCATCTACAAACTCGCCGCGGTCGTTAACTACATAGATTACGTCAATGGTTTCACTGTCTTTGCCTACTTCACGGATATGGTCGAGCACCTCCTGTACCGTCCAGTCGAGCTGCACGGCAATATAATCGGGCGTCATCAAACGGCCCACGCTACCTTCGGCATAGCCCAGCAGCGACAGGGTTATTTTTCGTTCTTCGGGATCGAGCAGTCTAATAAGTTCTTTTACTACTTCACTGGGTAGCTCTTCCAGAAAGGATGTACGGTCATCGGCCGGCAATTCATTCAGTAATTCGGCCGTTTTAAATGGCGGAAGTTCCTGAATGATGGCTTTCTGTGATGGCAAGTCGAGTATTTTAAATACACTCGCTGCCCGGTGAATATTCATATTGCCAATGATCTGGCTTGAATATTCCGGAAATTCACTGATCAGTTCAGCTACTTCACTGATATTCTGATCGTTTAAAAATTCCCGCATCTGCAATACATCCTCCTGGCCGATCAGATCCAGGAATTGCTCTCTGGCATTTTCGGTTTCCATGCTCATGGGTCAAATTTACCGCCTTTCAATTTGAAAATTTGAAAATCCCGGCATATCGGGACAAGTTATGCAAATTAGCAAATGGTTAATCGTGAAAGGGCTATAGCCTTGCTACAATCACTTCAATATTATACATTCGACCTTCAATATTCAATATTTGACATGATTTTACCTTGCCTGTACATTGCTCCTACCAATAAAATGGGGCGGGGGGTATTTACATCAGAAAAACTGAAGGCCGGTACCGTTGTGGAAATAGCACCAGTGATCGTGATGGACAAAAACGACCGGAAATTGCTTGATCAGACTTTATTGCACGATTATATTTTCGAATGGGGCGATAAACGCAACCAGTGTTGTATGGCCCTCGGGTATGTGCCCATTTACAACCATTCCTATAAATCAAACTGTGAGTACGGAATGGATTATGAAGACGAGCTGATCACCATTAAAACGGTTCGCGCCATTAAAGCAGGAGAGGAGTTATTTATTAATTATAACGGTGACTGGAATAATACGAAACCGCTTTGGTTTGAAGCTATTTGAGCCGATAGACAATTGGCAAAAGCAACAGGCAATAATTTTATTTGCCTATTGTTGATTCGCCTGTTGCCTGCTGCCTTGTCTTTATTTATATTTCGAACGCAACGTTGGTTTATATTTCAGTGAGAATAAAACGCCGTAGCTGTCCATACGCATATTGCCATACCCCAACCCCTTCATCGGTATTTTAAGATAGGGCTCGGCCTGGATTGAGAAATGCTTACTCAGCGAACGCTCAAAGCCTATTGAAAGATTCAGTATAGAGAAAATATAATTTGAATTGGAATCTGATTTATATGTGTTTGTGTAGCCACCACCGCCCATTGACCGGAAATTCAGCGAATAATCCTCTTTATCCATTAAGTAAGTGGAAAGTCCTGTACTTAAAAACCAGCGGCGTTTGTCGTTATAGGCCACATCATACCGTACATTCAGCGGAATTTCCCACATAGAGCAATTGCCATCTACATTTTGGGGCCTCCAGGGGGTCCAGCTATTTTTTGGATGAAAATACTGGCTGTCGGCCTTATAGAACTTTTTGGTATATATGATGGCGGTATTTACCGACAAGCGGTTATTAAATCTGTAACCCACCTGCAGGCCAAAATTATAACCTGCTTTATACAAAGAGCCGAATTGAACGGTACTGGCATCAGGTCCGGCCAACAGACCGATTTCGAGCGGTTGTTTATAATTATGTGGTTTTTTAGGTTCTTCTTTTTTAGCTGGTTGCTGAGCGGCCGGCTTAGCGGTTGAATCAGCCGCAGCCGGTGCTGTAGTATTCTTATCAGTTACTGTTGCGGGGTCAGGCGATGTATTCGTGCTATTGGCAGCAGGTACCTCATTTTTATCAGCAGGTTCAGCAGCTGATGTTTGATCAGTTACAGGAGCATTACTTATTGGGGCGTTGGCCGCAAGGTCTTTACCGGATGTGGCATTACTTAAATCATTACCACTATGTGATTGTGGTGTAGATTGTGTTGCCAGATCATTTCCTGTAAGTTGTGGCCGGCCACTCTTTTGTTTGGGCTGTTTGTATTTACCCCTGCTATTTTTCAGGGAATTGTTATCTGAACCGGTAATAGCATAATTCAAACCAACGGGCTGTTGATCGATAACAGCAGGGGCAGACTTTGTCTTTTTATTTCCAGTTGTTTTATTCCCAATTGTTGATGCAGATGCAGTCTTTTGATTATTGGGCGTTGCCTGTTCTGCTAATTGGTTTGAAGGCTCTTTTTTATCGGCGCCTGTACCGGTAATGATTTGTTTTGTACCGGCTTGTTTTGAATCCTGCGCCACTTGCTGTTGTGAATGGTTTGCTTCAGTTACCTGTTGTGTTGCAACGGGCTGTTCATTGGTAGCATTACTGTTATTATTATTACTATTAATTACAGCTGTATTGTCGGAAGTTGTTTTATCGGCTGGTGATGAAATAGCCACCTCGGTTTTGGCGAGGGAGGTTGCAGGCACTTTGTTTTTCAGGATAGCCACTAAAGTTCCGCCGGTTGCCACGGAAATAAAGAATAACCAGAACAGGAAACGTCTCCTGTCTTTCTTTTGGGGAAGCTCCTGGTCGAGCCTTTTTTCCAGGTGTTCCCATCCGGAAACCCCGGGCTCAACCTCGAACTGCTCAGCAGCGTCGCGGCTTAAACGGTCAAGGTCTTTATCGTGGAGGGGATACATATTCTTTAATAATGTTTTTATTCAGCAATAGTTTTCTAAGGTTGTCTCTGGCTTTTGATAAGTTGGATTTTGAAGCGCCCACCGAAATGCCCAGTGTTTGGGAAATCTCTTCATGGCTAAGCCCTTCTATAACAAATAAATTGAAAACAGCCCGGTACGCCGGCGACAATAATCTGATAGCCTCAATAATTTCTTTATAGGATAGCATATCGATACCGTTTTCACTGTGGTCGGCAATAGTTTCCGATTCATGAGTGAGAACATGTCCGTTAACAGACGAATTTGATTTACGGTAGTGATCAATACAGGTATTAATTAATATGCGTTTAAACCAGCCCTTCAGGGATAGTAAAGTATCCTCCTGCCTCGTTTCATCAAATTGGTGAATATTCTTAAAAAGCTTTACAAATCCCTCATTTACAATTTCTTCACATTCTTCCATGGCATTTGTATACCGATAACATATTTTCATAGCAAATCCCCGGAGAAGGTAATACAACTCCTTTTGGCTGTTCCGGTCATTTTTCCGGCAGCCGCTCAATAATGAGGTAATGTTCGAGTTATCTAGCAAGGGTGTTGGTTTGCAGGAATATAACTTTGCTAATTATGTTTTTATTATAACTCATCTGCTGATACGCAGGGTTAGGATCAAGGGTTGCCTGAGAAGAAACAAGTTCTAAGAAACAGTTAAAAATACGTGTTTCGCGGTATAGGCTCAGGGAACAGAAGCAAAATTAACTCGTAAAGTTGGTAATTGGAAGCTATTTCATCTTCAGCATATTAGCCGGGGGTACTCCAACAAGGGTAAGATTGCCCCGGATATAGGCCTGCACCTGAATGTAATCTTTCTGCGGAAGCAGCCCTACCAGCCTCAGTTGCTGAAAATTACCGGTGGTACTCATCCAGGGAGTTACCGTTTGATTCAGCCGGGCTTCAATGGCCGTTTTATTTTTTTCAATCAGGGCCGCAAGGTCCAGTACCGATTGGTTTTGCAGGTTTTTCATGATCTTTTTTCTGAAAAGCGCCTTGGCGATATTTACCATCATATCTTTTGTATCCAGCGCAAATCTGATATCGGGCATCGATAATACCTGTTTGGCAGTATCGAGCACGGGTGTACCACTTAAATGCAATACGCCGGTACGGTTACCGGTAAAGGCAACATCTACCTGTATTTTTCCCTCATTGGTGCCGCTGACGGCTACATCTTTTATTACAAAAGTTCTTCCTTCTACTTCAAAAGGCTTATTGTGCAAGCTGTCGTTCATCAGCTTATTAAAGAATTTGTACTCGTACACGGCATTCAGATAAGTACTGATGCCGCCATTATTATCGGTATTATTTATTGGCGGCAGGGCAGCATGGGTCACCAGCCGCGAGCTGTCTGACGAAAACTCAGGATGACCGTTATAGCCTATGGAAAAATAGAGAGTATCTTTATATACATTGAACTTGCCCACACGCAAAGCTGTGGGGTTAAGATTCAGAAAGCCATAAGTGCTAATGGGCATAACGCGGCTACCGCCACTACGCCACTGGCGAAGTAGATCGTTATTATTGAGGGTTTGTACAAACTTGTCGAAGGTGCTGCAATAGCTTTCTACAGAAGCCTTAATGCTGTCGAGAATCTCATTCGTCAAGTCGTTCTGAAGAAGGGTAACCTGGCATTTATCCAGTGCATTCAGTTTGTCTAGGTGTGTAGCCGTAAGCACCTGATGATTGGGAAGCAGGGTAAGAAACGAACTTATGTTCAGATCAACTCTGCGTAGTGGTTCATTGCCAAAACCGCAACTGCCGTTTACCCAGGGAGCGATCTGTTTATCGAAGGTGCAAACCGTACGGCTGCCTGCAATCTGGTAATTGCCGCGAAAGCCAATGGTTACTTTATTATTAACACATCCGAATACGAAAGGTGAACGAACAAAACGGTATTTGTAGCGGAAGTCGCAAGTGGATTGTGTATAGTCGGGCCATTTGTCGCTGGTAAATTCTTTGGCTGTGGCAGACTCCATAACCGTCAGCAGCGACTTCATGTATATTTTTATGGGAATATTGATCTGTGAAGCCGGTAATGCCGGTAACATTCTGGCCGTAGTTTCAGCAGCCGGAGGTGTAATGGTAACTTTTTTGCCGCTGCTGCAGCCGGAAATACAAATCAGTAATGCTACAACAGGAAGAAAACCTGAAATGTGTTTCATAGTGTGGTGTTGACTAAGTTTCAGCAGTCAAATATCTGTTTTTTTGTTTCTATGACAATGAGATTAAATTGTAATCATCCGAAGTGTAACATCTTATTCACAGCATTAGTCAAATCATTATAACGATTGCAGGGTATAATCAAAACAATTAATATGAAAGCACTGATTACCTTATCTGCATGGCTGTTGGGCAGCCTGCTATTAAGTGGAAACACACCATCTGTTCAAACTCATTTTATTTCCCCAAACGCCGGTCATTCCATTCTGGCTGTTTTTGCACATCCTGATGATGAGATTTGCGTATCGCCGCTGCTGGCAAGGTATGCACGTGAAGGGGTAAAAGTATACCTGGCCATTGCTACCAACGGACAACAGGGCGTAATGCCCCATGCACATATTCCTGCAGGCGATTCATTAGGCAAAGTACGGTCTGAAGAAGCACGCTGTGCTGCACAGGCTTTACATATTGAGCCTCCTATATTGCTGGGCATGCAGGATGGCCAGTTAAGTGTAGCTGCCAATATGCCTGTACTGCATAAAAAACTGGATAGCTTATTTACGGCCCTTCAACCCGATGTAGTGATCACATGGGGGCCTGATGGCGGCTATGGTCATGCCGATCACCGTATGGTAAGCGATCTGGTGACCGAAGTATTTCAGCAGGGAGGGAACGGCTGGCCCAAACAGTTATATTATGCGGGGATATCTGAAGCGGCTTTAAAAGATCCACCACCTTTTAAAACCTTTGCGGGTATCTGGTTAAGTAAGAATTTACATCCTACAAAGGAGCAATTTTTACCTTATCGTATTGCGTATAAAGATGAAGATCTGCAGGCTGCGCGTACTTCGTATGCCTGTCACAAATCACAATGGACGCCCGATGCGGTAGAAGAGATCTTTATCTTACTGGGCCGTGCAGGCAAAACCGTTTATTTGCGCCCGTGGTTTGGCGGTGGAAAGATTAAGACAGATGTTTTTGAGTACTGAGGTCGGAAGTCTGAAGTCGGAGGTCTGAAGCCGGAGGTCCCGACATCCGGATTTTAAGGGTATAAAAATTGCGGTTATTCTGACCTCAGACTTCTGACTTCAGACCTCTGATCTAAGCATGCTAAAGATGTTCACCATACTCCGGCGGGCTTTCGCACTGTTAAAGCAAAACGATCCGTTGCGTCTGGCCGGAGCTACTGCTTTCTTTACCACCTTTGCCCTGCCGGCGATATTAATTATTCTGATACAGGTGTTCGGACTGATATTTTCTCCCCGGATGATGAGCAGACATATATTGGAGCACCTGTCTGACGTTCTAGGCCCTAACACTGTTAATGATCTGCATGCAACCCTGCGTAATGTTCGCCATCTGGCAACCACCTGGTATATTGCAGCCGCCGGTTTTCTATTTCTGGTTTTTGTATCCACCACCTTGTTTACTGTAATAAAAGATTCTCTCAATCAGCTATGGGATATAAGGGTTAGAGGAAAGCATGATCTTGCTTTTTTACTGAAGCACAGAGCCCGGTCGTTCGCCATCATTCTTGCCACTGGTATCTTGTTTCTGATAGTTTTTCTGGCAGAAGGTTTACAGGATATGCTGAGCGAGTATTTTAATGAAGTATGGGGCCATGATTTTGTAATTCTTCAGACTATTATTAACCAGATTGTATCGCTGACCGTAGTGTGCATTTGGTTTACGGTTATATTCCGTTTTTTACCGGATGGGCATTTTAGCTGGCGGGTGGTTTTTACGGGCGGTTTGTTTACCGGACTATTATTTACGCTCGGAAAACTAATACTGAGCGTGTTATTGTCGTACAGCAGCATGAAAACCATTTACGGCGCCTCTACTTATATGGTGCTGCTGTTACTGTTTGTATTTTACAGTGCTTTTATTTTTTACTATGGAGCGTGCTTTACAAGGGTGTGGGCGGAGGTAGTCCGAAAGTCGGGAAGACCGAAAGTCCGAAAGATGGAAAATTAGAATGAATGTTATATCATTTTGAACTTTCTTTCGGACTTTCCGACTTTACTGACTTTCGGACTTTCACACTAATTTCGTCTTATATGAGTGCCACTTACACCGCCACTTACTATAATGCGTCAGGTTATTTTTACCAGGCTACTATATTTCTGTCTGCTGTAACTATCTCCATAAGATACCGCGATGAGAAGAACAGGGAAAATGATATATACTGGCTGGTGCAGGATGTGATTGCATTTCATGAGCAGGATATGTCGAGTGAACTGCAGTACCGGAACAAAGAAGGCAAAACAGAACGGCTCGTAATGCGCGACCCGCAACTGGTGCAGGCCATTAAAGCAATTCTGTCGCAGCACCGGGTTTTAGGTAAAACGCATAAACGTGTATCGGGAAATATATTTGCAAAACTGACTGTTATTGCCGGTGTTATTGCGGGCGTTTTAGTCATTACTTATTTATGGATAATGCCATGGCTGGGTGAAAGAGTGGCTATGCATTTTTCGAAGGAAGATGAAATAAGTATGGGCGAACAAATGTATCAGTCTGTGCTGGAACAATATAAAACAGACGATCGCAAAACCGCCATTCTGAACGATTTTTATAAACAGCTTCATTATAACACAGGATATCCCGTACAGATAACAGTGGTTGAATCAGACGAAACAAATGCCTTTGCCATACCGGGCGGCCATATTGTAGTATACGATGCTATATTAGACCGAATGAAAACACCCGAAGAACTGGCTGCACTGCTGGGGCATGAAGCATCGCATATTCAAATGCGACATTCATTACGTACTGTTTTCAGGAATCTGGCACGTCGGATGTTTTTATCCCTGATCCTCGGAAATCATTCAGGGATAATTTCGGTAGCAGTTGATCATGCAGACGAACTAAAGGAACTACAATATTCGCGCTCGCTGGAAACAGAAGCCGATGACAATGGTATGCGGCTGATGGTAAAAAGCGATATTAATGCACAAGGCATGTTAAAACTAATGCAGCTATTGCAACAGGAAACAGGCAGCGCTGAACCTGCCGGCTTTTTAAGCAGCCATCCCTTGTTTAAGGAACGTATTAATAATATCGAAAAACAAATTCAGCAGCTACCTGCTGTAACTACCAGGAATGAGGAACTGAAACAAATATTTCATTCTTTATATGAATAGCTCCTTTTCTCTTTATGCTCTTTTAGCTCTTAGCTAAGAATTTCTTCTACATGCTTTTTTATATTCTGCGCCATTTTAGCGGTCGGCAGATCGTTTTCATCACCGCCAAAGGGATCTTCAATTTCTTCAGCGATCTGTTCAAGACTGGCCAGCACGTAAAAAATAAATGCTACTGCGGGGATGGTAATATAACCCAAACTAAGAGGTAAACTAAGCGGCAGCGTCATTACATAAAAGAAAATAAATTTCTTCAAAAACACACTATAGGAAAATGGGATGGGGGTGTTTTTGATCCGCTCGCATGCGCCGCAGATGTCTGTAAAAGATTGAAGTTCGTTATTAAGAATAATTAACTGATCGCCCTTGATCTTTCCTTCTTCATACAAACGGTTTACCTGTTGCATAAGTAAGGAGGCGACCTGGTTGGGAACGTGTTTATCTTTATCGATCTGCCGCAGTTCAGGATGTTCGTGTTCATCAAGCATAAGCCTTGTGGATTCTGCATGCAGATGATTGGAAAGAACAGCAGCATACATGGGAATCGTTTTTCTGAAAAATGCCCGGTGTGTTTCGTCGAGACCAGGCATGCTGTTCAGTTTTATAGCCAGGTTGCGACTGTTATTTACCAGGGCGCCCCATTGTTTGCGTCCTTCCCACCAGCGGTCGTATGCTGTATTGGTACGAAATACCAGTAGCATCGAGATAACAAAACTGAGCAGCGTATGCATGATGGTAATGTTCTTTATATGGCTGGTGTTGGATATGTTGAAAATATGAAGCTCCAGAAAGGTGATTACCCAGCTATACACACATATACCAATGATAAGAGGCGCCAGTTGGCGCAGCGTATCCGCTTTGTGAAAACGGAATATAAAGGTGAACCAGTCTTTGGGATTATATGTGATCATGAAAGGCAAGTTACAGGTCAAAGGTCAATTGGCAAAGTGTGTCACGGCTATGCTGGCGACGGGAACGGCCGTGGCACGCCTAAAGATGTAGTACATAAAAAAGAGCATTGAAAACATAATTTTCAATGCTCTGTATTCAATTTCAATGTTGAACAACTTCAGCAATAAACCACAAACCTGAATCAGCCTACGGCTTTTTCCAGTCGTTGGTGGTGAATGCAGGGTTGATCGTATAATCTTTATAGCTTATTACCTGTGCATGTTTACCGGCCTGTACAATCTCTGTGTAGGGAAGTAACAGGTTAGCGGTTTTTTTGTAATCAGTATAGGTAACTGTTGTAGTTGCATTATTTGCATCTGCCATGATCAATGCTTCCAGCCGGTCGTTGCGGTTATTAATGATATAACCGGCACGGATATTACCTAACAACACCATTACAGATGACAGCTCACTTTGTTGTGTTTGCAAAGTAGCGGTTGATTTGGCAAGAATATCTGATTTAAGACCTAACAGTCCGCAGCAGAGATATCTTTTCAGTTCAACTATTCTCTGGGGTGTGAGGGGAGAAAAACCGTTTCCATCATAGCTCCATCCATCATTGCCTTCCAGTTGCTCAACAAGGATAGTATTGTTTTCGAGAGATGAAGTTAAACGTACCGTTTGGCTTTTTAAATCGGCCAGTACAGTTAAGGTAAGATTGTTGGTGGTCATCACTGCTTTTAAAGTGGTGATGTTATCGAGGTTTTTGCCGCCATGTGTTTTGTTGGCATTTATTAACAGGTTCATGCCTACATCGAGTTTATCTGCAGCAGGTGAAGCTGTTTTGGCCATGTTTGAAGAAGGGCTTGTCAGCTCTTTGCTGTTGTCTTCATCACGGTAGTATATGCGGCCGTCTATTACAGCAATGGCGTTGTTATTCTTGTTACAGAAAAAGCTCATGGTTTCTGCCTGGCCTTTATCTGTTTTAAGTGTTAACTCACTTTGCCTGATAGAATAATTTCCTTCTTCGTCGTATTTGGTACTGTTGCCTGAAACGGCATTTCCTGAAACGGTAACAGCGCTTATTGCATGGCCATAGTGGCCTGCATCGTTAAAGAACAATCCATCCTGTTTACCACTTGATCTTACATATTTGAAATAACCGGTGGGAACTTTATCAGCTATATCCATTCTGATAAAGGTAGCGCCACCAGACTGGCCGGTTTCACCGGTAACGCTTAGCAGAATTATTCTTTCAGCGCCATCATTTAGCCAGCGCATTTTTACCTGATTGCCGGTTAATGAATATGTTCCACTTACTCTTTTTTGCCAGCCTGGTTTGTCCAGATCACTGCAAAAAGACCCGTTTGGTCTGAAGTAATAAACGAAGTCGGTTCTTTCAACGCTTCCTGCGTCTGAGCTTTGGTTATATACATACTCAGTTCCCGCATATACAGCATTAAGAGATTGTGTTTGTGCACATAGGTTTGTAATGGAAAATAGCAGGCATAAAAAAACGCCGGTACGGATGCTCATGTTAAGTGTCATGTTAACGTTTGTATATGAAAATTCAAAAAGTTTGCCGAAAATGAGTTGGTGTTCCACCAATAGATTCAAACTTTCAATAGGATTATTTAGCCGGAGCAGTTATATGGCTAATCGTTATTATAGATGCGATGTCTCTGTATAGATGCGATGTCTCTGTGAGAACCACTTTTAATTGAACTTGAAAAGATTGCGACTGAAGAAAAGTGGCCTTTAGTTAAGCAATTTTACCTGAGCTGCAAATATAATAGCTTTCCTGTAATATTCATAGCCTTCGGCGCTCTGTTCCAATATAATAATGTGTAGTTAAATGGCATGTTAATCATTTTTCTATTGATTTTGGTTAAGCACAGGATAGATCTATGAAATTTCATAGCGTATATATGTGAAAAATATGTTATGATAAATGTAAACAGCATTTCATAACGCAGGCTGCTAACGCGATAGTATATGTACCAGGTATATTTTGTTTCAGGGAAGCGTAAAAAGCAGATGTGCCACATTCCTGAGCAAAAGCCAAACGGCCTGGCCAGGAATATGGCACATCTTTATGAAATTTTCATTAAAAATTATACGCCGGGGATTAGGGGGCGGCCAACTTCTTTATAAGCCGGCCAGGGAATAGCTGCCAGTATTACCAGCAGGGCTATCAAAAAGAACCAGAAGGCTTTTTTGTATTTAACGGCATCGGGAATAGATTTTTTTGCCTGGCCACGACCAACCGTGATCAAAGCTATGGCAATGATCATCATTACCGGATGTTCTACCCAAAAGAATCTTAGAAAACTGTCTTTCATCACCTTCGTTTCGGGAGGCAGTTTATAGGTAAACACACCATAACGACCGAAAAATATCAGATACAAACCAACCAGCAAGGTGGTATGTGCCGATATCATCGTAAACAACCATAATTTCTTATCAGCGGCCGAGAGCGTTTTTTTATAGCTCATGCCCGAATAGCTTTTAATAATAGAAGCTAATAACAGTACCAGCAGGAGCCATCTGAGATAACTATGAAGGAGGACCATTGCATTATCCATAAGCGGAGTTTGGGCGCAAAGCTAAAGGGTGAAGGTGGAAATCTCAAATCTAATGTATAAGCCTTGAATCTTCATATATTCGTGGCGGCCTTTGACAAAAACATACATACACCGATGAAAAGATGGTTGCCTTTACGGGGTTTATTAATAATAGCGTCCCTTTATTGGTTATGCAGCTGTAAATCGGGAGCGGGTGAAAAAGAGAGTAGTCAAAAAATACTAAACGCTCCTCCCTATAGCAGTGTTACAGACAGTATAAAACACTTTCCCCAAAATGCTGATCTTTTTCTAAAAAGAGCTTTATTGCTTTCGCAGAATAACCAGCATGAGCTGGCTATGGCCGATTATAAAAAATCTTTTGAATTAAGGCCCGATCAGCATGTTGCCCTGCAATATGTATCTAACCTCATGCTGGTAAACAGGCCCGATGAAGCCATTCGTGTTTTAAAAGAATGCCTTGCTACCTGGCCCGATAATTCTGATCTGCACCGCCGGTTAAGTGAGATCTATACACAATTGGGGCAAACAAAAAAAGCGATAGAGCAATACGATGAGTGGGCACAGCAGGATTCAACCAATTTTGAGGTATGGTACGATAGGGGCGTTTTACAGGCCAAACTGAAAGATACTGCCGGCGCGATTAAATCGCTGGAACATTCCTACAAATTACAACCCATCAACTACAACGGTCTTGCGTTGGCCACTTTGTACGAAGCTACCCTTAACCCGAAAGTGCTCTCTCTGTGCGACGAACTGATCCGTAAAGACACTACCGGAATAATAAATGATGTGCTGTACCTGAAAGGAAGTTATTATTCCGATACCAAACAATACGAAAAGGCGATGGCTTTATTCAATGAATGTATTAAGCGCGACTGGAAGTTTGCTGATGCATACATTGAAAAAGGCATTATACTATACGACCAGAAACGGTACGATTCTGCCTTAAATGTTTTTGTAATGGCCGCTACCGTAACGCAAACCAATCCGGATGCCTGGTACTGGATGGCCCGTTGTTATGAAGTATTGGGTAAAAAAGACGCTGCCCTGCTGAACTACGAACGCGCTTTGGCCATCGACAAGGATTTTGAAGAAGCAAGAGAGGGGATCAGAAGATTGAAGAGGTAGTTGGAAAGTTGAAAAGTTAATATGTTGAAAAGTTAACAAGACTTATACTTGTCAACCTATAAACTCATCAACTTATAAACTTATCAACAATAAGCATATTAACCTATCAACATAATGACCATATGCCGATAGTAGCACCATCTTTTTTATCAGCCAATTTCTTAAATCTGGAAGCAGATTGCAAAATGATCAATGAAAGCGAGGCCGACTGGTTTCATCTGGATGTAATGGACGGGCGCTTTGTTCCCAACATCAGTTTCGGCCCCATGATCATTGAGTTCATTCGTAAAACTACCACCAAAGTATGTGATGTGCACCTGATGATCCTGGAGCCGGAAAAATATGTGGAAGATTTCAAAAAAGCGGGAGCAGATATGTTGACCGTACATTATGAAGCCTGTGTACATTTACATAGAAATATTGAACAGATAAAATCACTGGGTATGCAGGCTGGCGTAGCGCTTAACCCCCATACACCCGTAGAAGCATTAAAAGAAGTACTGGAGGATCTTGACATGGTGCTGATCATGAGTGTGAATCCGGGTTTCGGCGGACAAAAATTTATTCCCCATACCCTGCAAAAAATAAGGGATCTGCGCCGCATGATCTATGACAAAGGACTCACAACGAAAATTGAAGTTGATGGCGGTATCAACCTGCAAAATGCACATGATATTGTTAAGGCCGGTGCGCAGGTTCTGGTAGCCGGAAATACAGTATTCAAATCACCCGATCCCAAAGCCACTATTGCTCAACTGAAAAAAATAGCCTGATCCTATGGCAAAAGATCTTTTTTCAAACCAGGCAGCCGTATACGCACAATACCGCCCTGGTTATCCAAACGAATTGTTTGATCATATACTGCAGTATGTAAACAATCAACAAACGGCATGGGATTGTGCCACCGGTAATGGTCAGGCGGCTGTTGAACTTGCCCGGTACTTCAACAAAGTAATGGCTACGGACATCAGCGAAAAGCAACTACAACAGGCACAGCCAAATGAAAAAATAACCTACTCGGTAACTACTGCAGAAAATACCTCCTTTAGCGATAACACATTTGACTGCATCACGGTAGCGCAGGCATATCACTGGTTTAATTTTGATGCCTTTCATAAAGAAGCAGTTCGCGTAGCCAAAGCAGACGCTGTAATAGCTATATGGGGTTATAGTCTGGTTGTTTGTGAAGATGAATCGTTAAACAGGATAATCAATAGTTTTTACCGCGAAAAGGTTGGTCCGTATTGGGATAAAGAAAGAAGATATGTTGATGATCACTATAGCACAGTTCCTTTTCCATATGAACCATTGCCTTCAAAAGATCTTAAAATAAATGTTCAGTGGAACCGGGAACAACTGATTGGTTATTTTAATACCTGGTCGAGCGTACAACACTTTATAAAAGCACATCAATATAATCCCGTAGATGAACTGGCGGCTACTATTGAATCTATATGGACAGACGGGAATAGCAAACAGTTTTATTTCCCGCTTTTTTTGAAATTGGGAAGAATTCAAAAATAAATATCACATGAAAGCCCTTGTGTTGCAGGAATACAGGAAGCTGGTGTACCAGGATGTTCCTCTGCCCGAAATGCAGGATGATGAAGTATTGATAAGGGTAAAAGCAGTTGGCATTTGCGGCAGTGATGTGCATGGCATGGATGGCAGCACCGGCCGGCGCATACCACCCATTATTATGGGGCATGAAGCAGCAGGTGTTATTGAAGCAACCGGCAAACAGGTAAAGAACTGGCAACCGGGCGACCGCGTTACATTTGATTCCACAATCTATCGCCTCAACGACTGGTATACCGAACGCGGCATGTACAACCTGAGCGACGGGCGCATGGTGCTGGGTGTATCAACTCCTGAATTTAAAAAACATGGCGCGTTTGCAGAGTATATAACAGTACCGCAACATATTTTATATCGCATTCCTGATAATGTTAGTTTTACAGAAGCTGCTTTGGTAGAGCCTGCAGCCGTGGCATTGCATGCCATTAATTTATCGGCCATATCGCCCGATGATACGGTAGTCGTAATTGGCGCCGGTATGGTAGGTGCTTTTGTTATTCAGTTGCTCAGGATCACAGGATGCAAAAACATCATTGCCATAGATCTTGAAAAAGACAAACTGGCGCTTGCAAAACAGCTGGGTGCCGATGCCTGCTTTACACCGGACGATGCCTTACTGAATAAAACCTTAATGGAATTAACCAATGACAGAGGCGCTGATATAGCCATTGAAGTAGTAGGTGTAAATGCTTCCATACAACAGGCGATTGCATTATTGCGAAAAGGCGGCACATTAACATTGCTGGGCAATTTATCGCCGCAGATAACTGTTCCGTTGCAGGCTATAGTTACGCGACAGTTGCGCTTACAGGGTTCCTGTGCCATTAATGGAGAATATCCGGCAATTCTTGAACTGATAGCCAACAGGCGGTTAAACATGACTTCGATATTATCGGCCGAAGCACCGTTAAGCGAAGGAGTCATGTGGTTTGATAGATTGTATAATAAGGAAAAGGGTTTGATGAAGGTGGTGTTACTACCTTAATTGCTCTACGAAGCTTGCTGCTTCGTAGTTCATTTTTGTTGCTTTTAGCAACGTTTAACACGATAAGCCACAAAATAAGCCTGCGAGGCTGCAAGCCTCGCACTGCATAACAATAAAATATTCGCTCTCTCATGCAAAAACTTCGATCAGCAATTATAGGTTGCGGTAAAATAGCGCAGGTTCATGCACTGTCGCTTCAGCATATTGAAGAAACAGAACTGGTTGCGGTACAAAGCCGCAATGCCGAAAAAGCAGCGGCTGCTGCAACGCGTTTTGGTGTAAAGCCATATACTGATATTGCAGAAATGATCCAAAAAGAACGTGTGGATGTAGTTGTTGTATGTACACCGCATCCGGCACACCGCGAGCCGGCTATTACTGCTATGCAAAATGGCGCACATGTATTGACCGAAAAACCACTGGCTGTTTCTCTGGAAGATTGTGATGCCATGATGAAAGCTGCTACAAAATATGGCAAACAACTCGGCATGGTAAGTCAGCGCAGATTTTACCCTTCATGCCGCCGCATTAAGCAGGCTATTGACGATGGCAAACTCGGCACGCCTATGCTGGGCACTGTTGTGATGTATGGCTGGCGCGATGAAAAATATTATGGCAGCGATCCCTGGCGTGGAAGCTGGAAACAAGAAGGTGGAGGTGTACTCGTAAATCAGGCTCCGCATCAGCTCGATTTACTGCAATGGTATATGGGCAGTGAAATGGAAGAATTATATGGCGTTTGGCAGAATATCAATCATCCTTACATAGAAGTAGAAGATACAGCTGTTGCTATCATTCGTTTTAAAAACGGTGCTGTTGGTAATATAGTCGTGAGCAATGCACAAAAACCCGGCATTTATGGTAAGGTGCACATACATGGCTCCAATGGTGCATCGGCAGGTGTGCAAACAGATGGCGGCGCTATGTTTATTGCCGGACAATCGTCAATACTTGAACCACCGTTAAACGATATATGGACAGTTTCCGGTGAAGAACAAAAGTTACCGGCATGGCATAAAGCCGATACCGATGAATTTAATGCCGGTGATCCTGTTGAATTTTATATCCGGCAACAAAACAGGGATTTTATCCTCGCCATAACCGAAAACAGGCAACCGTTGGTTACTGCCGCAGAAGGAAGAAAAACAGTTGAGTTGTTTACTGCATTATATCGCTCCATGAAAGAAAGAAAAGCTATCCGCTGGCCACTCTAGTTTTACGCAAAAGATATCCTTTCCAGGGCCTCAGGAAAAATCCTAAGCGAAGTCGAAGAGGTAAGGAATTTTCGAGAAAATAATTCTACACAAGCCTTGTATTTAAAGATGCCACATGTATGTGGCATTTTTTGCATTGGTATTATTGGTAATTTATTTTCAAAACAGCAAGGGCTACTCTTTAAGTGAGCCCTCAAAAATAACTTGTTATGGCAACAACAAAGAAGAATAAGAAACAGCAGAAGGAAGCAGATAAAGATTTGTCTAAAACCTATAACGAGTTCAAAGAGTTTGAAGGACATCAATATACCGGTATGAAAATAGGCCGCAGCCATAAATGGTATTACGACCAGGGCGAATGGAAGGAAACAAAAGTAACGCCCGATCTGTGGACTATCAGTTATGCAGTTACCAAACGTCGTGCAGGAAAAGCACCCGAAGGATCAGGTGTTCCCGTAGGAACTGAATACCATTGGTACATTCTTGCTCACCAGAATGTGCGCAAGCTCGATGCAAACAGTTATACCACTACACTCACCGGACTCAAATATAAACTCGCGCATAAGCGTGCCGATAAAGACAAATGGAATATTAGCGAAAAAGCACAACGCAAGCGTTTAATTAAAATACTAAAGGATTTGATCGTGCAGCTGGAAAAAGCACCAGCCAACTTAAATGAAGCGCCTGATACCAAAGTGGTGCCTAAGCCTAAAAGCGCGCCTGTTAAACGCACCGCTGTAAAAGGTAAAAAGAAAACTGCGCGCAGTAAGAAAGATCCTGTTGAAATGCGCAACATGTAAATTTTTTAAAGGCAGTATCGGGTTGACAGTTGGCAGTTGGCAGTGAGGCAGTAATGACAGCATGTTTATAGCAAACTGCCAACTGCTCACTGCCAAACGGCTACTCAATGTTGTGTAAATCCTTCCTCACTGTTTAACTCCACTAATTTTCAATACATAGCATCCAATGCGCGCTGGCAATGGATTTGCATTGATACTATCGAATCAAATCTTTTGTTATGGTAATTAATGAAAGAGAATTTCCTGTAGTAGTGCAGGCATATCAGCCAACGGCTACAGGCGAATTATTTGTTGCAGAGCAATTGGTAAATACCCAGGCAGAAGTAGACACATTCAGCAGCCGCTATGCTGGTTATGTTATTAAAGCAAGAGTGGTAAAGGAAGATGAATTAAGTGTTGACCGCAGAACAGCTGCTGCCCGCAGCCGTGCTGCAGTACGCAGGGGATTTCCGGCATGGGCGATTGTATTGCTGATCATTATTGTATTGGTTGTGGTTGGATTTACAACCGGCTGGATCCAAAGAACTTTCGATATAGCTATGAAGTAAACATATCGTTCCGTTTTCGTTTAACCGGTGGATTAGTGTAACGAGTAAACGCGTACCCGCAATATCCACCGGTTTTTTATATTTCATGCAAATGGCTGCCGTGACTGCAGACCTGAAAAGAAATTTATTCCTTTTTCATTTCTTATTCCTCATTCCTCATTTCTAATTTCCTTTACGGTAATTTATCTCCCGGCAATCCCATGCCGGTTACTATTTCATAATTAAATACACCGGCTTTCACCGCAGGATCTTTTTCCATGAGTGCCTTTACCTGCCCTTTATCGGAAGTATTATAAATGGCAACAGCTGCGAGCGAAGAATCATTATCCATAATCGGCATGGTTAATACCATCGAGTTATTTTCGCGTTGACTAAAAACATAAGGCAGATGTTCGCTTTGAATAATCCGCGGTGTATCACTTAACCCGTAATTTTCCCCTTTCGTTAAAACTACCAGTACATAGGCTTTAATGGTCGCCAGCTTGGCCATTATATCCGGCGCCACAAATTGAAAGATCGCATTGCTCATAGGTTCATTTTTGATTTTAGAAGTGGTTATGGTTTTATGTGCTTATACAATTGTACGTCAGGGTGGGATATCAATTATTCGCAATATAATGGAATGGATACTCTTTTTGAGATTAAATAGTCATGAACTCTTGAGCAAAATCAAGTGATGTGTGTATCTAACGCACAAAGGCACTTGTTTAAAATCAATATGAGTGTAGGCTTCACCTTTATATGGTAAGTAGTTTTTTGTATGCCTAACGTTGACCCATACTATTGTTGGAAAACGTTTCCCTGCCGGGGACAATTTTAATTTTGGCACGCAGCGCAATTGGCTGGTTATTAGTTGTTTATATTTTGGCATTGATTTGGAAAACTATAATCCAACAACGCAATCAGCGAAACGGGATGAAAGAACAGGAAAGAGACAGAAGCTGAAGCAGATGATGGAACAGGAAGCTGATTTGCAGGCCGTGGGGGCCACAGGATTCATGAGATAAAACTACTTTAAAATATTCGCATCTTATTAATTTGGAAGGCGTGTTTTGTACAGGGGCTGATTTTCTAATCTGGCCCCGTTTTTTTATGTATACCTGATCGTCCAGTTAATTACCAGACCTTCACCTGATGTTCACGAGACCTTTACCTGACGTTAATTTGGCCTTCGTTGGGACTGATTCCCGGTCTAAAGTATACTTAGGCCGATTCCCCATTGACCATTCACCAAATTTCAACTAATTTCGACGGCAATAAAACTAACCTGGGTGAAATTTGTCCCTTTTTTACTATTATTCTTCGCTGTTTGTATTTCCGGTAATGTAGTAGCACAAAAAAAGTCTGCCTGGGTAACAGGCCGGGTAGTAGGTGAAAATGAACAGCCCCTCAGCAATGTGTCGATCGTGATCCTGGGCCGCCTGAGAGGTGTTACCACATCAGATTCAGGTACATTTCGCCTTCGGGTGCCTGCAGATAAAGCCTTTGCTATCGTATTCAGCTATACCGGCTATAAAACCGAACAACGTAATTTTCTGCTCAATGAAAATGAACAGGAATCTGTGGTCGTTCGTATGGAAAGGGGCACCCGCGAACTGGAACCTGTGGTTATAACCGACCAGCGGCAGCGGCGTGAAGCAGGATTAGTAGTTATAAATCCTAAAAATGCCATCAATATCCCGGCTCCTATAGGTGGTATTGAAAGCCTGATAAAAATATTTGTAGGCTCCAATAACGAATTAACTTCCCAGTATTCGGTTCGTGGCGGCAATTACGACGAAAACCTCATTTATGTCAATGACTTTGAAGTGTTCCGGCCTTATCTCGTGCGCAGCGGTCAACAGGAAGGACTAAGCTTTATCAATCCTGAAATGACCCGTAATGTGAGCTTTTATAATGGGGGCTTTCAGGCGAAATATGGCGATAAAATGTCTTCGGTGCTCGACATTCAATATAAAAAGCCCAAACAATTTGGCGGTTCCGCTTATGCCGGATTACTGGAACAGGGCTTTCACCTGGAAGGGATTTCAAAAGATAATAAATTCACTTACCTGATAGGCATTCGTAACCGCAGCAACCGCAACCTGCTGAAAAGCCAGGAAACACAGGGCAATTATGTGCCTTCTTCCGATGATCTGCAGGCCTTGTTAACCTATCAGATCAACTCAAAGAATATCATCGAACTGCTGGGTAATATTTCTCAAACCAAATTTACCCTTATTCCGCAGTTCAGTCAGCTTACATCTTCTGTATTCTCTCCTTACTTCAGTGCCAATCTGGGATTGGATATCTATTTCGATGGCCGGGAGGTAGACAGGTACAGAACCAATATGCTTGGCTTGTCATTAACACAGCAGCCAAAAAAGAACCTGCGGTTAAAATGGATGCTGAGTCGTTTTGAAGATGATGAAAGAGAAAATAACGACATCACCGGCGCCTATTTATTCGGTGAACGTGAATTTGATAAAAGCAAGCCCGACTTCGGACTGATCAATAACCCACTGGGGGCCGGACTATACCAGAACTACGCCCGCAACAAACTTAATATTCAGGTATGGAATGCTTCTCACAAGGGAATGCTGGATCTGGGGCATCATTACCTGCAGTGGGGACAAAGCGTTGAACGCCAAACTATCCATGACAAGCTCCATGAATGGGAATACCAGGATTCGGCCGGTTATAACCTGCCTAATAATCCGGATGTATTGACCTTTAGCAGTCTGCTTAATTCAAAGGCAGACCTCACCATTGACCGTTTATCGGGATATGTGCAGGATAACATTATACTGCACGATTCAACGGGTGTTATTCTGCAGGCTGGTGCACGGTACAATTACAATACACTGAACCATGAGTTCCTGATCTCTCCGCGTTTGGGTTTTTCATGGAAACCTGCGCAATGGAAAAGGGATGTTATTTTCCGTGGAGCTGTTGGGATCTACGATCAGCCGCCGTTTTACCGCGAATTACGCCGGTACGACGGAAGCCTGAATACAGATCTGAAAGCACAGAAAAGCTGGCAGGCATCTGCCGGACTTGACTATAACTTCCGCTCTGGCAATCGTCCGTTTCGTTTAACCACCGAAGCTTATTACAAATCGATGCGGGATGTGGTGCCTTATGATATAGATAATGTGCGGCTGCGTTATTTTGGTGAGAATAGTGCCAAAGCCTGGGCTGCTGGCTGGGAAACCCGTTTGTTCGGCGAACTGGTAAAGGATGCCGAAAGCTGGATCAGTGTGGGTTTTATGCATACCATGGAAAAGATTAAAAATTTTAAGTACTACGATTATACGCTTGACTCAAATAACGTTGCAGTTGATAGTACGCTGAAGCAAAAAGGCTGGATGCGCCGGCCAACCGATCGTTTTTTTACTTTTGGTATGTTTTTGCAGGATTATCTGAGCACGAATAAGAACTTTAAGGTTTACCTGAACTTTTTATACGGAAGTAATTTACCCTATAATATTCCCGGCAGCGTTAAATACCGCAATGCGCTGGTTATTGAGCCTTATATGCGAATAGACGTCGGCTTCAGCGCTCTGTTGCTTGACAGTGAAAAAAGCAATCGCCGCAGCCATAGTCCTTTCAGGAATTTTGAAAACATATGGGCCACACTGGAAGTGTTCAACCTGATCGACCGGGATAACACTATTTCCTACATGCTTATTAAAGATTTTTCCAACACTGTTTATGCCATGCCGAACCGGCTTACGCCAAGGTTACTAAATCTGAAGCTGGTAGCGAGATTTTAGGCAATTGATTGATTTTCATGAGAAATCATTTGAATTTTCACTGAAACCGGCTGTTTTTTACGAAAAAGGATATGTTTTTCTGAAAGCGGATCACACGCTCGTTATCTGCCTTTCTTTACTGCATTCAATATTTCCTGCATATTGGTTCACACATCAGGTTGTAAAAACGCACATTGAAGGCTCACGAAACACAGGTTAAACCCAGTTAAAGTGCGCTTTTAGTCTGGGTTTGGTCCCTGTTTGGTCCCTGTTTGGTCCCTGTTTGACCAAAACCAGACCCTAACGAGGTATTGTGTATTATCCTGTCTTGTACTTATGGTTCAGAGCTGAAGAGGTTATCCTGAAACTGGTTGACCGTTAAACCATTTTTGATGCCTGTTTAACCCTGGAAGAACTTTGCAGGCATGGTGAATACCAAAATAGCTTTATTGCGGGCCCCTTTGAAGGTAATCTTCCCAGTTTTCCCCTTCTTTTCCAAAAATGAGAATAATCGTCTTGGCCTAGTAGGATAACTATTTGTTTATCAGCTGTTTAATTTCTGGCACCCAAATCGAATAAGTCTATTGTGCACAAAACGGTATGACTTTAATTCCAAACCCTTAACGTAAACAGTATGATAGCAATTAATGAGATTACAACCCGTCCGAACCCTTTTATTGGTTCTATTACACTTGAAATAACAGCTTCGGAAGATCGTCCGCGCGTAGTTCGTATGATAGACACCGATGGTAAGATCGTCAGTTTGTTTTTGTGGAAGCTGAAGAAAGGAATAAACATCAGCAATATCAATAATTTGAATAAGCTCGGCAATGGTTTATACAGCGTGGATGTAATGGATGAAAAAGGTCACATTTTATGCAGCAGCCAGGTGGTAAAGTAAATGAGCAACCGAATACAGATATATCACTGAAAAGATA
>Ga0207667_10002104_pt1 | contig 24975 bp, 20 predicted proteins | sample KBSCornC52_FD_184301 | JGI IMG/M metagenome (GOLD analysis project Ga0207667, IMG submission 184301) | Corn rhizosphere microbial communities from Kellogg Biological Station, Michigan, USA - KBS Corn C5-2 (SPAdes) (version 2) | ecosystem: Host-associated > Plants > Roots > Rhizosphere > Soil ...
ATTTGGTTGTGGGGTTTGCAGGATTTACAGGTCGAGAACTCGACGTGTTGGCGCTGCTCGTAAACGGCGTACGGCCCGTTGAGATTGTGGCACGTTTAGGATTCAAACGCCAGCGGGTTTATGAACTTTTGAAGGGCATCTACTCCAAGACGGGGATGCGCGACGTTGCCGCGCTCACGAAATGGGCCAACCAACACGCGCTAGATGCGATCCTTGAGCCTGAAACCGGCGAGACGCGGCCATCCCCTGGAGTGCCTAGGCCGCGACACCCGCGGATCAAGTTGGGTAGGATGCGGGGAACCAAGACAATACGCAGGGAGACACGCTGGCCTAGGATAGTGGGAAACCCGATTGTGAAGTAAGGAGGAACTAGGCTGAATACCGGACAGCGTCCACGGTAGCCCTGGAATCAAGCCTAATCTTCATGGCTTGTTCTGATACCTGAAACTCTTTTGCCAAATCCTTGATCGGCCTGCCTGTCAGCGGAGCGAGCAAATGCCATGGCATCAAAAGGTCCGCAGCAAGCCCGTTAGCCTGTGCTTCTAGCATGCCACTTAACTGGCTTCTGTAGAGTGCATCGTCAACGAGTTCGCCTCCTGAAAACAGATGTCTGTGTAACAGGTAATGTGCGATCTCGTGAGCGACGGTGAAGCGTTTTCGAACAAACGGGTCAGCGCCACGCACCACGATGCTGTATCCACCTTGGCCTCCGTGCTTCTGGTCGCGGAAGATCTTTCCCGCGATCCCTTCTGGGAGATCTTGCGATTCATAGACTACTAAGCCAAGGACTTTGGCGATGGCTACGATATCAATCGGAATCGCCTTCTGGAGTCTCCGAATGAAGGCGTCAATTTGTTTATCCCTCATCGGCATCACCTTTAGGATAATCTGTTCCTACCTTGGTAGGTTGAGCATCCGCGATATCAGCGGAGAAAGCCTCAGTGTAGGCCGCCGACTCTTGAACTGTCGCGCCAAAAACCCGGATTAGTTCTTTTCGGAGAATTGCCTTCACTCGGTCATCATTGGCATGCTTGGCGACCACTGCTTCGACGGTAGTCTTTACGGCTCGATCTGCTGCGCTCGCAGCTTCGCCTTTAATGCTTTGGTATCCCCAAACCGCCAGAATGGCGATGATCGCTGCAAGGACGGCAAGAACAATCGTCACTCCCGTCAAAAGGATAGTAACCAGTTCCGCGTATGTTGGGTTGGGGGCCGTGGAATCAGGGGAGTGACGAACAATTCGCACGAGCGCCCATCCAATGACGGGCACGCCGATGCAAAAGAGCAACAAGGCGACAACCTTCAGGCACTCCTTAGCTTTACCCAAGGAACACTATTGTATTGCAACGCGGCTCAGTGGGGCAGTATAAGATTGAAGAGGAGGGCGGGGGGATCGGACCCCAATGCCCGGTTAGACATTTGCGGTTTATAAAGCCGCTCCTAGCGCCAGCTAGACGCCCTCCAAAAACCTTTTTAAGAGCTCCGCGTGCCGAGATGGCTCGGCAGCCAACCAACGACAACGCAGCTCGCTACGTCATCCCAAAAGAAATATATCCGTAAGCAATTTCGAGCATCCCTGTCTGAACCTTTTTTCAAGTGCTGATCCAACATGCACCTTCGGCCTTCATTCGGCCCATGCTGGACAAAATAGTCCTCTCCCTGTTCTCCGGCTCTACTTGGGCTAATGGAAGGGGCAATCTCAAGACCAAGCTCAGTGAGCTTGGCAAGCGTTTCTTCTTCCGGCTTCTCGCTCAATCTCATCTCCCGATATTCGGTGCCGAGCCAGTGAACGGCACGATAAACAAGTTCTACGTCAAGATATTCTGACCGCTTGGCTTCCCGCTCCGCGCGAGGATGCAGTATGAGTTTTCCATCCAGGTTCTGCCTTGCCCATTGAGCAAGACCATCTAGGGAATCCGGCAATTCGCGTTTCTTCTGGGAGTTTGGCTCGAACCTTCTAATGCTTTCGAGTACTCCATCAGAATCCCTAGCATTCGCGAATGTTTTTACGACAACAGGTTTTAGCGTAGTGGAACGCTGATGACCCTCCTCGATCAGTGAATCACAGATTTCGACAACATCTGATCTCCCACGCAGCACGGCCAGCAAGAGCAGAATATCCGTAGCGCCTTTCTTGATGAGATCAAAGAAGCTCTGCTTGAAAAGATGAACATTGGCCTCCCCAGTAGAAACCTGGGGGATCCAGATGACAGAGCGATTATCTAGCTCTTTAGGGATTTTCTCTTCCAGCTTCTCTTTGACATGTTTGAAAAAACCCGCTACATAGACGATTCTCATATGGGCGGGTCCCTGGTAGCTGTTCTTTCTTTACTTGTCCAAAGTGTTTAGGATGTCCGTAACCACCAGCAAGAGACGCTTTGCCGTTTCGAGGAGCGCCTTGTTCTGGTCGGATTGCCGACCCATCTCCTCCTTGCTGGTCGCAGCGAGTTCTGGCGCTTTCTTAAACGGATCAGCGCGTTGTAGCGCCGTGCTGGACAGCGACGAAGATCCGTTGCCTCCTGCCGGATCGACCTTCTCTAGCGGCCTGGGCGCATTTGAGACGCGCTTAGTTAGATCAATGCCAGCATCGCTGATGGCTTTGGAAAGCATACTCATCAGATGGTCACGCCGGAATAAGTTCCATTGAACTCCAAATCCCATCTGCGCAACCTTTGGATGGAACTGAATATACCACCGAGGCTCTTTTAACAAGTGCTCTAGCTGCACTCGATAAACTGGCGCTAGCCTCGATACGAAGTTGGACGCCAGACTATGCAACGCCTCTGAGGTGCACTTAGGGATTGTGACCCACGGGGGAACGACTGTTTTTGTGTTTGGTAATACCCGCAATTCACCCGTCTCTGGATTACCCATGAGCAAGTATGGATGGGTCGGATGAGTAAAGGCTTTCCACTGCGCAGGCGTTACGGTAACGTCGGATTTTACCGGCTCACGTTCGATTGAACGTGGCGTGTCAACGATGGCGTAGGCAAGGTTGATGCCGTCGCCCTGTTCGCCGACGCTTGGTACATGGGCCTGGATGAATTGCCGTAGGTTTCGACACCGATATTGTCTTGGCGTGAAACCGGGAAAGCTATCGCGGATGGATACGCCCAGCCGGACGCCAGAGAGGGGGCTAGACGCAGAAACAAGCTCTAGGATTTTGGAAGCAATTTGCTCAGTAGTAATCAGCACGGTCATTCTCCTAAAAACTGAGCTCATTGGAACCGAGAAGGGAGGCCCAAAAAAGAAGGCCTCCCGATCCCAGTCTTTCTTTAAGGATCGATCCAATGAGCAATCAGTCGCGAGAATGAACCTAACCGAGCATGATAGAGTTAGCTTTTACTCCATCTCTAATGACTAGCAGCGACTTGCTAGCTACTCAGCGGTCTCCGGCTTAGTCCAATGTCCGATTCGGGGCGGGCCGTATTACGCTAGGACAGCTGACACCAATCCCCTCAGTTAGAAGTCTAGTATATTCTTTCCAGGCTGTCAAGTGACTTATTTTAATACCACTTACGCCTTTTCATCACCTAGAAACTCCTCGAATCGATAGGATAACACCCTTACTTTCATTAGAGTGCCGTTTTGGAACTAGGCCACCCCGCAAGAAAGTACTAGTACTCTATCTTTGGATACCTACCTGCTTGGCGGCCCCAGGCATTGGGTGCTATTCTCTTGGCGTGAAGGTTCCCAAAGCCAAGTTCGACGCGATTTTGGGAAAGCTACTCAGCACCCCGCCTAAGCCCGTTACTCCGAAGCGGAAGAAGGTTCGTCGTAAGAAAACGTCGGCCCGGTGAGCGCGGCATAGCGCAGCGCGTTCCCTATCACCAACCGCAACACGATCATTGCGAAGATGTCTTCGGCTTCACGATTGTTGAAGCGGAAGGAAAACTCATTCAGGTAGCGGTGAAGATGCTTCACGCTGACTTGGTGGAAGCTGCCTATCACGCCACGTTTGAATAGCGACCAGAACGATTCGATTCCCTGCGTGTGAACGCTACCACGAACCCATTCTTCTTTCGTGTGGGAAACTATGTCGTGCTTGTAGCCCTTCTTGCTGAGTGACACGTAAGCCTTATGCTCATCCGTCATCACTTCGGCGTCTATCGCCACGTTGTCACGGATCACGCCAGTCATGACCTTTGCTATCTCGCGCGGTACAACGAAGGTCTTCACTTTGGAGTGTCCAGCATCACCCTTGCGCTGCATTACGCCAGCGACTGCTTGCTTGTCGTAGGCAGCGCGTTTCCGACGTGGATCGTACCGACCACCAACGAACGTAGCATCGACTTCCACCGTGCCGCCGAATAGCCCTTCCTCGCTCTGCATTGCCTCACGGATGCGGTGTTCAAGATGCCATGCCGTCCGATAGTTCACCCCTAGATCGCGCTGCATCTGGAGCGCGGAAATACCCTTCTTGGCGTTCGCCATGAGAGCAATCGCCTTCATCCAAGTGGACAGCGGCAAATGGGTATCGGTGAATATAGTGCCAGCAATGGCAGAGAACTGATGACGGCAACCTTCGGCGTTGCACTGGTAGAGATGGCGGGCCGGTACGCGAACCTCAACCACTTTCTGGAGCTTTTTGGAATAGCGTTCCCGCGTGGTTTCGTTCGTTTTGAAGGGTGCTACTTTGTCGGAGCCACACTTGAGGCAACGGACGCCTTCAGGCCACCGGGCAGCGGCCACATAAGCCAAGCACTTCTCTTCTGTACCGAAGGCTTGCTCGACTTCTATCAGGCTTAGTCCATGGCGTCCCATGAATTAAGTCTACAGGAAGTCTAATGCTTTGTCAACTACAGAATCACCGGGAAATCTGGCCAACAGCAACCTCGTACCGTACTTCTTGGGCAGTTAGATACTAGCAGGAATCTGCGGGATGTCCAAGGGAAATCCCTTGGTGGTCAAAACGCAGCGGAGAAAAGCACGTTCGATGTAGGTGCTGGAGAGCCCGATTGCGGCTCTACCGTGACGGTCAGGGTCACATTCGGATCCACGACTCCTGAAAAAATATGCATCGCCGAGCCCTGCGGTCCGGGGAGGAATAGCCCACCGGGACGCGGCTCGCCCCCTTTCGGGATCACCCACATTTCATAGGTTTTGCCTGATGGTAGCGCCGGCAAATTCGAAGCAATCAGCAAGACTCCCATGCGAGGGTTCAGGAATAAGTTGCCCCGAGGTGGCGTCGACTGGCCCTGCCCGAAGTTCATCTGGCGTGTTTCCGGCTGGTTCAGGAAGGTGAATACCTGATCCAGCCGGTCGCGCTCGGCCACCGCTTGTTGCTGGATCAAGCGCGCGCTGGTCAATTCGCGGTCCGCGGTGCGCTTCTGCAGGCTTAGCCAAAGAGTCACGATCAGCGAGCACCCGGCGGCCAGCGCCAGGACCCAAATCCACCCAGCCCGTTCCCTGCCTACTGAGGACATCACCCGCCGCCGGAGACGCGAGGGCGGAACCACTTCTTGCACCTGGCTCAGCATCAGTGCATTCATGCCCAAAGCATCCTGCAAGTACTTCTGGCAGACCGCGCAATTCCGCTCAAGATGCGCTTCCACTTCACGCTTTTCCTCGCCCTCGAGCAGACCGAGCGAATAAAGCTCGTAGCTGTCGCGCAGCTCCTCGCAAGTCATAGGCAGGTCATACGGCCGCCGATTGGGTCAGTTGTTCGCGCAACATCTTCAGCGCCGACCGGATCCAGGTCTTCACGGTGCCCAGCGGCTGCTGCATGCGCTCGGCCATCTCAGTTTGCGAAAGGCCCTCGAAGTACGCGAATTCCAGCACCGTCTTTTGCTGCGGAGTCAGCTTCTCAAACGCGTCTTTGAGCCGCAGCGCGCGGTCCAGCGACAAAGCGCCATCCTCGAAGCCGCAAAACTGGCCGGGATGCTCCAGCCGATCCAGCTCAAGCGCGCCGGCCTGCCTCTTTCCGTCCGCGGCATGCAAGTAATCGATGGCCCGGCTGCGCGCCACCGCGAGCACCCACGGCCCCAGCGCACCGCGTTCCTGGTCGAAACCCGGCATCCGGTTCCAAACCCGGAGGAACGTTTCCTGAACAAGATCCTCAGCGGCTGCCGAGTTCCGCACGGTCCGCAGAACCAGCGAGTACACCAGCCGGCCGTAGCGATCGTAGAGTTCCCGCATGGAGCCCGCTTCTCTAACCTTGAGACGGCGAGCCATATCGCCATCGTCGTCCTTGAAGCGCAGCGACACCTGCGACAGCGCCAACGCCAAGGACACCGGGATAAATCTGGCCAGCATCAGCTAACTGGAATCCGTTACGTGCCTTCCAACCGATTCAACTGGGGATTATACCCTAGCCCGCAGCGCCTGCTGTAATTTTCGAATGGCTTCCCGGTATCCCCCGCCAGATGACTCTTATGATCCGCATCCTAAATAGCAAACTCACCGCCATGCCAAAACCGTACAGCGGGATCATTCCCATGAAGCGCCCCATATGAAGCGGATTATTCGGCATCCGCTCGCAGAGGGATCTGGCATAATAAGGGCACTGTGTCCCGGGTGAAAGATCTGGAATCGCGGCTCGAGAATACCGAGCTACAACTCCGTCTGCTGCAGAAGATCAGCCGCTTCATGGTTCGCGAAAAGAATTTGGGCGCCTCTGTACAGGAAGTGGTTTCCCTGGTGGTCGAGTTCATGGAGTGCGATTCCTGTTTGCTGTATCTGCTACAGGGGCCGGAACTGGTGCTGTGCGCCTCCAACAATCCGCGTCCGGAAACGATCGGCAAGGTCCGCTTGCACTTTGGCGAAGGTCTCACGGGCTGGGTCGCGCGCGAGCGACGCCTGCTGGCGATTTCCCGGGAAGCCTATGGCGATCCCCGTTTTAAGCTCTTCACCAGCCTGCCGGAAGACACTTACGAGGCGTTTCTATCGGCTCCTGTGATCGTCCGCGATCACGTAGCCGGCGTCATCAATGTACAGCATCGCGAGACGCATTTTCATTCCGGCGGAGAAATGGAACTCCTCACCACCGTGGGCGAGCAGATCGGATGCCTGGTGGCATTAGCTCAAACCGATCTTAAGCCGCTGGATACGGCCCAGGTTCTGGATTTGGTCATGACTCCAGCCCGCCGCGGCTGACTCCCTGCATCCCCAAAAACAGAATCCTGCTGGCTTGCTTTATTCACAAAGCATCCACGGACTAGCGCTCCTAAACTACACATAAGAAGTGAGTTATTTATTGAGGAAAGCGCTATTTTGTTATTGACGGCGAAACCTTTTCAGGGCATGATGACTGTGGTTCCAAGAGGTTCGAAGGACAGCGAGCCTGGCAGGAAGTAGCGGATCTGGACCGATGATCCGAAGCGCTGAGTGATGAGTAAAATTATTGCCGCGCTGCGGGGAGCGAAGGAAGATCGGGCAACCTGCAAGGGTAAGTTTTATTGTTCGAAGCTGGATCGAGAGCTTTGATCCCGAAGGATCGAGAGATCCCGGAGGGGAGCTGAAGTCCGGAAGCGAGCGATAAGTCCTGAGATCGAGTCAGGCAACGGGTTAGGTACGCAGATCGTGCCCCGCAGGGTCACAAAAGACCGAGCGGGGGCGGGAGTACGTAGCCGAACGGGCCGGATCAGATCTGAGGATCGTTTCGAAGATGTAGACCGGGAACGTCGATGCAGTTACGGGGATCGGTCGTGAGGCCAGTCCTCGGTGCTGTAGAGTGAAAGGTCGCATCGAGAAACGGGCTTCTACTGGTATGGACAGCAAACGCGCACCTGCGCACTGATCCGCAGTTGGCCAAAACCAGCGGCGGGGAGCAAAGGGCTCACGTTTCGCCAAACCGGATGCCACGTTCTGACCGTGCATGCCGGTCGGAGAGCAAGCTGCCGGAGGGTCACTTGGAACCATTTTTTATCCCGCCCGCCCCACTGCACGCTTCGCGTGCGGCCAGTTAAGGCATCTGTTCTCCGGATCCCTCCACGGGCGGGGTTTGTTCACGCACTCCGTCGGCCGTCTTGTCGCTTGTTCCCCGAACCGGTTCGGCACGAACTTGGTGATTCCAGGAGAAACTTTCCTTTTGCGGCTTAAAGCTGGCGAAATTGCGGCGGCAAGCCGGGCAGCGCCGCGGAGCAGCGCCGAGGCGCAACAAAAGGCGCGTCCATCGCCGTGGGTTATAGCGATGGATCGTCCACTTCGTCAACTCCTGACGGTAGCACTGGGGGCAGCGCGCATATCTCCAGGATCCATTGGACCAGACGCTGGTTTCCCAGCGGTTGCTGCAGCGCTGGCAACGCAGCGCTGAAATTCCCAAAAAGCCCTTAAGACGTTGCATCAATCCGCGCGGTCGGGAGATCCGCGCGTCGCGCGTCCCACAGTGTGGACAAGCTAATCGCATGCGGTGCTAAACGATTGTATCGGCGCGCCTTCGCGAAGCAACATACTTTTCGACATAAGTGGTAAAGGCCTTCTTCAGCTGCTCGCGTACACTGACGCTCTGGCGTCCGTGCGACCGGAGATTCAAGCCTTCCACGGAGACCACCGGCAGGAGCTCGCGCGTGGTGGACGTGATGAAGATTTCGTCGGCGGCTTCCAGATCCGCGGGCAAGAGCGTCTTTTCCCCGACTTGCGCTCCGGCCACACGGATTTCCTCGAGCAGCAGCGCCCGGGTCACTCCCGGGAGGCATCCGGAGGCTAACGGAGGCGTCCAGACCTGCGCGCCTTGCGCCTCGAGAAAGACCGCGAAAATGTTGGCCGAGGTGCACTCCGACACTTCGCCGCGCTCGTTCAGTAGAACCACTTCGTCCAGTCCCTGGTCATGCGCGCGCTCATACCAGGCGAGATTCTCCGACCAGGAGAGGTTCTTGGTGCCGGCGAACTCGCTGGCCGCATACCGCGCATTGGGAATCAAGCCCAGTTTTACGGTGCTTCCCCATCGGTTCACATCGGCGGTGAAGGCGATGACATCGAACTCGCGCATGGGGCCGGGGCCTTCGAACATGCCGCCGCGGTTGCGGACCACGGCCACGCGCAGCGTCGCGTTCCAGGCTGGGTTGGCATGCGGCAAGTTGGCTTCCATCAGGCGCTGCAGGCGTTGTGTGAGCCACTCCCGATCCGGGGGAAACGGCACGCGCATGCGGGCCGCATCGGTGTACATCCGGGACCAATGGCGTTCCCAGGCGAACATCACGCCGTCATAAACGCGGATGGTGGAGAAAACACCCCAGCCGTTGAGCAATCCCACCTGTCCAGCCGAAAGGTCCTGTACGCCGGTGTCGCGAATTTCGTCGTTATGGAGCAGATAGCGGTGCATGAGGCGTATTCTAATTCTAATGGGTAGCAGCGGCCCGGGAATTTGGCTGGAACCCGGGGAGCCTCGTTTGTCGCCCGACATGTGAGCAATTATGAAGAGAACACCTCCGATTGGTTTTACACTCCTTGCGGCTGCAATAGCGTTCACCCCGGTCGCAGTCGGTCAGAAATTTGTACACAAGGCTCCTACTGCTGCTGATTGGACGGCGCTTTCCAAGCTCCCGGATTTCACCGGTGTTTGGGAAGTTGGTTTGGGCGGCGGAGGCGGAGGCGGCCGCGGGGCTGCCGCGGCGAAGGGACCAGGTGCGCCCGGCGCTCCAGCCGCGGGTCGAGCAGGCAATGCACCCGCAACGCGAGCAGGCGGGCGCGGCGGGCCAGGCCGGGCAGCCGGACCTTCGCTTACGCCCGAATATGCCGCCAAGGCGGCGAAGAGTCCCGCTGCGGAAGATGGGTCTACCGCCAACTGTTTGCCTCCCGGCATGCCCGGGATTATGGGCCAACCCTATCCGATGGAATTCCTGATGACGCCGGGACAGGTCACCATCGTGATCGAGGCTTACAATCAGATCCGCCACATTTATACCGACGGGCGCCCGCTGCCCGAGGATCCGGACCCGAACTTCTATGGCACCTCCATCGGACACTGGGAGGGCGATACGCTGGTGGCGGAAACCGTGGGATTCGAGCAGATTCCGCGCGGAATTAACTTTCCCTACAGCGACAAGATGAAAATCGTGGAGCGCTTTCGCCTGACCGCGCCCGATACGATGAGCATTGAGACCACCATCGTCGACCCCGAGGCGCTGACCGCGCCCTACTCGATGGGTACCCGCAACCTGATACGGCACCGCAACTGGACCATCGCGGAATATATCTGCGAAGAGAACAATCGCAATTTTGTGGATGCGAACGGCCAAGCGGGCGTCAATCTCGCGAACCCCAGTGCATCGAAGAAATAGGAATCGCGAGGGCCGGTAAATGATCCTAGGTTTTGCCGGCGGCCTTCTTCATCACGATGCTGACGTCGTCGGGGTTGATTAAATCTGGAACGGTCCAGCCGTCCAGGTTGTATTCAGACATACACTGCTCGGCGAAGCCCTTGTACTTGGCTGTCTGGCCCAGCGCCTCGGCCACCATTAATACTTCGAAACGGATGCTTTCGTGGCTCCCGAAGTAGTTGCGCTCGTAGAGCTCGTGGCGCCCGCCGAACTCGGTGCCGACGGCATCCCACATCAGCTTCATCAGTTTGACGCGTTCCTCAGCGCCGTAACCATTTGAGCCGCGCACATACTGATCCAGATATTTGCGGATCTCCGGATTCTTAAAATCGTTCGAATGCGAGGGAAGATAAATCAGCGCGCTGGCCAGAACGTTCTCGACAATCTCCTTAAGTTTCGGATAGAGCGTGCTGGCTGCCACGCGGTATGCCAACCCGTAGTCCAGGTTCGGCAGCACGTGGCTGGGCGTCCACGGGACTGTAGCGCGCGCCATGGCGTCGGTCAGGGCCCAGAACAGATTGCGCCATGCCAGCACTTCGCCGACCTGCGCCTGCACGCCGCGGAATTCTTTTGTCCCGGTGGCATCCACCGCCTTGAGCAGCAGCCCGGCGATAAAATCGAGCTTCACGGCCAGGCGCACGCAGCCGTGAAACATGAACCTGGGCAGGAATCCCGAGCGCGGGAAAAAATTGTTGACTTTGTCGATATCGCCGTATGCGAACACGTTTTCGTAGGGTACGAAGACTTTGTCGAAGACGATGATCGAATCGTTTTCATCCAGGCGGCTGGAGAGCGGGTAATCGAAGGGGCTGCCGGTGGCGGCCGCCGCCAGTTCATAAGACGGCCGGCAGAATAGTTTCACTCCGGGCGCATCGGTCGGCACGATGCAGACGAAGGCAAAATCCTTGGTCTTGATGGGTAGCGCGCCATTGTTGGCGATGAAGTTGTAATGAGTCAGGGTGGAAGTGGTGGCCACCACTTTGGCGCCGCTCACGATCAGGCCGGCGTCGGTTTCCTTTTCGACGTGCATATACACGTCGCGGACTTCTTCGAGTTGCTTATTGCGGTCCACCGGCGGATTGACGATCGCGTGATTGACGAACGTGCATTCCTCCTGTACCTTCTTGTACCAGCGCTTGGCGTTGTCCTCGTATGGAGCATAGAAGCCGGAATTGGCGCCCAAAGTGGCCAGGAACGCAGCTTTGTAATCCGGGCTGCGACCCATCCAGCCGTAGGTGACTCGGGCCCATTCGGCAATCGCATCGCGCGCGCCGACTAAGTCTTCCGCGTTGCGCGACGCGCGAAAAAACTTATGGGTGTAGCCGCCGCTGCCGGTATCGGTATCCGTGCACAGCGTGCTCTTGCGCTCGTCATGCAGGGCGTCATACAGACGCGCCAGCATCCGGACCGTATTGCGGAAGGCCGGATGGGTGGTGACGTCCTTGACGCGTTCGCCGTAGATGTAAATCTCGCGGCCGTCGCGGAGGCTCTCGATATATTCCTGCCCGGTGAAGGGCCGCGTCCGCCCGACCGAAGCAGATTGCGATGCAGTCATGTTCCCGAAATCCCCCTAACACCGCACGCCTAGGTGCGCATGCGGGCCAGAAAATATAGTCCCACAAGTGCGAACACCACATCCGGCGACCACGCCGCCAGCTGCGGGGGCAGTTCGCTCAAGTTTCCCAACTGCTCGAAAAACTGGTCGACCGAAACGTAGGCGACGAAGATGACGAAGCTCATGCCGATGCCCGCCATCCCGCCGCGGCTGCCGGCCAGAAACGCGAACGGCGCGGAAACCAGGGCCAGGATGAACGCCAACAAGGGCACGGAGAATTTCTTATACAGCTGCACCTGCAGCTGGATCGTATCGAAACCGCTTTGCTTCAGCTCCCGGATATAGGAGCGCAATTCCAGAAAGTTCATCTGGCTCGACTGGAGGGCTTCCTTCACGAAGTAGTCGGGTGTTTCCTTGAGTTCCTGAAACACGTGGGTAGCCCCCCCGAAGTCGAAGACCGATGCCGATTCATCGCCTTTCGTGTCGCGGCTCAGGTCCCGGCTCCAGCCGTTTTGGAAGACCCAGGCGTTCAACGCAGGTTCCCAGCGGGCGCGTTCCGCCGCGATGTGCTTCTTCAACCTAAAGGTCGCTGGATCGATCTCGAAGACGTTCACGCCCAGCATCACGCTGGCCTTCTGATCGAAATACTTGTAATTGTAAATGCGGTCCTCCAGACCGTAGAACCAGGTTCTACTAGGATCGAGATAGGTCTGTGCAGGCCGGCCTTTGATCTCGGCCCGAATCGCGTCCTGGATTCGATCCGCGTCCGGAACCCAATAATGATCGAAGGCGAACAAGCCGCCGCTGAGCAGTAGCCCGCCTGCCAGAACCGGCACCGTCAGCCGGTACATACTTACGCCGCAGGCCTTGAACGCGGTGACTTCATTGTTCTTGGTCAGCACGCCGAAAACCACCAGGACTGACGTGAGTACGCTCACGGGCGTGAAGCGGTAGATCAAGCGCGGCGACAGGAAGAACAAGTACGTGAACACGCGGCTCATGGGGATATGATTTTTGATAACGTCGCTGAGCAGCTCGAAGAACGTGAAGACGTGGAACATAAGCACGAAACTCACCAGCCACAGCACGAAGTAAAACAGGAAGCTGGAAAGCAGGTAGGTGTCCAGCACCTGAGGCAGCAGAGGAAAGCGCGACTTCCATGTCCTTCGCTGGAACCGGTCGAGCAGGCGCGGAATACTCTCCTGCGGCCTGCGGCTCGCGGAGCGGAACAGCCGGGCCAGGCGGCCGATGTAGTCGCGATCCCCGGGTGCCTCCAGGCGCGTCAGCAATGAAAAACCAAGAATCGCGAACACCACGTTGGGAATCCACACCGCTAAGCCAGCCGGTATGGCTCCTTGCCGCCCGAAATTGATAGCGTTTATCAGCCCTGTGAAATACAGCAAGGCCAGCGCCACCGTCAGCACGTACGCCGAGGACTTTCCAGCGCGCCGCGATCCGACCCCCAGGGGAATGCCGGTCAGCGCCAGCAGCATGCAGGCGAACGGCAGAGCTAGGCGCTGGTGTAATTCGATGCGGGCTTCGAGAATGCGCTCACGATCGGGCTTGTTGGCAGCAAGCCCGCCGTAGGCGAGTTTGTAGAGCGGGCCCGTGTCCATCTCGGCGACCGGCCTGGAAGGGACATTGTCATTCCGCTTGGCTTGCAGGATGATATCGCGGGCGGGCGAGGAGCTCACTTTGTACTCGGACGGATCCTTGCTGACATCGTAGGTACTGGCATTGCTCAACGAGAGCTGTATGCGGTTCTGCGCAGCGTCCGGAACGGCGATGGCATTGGTCGCGAGCGTCACGCGCGGACTATCCCCGCGGTCGCTGGAGGGCGTTACGTCAGCCAGAAAAATGCGGTGCCAGCGAGTGGTGCTGCCGGACGGGATATCGCTGATGTAGAGGATCGAGTTGGGAAACTGCTCTTGAAAGACGCGCGCCTGAACCTCGGCGGTCAACTGGCCGGAGATGAGCTGGTTCTGGATCCGGATGCGCTCGCGGATGGACCAGGGAGTGAGCCACAGCGAGGCGGCCGCCGCCACCAGCATCATCAGAAAACCGAAGGCCAGAATGGGGGGAGCCACGCGGCGGCCGGAAACGCCGGCGGCCCGCATGGCGGTGATCTCGCCATCGCTGGACATGCGGCTCAAGGTGATGAGTGTGGCGACCAGCACTCCCAGCGGAATGGCATAGGGAAGCGCTTGCGGAAGCACCAGGGCGAACAGGTAAGCTACCCGCTTGGGTGACCCGGAATCGCGCACCAGGAATTCAAAAAGCGGCCGCGCCCGCTCCAGGAACAGGACCAAGGTGAACAGCGTGCAACCCAGCGCCGCGCTGGTCAGAATCTCGCGGAATAGGGTGCGGCTCAGCAGGCGCATAAGTTATGAAAAAGCGCCTGACTCATTAATTCAGGGCGTTGGGCGGTGGGACCGTGGGTATCTTGGGCAACTGGTCCTGCGGCGGCTCCAGTTCCAGCTCGTCAAACAGCAGGCCCGGCGAAATCACGCTGGCCGGCGCCAGATACCCGCCCGCGCCCAGAATCGCCAGTGGCGCCGCCACATTGACGAAGTCGAATAACTCGGTTTCCGTCGAAGCCGCGAGGATATCGCGCAGCGTGCGCGTGGTCAAACCCCGGAACCGTAGTCCGCGAACCAGTTCCTCGCGTCCATCCGGATACACGCGATAAATCAGCAGAGGCGGACTCACTGGCCGGGCGGAGCCACCGGATTGCGCGCTAGCTTGCGCCAGCGATTGCAATTCCGCGCCACCTGCCGAGTAGGGGTAGTCGAGTTTTCGCACCAGCATCCCGTAAGGCTGCCCGCGCATCTTGGTCAAGTCCATCAGACGCTTCTTCAAGTCGGCCATGGACGTTGTCTCGCTGGACTTCACAAACAGATTTCCGATCGCCGCTGAATACGCGCCATAGGAACCGGGTAAACGCGCATGACCGTTGGAGGTCGGAAATCCGCGGATCGGCTGCCGCGTGGTCAGGAAGCTTTTCAGAACGCCCTTTTCCACCACGCTGACGGGCTTGGGCGGTACACCCTCCATGTCGAACGGATAATATCCCGCAAGAGCTTTTCCGTTGTAAGAGGACTGGGTCGCATCGTCGATCACATCGAAGGTATCCGGCAGAACCCGTCCGCCGATGCGGCTCTCAAATTCGCTGGGGGCGAAAGGGACGTTGCGGCCCGGATCCGACAGCGGGCGGCGCGGTACGCGCAAATTATCACCCAGCAGTTGCGCCAGCAATTGTGCGGCTGCGCGCGGCTCCAGAAGCACAGGGCCGGCATAGCTCTCTCCCGCCGGCGCTTTCACCAGCGCGCGAACATCCTCGCCGACTTCGGCCAGAGATTTGCGCATGTCCGCCTCGGACGGAAACTTGTCCAGATCCAGAGACTGGATGGACACCGCATCGTGCAGCAACATTCCATCGGGTGCTTGTCCTTCGGCTTTGGCGTATACCCAATACATGTCGTCGTTATAGCGGACGGCCGTCCCCTCGGAATTCATCAGCGTGGTGGGGCCCTGAATCAGCTGCAGCTCGAGGCCGGAGGAGAGGACCTCTTTATACTCATTGAGCACTGCTGCCATGCGTGCGGTTCGAGCCGTCCAGGCGGCGTCGTCTATCTTCGACTTCAAAACCTTACCGATACTCACCACCGGTGTGACTTTCGAGAAATCTGGCAGAGGCTCCGCCGAGGAAGCCGCCGAATTGTTGAGCGATGCCCGTTTGCGAGCCATGGATTCCACGGCAGTCTTGAAGGCCCGGTCGGTACTAAGCCACAGCTCGGTCCGGAATGACGTGTAATCGTCGTCCAGGGGCCAGTTGCCGTCGTACCGCGAGCCGGAATAGATTCCGCTGTAAATGTGGCCGGTGTTGTCGAAATCGTAGCTCCCCACCCGAACTTGAACCGAGGGCGAGCGGAAACGGCTCCGCGAAACATTCACCACGGCGCCCTGCGAAGCGGAAATCCGCAGAGACTCGGCGTCCGTCAGTGTGTAGCTAAAAAAATACGGTGCGTCCTGCCCCGCTACGACCCCCAGCTGCTTGGATCGCTGCAACTCATCGCGCATGGCCCTCAGAAGAGTCTCGTCGGCCGGAATCGGGATCTCCGGACTTTGCGAGATCAGCCATGCCGCGGACACCACCAGTCCTGCCACTAATGCCATGGCGCGTACGCTGAGCGAGCGAAAGGTCACGGGCGCAGCTCCCTCGAAGTAGAGCTGATAGAGGAGGGAGGAGCCAGGTAAGGAGGCCTGTCGCGCGAGCTGTCCTTGCGCTGCACTTCGATTTCTGAGACCAGCAGCGCGGGGGAAATGGTGGCTACCGGAACATTTCCGGATTCGGCCCCGCAAATTCCGTTGAACACTTCCATGCGGTTCGAGGTCGCCACAATTTTAGCGAAGCTCGCCAGTGGGGTGCCGACGATATCCACGCCCCGAACCAGTTCATCGGGACGGCCGTCCGCATACACCCGATACACCACCAATGGGACGACGGTAAAGGCCTGCAGCCCGCGGCGGCCGGTAGTGGTGTAGCCGCTGGTCACTTGATCGAAGAACAGACCGTACGGTTTGTTCTGCTTCTTAACCTCCGCGATCAGCATGCGGCGAAGCTCGTCGTCGCTCACCTGTTTGGTGGAATCGACGAATAGGTTGGATTGCCGCGACACGATTTCGTTGCCGGGAGACTTGCGGCCGTGACCGTTGGAGTTGGGAAAGCCCTGGATGGGCGAGCGCGAGAGCAGAAACGTCTTCAGAATTCCTTTGTCGACCACCGTGACAGGCCGGGCCTTCACGCCCTCGTCGTCATAGAGGTAGTAGCCATTCAGTGCCACATCGCCGAACTGCTTGCGGGTGGGATCGAAGATCACGCTGAGAAAATCCGGCAGAACCGGCATGTTGATGGACTTGGTGAAGGTCTGGCCTTCGGATTCATCCTTCTGGCGATGACCCTCGATGCGGTGCCCAAAGATTTCGTGGAACAGCACGCCGGAGGCGCGTCCGGAAAGAATCGCCGGCCCCACATAGGGTTCGGCCAGAGGCGCGGCCAATAAGCCCGTAAGATTGGCTCCCGCCTTCTGCACCGCCGCGAGGATTTCGGCGTCCTTGGGAAGCTTGGCCGGATCGTCGGTTTCGAAACTCTCCATGGTGGTCAGATCCATCCCATCCTGAGCCTTGCCATTGGCCACGATGATCATGCGCGTAAACGGACGGCCGAATTCCAGGCGCGTTCCGTCGGTGCTCACCAGAGTCTGGGTGACGGTTTTCGTCTCAAATTGAACGCTGGTATCCAAGGCGCCCGGGTACTTGGAAAATTCGGCGGATAGCTTGCGCAGGCGCATGGCCCATTCGTTGGAATTGAACTTGAGCGGCGCGGGCTCGGCGAAATAGACCTGCGGATCTTCCTTGTCGAAGTCGTCGGAGGTGTCGGCGGCCTGTGTGCGGAGCTTTTCGTCGCCCTTCAGGCGGATCAGCCGCTGGGCTCCGCCGCGATAGACACGGTCGGTCGCCAGCCACACGGCTTGCCGGATGGCGGCAGCATCATCCTCCAGCGCGATCGGAGTGGCTACGGTGAATCGTGGACGGTTTTCATTCGCCACCATGTGATAGTTATCGAACTGCTGGCTTCCGTCGCGGACGGTCACGTCCAGATAGCGCGTCTGATTGTGCTGCTGGGTTTCGAGCGATCCGCGGCTGGCGACCAGCGCGTAGGAATCCGTGCTGGTGACTTCGTAGGACATGAAGTACGGCGCTGGATTGCCCTTCTGCTTCAAAACAGTGAAGTTGCGATCCAGTTCGTCGGAGAGGATTTTCACCAGGGGAGTCTGCGCCAAGGCGCAACTGGAGATGAGTGTAAATAGGGCTAGTAGTGAGCGCACAACGCTCTCAGCATACCAGGGATAGCAGAGAGACGAATGAAGCCACGGCCTGGAGGCCGCGCGCTCGATTTAGGGGTGTTCGGCTGAGGGGATCCCAGGGCGTGTGGCCGGCAGCAAGCGGCGTGTGAATGCCCGGAACTCGACACCGAAGTTCTTGTTCTCTACATAACCACTCCCAGCCGACTGCCAGTGGGTCTGCTTCAGCCGGGCTTCCGGGTCGCTCATGAACAGCTCGAAGGACCTGCGCGCCGCCCACGCATGAAACAAATCCTTAAGCTTGCGGTCGAACCGCGATACGGTCAGATCGGCGTTGAGATTCACTGCCATGCCGCGTTTGGCGTCCGCCGTCTTGAGCCCAGCGTGGACCAATGCCTCCCCGCCGTAGACGCGCAACGTGTTTTGATCTGTTTCATTTTGGGCTTTCCCGAATCTGTACAAGCCAGGGCGGGCGAGTTCGGTAGCCGTTTCTCCCAGCGCCACCTGGAGATGGTTGCCGTCCGCCAACTGCACGATCTCGATCAGGGCCTCGCCCTGCTGGAGAGTGATGCGGGTGTCTGACAGGCGAGTATCGTCCATGCGTACCTGGGCGTTTTCGGCCAGCCTGAGGACGATGCCGGGCGACAAGAGCAATTCGGCCCTGCCTCGCCTGGTCGAGAGAGTTTCTCCGTCGTGCATTTGCGGAAAGCGCGCGGTCTTGAGAACTACGCGTTTGCCATCTATGTAGGCAGGTCCTTGCAGGTAGGTAATCAACCCGGCGCGAGCGCTGACCACCTTTTGGGCATGCAGAGGTAACAATGCGCCGGTGCCGCACCAAAGAACCAGTGCGACCTTTAGGCGAGAGGCCATGCCACGGCCATTCTATCGCTTACGGACCTCGCTTACCCGGACTGCGAATCAGGCCGGTGCGGAAACCAAGCCGCGATCGCGCAAGCCATTAAGCGCCAGGCCATAGCGGCCTCGCACGCCGGTTTTCTCGAATATGTGCTTCAGGTGGATCTTGACGGTTCCGGGCCGGATGCCCAAATCGGTGGCGATTTCCTTGTTCTTGAAGCCTTGTTCCACCAGCTCCAGCACCTGCTGCTCCCGCGCCGTCAGTTCGCTGCGCGGATAGCGGTCGGAGCGAGTGGAATCGCGGAACACACAGTCTTCCATCCAGCTGCGCCCGGCCGCCACGGTGCGCAGGCAGGCGACTACGGCCTGGACCCCCGCCGATTTTCGAAGGATTCCGCGGGCGCCAGCTTGCAGAAAGCGCAGTGCCTCGGCTTCGGTCACTGAAACGCCCCACACCACCAGACCGGTTTGCAGCGGCGTCCCGTCGCCCCCCTGGATTTCGGTCAGCCAGTCCAGAATGGCCTGGATTCCGAACCCTTTATCCAGAATCAGGACGCCAGGATGCTGTTTCCGGACCACCTCCGTCGCCTGGGCCAGAGTTTCCGGCGCGCACAGGAACTTCAGATCGGCAACGCCCCTTAGCAGGTTGCGGATGCCCTCCGACGTTACCGGCTGGGTGTCGCAGATGGCGATGGATTTAGCGAATTCAGGGGGCGTGACCGTGCCGGGGGCTATCGCCGGGTTCCCGCTAGTGGTGATATTCATAACTTGTCCTGTCTCATTTGCCGGGCTGGGACTAAACCGTTTGCGGAGTACTCGTTGACCCGGAGTACCCCTCTCAAACTTCAGTAAGTAGTTCATGCAGGGTGCGGAGTCTCTCATGATATGATCACTTCTAGTCGATTTACTTCTTTGGAACGCTTTCCAAACTGGTCTAGGCGACCAAATGCAAAATCGTGATTCCCGTACGGACGTGGTGAGGCGTGGTGTAGTCATCAGCCCCAACTCACGCATGGTACGGGAGCTGGCGCCATTGCTGGAAACGCATCTGGTGGGCAGTTCCATCAACTTTGTCAACAGCTACCCTTCGCCGCGGGACATCCCTAGCGCGCTGGGGGACGGATCTCCGCAACTGGTTTTTCTGGACCTGGTTTCCGATCCGGAACGCGCCCTCCAACTGCTGGCCGAGATGGTTCGCCTGGGTAGCCCGGTGCAAGTCGTGGCGCTGCTTTCCGCCAACGACCCGGATCTGATGCTGCGCTGTCTGCGCGCGGGTGCGGCGGACTTCCTTCTGGAACCTTTTACCGCGGAGCAGCTGGACACGGTGTTGGCGAATATCGCCCGGCTCCAGCCCGCCCCGGACCCCGCGGCCGACAACACTCGGATCATCGCGGTTATGCCTGCCAAAGGCGCCTGCGGTGCTACTACCATCGCCTGCAACCTGGCCTTCTACTGGAAGCGTATGGGCGCCAAGCGGGTCCTGCTGGCGGACCTGGATCCGCTCACCGGCACTCTTTCGTTTTTGCTGAAGATCAAATCCGTATTCAGTTTTCTGGATGCGCTGCAGCGCGCCCATGAGCTGGACGCCGATCTGTGGCGGGCCATGGTCACCAACGTGAACGGTGTGGACGTCCTGCTGGCGCCCGAGCTGATTACCGACAATCCGCCGGAGCTGAACGATCCTTCTCCGATTCTTGAGTATGCCCGGCGGGCCTACGACGTGATCATCCTGGACGCCGGTAACGTGTACGGGGACTGGAACCTGAACCAGGCGCGCGCCGCCCAGGACATACTGTTGGTGACCACCAATGAGCTGCCTGCGCTGCAGGCTGCCCAGAGGGCCCTCTCCTATATGGACGCCAACCGGGTAGGCCGCTGGAAAATCCGGCTGCTGGTGAACCGCTACCAGCGCGAGATCGGCCTCAGCCGCGATGTGATCGGCACCGCTCTCCATACCGAGGTCTTTGATGCCATTCCTAGCGATTACGAAGCCGTGCAAAAGGCCCTGATGGAGGGCAAGCCGGTCCCTGCCAATACGGCCTTCGGCAAGAGCCTGACGCAGGTGGTGGAACGTTTGGGCGTGCGCGGCGGCGAGATCGCGAAAAAGAGCAGCTCGCTGGGCGGCCTGTTCAACCTGTTCTCCAAAACCTCCAAATGATCGAACCGGCAAAAAGTCCTGAATTGGTCTTTGCTTTCGAAGCGCGCGTGCAGGTCGGTCCGCCCCTAGACGTCGGCCCGGTTTCGGCAGGGCGACGCCGGATTATTCCGATCCTGAGCGGCACCTTCGAAGGCCCAGGATTAAAGGGACGAGTTTTGCCGGGAGGCGCCGACTGGCAGATCGTGCGCGCGGATGGCGTGGCCGAGCTCGATACGCGCTACACCCTTGAAACCGAAGACGGCAAGCTCATCTATGTGCAGAATCCAGGCATTCGCCACGCTCCCCCCGAAGTCACCGCGCGGCTCATGAAGGGCGAGTCCGTGGATCCGTCCCTGGTGTACTTTCGCAGCGCTCCGAAGTTCGAAACCTCGGAGCCGGAACTTGCCTGGCTGACGCGCTCGATCTTCGTGGGCATAGGTGAACGATTCCCGGCTGATGTCGTGCTGCGCTTCTGGAAGCTGGAGTAAATTCAATCCAGCATCTCGATGACTTTCTGGCGTACGGCCGCGGTGAGCTTCGCGCGATCGTGCGTGGTCATTCCCTCCGTGGAGATGGGCTGGCCGATCCGTAAAGTGACCTTCCCCCGATGAAAGGTGAGAGTATGCATTCGCAGAATGTTGCGGAGGCCGATCATCGCCAGCGGGACCACCGGAATCTGCGCTCGAATGGCCAGGAACGCGGCGCCGTCCTTGAATTCGCGCAGATCCCCCGTCTCCGAGCGCCCTCCCTCCGGGAAAACTAGCGTACTGCGGCCGTCGCGAAGCAAAGCAGCGGTGTGCTGCAGAGTCTTGATGGCCGAGCGCGGATCTTCGAGCGGCACCATGACATGCCCGGCGGTCTTGAGATGCGTGCCCAGCAAGGGAATATTGAACAGGCTCGATTTCGCCAGGAACAGGAACTCCTCGGGGATAATCCCGAGGACGACCGGAATGTCCATATAGCTGACGTGATTGGAGACAAACACGTAGTTGCCGCCCGGCTGTATGCGGTCGAGCCCTTCGACGGTCACGTGCACGCCCGCGATCCGCAGCAGGGAGCGGGCCCAGGCGCGCGCCACCCGGAGCTGCCGCGGCGGAGTGCGGTCGAACAGCGAAATCACAAAGCTGACGACGCCGAAGCAAGCGGTGGAAAGAACGATCAGAGGGATGACGTAGATCCAGCTCCAGACAACGCTCCTCAGGTTCTTCATGACGGCCAGCGACCGCCTGTTGTGTTTAGAAACAGCCGGCGCGCTTCGCCTACAACGAACAACGAACCCGTGATCACGATGACGTCCTCGTCAGACGCATGCTGGCGCGCGTAGTCGATCGCGGCTTCCACAGTGGGCTCAGTATGTCCGCGCCCGGCGAATTCGGCGAGAGCTTCAGGGCGCAGCGCGCGCGAGGTATCTGGAGCCGTCAAAATAAGCTCGCTTGCGAGCGGGAATAAGACCCCGGCGACCTCCTCGATGGCCTTGTCGCGCATGGCCCCGTAAATCAGCCAGATCCGCCGGGTTCCGTAGAAACGTTCGAGGTAACGCGCCAGAGCGCGCGCGCCGGCGGGATTGTGCGCGCCGTCCAGGATGATGTCGGGATTGGGCGATACGTGCTCGATGCGTCCCGGCCAGCGGGCGTCCTTTATCCCATCCGGGGATACCCCTAAAACGCGCAATGCGAGAGCCGCGGTAACCGCATTGTCCACCTGATGCTCGCCCGCGAGCGGGCAGACGAGCCCCGAAAATCGCGACCCCCGCGCGTCGATGTGCAGATCGCGAATTTCGAAGGATTCGGCGCGCGTAACGGGCACTTGCAGCTGCTCTGCTCGCGCCAAAAGCACTGCTAACGCTTCTGGACGCTGTCGGGCAAATACCGCCGGCACGCCGGGCTTCAGAATCCCGGCTTTCTCGCCCGCGATGGCCTCGATGGTGTGGCCCAGGTAGGCTTCGTGGTCGAAATCGATGGGCGTGATCACGGTGAGGATAGGCTGCACCACGTTGGTCGAATCCAGGCGGCCCCCCAGCCCCACTTCTATAACAGCGGTGTGGACGCGCATTTCCCGGAATAACCAAAACGCCATGGCCGTGACGGTTTCAAAGTAGGTCGGGTGGCAATCCAGGTCGAGTTTTTCGGCCGTCTCGTGCACAATATTGAACGCGCGCTCGAAATCCGCTGGACTCACGGGAATGCCGTCGATCTGGATGCGCTCGGTAGGCTCTATTAGGTGCGGCGAAGTGAACAGGCCGGTAGGAACATTCGCTGCGCCCTTCTCTGCACGAAGTCCGGCCTCGATCATGGCGCAAGTAGATCCTTTTCCATTGGTCCCGGCGACATGCACCACACGAAACGCGCGCTCGGGATTCCCCAGAGCCTCGAGCACCGCGCGGATCCGCTCCAGGCCCAGCTTGGCGGATTTGATCTCGTTGCCCAGAGCATAAAGAAACCGGACCGAATCGGGGTAGGTCACAGTGTAACGTGCCTCCTGCGGCGCATGCCCATGCGATAGACCAGCCAGGCCGTGCCGATCATCAACGCGGTTCCGGCTAACAGTTTTCCTTCGAACAGCCACAAGCTCCGGACCTCGCCGGTGGGCACGGCACTCGAAACAATAGTGAGCAAGGTCATGGCGATACCCGAAACGGCGGCCACCCGGCAGCCCGCCTTCCACGCGCTGGCGAATAAGTAAAGATACGGAATGAACCCGGACAGGACCATCAGGGAGAGCAGTGCCTGGTACGCCGCGCGAAGAGAATCGCCGAGCTGAACGGCGAACAGGAGCGCCGACGCCACGCCGCCGAACACCAGGATCGACAAGTAGGGCGTCGCCCACTTGGGATGCAGTCGCGCGAAAGCCGGTGGCAGGAGATGATCGACGCCCGCCGCATAGGGCATGCGCGACACTGCCGCCCCCAGGCCTCCCCAGCCGCCGATCGAATTCACCAGCACGATAAGGGCGATCAGCGGCGTCAGCCAGCGCCAGCCGAGTAAGCTGGCCGCGAGATCGCCGCCGTCGGCCAGTCCGTGCAATTCGCTGACGGCGCCGGGCTTGATCAAAACCAGCAGCGCCAGGGTGCTGGCCGCATAGAAGAGCGTATTAAATATCGTCGCGACCCAGGTGGCCGGCACCACCGTACGGCGCGGCTGGCGAATTTCCGCAGCCATCAGGCCGATCGCTTCCATGCCGCTCAGAGCGAAGGCCATCGCGCCGAAGAATCCAAGCGTGTCCCAGTTCCACGCCACGGCGAAGTGCATTGGCGTGCTCATGGGCGTGGAGCTGCCGCGCCGCATCCAGACCATCGCCCCGACGCCTACCAGCAGGAATCCGAGCATCCACGCGGTGATGCCGCCCAGATTCTCGGTCCACTTGCCGATCTTCATCCCGACAATGTTGGTGCCGAGGGCGATCCAGATGGAGACGAAGGTCGAGATGACGACGTAGGTCTGATTGTCGGCCAGATACGCGAACTTGGGGCCCAGCGCATAGGCGCTCATGCTCATGGCGAACATGGCCGAGTTCGGCAGCGTCAGCGCGATGCTGAACCAGTACAGCCAGAAGCACAGGAAGCCGTGCCAGGGTCCGAAATCGTGGCGGGTCCAGGCATACAGGCCTCCCGCGTCGGGATATTTGTGGATCAGGGCCGCGACCGCGACCCCCAGCGGGGCTGCGAACAGCACTGCCGCGCCGATCCACAGCATCACCGAGCCGGGCCCGGCGCTGGCGGCGACGGCGATCCATCGCGGCCCGACGATGCAGGCGATCGCAAACAGGGTCAGGTCGCGCAGTCCGAGTTCGCGCTTGAGGTGGGTCATTTAAGGTAATCCGGCGTCGAGAGGAGTCTCGACGCGGCACGCACGAGTGCGTGCCGCCACGTTCGTCGCCAACAAGCATTATGGCATTGGGCGCGAGACGGTCATTGAAACGAAGGAGCCGCCAATGGGGATCCGGCTAGGATCACCGGGGACGCAGCCGAGCCGCGGATCTCCCTGATTGCCCACCATGCCGGAAGCGCATCCCAGGGGCGGTACGTAGGTCCACCACCGATAAACCTGAAACCCCAGACCCGCCACAAGAGCGCCGAAGGCAATCCCCACGGTCCAGGCCACTGGCCTTCCGGACGCGCCTTTGAGATCTGCGAACATAGCCCGAATTCATCATAATCCGGGCTATAGTCGAATCGTAGGCCCTGGTCCGACTTTTTTACTACCTACGGCGTCTTTACGAACGGAGCCAAGAAATTGGAGCAATGAGTTGATCTTCCGCGAAGTCGAAGATCCAGACCTGATCGCCAAAGCGCGGCGCGGGGATGTG
>Ga0207667_10002106_pt1 | contig 24967 bp, 15 predicted proteins | sample KBSCornC52_FD_184301 | JGI IMG/M metagenome (GOLD analysis project Ga0207667, IMG submission 184301) | Corn rhizosphere microbial communities from Kellogg Biological Station, Michigan, USA - KBS Corn C5-2 (SPAdes) (version 2) | ecosystem: Host-associated > Plants > Roots > Rhizosphere > Soil ...
CATCGTGCCGACCGTCGAGCGCGAACTGCGGACCGGGTTGGTCTGGTCGATCGCGATCGCGGGCGGCACGCCGTCGACGCGCTCGACCTGCGGGCGGTCCATCCGGTCGAGGAACTGCCGCGCATATGCGCTGAACGTCTCGACGTAGCGCCGCTGGCCTTCCGCGTACAGCGTGTCGAATACGAGGCTCGACTTGCCGGAGCCCGACGGGCCGGTGACGACCGTCATTTCGCCGGTGCGCAGATCGAGATCGAGGTTCTTGAGGTTGTGCTGACGTGCTCCGCGAATGCGGATCAGATTGCTGGATGACAATTTGCCTGCCCGTCTGAATGAGTTAGCCGGAATCACGGTGCCGGAACGCTGCGGCGGATGCCCGCAGACGCGGCGCACGTGCCGCACGGGTCATGCCCGCGCCGCTCGAGTTCGACGGATACTATACTGTATATTCATACAGTTTTCCAACCACGGCTGCATCGTGCCGGAAACGTTCGCACGATTGCGACATCCGTGTGTCGCGTTGGCCCGAACCCGTTGTTACGTATAGCGAAGCGTCGCGCGGGCAAGTAAGAATTCCCTGAAAAATGCGGGCGTTCCGGCGCTTTTTACCACCATCGACATTCTTACGACGAATTCACAAAATGTCACAATCGCGTTCATTGGCCATGATTTATATTCCCTAACCGGTTGTTCCGCACGCATCAAAAGGCAAACGTTTGCGTGCTCGTAAAGCCATGTTTTGCCATGTCAAATCGAGAAGGCCAACCACGATATTCGGGGGCACGAATGCGCATTTTGGTTGTGGAGGACGATCCCGTTCAGGCGGAGGAAGTGCAGAACGCACTCGCTCCGTTCCGTCACACGATCAAGGTCGTCGTCGATGGAGAGCAGGCGCTGCGTTACCTGCGATCCGAGTCGGTCGACGCGGTCGTCCTCGACTGGCACTTGCCGTGTCTGACAGGCATCGAAGTGCTGAACTGGATTCGCACGCGCGCCGACGTCGAATACGGCGTGCTGTTCCTGACCAGCCGCGTGCAGGAGCTCGATGTGGTCAGAGCGCTCGAAGCCGGCGCCGACGACTATCTGAGCAAACCGTTCCGCGCGGAAGAACTGGCCGCGCGAGTCAATGCGTTGCTGCGCCGCGTCGCGCGGAAAGTAAAGCGCGACGAGCCGATTCGGGCCGGCGAGTATCTGCTGGACCCCGTGCATCGGGCCGTGAAGCTGCGCGGCACCACGATCGAATTGACGACGAAGGAATTTCAGCTCGTTGCGTGCCTGTTCAATAACATCGGCAAAATCATGTCCCGAGAGCAGCTCGCGACGACGGCCTGGGGACGAGAGCTGGGAACGGAATCGCGTTCGCTCGATACCCACATCTACCGAATCCGGCAAAAGCTGAAGCTCGGCATCGAGAATGGCTTGCGCCTGTCCGCGATTTATACGTTGGGCTATCGACTGGATCAGACCAAGGCGACACCCGAGCTGCATTGCAGCGCCGAGGTGATGATGGAAAGCCGCGTGTGAGCTTTCGTTGAATGTCGGTGGCGGCGCGCAGGCAATATGCGTCGCCTGCGCGACGACGATTCTCGTAGAGCGAACGTCTCGACGCCCGTACCGCGCCGGCAAGCGAACCGGTTGACCCGGGCCGCATCGCGCGTACGATCCTGCGGCGACAAATCCGGGCAATCCGCTGCCGGATACGAATGACGTCACGCTCCACACAGTTCACGCTGCCTGCCGCCGCCGGTGTCGGGCAGCGACCGCCTCCCCTGTCGATCGATACGTCCGGCATTCCTCCATCCTGCTTCGGCTCGCCTTCCTTCCACGGTTGCTTCGGATTCCTTTGTTGTCTAACGATCAGCAATCGATCCGGGTCTCGCCGACCACTCGATCGCATTCTTCTCCACGCGTTATTTCCGCGCAATATTGTATTCATCGATCGTGTACGAGCCGATGAAAATCCCATGTGCCGTCACAGTTTTAAAACTTGCGCCACACGTGACAAATGTTCACTTTTTAATTCACCGATACTCTCCTAATATCTAGCCATCACAAGGCTCATTAAATTAAGCATTTTTATATTTTCGATACAGCACGAAACCATCGATGCGATAACAAAGAAACACCACCGAAAGAACGTTTCACGAACACGTCACATGGTCCGCGCCGCCGAGAGTCGACTCGATCATCTCGGGACGTAGCCATGCTTATCGCATCGCGACATTGAGTGGTTTACAGTTCGGATCAGTCGACAAAGATTCATATAGAGCATCGAGCATTTAATAAAATAACGGCGATATATCGCCAATCGTGACGTATCTATATCGAGATTAAGAGATGTCAAATCTCCCGAGACGATTCATCGTCGTCGACACTGTATCCAGCCACACCGCATATTGCCGACCCAGGGCGACGACGTGCCGCATTCGCGCAACCGTAACCGGGCGCCACGCCGCCCGACTCGCGCCTTATTCCCGGCTGCGCCAGATACCCCTCCCTGTCGCCCCGCCCGGCCACGCCACGACCGGCGTAATGCCCGCTTCCGCGGAACTCGCGTCATGCGATCGATTCTGGAATGCTGGCTCCATCGACATGCAATGCGTGTCGCCGATTCGATGCGACATGACATTCCCCTCGGCATCGATCGCGGTCGAGACGAACGGCCATGCCAATCACAAGAAAAGCGCCGCACAAATCACCGTACATGGCGCCACCCAGGTCTCGATCAGATCGATGATGACTTGATTTTCGTTCGTCAATTCAACTTCGCACTACTACGAAATTTACTCTGAGAGAGAGTTTTCATTTCATACGGAGCATCAAGATGAACAGAGTGCACAAGGTCATATGGAGCAAGGCGCGCGGGGCGCTTGTCGCTGTGTCGGAAATCGACACGGCCGGGGGAAAGGGTCAGCCGGGATCGTCGTCGGATGCGACTGACGGACGTTGCGTGACACGTCGCCCGGAACTGCGCATAACGAAATGCGCGGCGGCGATCATCCCGCTATTGTTCGGCGCAATCGCAATGCCCGAACAGGCAGCTGCTCAGTATCAAGCCGGTCCCGGCTCGACTGCCACCGGCACAGCCGCAACAGCGGTCGGCACTAACACGGTCGCGTCCGGCACCGGCACCAGCGCTTTCGGGCAAGCCGCGACGGCAACCAACAGCAGCTCGACCGCCATCGGCGGCAATACGACGGCGAGCGGCGTCGGTGCGACCGCGATAGGACATCAGGCACTGGCGACCGGCACCAACGCTTCCGCGCTCGGTGCGTCCGCAGCCGCGACGGCGGAAAATGCAAGCGCATTCGGAGATTTCGCAACGGCGTCCGGAGTCGGCAGCGCGGCGTTGGGCGCGGGAGCCCGAGCGACCGCTGACAACACTTTAGCCGGCGGATTGAACGCAGTGGCTAGTGGCATTTCCTCGATTTCGCTCGGCAACGCGTCCGTAGCCTCCAATAATTCCGCGACGGCGCTCGGCGCCGGCAGCACCGCATCGGGCGATCATTCGACCGCGTTGGCGACAATGTCGACCGCAGCCGGCAGCTACTCGATCGCCATGGGTTTCGATGCGATCACCACCAACACCGCCGCCGCCGGTCTCGCATTGGGATCGGGCGCATCAGCCAGCGGCGCGTCCGGCATCGCGATCGGCGTCAACAGCGGCGTGTCCGGCGTCAATGCGATCGCTCTCGGCCCGGGCGGCACGGCCGGCGTACCCGGTTCCGGCACGCAGGCGACGGGGGACCAAGCGGTTTCCATCGGCTACAACGCGCTCGCCAGTAACACCTATGCGCAGGCATTCGGCAGTCAGGCGACGGCGAGCGGAACGAGTTCGATCGCCATCGGCAACACCGCCACGGCGTCCACCCTCTTCGGCATTGCTCTCGGCAATCTGGCGACCGCATCCGGCATTTCCGGCGTTGCGTTGGGCGCAGGCGCTATCGCAAGCGGCGACAACACGGTGGCCGTCGGCGTGAATTCGAGGGTATCCGCATACGGTGGGGTCGCGATCGGCACGGGGTCGCAGGCACTTGCCGGCTCGACCGTCGCGATCGGCGACACCAACACGATCGCTGCCGGAGCGGGCGCCGGTTCGATCGCGGGTGGTCACAATTCGCAAGTGGCAGCCGGCACGGGCGCCGTCGCGCTCGGCGAAGGCCAGACCGCGAACGGCAACGGCGCGGTGGCGATCGGCGACCCGAACACCGCGATCGGCGACGGCGCGGTGGCAATGGGCGCCAACAACACCGCGAACGGCAACGGCGCGGTCGCACTGGGCAACGCGAACGCCGCGATCGGACAAGGGTCCGTGGCGCTCGGCAACGCGTCGCAAGCCAATGTCGCCGGCGCGGTCGCGATCGGCGACAGCGCCGTCGTGCAGGCCGCCGCGACCAACGGTGTCGCGCTCGGATCGGGCGCCAATGCCAGCGTTGCCAACAGCGTCGCACTCGGCGCAGGCTCAACGACGACCGCGCCGACGCCGACATCCAGCGCAGTGATCGGCGGCGTGACCTATAACTTCGCGGGCACGGCGCCGGCCGGCGTCGTGAGCGTCGGCACCCCGGGCGCCGAGCGGCAGATCCAGAACGTCGCCGCCGGCCAGTTGAGCGGCGCCAGCACCGACGCCGTGAACGGCTCGCAGCTGTTCGCGACCAACCAGCAGGTGACCGCCAACACGACGGCGATCTCGAACATCAGCAACGGCGCAGGGATCAAATACTTCCATGCCAACTCGACGCTGGCCGACAGCCAGGCTACGGGTACGGACAGCATTGCCGTCGGCCCTCAGGCAGTCGCCAGCGCGGCTGACAGCTTCGCAGCCGGTAGCGGCGCGCAATCGACTGCCGCAAACGGCATGGCGCTCGGCGCGCAGACGACCGCTTCGATCGTCGGCAGTGTAGCGATCGGCTCAGGCTCCGTGTCGGACCGCGCCATCGCGGCGGGCAGCGGTACCATCCCGGCCGGCAGCCACACGGTGCCGTTCAATACGTCCGACGCGACGCTGCTCGGCGCGGTATCGTTCGGCAGTGCATCGGGGAACACCTACCGGCAGCTCATCAACGTCGCCGACGGCACGGACGCGCACGACGCGGTGACGGTCAGGCAGTTGACCGGCGCGCTGCAATCGTTCGCCGTGACGCCCACGATGTACTTCCACGCCAATTCAACCGCGGCCGATTCGCTCGCCGTGGGCGCGGAGTCGATCGCGGTGGGGCCGACGACGGTGGTCAACGGCGACAACGGCGTGGGGATCGGCAACGGCGCGATCGTCCAGCAGACGGCGCCTGGCGGCGTAGCGATCGGTCAGGCGGCGAATTCCGGGCAGGCCGATGCGATCGCACTGGGCAGCGGCGCGAATGCGACCGGGCCTCAGTCGATCGCGCAAGGCGCCAACGCCGTCGCAAGTTCTTCGGGCGGCATCGCGATCGGCTCCGGCGCGAACAGCAGCGCCGCCGATGCGCTCGCGCTCGGTTCCGGCGCCACTGCGAACGTCGCGAACAGCGTCGCGATCGGCGCCGGCTCGGTCACGACGGTCGGCGCGCAGTCGAACTACATTGCGTACGGCCTGAGCAGCCCGCAGTCGTCGGCCGGCGAAGTCAACATCGGTAACCGGAAGATCACCGGTGTCGCCGCCGGATCGGCCGGCACCGATGCGGTCAACGTCAGCCAGCTCGATGCCGTCAACCAGAACCTGACGACGCTGATCCAGAACATCAGCAATACCAACGGCGGCGGCGGTTTCCCGTCGACGCCCGGTTCGTCGACGCCCCCCGCGTCGACCGGCTCGAATTCGTCGGCCGGCGGCAACGGCGCGGTCGCGTCCGGTTCGAACAGTACCGCGGTCGGCAACGGTTCGACCGCGTCGGGCACAGGCTCGACCACGATCGGCGCAGGCTCGACGTCGTCAGGCAACAACTCGGTGGCGATCGGTGCGGGCAGCAACGACGGTGGACGAAACAACGTCGTGTCGATCGGTACGGCCAGCTCGCCGCGGCAGCTCACGAACGTCGCGGCGGGCACCGCGCCCACCGATGGCGTCAACGTCCAGCAGTTGAATGCCGCGGTCGGCAACGCGAACGCGTACACCGACGCGAAGATTCAAGGGCTGCGGCGAGACGCGGATGCGGGAGCCGCGAGCGCAATGGCCGTCGCGGGTCTGCCCCAGCCTTCCGGGCCGGGCAAGAGCATGGTCGCCATCGCCGGCAGCGTCTATCGAAGCCAGTCCGGGCAGGCCATCGGCATCTCGACGATCTCGGAAAACAACCACTGGATCTACAAGGCCGCCATCACGACCAACACGCGCAACGACTACGGTGCCGTGATCGGTGCGGGCTATCAGTGGTGATCGCGAGAACCCGATATCCAACCGGGCACGTTCGCGGCCGTGCAGCGCCTCCATCGCGCGTTGCACGGCTGTCGGATGCGCTGCTCCCAATACGATGAGAGAAACAGATCATGAAAATCCAATGGGCACTTGCGCTGTCTATCAGCCTGCTTTCCGTTGCAACCCTCGAAGGCTGCGCCGTCAGCGGTCCGCCCAAATTCCCGGATCCGCAGTCGGCCAGCCCGAAGGGCGGCACGTTCGTGAACGTGGACAATCTTCGTAACGTCGCGCCAGGTCTGAACAAGGATCAGATGTACGACCTGCTCGGGCCGCCGCATTTCAACGAGTGGTTCGTCGGCAGCCACGTGTGGAACTATCTGTTCGACTTCCGTCGCGGCAACGAGGTCGTCAGCTGCCAGTATCAGGTGCGCTACGACCAGCACATGAAGGTCACCGATACCTACTGGCGCGAACCCGCATGCGCCGACTTCGTACGCGCGCCGTCGGCCGCGCCGGTGGCCGCGGCCGAGCCGCCGGTTTCGACGCTCGAGCAATTCACGCTTCAGAGCGACGCGCTGTTCGCATTCGGAAAATCGAGCCTCGATTCGATGCTGCCGGCAGGCAAGGCGCAGCTCGACGATGCCATCGAGCGGATCAAGCGGCATAAGGAGATCACGCGCATCGTCGTCGTCGGGCACACGGACCGTATCGGCCCGAGCACGGTGAACGAGCCATTGTCGAGAGCGCGTGCGCAAACGGTGCGCGGTTACCTGATCTCGCACGGGCTGAACGGCAGCATCATCGACGCGGAAGGCGTGGGATCGAGTCAGCCGGTCACGCATTGCCCGGCGGGTCAAAGCCGCGCCGTGATCGCGTGCCTGCAGCCCGATCGCCGGGTGTCGATCACCGTAAGCGGCCGCAACTGAAACGCGGCAAGCCGGTCGCGCCACGCACGCTTCGCCCGCGTGGCGTGCATCGCGCGACCGGCTGCGCCGACGGTTGGAACGGATAGCGCAACTCCGGATGACGATGATGAGAAGGGTCGGGGTTTATGTGGATGGAAGCAGCATGGACGCGAACGGCGGCCATCTGATGCGGTACGAGGTATTGCGCTCGCTCGCCGGTCGTGCCGGCGCCACGATCCAGCGGCTGCATGCGTATCTGAGCTTCGACGAGCGCCGCGCCGCGCGTTCGCCCGACTACGACACACGCATCAAGGGCTACCAGGCGGCGCTCCGAGACAAGGGATTTCGCGTCACGATCAAGCCGCTCAGGCACTACGCGGACGAAGACGGAACGGAAACCGTCAAGTCCAATTCCGATCTCGGAATGGCGATCGACGCGCTGTCGGAATCGGACCGGCTGGATACCGTCCTGATCGCGACCAGCGACGGAGACTTCGTCGAAGTCGTCCGCGCGCTGCAGAAAAAAGGTTGTCGGGTCGAAGTCCTGGGTTTCGATAACGTCCCCCTCGAGCTGCGGGAAGCGGCCGATCAGTTCATCAGCGGCTACCTCGTGCCAGGCCTGCTGCCGGTTCGAGATTCGGCTTCCGGCCTGCCCGCATGGGGGCAAGTGGGCTCGCGCGTGCGGGGCGTGTGCAACCGTTTCGAGCCAGACGACGGGTATGGCTTCATCGCGTTCTGGCCTTCACTGCCCGATACGCCGCTGCTCGCGGCCGCCGAGACGAGCCCCGCCTACTTTCGTAGCAGCAGTGTTCAAGATGCGTCGATACTCCAGCGCTTGCCGTCGAGAAATACCGTGCTCGAATTCGAACTGGCCACGCCGGCGAAGCAGAACGGTGCGCCCGAAGCGCGCCGGATTCAGGTCGTTTCCGGTGCGTAGCGCGGGTCCGCTCGGCGGGGCGCATCACATCGTCATCCGACCGGCACCGCGGTCAGCTTCCCAGCGCCGCGTCGTGATCGTGCCGCGACAGGAACATGAGGAAGGTCGTCCCTTCTCCGAGCTTCGATCGCACCTGAAGCTTGCCGCCGAGTGAATCCACGACCGTCTTGACGAATGCCAGACCGAGGCCATGCCCGGACAATGGCGAGGTTCCGTCCAGCTGCGTGAATTCCCGAAACAGCTTTTCCTGATCTCGCTCCGATATACCCATCCCGTAATCGGTCACGGCGATCTTCACGTGCCGTTCCGTGGCGGACAGTTCCACGTCGACCGTGGAGGCTTCGCGGCCGAACTTGATCGCATTGCCGATCAGATTGACGAAAGCGCGCCGCAGCAGCTGCACGTCGGCGATCGTGCTCAGCCCCGGCTCCGCCATCAGGTTGACGATCGTGGATTTCGCACTCGCCTGCGGCAGCAGATCGTCGACCGCATCGCCCAGCACCAGCGCAGGATCCACCGCGGCGAGCTTCGGCGGCAGGCTTTCGGCCTTGGCCAGAAACAGAAAATCGTCGGACAGGTTGAGCGCCCGCGTCGCATACTGCGAAATCAGTTCTGCGAACCGTTGCGGCGTGTACCGCGACGGATCGCGCTTTATCTGCGAAGCGAGCGCAAGAATCGACGCCTGCGGAGACCGCATGTCGTGCGACAGGAAACGCAGGACCATGTCGCGCTGCCGCTCGGCGAGCCGTACCGACGACACGTCGGCCACATGAAAGACCAGCGCACGCTCGCCGAAGAAGGACGGCCGGATCGGCGCGCACTTGATCAGCAGCGAGAGGCCGCCGCGCGCATTGGCGATCTCGACGCCCTGGTCGAGCTGCGATTTCGTCTGCGCCGACAGATCGTCGCCATGCGGCGAGTGATTGAGCCATGTCAGCGCCTGTGCGGCGAATTCGTTGGCCCGATGTGACGCCGTGATCTGAAACAGCACATCGGAGACCGAGCGCCCGGCCGGCGAATGGCGCGACCCCGGATTCCCGTCGAGCTCACCGCACAACGCCGCCACCCGCTCGTTCGCCAACAGAACGACGCCCGATGCCGACGCGATCAGGGTCGCTTCCGGCAGGCTGTCGACCCATGCGTCGATCAGCGCGCGATACCTTCGCACCTGCGCGTCCAGCGCGCCCGCCCTGCTCAGTTCTCGCCAGACCGGGTCCATGCAATGCGGAACGACGGCGGGCTCCGCGTGCAGCGAAGGCTCGACCGTCAGTCGATCCGCCAGCCGAACGATGAAGCGCAACAGCGCTTCCAGGCGTCGCCACGACCACAGCACACAGGCGAGCACGCAGATGAGCATGCCGGTGGTGGGTGGCAGAATGCGGTCGCCAAACCGGAACAGCGCGAAAGCGCCTGCCGCGATCGCAGTCGTCAGGCCGATCGACGCGACCATGCCCGCGCGCGGATTCAGCCGATAGAGAAGCGCGCAAATCGCGCACACAATCAGTTCGTTGAACACCAGTTCGGCAGCGAAACCGATCTCGCGCGGCGGTGCGGCCGTCGCGGGCGCAGCGATTTCATCGCCAGCGGCGAAAACATTCGCGAGCGTCGGCATGCCGCCCGAAGACGACACCGACGACCCGCCGGCACCTTCGATCGACGACCGAATCAGGACGGACCGACCGCTCAGGTTGCTCGACGGCACGCGTCCGTCCAGGACGTTGATATACGAATAGAGCGCATAGGGGCGAGGACATCGAAACCCTGAAGCCTCCACACATCCCTTTGCGCGAGTATCGAAGCCGACCTCATGCAGCGAAGGCGCCATGCGTCCGTTGTCGCGGTCGATGGTCTCGCCAACGGCGTTGTTGGCCGCACGGCCGCGCGTCGCTTCACGCAAGCTCGTCAGATCGATACCGATCGCGGCGACGCCGCTGCCGACGAGCCGGTCCATCATCCGCTCGCGCGTTTCGCGACTGAACGGCCAGCCGCCCAGCTGCTCGATCGTACGATCGTCGACAACGATGACAATCAGCGATTTACCTGCACTGCCACGGGCAGATTGCGAAGCAAGATCGAAAAAGGCACGGTCGACGCGATGCAGCAGGTGGGTCGCCGTCAACAGCAGACACACGAGCATCAGTGTGAATGTCATGCATACCCACTCTCCTGCCAGATCGAAGCGGGGAACCTCTGCCAAGTTCTCGCGCTTGTCGCGTGAGCGGAACAATCTCGATAAAAAAATTCGTCCAACCATGTCAATTCGATGATGTTTCACGATATCGCACTAAACGACACTCGAAATGACGCCATCAAATTCCGAGATCTTCCCCGAAACAATTACCAATACTTTATGCAACATTTATTCTAATAAATTTCAATTCCATACACCCATACATCAACGACACCTGGGCCACCACGCCCCGACTTTTGGCACCTAAAAGCCGATAAAACACACATATAAAATAACAAATAATTACATCAATTATACACGATATAAATTCACAATTGTATTCTTTAATCGTATTTAAAATTCATATCGATCACACCCGCCAGATTCAATCATTCAACCGCCAGGCACACCGTCGCAAACACCTGAAATTCCTCACCCATTGCCGTCTCACAAATGAAGGCCACACGTTCGACCCAACGTCGAAACGTTTTCATTTCCGGCAATTCGGGCGCCCGCGCGACGCCCCTCAAATACTCAGCATCGCAAAACAAATTTACATTTGTTTGTTTTTCGAAGTTGAAAATTCAAGATCGTATCCATAGAATCGAGTGATCGAAAAAGCAGCAGCCCCACCCCCGATCCGGCATTCCGGAATATTCATGAAACCTACCTTATTGATGAACCATCCACTCGACGACGCCGAACGGGGGCTTCACGAGGATGAGTTCTTTTTCCTGCTCCAACCCAAGTTCGCGTTGCAGGAATTCCGCCTGTGCGGCTTCGAATACCTGATCCGCTGGCGACATCCGCAGCGCGGCGTCCTCGAGCCGGCGTCGTTCATCAGCGTGGTCCAGGATTCGTCCCTGGCCGGTCGATTCACGGATCTGCTCACCCACCGCGCGACGCGCATGCTCGCGCAATGGATGACGCCCGGATATGACACGCTGTCGCTCTCCATCAACTTGTCCTCGCTGGAATTGGGGCATGCGGACTTTCCCGGTCAACTGTCCGCGCTGCTCGAATCGCTCGATCTCGATCCGAACCGATTCCAGATCGAATTGACCGATGTCGTGCCGCCTGCCGAGCTCGATTGGCTGGTGGAAGCCATTCATGCGGTGCAGGCTGTCGGCGTGCGGGTCGCGCTCGACGACTTCGGCGCCGGCTTCAACTCGCTGACGCTGCTGCAACAATTGCCGGTGGACATCGTCAAGTTCGATCGCTCGTTGATCCGCGATGTGGTGCAGAACGGCGAATCCATGCGCGTCGTCGAAACGCTGGTGCAGCTTGCAAAAGGTCATGGCAAGCAGATCGTGATGACGGGCATCGAGACCGCGGAACAGTTCGAATGGGCGCGCGCGTTGCCCGGCGTCGAAGGTCAGGGCTTCTACCTCGGCGAGCCGCTTTGCGAGGCGGATATCGACGCTTTCATCGCCAACAGTCAGCGCAGAACGCATCCGTAGGCTGGCACCGGAGCCGAGGTATTCGCTTCGCCTGTTCAGCCGCGCGTTGCGGGATGGCGCGCAGGTTCCGGCGGCCCGGTGTGCCGGGCGCGATGCCGGCCACCCGACATCGCGTCGTCCTGAAGTGAATCTGCCATGTGCACTCCGTTCGGGCCTTTGTCTGATGAACCGCTGTAGACGGAATGCGGCCAGCATAGAACAGCGCCTCCGGTACGCAAAGTGAACATTTGTCACTTTCGCGTACGTTCAGCGCCTACCAGCGAATCAACGCCGCCCCCCACGTAAAACCCGATCCCATCGCCGGCATCAGCACGAGGTCGTTCTCCTTGATGCGTCCATCGGACACCGCTTCGCTGAGCGCGAGCGGAATCGACGCCGCCGACGTGTTGCCGTGTTTGCCGACGGTGAGCACGACCTTCTCCATCGGCAGGTTCAACTTCATGCCGAGCGTCTGCACGATGCGCTGGTTCGCCTGATGCGGCACGACCCAGTCGAGATCGTCCTGCGTGAGACCGTGTGCCGAGAGCGCTTCCTGCGACGCCTCGGCGAGATTGACCACGGCATGCAGGAATACCTCGCGCCCTTCCAGATGCATCTTGCCGGCGCTTTGCGTCGACGAGACGCCGCCGTCCGTATGAATCTTGTCGTGATGCCGGCCGTCGGAATGCAAATGCGTGGAGAGGACGCCGCGCGGCTTGTCATCGTCGGATCGCTCACCGCGCAGCACCACCGCGCCGGCGCCGTCGCCGAACAGCACGCAGGTATTGCGATCCTGCCAGTCGACGATGCGCGACATCGTTTCCGCGCCGATCACGATCGCGGTGCGGGCCTGCCCCAAGCGGATCATGTTGTCCGCAACCGACAGCGCGAATACGAAGCCCGAGCACACGGCCTGCACGTCGAACGCCACGCCGCCCTGCATACCGATCGCCTCCTGCACGCGCACGGCCGTCGCGGGCATCGTGCGATCGGGCGTGCAGGTCGCGAGCACGATCAGATCGACATCGGCGCCGCTGATGCCCGCTTGCTTCAGCGCGGCGATGGCCGCGCCGATCGCGAGATCGGACGTATGCTCGCCGTCCGCCGCGATACGGCGCTCCTTGATGCCGGTGCGCTGCGTGATCCATTCGTCCGTGGTATCGACCATGCGGGCGATGTCATGATTCGTCACACGCCGCTCGGGCAGTGCCGAGCCGCAGCCGACGACGCGCGAGGTCCAGCTCCCCGCGCCGGTGATTTCCGCCATCTTCCGTACTCCGGTGAAGATCGATGAGGCGCGCCGGCGCGCGACAGGCGCTGTGCCGGCGCACGCGAGTTACCAGTTTCCGGCGCTTGCCCCTTCGCCCGCTTCGGTATCCGCGGCTGTGCCCGTGGGCGTGAGCGACACGAGATGCTCGGCCAACGCGATGAACGTCGGGTAATCGTAGAGCACCGTATCGTCGATCTTGATCTTGAGCCGCTCTTCGAGAAAGAACGCGAGTTCCACGGAATGCATGGAATCGAAGCCGGCGTCGGCGAAGGTCTGCTCGAGATCGGTCGGCACCTGCAGATTGTTCGCCTCGGCCCATTCCTGGATCCAGCCGAGAATGGTCTGGGCGGTCACCGCGGAACCGTTCAACGTTGCGGCTTGAAGTTGGTCGCTCATGGCATTGATTTCCTGAAGTCGGATTGACGAAGAAGGGCACGGCACGAAGCGCCGTGCGTCATACGGTTGAATCGAAACACGCGAGCCTATGCGGTCGTCACCTGCGCAAGCGGCTCGAACCCGACACGCGTGGCGTCCGGGCTGCCGGCCAGGAAAGCCGCGACGCGGCGCGCGGAGGGCTCACGCACGATCGAGTTGTGATCGTCGTCGAACACGCTCACCGCGACGCTGCCGCCCGTGAGCCGCCGCAGATACTGCGTCACCTGTGTACCGGACATGCCGCCCGCATTACGCTCGGCGAGCGCGTAATCGATCCGCGTGCGCACCTGTTGCGGCCGGTGACGCGCGAGCGCCACCGCGCTCACGGCATGCAGCCGCGAGATGTGGGCGAACGTGGCGGGATGCGCGCGGCGCCGCACGTCGGCCAGGTAGAAGTCGCGATCGAGCATCGTGTCGAAGCGTGGGTCGGCGAGCCACGCTTCGACGACCTGCGTGGCGTCCGCATTGACGAAATCGCCGGCAAGCGCGCGCAGCCGCGTCGCGAATTCGCCTTCATGGAGCGGCGTGTCGACGATCACCAGCGGCGGCGCGGTCCTGCCCTCCGCTTCCCACTGCGCCGCCATTTCGTGCGCGACGATGCCGCCGAACGACCAGCCGCCGAGCACATCGGGCAGCTTGCCGTGTGCTGCAAGGCACGCCGCGCGATAGCGCGACGCCAATTGCGCGATCGACAGATACGTCGGCGGACGGTCCTGGTCCGCGTACGGATGGCGAATCGCAACGATGGTTGGATCGCCCGGCCAGCCGTCGGCCAGATCCTGATAACAGAGCACGTTGCCGCCAACCGGATGCACCAGTGCGACGAGCGGCCCCGCGCCATTGCGCAGCGTGACGAGCAACCCGTGTTCGCCCGGTGCATCGGCGGCTTGCTGCGTGTCGCTCGATACGGATTCCTGAATCGGTGTAGTGCCCGACGATGCGCCGAACCACCGAGCCAGCGTCGACAGCGACGCGCCGCGTGCAAGCATGGAGATCGGCGGCATCCTGCCGAAGTGCTGATGCAGGCGCACGCGCAATTCCGTCAACGCCAACGAATCGAGGCCCTGACTGACGAGTGAAAGATCGTCGGCCAGCGTCACGCTATCCGGCGTGACGGCCGCCACGATGGTGCGTAGTGTCGCGAGCACGTGCTCAACGTCAGTACTCGCGGTGTCAGTGCCGACCTCCGCCACGTGCGAAGCCTGTTGCGGGGGCATCCCGCCCGACGCGATATCGCGCCGATGCCGCGTACCGCCGTGCGCGGAAGCCGCAAGCACATGGTCCGGGAACGGCAATTCGAAGCGATCGCGGTCGAACGGATAGCCAGGCGCTTCGGCGGGCCGCGGCGCGTTGCCATAGAGTTTGCGCCACGTGATCTTCTGCCCGATGCTGTAGAGGCGTGCGCACGCATGCGCGAAGCCGGTCGACTCCGTTTCTTCATCGCCGTCCGGCCCGTCGGCAAGCGAAGAGACCGCACATTGCCAGTCGCCGCCCGCGGCCGCGCGCGCGAGCTTCGACAGCGCCGCGCCGGGCCCCACTTCGACGAAGATCGTCTTGCCGTCGGACGCCGCGAGCAACGCTTCATGAAAGCGCACCGGCTGCTCCACGAGATCCAGCCAATGCTCGACATTCGTGATCGCGTCCGTCGCGAACGCGCCCGTGAGTGTGGAGACGATCGGGATCGCGGGCGCGGCCAGCGTCAGCGGTTCGAGCGCCTGCCGGAACGCTTCGCGCATCGAACGCAGCATCGGCGAATGACCCGGCGTGCCGTAGGTCTTGAGCAACGACACACGCTTGCCGGCCGCGACCATAGCGTCCTGAACCCGCGTGATCGCCGCCTGCGTGCCGCTCACGACGGTTTGCTCCGGCCCGTTGATGCCTGCCACGAACAAGTCCGTGCCGAACGCGAAGCGTGTGGCGAGTTCATCCACACTCGCGGCGACCGCGAGCATCGCGCCCGCCGGCGTCGCCGTATCGAAAAGGCGGCCGCGCGCGTCGACCGCCTTCAGGCCCTCGGCGAGCGACATCACGCCGCCGATCACGGCGGCCACATGCTCGCCCAACGAATGCCCGATCAGCAGATCGGGCTGCACGCCCAGATCCATCCACGTACGCGCCAGCGCATAGCACACGACGAAATGCGCGAGTTGCCCGGGATGATGACGCACCGGGTCGATCGCTCGACCGACGATCGCATCGAGCACGTCGCGTGCCGTATCGGCGTCGAGTTGGCCCAGGCACGCGTCCGCGTGTTTGCGGAACAGGCCGTTTTCTTCGTAGAGATTGCGCCCGACACCGGGCTGCCATGCCCCTTGACCGGGGATGAGAAACGCGAGACGCGACTTGCGCGGGTGCTCGCCGGCATGCCATTGTCCCGTCGGGTCCTCGGCGAGAAAGGCATCGAGCGCGGCAACGAAATCCGCTTTCGTCGTACCGACCAGCGCGACGCGATTATCGAAATGATCGCGCCGCACGCTGGCCGTGTGGCACGCATCGCGCATCGGCGCGTGGGTGTCAGCGAGCCATGCGCGCCACGAGGAGGCGGCACACCGGCGCGCGTGCGGCGAGCGTCCCGAGAGCGTCAACACACGTTCGCGAGCGACCTGCGCGATGGTATCCGGCACCGGGTCCGACTCGGCGAGAATCATATGGACGTTGGTGCCGGTGATGCCGAAACCACTCACGCCGACGAACGCATTGCCCTCGCCGAGCGGCATGCCGTCACGCGGAATCTCGAGTTGCGCTCCTTCCCAGTGAAAGCGCGGGTTCGGCGTCGAGAAATTCACCTGCGCGGGTACCTGGCGATGACGCAGAATCAGCATCGCCTTGATGAAACCCGCCATGCCCGCCGCACCTTCCAGATGTCCGAGTTGGGACTTCACGGAGCCGACGAGAATCGGCTTGTCGCGCGTGACGGCGCGCGCATACACGTTGCGCAGCGCGGAGAGCTCGATCGGGTCTCCGAGTGCCGTACCCGTGCCATGCGCTTCCACGTAGGCGACCGCTTCCGGGCGCACGCCCGCACGCGCCATCGCGCGACGAATCACGGCTTCCTGCGCCGCGCCGTTGGGCGCGGTGAGGCCATTGCTCGCGCCGTCGCTGTTGACCGCGGAACCGACCAGCACCGCGTCGATACGATCGCCGTGCGCGCGTGCGTCGGCCAGCCGCTTCATGACGAGCGCGCCGCCGCCTTCGCCGCGAATGTAGCCGTCGGCGTTCGCGTCGAACGGGCGACACTGACCGGACACGGACATCGCCTGAAGTCGCGCGACGCCGATCGTTTCCTCCGGCCCGAGGATCAGGTTCACACCGCCGGCGATCGCCACGTCGCACTCGCCGGCCTGAAGGCTCTGCGCGGCAAGATGGATCGCGACGAGCGACGACGAGCAGGTGGTGTCGACGAAGATCGCCGGCCCGCTCAAGCCCAGGATGTGCGCGACGCGCCCGGGCGCCATCGCCCGCAGGTTGCCGAGCTTCGAATACGTGGTTATTTTTCCGGGATCGCCGGACCACACGGTACGCCGACCATAATCGGCTTCGCCGGTCGTCATGAAGACGCCGACGTTCTTGCCACGCAATTGACCGGGCGCAAAACCTGCGTTCTCGAGCGCTTCCCAGGCCAGTTCCAGCATCCAGCGCTGCTGCGGATCCATCTCGATCGCCTCGGCCGCCGACGTGCGGAACAGCCCGCGGTCGAAGCAGAACGGATCGTCGACGTAGCCGGCCACGCGCGAATAGGTGGTGCCGGGTTCAGCGGGATCCGGCGAGTAGAACGCGTCGATATCGAACCGCTCGCGCGGGGTTTCCCGAATCGCCGTACGCCCGGAATTCAGCAACGCCCAATAGCTCGACGCACAGGACGCGCCACCCGGGAAGCGGCACGACATGCCGATGATGGCGATCCGTTCCGCGTGTGTAGTTGACCTGTCCATACCGTTCTCGCAACAAGAAGAATGCTTCATGGCTAGTGGCGACGCGCCGCGTCGAGATCGTCGCGGCTGCTGGCCTGCACCAGCACGGCCATGTTGCCCGGCAGATGCTGATTCGCGCGAATCTTCGCGTGCGCGTCCGGCAGGCGGTTCCACGGAAACACTTCCGACAGGCACGGATCGATCTTGCCGCTCATCACGAGCCGGTTTGCCGCCGCAGCTTCCTTGAGACTCGCGAAGTGGCTGCCCTGGATACGCTTCTGCCGCATCCAGACGTAGCGCGCATCGCAGGTCAGGTCGTAGCCGCTCGTCGCGGCGCAGAAGACGACCATGCCGCCGCGCTTCACGACGTAGCAGGACGGCGCGAAGGTGTTTCGGCCCGGGTGCTCGAACACCATGTCGACGTCGCGCCGTTCGCCGAGCGCGTCCCAGATCGCCTTACCGAACTTCTTCACGGCGTCGACATAGGCCGCGTATTCGTCCGTTGCATCGACGGGCGGCGGCGCGCCCCAGCATGAAAAATTCGAACGGTTGATCACGCCCACCGCGCCAAGGCGCTTGACGAATTCGGCCTTCGAATCGTCGGAGACCACGGCGACCGGCCGCGCGCCGGCCAGCGCCGCAAGCTGAATCGCCATCGTTCCCAAGCCGCCCGCCGCGCCCCACACGAGCACCGATTGTCCCGGCGAAAGCACATGCGGCTTGTGGCCGAACAGCATCCGGTACGCGGTGGCAAGCGTGAGCGTGTAGCACGCGCTTGCGGCCCACGTGAGATGCTTCGGGCGCGGCATCAGCTGCGTTGCCTGTACGCGCGCGAATTGCGCGAACGACCCGTGGGTGGTTTCGTAGCCCCAGATGCGCTGCGACGGAGACAGCATCGGATCGCCGCCGTTGCATTCCTCGTCGTCACCATCGACCTGCGAGCAATGCGCGACCACCTCGTCGCCCACCTTCCATTTCCTCACGTTCGCGCCGACGGCCCATACGATGCCGGACGCGTCCGAGCCGGTGATGTGATAGGGATCGTCATGCAGGTCGAGCACGGAAAACGGCTGGCCGAGCGCGGCCCACACGCCGTTGTAGTTGACGCCGGCCGCCATGACGAGAATCAGCACGTCGTTCGGGCCGAGCGTCGGCACGTCGACGATTTCCCTTGTGAACGCGTGCTGCGGCTCTCCGTGGTTCTCCCGGCGAATCGTCCACGCATGCATCGTTCGCGGCACGACGCCCAACGGAATGGCACAACCGATGTCGAACAGCTCCGGTTGCCCGCTCTCCGTTTTCTCCACCACTTCCATCAGTTCGGAATCCATATTTATACCCGTACGAAATCGGATTGATCGACCGTAGCGCTCGCGCTACGACATGCGTGAAGGCGACGTGGGCGTCAAGCCGCGGTCATGCCGCCGTCGACGGAAAGCGCGGTGCCCGTCATGAACGACGACGCATCGCTCGCGAGGAACACGACGGCCTGCGCGATCTCCTCTTCGGTACCCAGGCGGCCGACCGGATGAAAGCTCTTGATCTGGTCGGTCATATGGGTTTCGTCGAGGAATTTTTCGACCATCGCCGTGGCGACGAATGCCGGACAAATCGCATTGACGCGGATTTTCTGCTTCGCGTATTCGAGCGCGGCCGCTTTCGTCAATCCGAGAATGCCTGCCTTCGACGCGTGATACGCGCAGCCGCCGAATGCCGATGCCACCAGGCCATAGGTCGATGACATATTGATGATCGATCCACCCCCGATTTTCAGCAATTCCGGAATTTCGTATTTCATCGCAAGGAACACCCCTTTCAGATTGATGTCCACGACAAAATCCCAAGTCGCCTCATCGGTGTCGGCCACCGCATTGCCGAACGCTTCGACGCCTGCGTTATTGAAAGCAATATCCAGCCTGCCGAATTGTTTTACGGCCTGCGCCACCGCATTTGCACAATCCTCGGCCCTGGACACATCGGTTTTCACGAACATGGCGTCGCCGCCGGCGCTGCGAATTTCCTCGACGACGGCCAGGCCTTCGTCGATGCGGCGCGATGCGATCGCGACGCGCGCGCCTTCCCGTGCAAACAACAGCGCCGTGGTCCGGCCGATGCCCGAATTCCCGCCCGTGACGAGGGCCACCTTGTCTTGAAGCTTCAGCACTGCGCTCTCCCGGTTACGTTGATATGACCGATCCGCTGCCGCCGTCGAACGATTCATTCGGCTCGGTTGAAAACGTTCGCGTTCTCGTATTGGTCTGGATTCTAAACGTCAAAAAACGTCCATCCATGACAGTTCATAAAAGTTCAGAATTACTTCCCGGGCGGACGAATATCATCGGCACCATCGATATTTTCGGCAATTGGCCAGGCTGGTGCACCATGCACGCAAAAACGATATCCCGGCATGAACTTGGCATGTCCGTCATTCATGCAATCGGCAGCCAGGGTTTCTCGGACCTCAGCGCAGCGCTCGATTCGCTCGACCCCGACTTCAAGCGATTGCTGATCGAGGGCGCTTATGCGGATATCATCGCCCGGCCCAATCTGTCCCTGAAGCATCGCGAACTCGTGACCGTCGCGGTCCTGACGACGATGGGCAATGCCGATTCCCCGCTCAAGTACCATGCGGCCGGCATGTTGAATACCGGCTGGGCGCCGGTGGCCGTGCTCGCCACGGTCCTGCAGACGCTCGAGTACGCGGGGCTGCCGGTTGCCATGGCAGGCGTGCGACACGTCGTGACGGTGCTGCGCGCGCGTGGCATCGCTATCGGTCAGGCCGCGAATCCGTTCGAATCCTACTCATCCGCGATCGCATGCACGCGTGAGTTGCGGCAACACCATCTCGACGCACTGACACCCAAGGAGCGCGAACTCGCCACGCTTGGAATCGTCATCGCGCTCGAAAATCAGCACGCGGCCGTTCGGCAGCACTTGAATGCTTGCCTGCATGTCGGCTGGACACGTCGTGAGCTGACCGAAGTACTGATTCAGCTCACCGGCTATATCGGCTGGCCGCTCGTACTTTCCGTATCGCGCATCGCGCTCGACGTATTCGGCGCCGCGGAGCAGGCGCACGTCGCCCCGACACAAGCCACTCCGGAACGTGATCGATATGCGCACGCAGCGCCGGTGCACGCCGCCGACATTTCGCCCGAACTCGCGCGGCACCTCGACGAGCCAGATGCGTCGACCTCGGGCGTCGATTCGGTCGAACACGCGAAGGCGCGGCACCTGACGGCCATTGCCTGCCTGACCTGCCTCGCTCGAAATGCGGATACCGAAGCGCTCGTCATGCATATACGCGACGCGCGTTTGCTGGGTGCGTCGCGGCACGAGATTGTGAACACAATCACCGGCGCACTGCCCTACGCGGGCGTGCTCGCCACGCAATCCGCACTGGCGGCAGCAAACCGGTTGTTCGCATCGACAGATTTGCACGCTGCTGCAACACACGAGAACGCGGCGGCATGACAGATGACGGCGCGCGATGCCCGTCAACGCCACGCAGTACGAACGACACAGGAGCAGACGATGAACGACGAAGGTGGATACGACCTCGAAGACTTGATACCCGGCATGAGCGCGAGCTTCACGAAGACGTTATCCGAGCGCGACATCTTCCTGTTCGCGAGCGCGTCCGGCGACCGGAATCCCGTGCACCTCGACGACGCGTACGCCAGTCGCACACGATTCGGCGGCCGCATCGCGCACGGCATGTTGTCGGCGTCCGTGATATCGGCAGCCATCGCCATGCGCTTGCCCGGCCCCGGATCGATCTATCTGTCTCAGGATCTGCAATTCCGGCGCCCGGTGAAGCTCGGCGAAACGGTTTGTGCGACCGTGACCGTCAAGGAGATCGTCGCGAACCGGCGGCGCGTCGTGCTGGAAACACGATGCGAAGTAAACGGGCTGATCGTGGTGGAAGGTACCGCGGTCGTCATGCCCACGACCGCGGCGGAGCGCAGCAAGGAAGCGGAACACCTGCAGGGTCAGGCGGTTTGACTATCGCGCTTCAGCCGTTCGGCCGCCGTCCGGCTCGCGAAGGACATCGCATACGCAATGCACGTGCGCGCAAGCACGTCGGTCGGATCGACGAGCGTCGCCCGGCGCCCGTTGCGCCCGACATATTCACCGCCCGGCAGCAGGATCGGCAGTTCCGTGCATCCGAGCACGATCACGCTCACGCCTTCGTCCATCAACGCGTCGATGGCCGCGCCGATATCTTCCTCGCACCGTCCGGTCGTGAAGCCGGCCTTGACACCCTGCGTGCCGTAGATCGCTTCCATCACGCGCGCCTGCAACGCCGGCGCCGGCGCCACTTGCCGGAGTCCCTGCGATTCCAGCGCCTTCCGGTAGACCCCGCTTTCGATCGTGCCGGACGTGGCCAGCACACCGACCTCCCGCAGCGCCGGATAGGTGTCGCGCAGGTGAGCGACCGTGACGCTCAGCATGTTGACGATCGGAATGCCGAGCCAAGGCTGAATCCGCTCGACGAACGCATGCGCGGTGTTGCACGGAATCGCGATGACGTCGGCATCGCCGTCCTCGAGTTTCTTGCAGGTCGCGTACAGGGAGATCGTCGGATCCGCGCCGGCGCCCACCAGGTTCTCGGTTCGATCGGGAATCTGCGGATTCTGTTCGACCAGCAGCTTGATATGGTCCTGATCGCGCGACGCCGGCGTGTTGCGCACGATCTTGTCCAGAAAATCGACGGTCGCGGCCGGGCCGACGCCGCCGACCACGCCGATCTTGAACGTCGCCGCGCGCGAACCCGGTTGCCCGGTCACTGCGTACTGCGCATACGCGAGGTTCGAATCCACGAGCGGCACGCGCTGCGGGCCGATTTCATCGGCGACCAGGGCGATCTCGGTCAGCCCCGGAACGATCACCTGTGCGCCCTGATCGACAAGGTCGTCGCACGCACGGCGCAACAGCTCGACCGGACGGCCACGAAGATTGCCGCGCTTGATGCCGTCGCGGCCGTAGATCGCTTCGGTCACGAGGTCGATCCCGTCTGGCGACCGCGGATGGACGATGTCGAACTGCGGCGTCGGGAAATACGCTTCGAAGAGTCGCTTGTCCCGCACGTAATCGGAAGCCAGCACGCCGATGCGCGTCGCGTCCGGGTACTTGCGCCGCACATGATGACGAACCGCTTCGACGATATCCACGATCGGCAGGCGCGTGTTCGCCTTCAGTTCGTCGATGAACGTGTGGCTCAGGAAGCACGGCAGCACGACCGTCGTCACACCCCGCTTCTCGAACGCGCGGATCATGTCGAACACGTACAGCTTGCGTTCGATGGTCGCCGCGCTGCCCGAACCCGCGCCCTTGAACGGGTATTGCTCGAAGATCATCTCGACGTGCTCGTCGTCGGACGACGCAGGCGTCGCCTTCACCATCTTGAAGAATACGTCGGCACTGCCGAGCGGCCCGAGGCCGCCGACCACGCCGAACTTGCGCCGGGCAGTCACGCGATCCGTGTGCATCATGCGCTCTCCGGCTGATCGAATACGGCGGCGGCTTGCGACTTCGTAGCGCGCCGGCTCTCCCACTTCGCGATCACCGCGGTCGCCACGCTGTTGCCGATCACGTTCGTCATCGTGCGGCCCATGTCGAGAATCTGGTCGATCGCCAGAATCATCGCAACGCCGGCCACCGGCAGATGGAACATCGGCGCGACCGCCGCGACGACGACCACCGAGCCGCGCGGCACGCTCGCCATCCCCTTGCTGCTCAACATCAGCACCAGCAACATGAACACCTGCTCCGACACCGGCATGTGCACGCCGAACGCCTGCGCGATGAAGATCGCGGCAAACGCCTGATACATCATCGAACCGTCCAGGTTGAACGCGTAACCCAGCGGCAGCGTGAAGCCCACCACCTTCTTGTCCACGCCGAACCGCTCGAGCTGCTCGGTCAGGCGCGGATAGGCGGCCTCGCTGCTCGCGGTCGAGAAGGCGATCAGCGCGGGTTCGCGTACGGCCTTCAGCAGGCTGCCGACGCGTCGCCCGAGAAACACGTAGCCGGCGCCGATCAGCAGCGTCCAGAGGACGAGCAAGCCGAGGTAGAACGCGCCGATCAGCTTGCCATACGTATAGATCACGTCGAGCCCGCGCAGCGTGACCGACGCGGCGATCGCACCGAATACGCCGAGCGGCGCCGCGCGCATCACGTAGTTGGTCAGGCGCAGCATCACCGGCACCATGCCGTCGATCGACTGGATCACGACGCCAACCCGCTTGTCGTGCTTCAACGCGCTCAGCCCGATGCCGAGAAAGACCGAGAACACCAGGATCTGCAGGATGTCGTTGCGCGCCATCGCGTCGAGCAGGCTGGTGGGGAACGCATGCGTGATCACGTCCCGCGCGTTCAGCGCGGCGGTATTGAGCCCGGTGCCGACTTCGCCGGCGGATGGCGCGAGGTTCAGGCCGGCGCCCGGCTGCAGCGCATTGGCCATGACGAGGCCGAGGCTCAACGAAATCAGCGACGCGCAGACGAACCACCCGATCGAGCGCAGGCCGATGCGGCCGACATCCTCGCCGCTGTCCATGCCGGCCAGGCCGGACACGAGCGTGACGAATACCAGCGGCGCGATGATCATCTTGATCAGGCGCAGGAAGATGTCGGTGACGATCGAGAAATAGCCGGCGATCGTCTTGAGGGTGGCCGGGTCCGTGATGCTGGTGTGGCACGCATAGCCGGCGACGACACCGAGGATCATGCCGACTGCAATGCTGAAGGTAAGGCGATTTTTCATGTCCATCCGTCCTTGGGTGGCGCCGTGCCGCCGGCGGCGGACGAGCGCTGCGAAGAAGGCCGCGCGACGCCGGTCACGCGTCACGATTGCCGTTGGAACGAATGGTAGGGACGGTCGAGAAAATCGTGATGCCGGTGCAACATGGCGGTATGCGAGCCCCGCATAAGGCGGGAAAACCCCGACTCAGCCGAGCCGGGAAGGCGCCGCGCGCAGGTGCTGCCACAGCGTGTCGAGGAATTCACTGCGGTTGGACACGTCGCGATACACGCGCAGCTCGACTTCCAGGTTCCACGCCGCCGGACCCGCCGGGACGAGTTCGCCGGCCGCCAGCTCGGCGGCGATGGCGCTGCGGGGCAGCCACGCGACGCCCTCGCCTTCCATCACGAGTTTCTTCAGCACCTCGGCCATGTCCGACTCGTAGTGCAGCTGCAGGGCCGGCGTCTCGGGGGCACGGCCGAGCAGCAGCGCGAGACAGCGGCCGAAGTAGCTGGTTTCCGTATAGGAGATCAGCGGCAGTGGGCTCTGCTTCGTTCCGGGCAGGCGAAACGCGGGCGCCGAGCGCCGGTTCGGCCGGCATGCCGGCATCAACGTGTCGAGGCCGACCGTCAGGTGCGCGTACTTCGCCGGGTCGAGATGGAGCGGCAGCTCGGGATGGTGATAGGCAAACATCAGCTCGCAGTTGCCGTTGACGAGCATCAGGATCGAGTCATGGACATTGGTCGGAATGACGCGCGCCCGCACTTCGCCGAAATGCGGGGCGAGCGCCTTGAGCCAGCCCGGCAGGAAACTCAGCGCGATCGTGTGGCCCA